>Ga0194053_10002512_pt1 | contig 10852 bp, 9 predicted proteins | sample SepL228m_MetaG_FD_161684 | JGI IMG/M metagenome (GOLD analysis project Ga0194053, IMG submission 161684) | Anoxic zone freshwater microbial communities from boreal shield lake in IISD Experimental Lakes Area, Ontario, Canada - Sep2016-L227-8m | ecosystem: Environmental > Aquatic > Freshwater >...
CATCTGGACACAGTAGCCCAGTCACGGAGGGAGCAGGTCGAAGTCGTTCCCGCCGACCCGCTGCCGGCGGGGGCATGACCCCGTATGCTGGGGGCATGAGCACGGCCGCCTCCATCCTCCTCTTCCCGGGTCAGGGCACCGAGGCCGTGGGCATGTCCGCGGGCTGGGAGCGGTGCTCGGCCTGGACCGAGACCCTCCGCGCGGCCGAGGTCCACACGGGCCGGCCGCTCCGGCGCCTCATGGCCGAGGGGCCGCTGGCGGACCTGCGGGCCCAGCGCCTGGCGCCCTGCGCCGTGCTGGCCCATTCCGTGGGGGTGTACCGGGCCTGGCGGCAGGCCGGGCTGCCCCTGCCCGTGGCCGGAGTGGGCCACAGCATGGGCTGCTACTCCGCCCTGGTGGCCGCCGAGGTGGTGCCCCTCGAGGCGGCCCTGGACCTCTTCTCGGCGGTGGAGGATCTGAGCGAGGCGGCCTTCGCGGGCCGGCCCATGGGCATGGCCTTCCTGATCGGCGTGACCGAGGCAGACCTGTGCCAGGCCCTGGCGGTCCACCCGGGCCTGGTGCTGTCCAACCGCAATGGCAAGGCCCAGTTCACGGTGTCGGGCCCGCGCGCGGAGCTGGAGCCGCTGGTGGCGACCCTCGCCCCCACCGCGCTGAAGGCGGGGCTCCTGCCGGTCCTGCATCCCCTGCACGGTCCGCACATGGCCCCGCTCCTGCCCGGGATCGCCCGGCGGCTGGCGGGGGTGAGCCCCGGCGCCCCAACCTTCCCGCTGCTCTCCCATTTCGATGGCCGTCGGCTCGCCACAGGGACCGAAGCCTGGGATGAAGGGCTGGCCTCCGTGGCCCTCCCGGTGGACTGGCTGGCGGTGGTGGCCCAGCTCCAGGCCCTGGCGGCGCCGCTGGCGGAATGCGGCTGCGGGAACCAGCTCGCTGGGCTGACCCGCTGGGCCGATCGGAGCCTGGCTGTGGTGAGTCTCCAGGCTCCGCCGCAGCTGCCGTGAGCTTTGACGATCAGTAGGTAAAAAAAGACGGGACGGCCTGCCAAATCAATGGATACTCCAGCGGGGTCCATGCCATGATGGGACTTCAGCCCCTCAGCCCAGGAACCTGCTACCTATGTCCCCGTCCCAGTTGATCCTTGGTGAAGCGCTCGCCAACCGCTGTTCCCAGGTGCTCTACCGCTGCCTTGAGGACGTCGGGAGCACCAAGGGTGCGCTCTATCTCCGGCCACCTGGAGAGCGCTCTTTCGAGGTGGTGAGCTTCTACGGTTGGCCCCGCAGCACCCATCCCCCCGTGACCATCCCCGAGGACCATCCCCTGTTGGTCCTCACCCGACGGGAGCGCCGGGGCTTCGTGGTGAACGACGTGACCGAGTCCCCGGAGCTGTCGGCCTTCGGGCAGGGGGGCGAGCGGCCCCGATTCCTCGTCATGCCGGTCTATGTGGCGGGCGACTGGGTGGGCCTGCTGATCCAGCGCGACCGCATCAAGGGCGGCACCTTCGACATGGAGCGGGACGAGGGCCCGACCCTCGGGATCTGCGGAGACCTGGTGGCGGCCCTGAAGGAGTTCCGCCTCTATGGCCATCGTCCGCAGGGCGAAGCCGTCACGCCGCTGCCAGAAGACGCCTCCGGCGCTAACCCCGCGCTGGCACCGGACCGGTTGGCCCTGCCCACCGCCTCGGCGGTCATCAACCAGGTGGCCCCCGCCGCGGGCCTTCTGCCCGCTGGAGCGGCCCAGACCTGGCACCTGCCGGAGGTGGTCCTACCGGCCACCGGCCCCTCGGAGGATGAACGCCTGCATGGTTTCCCCGATGGCCACGAGACCTACGCGACCCTGCCCTGGGAGGCGGACCGAACCCTGAGTGCCTGGGTGGCCCCGGCGCCCGTCAACCCTGACCGGAAGCGGGGGATGATCCCCCCCGAGCTGCGAGCCTTCTTCTGGGAGACCGCGGGCCTGCTCAGCCAGATCTTGTCCGCGTCGGCGGTGGCGCTGTGGACCGACGATCCCGAAGAGATCCGGCCCATCCTCGCCTACAGCACGCTGCCTCTGGCCTCCGGCCTGCAGCAGCAGATCATGGCCCATGCCACCTTCCACCTGCCCTCGATGCAGGAGCAGGATCTGCGGCTCATCACCGGGTCGGCATGCCCGACTCACCCGAGCTCAAGGGTGCCTTCAACACCTACCTGCCCCTGCTGCTCAACGAGACGCTCCAGGGCCACGACCTGCTGATGGTCTTCCGGCAGGAGGACCAATCCTTCTCCATGGCCGAGATCGAGGTGATCGAGCACATGGGGCGGATCCTGGGACTCCACCTGCAGGAGGCCCGGCTCCACGAGCGCTACCACCACGCCTTCCTCTCGGTGAGCCACCGGATCCTGCGGTCCAGCGAGGGGCGGCTTCCAAGCCTGCGGCCCCACAGCCTCGCCACCGCCCGGCTCGCCCGGGACCTGGCCCTGAAGCTCGAGCTCACCACCGAGGAGGTGGAGGCGGTGAGCATCGCGGCGATCCTCCATGATGTCGGGCTGCTGATGCTGGACCCGGCGATGCTCGGCAAGCAGAACCTCGACGCCGAGGAGCTGAAGAAGGTCCGGAACCATCCCGAGCTGGCCGCCGTCTTCCTGAAGGACCTGCGCTTCCCCTTCGAGGTGGTGAAGATCATCCGCCACCACCACGAGCGGTGGGACGGACTGGGCTATCCGGACCGGCTGCGGGAGACCGGCATCCCCATGGGCAGCCGCATCATCGGTCTCATCGAGGCCTATGAGGTGATGACCAGCGGCAAGGGCTACCGCGCGCCCCAGGGGTTCCGCCAGGTGCTGGAGGAACTGCATAACGAGGCCGGCGCGCAGTTCGATCCGAGGGTGGTGGAGGCCTTCCAGGAGCTCATGACACGGCGCGGCGATCGGGGTTAAGCTGGCCACTGGAGTTCTGATGCCTTCGGTCCGTTCTCAGCGGGGATTCACCATGGCCCTGGCCCTGGCGATGGCCGTGGTGATGGGCATCCTGCTGCTGAAGGCCGCTCCGAGCGTGGTGAAGCAGGTGCAGCGCGAGAACGAGGCCGAGCTGATCTTCCGCGGGGAGGCCATTGCCAATGCCATCCGGCTCTACTTCGCCAAGATGCACCGCTATCCCAGGGATCTGGACGAGATCATGAAGGTGCGGCCCCACATCCTGCGCCAGAAATACAAGGACCCCATGACCACCGATGGGGAGTGGGAGTTCCTCACCCAGGTGCAGCCCGGCGCCTCTGGCAACACCGAGGGGCTGCCCATCGTGGGCGTCCGGAGCCGCAGCCCGAAAGACAGCATCCGGATCTACCAGGGCCGGGAGCTCTACCGCGACTGGAAGTTCTCCGCGGACCAGAACCTGCTGGGCATGGCGGCCGAGGATGCCCTCCGGACCAAGGGCTTGCCCAAGGCTGGCAACGCTTCGACCAAATCCGACGCTTCAAAGCAGTGAGGCGGCATGCTGCGGAAGGTCCTGCTCCTTTTCTGTGCCACGGCTCTGGCGCTGCCCGCACAGGAGTTCCGGGCCTGGGCGCGGCGCCTGGAGGCGCGGGGCGTCACGGTATCGGCGGGCATCTGGGACGCTGCCACCGGCAAGGCCATCGAGCGCCACCGGGATGAGCTGGCCCTGGTTCCCGCCAGCACCACCAAGGCGGTGACCACCTATGCCCTGCTCAAGTCGCTGAAGCCCGATTTCACCCTGGAGACGGAGGTCTGGGGTGACCTCAAGGAGGGGGTCGTGGAAGGCGACCTGGTCTTCAAGGGGGACGGGGATCCGCTGCTGACCAGCGAGCGCCTGTGGCTGCTGGTCCAGTCCCTGAAGAAGCTCGGACTGCGGCGCGTGACCGGCTCGGTCCGCCTGGACCAGGGCGCGTTCGATGCCCAGCGGCAGCCCCAGGGCTGGGAGAACACCTCGGCCAACACGTTGCCGACGGTGCTGGCCCTGTCCGTGAACTTCAACCGGGACGAGGCCGGCCACCCCGCCGCGGATCCCGAGCGGCAGGCCTGCGAGGTCCTGACGCGGCTGCTCACCGAGTCAGGCATCGGCATCGAGGGAAAGCCCGGTGGTCTGGGGGTGCCGGTGAAACTGGCCACCTGGACCTCTCCGCCCCTGCGCGCCCTGGTCATGGACATCAACAAATGGTCGAACAACTTCATGATCGAGATGCTGGTGCGGAAGTTCGGTGCCGGTTCCTGGCCCCGGGGCATCCTGCGGATCCAGGACTTCTACCGGACCGCCTATGATCTGGGACCGGAGGCCATCCGCATCACGGACGGTTCGGGCCTGAGCAAGGAGAACCGCCTCTCGGCCCGCACCCTGGCGACGATCCTGCGGGGCGCCCAGCACGACTTCGAGGTGGGGCCCGAGTTCGTCTCCTCCCTGAAGATCATTGGGGGTGAACCCTGGAAGCTGAAGATCAAGGACCCGAACCTCACGCGCCGGGTGCGGGTGAAGAGCGGCCACCTGGACCGGGTCGATAGCCTCTGCGGCTACCTCCAGACCCTGGACGGGAAGCAGCGTGTCTTCGCCATCCTGCTCAATGGCCCCTGCGGGGATGACGACATCTGGGAGCAGGTGTCGCGCTGGGCCAACTAGGAAGAATCGGTGCTCAATATTGAACCTTAGGGCTCGGGGGACGATAAGCGGACCAGGAGGGCCCATGACCCGGATCGCCATCGTGGACGATAGCCGGCTGGTGCGTGCCTTCGTTGCGGGGGCGCTGCGGGCCCAGGGGACCGAGGTGGTGGAGGTGGAGCCGACCTCCCTCTTCGAGGTGCTGAAGGTGCTCCGGGAGACGCCCGTGGACCTGCTGGTGGCAGACTTCCTGATGCCGGACTGCCCGGGCGAGAGCCTGGTCCGCGCCTGCCGGGAGGACAGCTCCCTGCTCGAGCTGCCCATCCTGATGCTCTCCGCCCACCGCGATGACGACAGCCTCATCCGGCTGCAGGAGCTGGGCATCTCCGGGTTCCTGCTCAAGCCCGTGGAAGCCGCGGCGCTGGTGGCAAAAGTGGCCGAGGCTCTTGCGGGCTGAGCCGGGAGCGGGAAGTCTGGTCTCATGGATGTTACGAGTGCCTAACAAAACCCCCACGGGGCGCAGGCCGGATGCCCGGGGACTGGCCGCCCTGATTCTGGGGGCCTCCCTGCTGGGTTTCGCCGCCATGCTGGTGCGCTGGGCCGCCCCGGCCGGGCCCCTGGCCGTGGGTTTCTACCGGATGCTTTTCGCGCTGCCCCTGGTGGCCGTCCTGGCCTGGCGGAGCCGGACCCCCGGTCCGGCGGCACCGCGCCTCTGGGCCGTGCTGGCCGGTGGCTGCTTCGTGGCGGATCTGTGGATGTGGCACACCGCCCTGCACCTCACCAGCGCCGCCAACGCCACCCTGCTGGTGACCCTGGCGCCGATCTGGGTGGCCCTGGTGGCTGTGCTCTGGATGGGCGCCCGGCTGCGGCGGCGCTTCTGGGCCGGCATGGCCCTGGCCACCGCCGGGGCTCTGGTGCTGGGTCTCGCCCAGGGGGCCCGCCTGGGCACGGGGCTGGGGGAGCTGCTGGGTGCCCTGGCCTCCCTGGCCTACGCCGCCTTCACCCTGGCCCTGGGCCGGGCCCGGCGGAACCTCAACACCCTCGAGGCCCTCTTTTGGGTGGTGCTCTGCTGCACGGTCCTGTTCGGCGTTCTGGGCTGGGCCCGGGGCGAGGCCTTCACCGGCTACCCGCACCGGGCCTGGTGGGCCCTCCTGGCCCTGGGCTTGGGCGTGCAGGTGGGGGCGTGGTGGCTCATCACCTGGGGCCTGGGCCATGTGCCCACCAGCATGGGGGCCATGGGCCTCATGACCCAGCCCGTGGCCACGGTCATCCTGGGCTGGCTGCTGCTGTCCGAGGCCATGCGCCCCGTGCAGAGCCTCGGTGCCCTCCTCGTGCTGGCCGGCGTCACCCTCTGCGCCCTCACACCGCCGGCGCCGGTGCCGGCGGAGGGAATTCCCCAAAAGCAAAAAGCAAATCAGCCACCGATGAACACCGAGTAACACCGATAAGGACACGATCAAGACAAGTGCTTTTGACGGGGATAACAGGGATAAACGGGGATAACTGCAAAAATCGAACCCGGTTATCGGCCAAGCTCAGCTGCAGCCGGAAGCCGCCTCCGGCGGGCCCCTGCGCGTGGTGCCGGGCCCCCTCTGTGCAATCGCCTTGATCACCGACAGGGACCGGGTGCCCAGGGCCGCAGGGCCAAGGAGGGATGCGCGGCATCTGCTTTATCTGTGGAGCGCTTTTCAGGCTGTGGCTGGCCGATAATCAGGTTGCGATTATCCCCGTCCATCCCTTGTATCCCCGTCAAAAAAGCACTTGAAACAGGGCACTCGGCTACAGGCTACTCCGGGGTGAGGACGCCGCGCTCCTCGCGGTAGGCGAACAACTCGCCGAAACGGCCCCAGGCGACCACGGTCTCGAAGGTCTGCTCGGGATCCTCCATGGGCAGGCGTGTGGCCAGCTCCTGGAGCAGCACTTCCTTGGGCAGCTCTCCCTCCTGGAGCTCGATCATCTCCCGCACCACGCGGAACAGGCGGAGCTCCAGCAGCTGAGCGCGCCAGAGGTCCTTGCGGTCATCCATGTTGGCGTTCACGAAGCGCTTGCCCAGGGGCGTGAGCAACACCGCGCGCTTGGGGGTGTCGACCAGGTCGAGCATCTCCGCGGCCTTCACCGTGGTGAGCACCCGCTCGAAAGGCACGTGGGTGTGGGAGGCCACCTGGAAGAGGTCGCTGGTGCCGCCCTGGGCTTCCACGAACTCCAGGAGGCCCAGGATGTCGGCGCTCTGGACCAGGGGCAGGGGTTCCACTTCGTCATCCTCGGAGGCGCTGAGGATGGGGGCGGAGATGACGACATCCGGCAGCTCCGCGCTGGTGATGAGGTCGTGGATGTGGTCCACCAGCTTCATGAACTCGGGCGAGCGGCTATCCCGGGGACGGGGCAGGGGAATGTCCACCACCGTGCGGAGGACGCCGGGCGCGCCGGAGAGGATGGCCACCCGGTCGGCCATGAGCAGCGCCTCCCGGATGGACTGGCTCACCATGACGATGGCGGAGGGGTTGCGCTCCTTATCGGCCCAGATGTCCATGATCTCAGCGCGGAGGGCCTCGGCCGTGAGGGCGTCCACCTGGCTGAAGGGCTCGTCCATGATCAGGATCTCGGGATCCACCGCCAGGGCCCGGGCCACGCCGACGCGCTGCTTGGTGCCGCGGGAGAGCTCCCGGGGGAAGGCCTCCTCGAAGCCCTCGAGACCCACCTTGCGAATGGCCTGGTGGGCCTTCTCCCGCACCTCGCCCTCGGGCAGGTCCCGGGCGCGGAGGACCACGCGGACATTCTCCTCCACGGTCATCCATGGGTAGAGGGCGAAGGTCTGGAACACCATGGCGACGCCGGGATTCAGGCCCTCAAGCTTCTCGCCGTGGTGGCGCACCTCGCCCTGGGAGGGTTCCAGCAGGCCCGAGAGGATCCGGAGCAGGGTCGACTTGCCGCAGCCGTTGGGGCCGATGAGGGACAGGATCTCGTCGGGATGCACTTCCAGCCGGATGTCCTCCAGCACACGCTGCACCTTGCCCTTGGGGCCCGAGAAGCGCATCTGGATGCCGCGCAGTTCGCAGATGGGAGCGCCGTAGGGTTGCTGCATAACGACCTCAGCGGTTCAGGGCGTAGCGGGTTTCCGCCAGCCGGTAGAGGGGGACCCAGACGAGGCGGTTGAAGACCACCACCAGGCCCGCCATGAGCAGGGCGCTGGCGGCCAGGTTGGGCATGGAGCCCTGGTCCGTGGCCATGACCACCTCGGCGCCGAGGCCGAAGGTGCGGAGGGTCTGATGCTTGGCAGTGACGATCTCGGTGACGATGCTGGCATTCCAGGCCCCGCCGGTGGCCGTGACCCAGCCCGTGACCAGGTAGGGGAACACCGCCGGGAAGTAGAGCGTCCAGCAGCGCTTCCAGAGGGACAGTCGGTAGGCCCGGGAGGCCTCGCGCAAGTCGGCGGGAATGGCCTGGGCGCCCGCGATGATGTTGAAGAGCAGATACCACTGGGTGGACAGCACCATGAGCAGGACACAGCTGACGCCGAGGCCGATGCCCATGCCCTGGAAGATCAGGATGAGGCTGGCGAAGATCAGCGAGGAGGGGAAGGAGGCCGCCACCTGCACTACGGACTGGAGGCGTCGGGACCACTTCGGTGACATACCGATCCAGAGGCCCACGGGCAGGGTCCAGAGGGTGGCCAGGAAGGTGGAGAGCAGCACTCGCGACAGGGAGGCGCCGCCCGCCTTCAGCAGCTGCAGCCACTTGGCTGGGCTCACATCCACCAGCAGCCGCACCACGGAGAGCCCGCCCAGGGCCAGGAGCCCCAGCATGGCGATCAGCGCCGAGGCGGCGAACCAGGGCGCCAGCCGGCCCGGGCGCTTGAAGCTCTCTTCCGCCTGGCGGAGCAGGACCGGCCGCGGGCGCCGCTGGTGGAGGCGCTGGTTCCGCTTCGCCTCCAGCCAGCGCAGGAGGCGGGAGCGGCGGAGGAAGCGCAGCAGCCAGTTGTCGTTGGGCTCCACCTCGGCGCTCTCGTCCACCTGGAAGCGCTGGGACCAGGCCACCACCGGCCGCCAGATCAGCTGATCCAGCAGCACGACCAGGGCCAGCATGGTGAGGATCGCGTAGACCTGGGCGCGGCCGTTGCCCTGTTCCACCGCGGTGTTCATGTAGGAACCCACGCCGGGCAGCTGGAAGTTCTTGTCGCCGGCCTTGAAGGCCTCCGCGGTCATGAGAAAGAACCAGCTGTTGGCCACGCTCACCATGGAGTTCCACACCAGGCCGGGCGTGGCGAAGGGGATCTCGAGCCAGCGCAGCCGCTGCAGCCAGCTGAAGCCGAACAGCCCGGCGGTCTCCTCCAGATCCTTGGGCAGGGTCTTCAGCGACTGGTAGAAGCTGAACGCCATGTTCCAGGCCTGGCAGGTGACGATGAGCAGCACCGCAGAGAGCTCGAGCCCGACATTGCTGCGGGGGAACAGCGTGAGCATCAGCAGCAGCACCGGCGGCAGGAAGGCCAGCATGGGCACGCTCTGGAGGATGTCCAGGATGGGCACCAGGAAGCGTTCCGCCAGGGGATCCTTCGCGGCCCAGTAGGCCACCACCAGCGTGAAGGCGAGGGACACCGCGTAGGCGGCGATGGCGCGGATCAGAGAGAGCAGCACGTACTTGGGCAGGGCCCAGGCGCTGAGGTCGATCACCACCGAGGGCCGCTGGACGGCGGTCCACTCCCGGCCCACCAGCCAGAGCGCCGCCAGGGTGCTCACCAGGGCGGCGAGCACGAGCAGGTCGATCCACCGGCGGCGGCGGATGGGCGCTGTGATCAGGTTGGTGGCCTGGCCCCAGACGGTGTCGAGCAAGCGATGGATCATGGCCGGTCCGAAGGATTGGAGGCGGCGCTACCAGGAGCGGCGCCGTCCCATTCAGGGTGCGGATTCGGGAGAGCGGGCGGGCGCCACCTCAGCGGGCGGCGCGTCTCGACGGAGGTTCGGAGAGGTCGGCGTGTCGTCCCATCGGAACCTCCTTTCCGGCCTCGGGGCCAGGGCCAGTCTGCCCCACCCCGGAGGCGGGGGTCAACCCATGGAAACGCGAAGTTACGGTCTGGGAACAGCCTGCAGCAGCTGGGTGATGACCTGGTCCGTGGTGGCGCCGTCGGCCTCGCTCTCGTAAGTGAGCAGGAGGCGGTGGCGCAGCACGTCTGGGGCCAGGTCCACGATGTCCTGGGGCAGCACGTGGTCGCGGCCCTGGAGGTAGGCCAGGGCCCGGGAGGCCGCCTGCAGAGATAGGGAGGCCCGGGGGCTGGCCCCGCAGCGGAGCAGCTCCTTGCCCTTCCAGGGCTTGCCCTGGCCCGGCCGGGTGGCCTGGACCAGCCGCACGATGTAGGTGCGGATCGCCTCGTCCAGCCGCACCTGCTGGGCCTCACGGCCTGCGGCCAGCAGGCTGGGCCCGTCCACCACGGGCTTCACCTCGTCGCCGTTCAGGTGGGCGCGGCGCAGGACTTCGATCTCTTCATCCTGCTTCGGGTAGTCCACCCGCAGCTTGAAGAGGAAGCGGTCCATCTGGGCCTCGGGGAGGGGGAAGGTGCCTTCCTGCTCCAGGGGGTTCTGGGTGGCCAGCACCAGGAAGGGGTCCGGCAGCCTGAAGCTCTCGTCGCCCAGGGTCACCTGGCGCTCCTCCATGGCCTCCAGGAGGGCCGCCTGCACCTTGGACGGGGCCCGGTTGATCTCGTCCGCCAGCACCAGGTTCGCGAAGACCGGCCCGCGCTTGGGGGTGAAGGTGAGCTGCCGGGGATCGAAGATCAGGGTGCCCACCACGTCGCTGGGCAGCAGGTCTGGCGTGAATTGGATCCGACGGAAGCTGGTGTGGCTGGCCGAGGCCAGGGTCTTGATGGTGCGGGTCTTGGCCAGGCCCGGCAGGCCCTCCAGGAGCACGTGGCCCCGGCAGAGCAGGGCCACCAGCAGCCGGTTGAGCAGCAGGGACTGGCCCACGATCACCTTGCGGCACTCGGTGAGCAGGGGTTCCAGGGAATGGGGGGCGGCAGCGGTCATGGCGGGTCCGAGGCGTTTCCCCATCTTGACCGGAAAAGGCCCTACCCGGAGCCAATCCATTGACCCACGGTAAGTGCTTACGGGCCTTCGGGCCGGTGCTAGGCTCCTGGGAAATCCCGATCCCTGTCCCTTCCACTGGAGGCCCCATGCGAACTGCCGTCATCGTCGAAGCCAAGCGCACCCCCATCGGCCGGGGCATCAAGGGCGCCTATGCCGCCACCCGTCCCGAGCACCTGGGCGCGGCCGTGGTGGAGGCCCTC
>Ga0194053_10002513_pt1 | contig 10849 bp, 12 predicted proteins | sample SepL228m_MetaG_FD_161684 | JGI IMG/M metagenome (GOLD analysis project Ga0194053, IMG submission 161684) | Anoxic zone freshwater microbial communities from boreal shield lake in IISD Experimental Lakes Area, Ontario, Canada - Sep2016-L227-8m | ecosystem: Environmental > Aquatic > Freshwater >...
TCCTGGGCAGTCCGGCACGCCTGCCGGGAGCGGCCTGCTGATCCGGCCCGCGAACACCGCAAGCCGAGTGGGCCTGTGCACCATAAAGAAGCCGAGCGGGCGGTCGAAGGTGACGTCCACACGGGTAATCCCTAAGCGCACTATTTTCCCGGCCACCAATCCATCTGGGCTATTGGCGGCAGTCCGCGAATAATCTCCCGTTGCTTCCTTGCTGCCGGGTCGGGGTCAGCGGGAATTCGGGACAGAAGTTCCTCGCGCAATCGTCGAAGATCCACCCCGAGCTGTTCGACGTAGTCACTGGCCGGCTCGGGCTCTGCCCAGGGGTCGTCGAGATGCCTGATCAGTGCAAGCAGTAGGTGCTCTGTACCGATGTAATTGCTCCGGAGTTGCCGCATTTCACCCAGGGTCAGGTGTAAGACCCGGCCTGCGCCGGGGGTGTACGGCAGCGACAGCGGCTCCTCGACAGAGCCGGCGACCGGCTGTACAGCAAGCGACTCATACAGCGCCCCAGCCTCACTTGGGGTTACGTCGATGGCGAAGAATGCCTCCTCAACGGGGCCACGGCCGTACTCGATCAAGGCAATCAGGAGATGCTCGACGCCGACGCCATCAAGCTGCCGTTGCACGGCATGCTTTTGGGCAACCGACAGCACCCGGCGCAATTCGTCTGTGTACAGCTGGTACACAACGCTCCCTCCCCGAAGCTGTGCTGGTTAGGTGGACGTTACCGCCGGTCTCCGACAAACCGGTGACTTAATTCGCCGGGCGCCCAAGCATTCCGGGCGGCATCACCATTCCCTCGGGCGGGCTGAAGTCGGCGACGGAATCATCTGACGGCGGTAGTTCGCGGAACACGATGATCATGCCGGGGACGCCTTCTCGCGACAGAGCGGCGTCGAGAGAGAGCCCCGGCAGCTCGTCGTCGCGATCGAGGTTGAGGTAGGCCGACGACCGGCGCTGCTGGTGCCATTGCGTTATCAGCTCATTGGCGAGCGCGTGGCCCTCGTCCCGGTAACGCTGGATCGCAGCCATGTTGGCCGGTGGATGGCCCTCTTCCCCTTTCAGAAGTTCGACCGCCGCCAACTGGGGGCCGATCACCGCCAGGCCCGCCGCCTGGAAGACCCCGGGCAGGTATTCCAGCATCACTGCGAGATTGTCGTCGGGCTGCGTGGCGTCGACGACGTAGTTCACCGTCAAGCCGCGGCGGGACAGTTCGTCCACCACCACCGGGGCGGTGGCGGCGATGTAGTCGTGAACGCCCGGGGTCCAGGCGAACCTGCGGAAGAAGGACTTGTAGAGGTCCTCCACCATCCAGAACGCGACACTGGCGAGCCAGCCGTCGTCGCACTGCGCCACCTGCGATTGCACCCGTGCGTTCAGTTCCGCGAGCGATCGTTCCCGCTCGGGCTCGGACAAGGCGTCGAGCCTTTCCCCGCCGGCCATGATCGCACCATTGCGGTACTCCCAGACTTCGGCAAGCGTCGCAAATGTCCAGTCATTGTTTTCCATGTTCCCCCCTCTGTTGGTTCTGCTGTGGTCAGACCGTCTCGTCCGCCGGCGTCGGTGCGACGACCTGTGGGTCGTGCGGAACGTAGTTCTCCCAGTGGATCTGCGGTTCACCGCTCCAGCGGTAGGCGACCATGGTTCCGCTCCCCCCGCTGAAGTCGACGCACGCGGTGTAGGTGGTCCACTCGTCCTGTTTGAACTCCCACTCACGCCAGTAGTGGCCGTAGAACAGCGGGGTCTTGTCCTTGTAGACGTAGCCCTGGTGCTCGGCATCGACCGGCCGGGGCTCGAAGTGGGGGTAGGGATCGCGGTTCTCGAGTTTGACGGCGCGGAGTTCGGCCAACGCAGGCAGTGTGGCCGCATCGTGGTCCCACCACCGGATCCGGGCGTCCGTGCGCGGCTTTTTCGACTCGAAGTCCCAGTACGGGACCATGCCATATTTGACCAGCGAGATCTCGGGGCCTTTGAGCAGCACCTCAATCGCATCGTTCAACGCGGTGCCGGGGGTATTGGCCTCGGCGAAGTGCTCGACGGTCGACAGCCGGTCTGATCCGGTGATGTCGCGGACGGTCTGCATCGAGGCCTCGTGCCAGCAGGCGTGAATCACCCGGATATCCCCGAGGTCGAGCCACAGCGGCAGGGTCTTGAACCACTCGACGTAGTACGCCCGATCCTCGTCGGTCAGCGTGAGGAAATCCTTGTGCTGTCTCCTTTTGTTATCCGAGTGCTGCCGCAGTGGCTCCCCCGTCTCCGGATCCGCGGTAGCCCAACAGATGGCGTTGAACTCGTGGTTTCCCATCGTGATCTGCGCGCTGCCGGCGTCGACCATCGCCTTGACCAGTTGGAGCGCCTCGAGTTGCTCATCGCCGCGGTCGACGAGATCGCCGACGAACACCGCCGTGCGTTCCGGGTGGCGGTACACCCCCGACCCGTCCTGCCGGTATCCGAGTTCGCTCAGCAGCGCCTTGAGTTTTGTCGCGCGACCGTGAACGTCACCGATGATGTCGTACTGGATCATTTCTTTACTCCCCATCTTTTCTTCCCCCTCCATCTTCTAGAACCCATGAGCATCGAATATTATTCCCGCCCAACAATATTCATCCGGAGACGGAAGTGGTCCGCGGCCATGCCACGGCGCACAGGCTGATCAATCGGACGATCCCGCCTCGGGCTTCTCCCGCTTCCCGCCCACCAGATAGCCGGACTGCGGTGTCGGGCTGAAAGGGTCCACCCAGGTGCGGAGCTCCGCTAGCGTGCGGGCGGTAGCGATAGCAGCGATCGATCCGCTCTTGGTTCCGGCAAACGCGCGACTCCCGACCTCTTGGGCCGCCGCCTCGATCACATCGCCGGCGATATCCACATCGGCAGTCATCCGCGCATGCTGAGCGGCCTTTCGCGCGGGATGGACCTTGTCGGGATCCCCGAAACTCAGGAAGCCACCCCTGGCGAGCACGGCCACCGAGCTTGCGGGGCCGCTGCCGCTGAGACGCAACGAGCGCGGTTCATCGCAATCGTCGAGATTCCGCAATAGCCCCACCGTCTGCAATGCCACCTGATTGGCGTCCTCACGAGGAACATTGACGAACTTGCCTGGTTCGTCGCTCCACGCCAGATCGCCCATGCTGAACCGCAAGATGCCGTCGGCCCCGCAGCGGAATTCCACGAGTGGCGGCGACACCGTCTTGCGTCGCGAGATGGTGAGGATGTCCTGCGGATGCACCATGCCGAAGAGGTAGGCCGCGATATAGGTCTGGAACGACCGCCATTGGTCATCGGAACTGAATTGGCTCATCACACGTCTCCCCTGGCGTTGTCCGGCGTTTTGAAATTTCGATAACGATCCGCGATGTCCTGAGCGGCACGACGCTCCTGCTCACGTTTCTGCTCGAGCAGATGCCGGGCGCCCATCATCAGGTACCACTTGTTCTCCTCGCCCGGGATGTACGCCTGTGGCGGCGATGGCGGCGGATCTGCCAACCAACCGCGCTCGGCCTTCTTCTTGCGGGCCTCAATCTCGTCGTGACTCATCCCCACCCCCGTCATGCGGACTTCCTCTTCCTCTTTGGCGCCACAGGCACCGGCTTCTCATCCGCGGCGGTCGCATCGGCAATCTCGATCACGTTCAGCACCTCGATGACGTCGGTGCGGCTTGCCTGGTTCTCGTCGTAGCAGGCGATCACCTGCTCGCAGAACTCGTACTCCGCGATGGGCTTGACCGGAAGTCCGAGCTCCGCCGCCTCATCCAGGGAGATGGCGTAGCCGTGCGTCGGGTAGTCCTTCGTGAGCTTCTCGGGCAGGCTCATCGCCAGCTCACGCGGGCAACCTTCCCGGGTCAGCATCAGCCTCTTGCCGTAGTCCGCGGCCTCTTTCAGCATCCGGTTCGACTGATGCAGGATCGTGGGATCCACCTGTGACACCAGCGGCTTAAGCAGGCTGGACGCGAGATCAGCCATCACCGACACCGTCTCGCTTCGACCCAACCGGGTCTTGTAGCGCACTTCCCCACCCAGGCCGAGCACGATCTCCCGTGCCGCTTCGGTGATCTGGTTCAGGTTGCCGATGCGATCCAGCGCCGACACCCGCATCCCGGGGCTCTTCTCGTAATCCAGTTGCACGTCCAGCGGGCCCAGTTCGGCGGCGGGGCCCATGTAGATCTCGTCGGCGACAAGGCTGAGCAATGTCGCCGCCGACTTCGCATAGTCCGGGATCACCACGCGGATACGGCCGGCGATGCTGCGCAACAGCAACGCGATCTTGTACGCGTCGCGGGCCGAGCCGCCCGGTGAGTCCAGCCACAGATCCACGGTCGTCTCCGCCTTCTCCGGGAACGTCGCAGCCTTCAGCGACTGATCGATCTTGTTGAACGCCAACCCCCGCAGAGCTGCTCCGGGCGCAAGCTGCAGAAGCCCGACGACGACCACAGCACCTCGCCCCTCGTGGACCCCGCTGGCCGACGTCCCATCAGCGCCCGTCGGCTTTGACCGCGAGCCGTTCCTCTGGGCCGTACCTTCTGCTACCGCTGCACTCATCGACCGTCCTCCCCGACTGTCCGCTGCTGAAATGACGTTGCCCCAACCGTCGCGACTCACATAACCCCCGAATGTATTGCTGAATGAACACCGACGTACCGCACACAACAAGCGCACCCCTCGCGCGCTCGCCCTCTGCTCCCCGCATTGACTATGACATCGACCTCTGACATCACTCGGGCTCCTTTGTGGTCTCATGCGGCGAATCACTGCGACTCGTAGGAGGCTGGGAGCGCTGGGGCGCAACTGTGCGAATACCGGCGCACGCTGTGACGGCGTCGAGCGGACCGAGGTGGAAAACATTGCTGGCGCCGTTGATTCGGTCGCCGGTGCTGACCACCAGCAGCCGCCAGTCCGGTATCCAGATTGCGGATCCCCTGGAACGCTGCAGAGCGGCCCGCACCAATGCGGGACGGTGATTCCAGCGTTGGAGCAACAGATCCGGTCCCTGCAGGGTGAACAGTCCACCGTCGTCGGCGACGACCTGCACCGGAAGACCGATTTGGGGTTCGAGTATCGACTTCTTGTGATGAATCCAGTGCACCCAGTGCCCGGGTGCATATTTCTCGCAACGCTTGTCGGTGCCCGTCAAGTCCCACCGAATTTCAGACATCAATACCCTCCTCAAGGCGACGACGCCTTTTTGGGAAGGCGCTCTTGCCGGCACCGGTGTGGTGGCGGCCGCTTCGTCATCCGAACCACCCACGAGCGTGGGGTTGGTGCACCGCCTAGTCGGAGCTTGGCGACGGTGTCTCGTGAAGCTGTGCTGATTATATCGGATGGGGCCGACAAGTTTCGAGATCGTGTTTTCGGAGCGCTACAACGCTGCCGTCCTAACAGGGTGTATCGAACCGGTAGTCCGTCGGATACAAGCGGCCGGCGACGTCCAAGCACGCCTGATAGCAATTCCGGTACGACGACGAACCGAACCCGGTCTGCTCGCAGTGCATGAAACTGCCGTCGGCATCGGGCAACTGGTCGCAGAAACCACCAAACGGACTGCTCCAGCACTGCCCTGGCACCGCGGCTGCCGATGGCGCACAGACCAATCCGGCGACGGCGAAGGCGGCCGCAGTAGCGGCGGCGATGATCGCCCGGATCGTGTGGCCCCGGGCATCGGCCGGGGTGGCCACATCCCCTCCGACGGAATCTGATCGCGGTGTGGTGTCGCGGTTGTCCATGGTCTCTCCCCCTGTCATTGGCTTCTCACATGACGTCGGTGCTGTCGCGCATCGCGACCGACCCCCCGGTCTGCCCACAGCACCACTGCCGACGCTAGCGGCGGGGTCTGACAAGCACGGTGCGTCGGCGCACTCCGAACATCTCGAAAAGTGTCAGTGAGCGCTGCTGTAATTGACCTATGGGGGAAATCAACGTGCCCGGTGATTCACCGGAAACCATCGACCACATTCTGAAGACCTCCCGCGGGCGGTGTCGGTGCTGCCGCGATGAGGTTGATGTGCGCCCCTCGGGTGCCTCGGATCATCGGGTTCACACCGTGTCCGCCGATGATCTGCGCGAGGGCCGCGACGTACCCGCGCTGATGTGCGCGGCCTGTGCCAGCGCCATGGCCGAGGGTGGCTTCACCAGCGTGATCGACTTCGTGTTCTCCACACGGCAGCCCTGCCCGGCGTGCTCGGCCCATCGGGCCCGCAAGATCGGCTATGGGATGCCGACCGCCGACGCTTTCATCAATGAGGCACCATGGCAGCACTTAGGCGGCTGCTCGGTGAGTTCGGACTCGCCCGAATGGAGTTGTGCGGCATGCGGGCACGAGTGGTGATGAGGCACGATTCTGCCGTTCTCTGAACCACTGTGTCCTTCCAAAACTTGATATCACCGGCGATATCGAGTTCCCGATCGTGGTGGTTGCCCCGGAAGTGCCCCGCTCAGGACGTCAGCTACCGACTTTTGTCGGTGGGCATTGGTAGACACCGGTACGGGAGACGAACTTCGGGGGGAATTGTGATCGAACTGTTGGCCGGCCTCATCCTCAGCGGGCCCATCCTCAGCGGGCCCGGCGTCGGCTGCACCTACGAGCACCCGGCGCCGACCGCGATCAACCAGATCTGCACCGGCTACGGATTTCCGGGTAGCAGCTGCAAGGTGAACACCATCAGCTGCAGTCCCGTCCCAGGTACACCGGGGACGTGGAACCCGGATGGATACACGCCGAAAGTTGGTTGAACCAATGGGCGCGTCGATGGCTGGCTGAGCGCGACAACACGTCTCCGTGGGGATGTTTCTTCCTTTCCGTCCTCACGACGCGGGCGTATCGGCAAGCTAGGGCGGCAACCTGGGGTCACGAGCTGACACCCCGAACAGCCCGGCGAGAGCCCCGGCCCATACGGGTCGGGGCTGCTCGCGTTTCACCGTCAGAGGCTGCAGACGATCGAGCTTGTGTCATGCTCACCAACGACGGGAACTCAACCTGCACAAGCTTCTGCGAACGGGCGGGGCCCAATTCTGTCGGTCAGGCAATAGATTATGGCTATGAGCATTTCCAGGTATCAGGTGTGATCTGGATACGTGGAGCCGATCAATCAGGGGGTAACGCGTGCCTTACGACAAAGACGGTGGGTCTGTGTCCATGCAATCAGCCTTGGATGCATGGGAGCCGCATGCCGTCGCCCTTCTAACAGATACGGCCCGTACGTACAACGGCTTCGTCACCTACAAACAACTGGGTGAAGCCGTCCAGGAACAATCGGGCATCAGACACAAAGGTCTCTTGACTAACTGGATCGGCAGCCTTTTGGCCAGAGTCATCGACCACTGTGTCAGAGCAGGTACGCCGCAACTCAGCGCATTATGCGTGAAGGAAGACGGGATGGTTGGCGAGGGTTATCGCCATGCCTTGCTGGCCGCCGGCTCGAAAGCTGATGAATTGAACCTTGATCTACTGGACGACCACGCAGCAGAAATGCGCCTGGACTGCTATCGCCACTTCGGCGCCGAACTACCCCCAGACGGCGGGGCTCCGACTCTGACGCCAAGGGCAAAGGTGACTCGGGATTGGAAGAAGGCGCAGGCTAGGTTAGAGGAGCCGCCGAAGATTTGTCCTACGTGCTCGGTGCAGTTGCCGGTCACGGGCAATTGCGACGAATGCTCGTAGTCGAACACCACTATCCTGATGTTTCTGCCCGTGTGACTGGTTACGCTGACCCGACTCGGGAGGATGTCCCGAGTTCCGTGGAACTTCGGTGGCGGCACAGGGCACACTGATCAGGTGAGCGCAGCCTGATGCTCACCGTACGGGCACGACATCAACTTCGGCGATCTCGCGTTCGAGGGCAGCCCGCAGTGCCGGCAGGTGCAGGTGGCCGTTGACTCGGCGGAACTGCTTGCCGGGAGCACGACGATCCCGAAACGGTGGCTGAAATGGTACAAGCCGAAGTCAGACAACGAAGGCAGAGTAATCGTTCAAGCCGTTAGGCTACCGATGATGCCCCGCGACGACGAGCTGTCGTAACTTCGATTGTTATGTTTTAGTTTTTCGTGTTTACAGATCATCTGGCGCATGCCAATCGAATCGGCCGAGTTCGTCGTCACAGCTGGCGGAACCGCCAACCTCATGCGGTGCCCGGGCACGACGTCCGCCAGCTATGTGTCATGGGCCCAGGCGATGATTTCGTCGACCACCGCGCGAATGCTCGCTAACTCGACTCCGGCGAGGTCCAGCGCGCGGACGACTCGCCGTACGCCATGAGTGGTGTTGATTGGTAGTCGGTAATGCTCGAGGGCATAGGTCTTCCAGTCCACTGAGTCCGACGGGCCGAGTCCTTCCGCTGCGCGGCACTCGTCCACCAGCGCCCGCCATTCCGGGAAAGGGCCGTTCAGGAAGACCCGTATCGCTTCGACCGGAAGTGCAAACAGCAGATCGTCCTCAGCGACACCGAAAAGCGTTGGTACCGGCAAGCCTCGGTCTTCAAACCGTGTGATCAGCCTGACGACCTTGACCTCCTCTGAGGAGCGTTTCCGGTTATTGCGGTCCCATAGCGTCGCGACGATGGTGTTGTCGGTCAGGACACCAGTTTTGATTCCGAGCCGAGCGGTGAACTCGCCGTCGATGAGGCCTTCGAGGTTCTTTGTGCCGTGAATCGGAATGATGCTCACTCCGGCAGCATCGAGGGCCACTCCGTCATACTCATCCAGGACAGCCTCATCGAGGGGTCCCTCGACGAACAGGATCGCCCGGTGCAGGGATAGTGCCGCGGCGGGGTGCATGCCAACCTCGTCGGCCAACTCCTGCAGTGTTGAAGTGGCGGTCGTCGTGATGGTTCGGGCGATCGCCGACCCTCCCTTTCGCGTGAACTTCACGAAGGTGACGTCCTCGCTAGGGGCGCGCAGGAACTCCTCGTGGTGTGAGGCCGTGAGGACGTTGAAGCCGCTTCCGACCATGCGGCTGCACCATCGGACGATGCTGGCCACCGCGGAGTGATGCAGGTGGGCCTCGGGCTCGTCGATAAACAGCACATGACCAGAGAACTTCCCGTATCCGACCGAATCGAGAAAGGTCGTCTCGGTGTCACTCTCCATGATCCGTAGCGCGAGTTGCAGCGCGATACCCATCCAACGAGAAGCTCCTCTGCCGAAATCTTCCAGCAATCCCGGGCCCACATCTCCGCCGTAGTAGGACACCACCATCTGCGGATTGGGATGGTTAACCATTAGGAAGAACCTGATTCGAATCTCACCGTCGAGGAAGTCCGGTAGGAGGTCGGTCGCCAACGATGCGAGCTGCTCGACAGCGCGTTCCACCTCGGGGCGGAGTCGATACGTTGTAACGTCAGCTTCTACTTCGGATTTGACGCCCTCAAGCAGAATATTGAATTCTTCGTCGCGCCGGCCATCCGGAGCTGTCAGCTTGGTGATTGCCGCGGTCACCCAGGTTTCGATCTCGTGAAACTCCCAGCCTAAGAAGAGCGGTTTCGGAAACGGACCGGCGTCCGAACGCTGCTGTCCGTCTAATTCGTAGTTGGGTTCACCCCCGCAAGCATCAAGGAACTCCTGACAGAGCCCCCGTCGGTAGAACTCGCTGACGTCGGTGAACCACAACTCCGGGCGGTCTCGGTCAGCACTTCCATAACAGACCTGTCGAGGCGGCAGAGGGCCAAACCGGACCGAGCCTTCCTCGACCGGCTCCCAGTGTGGAAATGATTCGAGGACATCGTGATCAAATTCGAAGTCAGACTCGAGTTCAATGTAGATCGCTCCAAAGGGCAAGCCGATCTGCTCGCCGACCGGATCGCCACCTTTGAATCCGCGCAGGCGCGCTTCGCCGGCCCCAGGGGCGTGGGCGGCGAGCATCAGATAGATGAAATCGAGGAGGCTGGTTTTGCCAGCGTTGTTCTTTCCGAACAGGACTGTGAACCGGCCGATCTCGAACTCTTGCTCAGACTTAAACGGCTGAGAGTCCCCGGACAGATAGATCCTAGACATTCGCACGACGACAACCTAGCCCAGCGGTGCACCGGTCCTAAGGGATTCAGCAGGTCCGAACACGAGGATGTCCCGAGTTCAATGGAACTTCGGTGGCGGCCCGGTGAGCATCAGGCTGCGCTCACCTGATCAGTGTGCCCTACGGGCACGACATCAACTTCGGCGATCTCGCGTTCGAGGGCAGCCCGCAGTGCCGGCAGGTGCAGGTGGCCGTTGACTCGGCGGAACTGCTTGCCGGCCTCGACCATCCCGGCGGCACACCAGCGCAACACCATCTTTCCATCCCGCCAGCGTTTGACGTTAGCGGCGTGGTCGCGGCACACCGAGATCATCGACTCGATCGCATTTGTCGAGCGCAGCGTGCGGGCCAGGGTCGGCGGCACACCCAGACGCAGGACGGTGAGTGTCTCCTGCAGGCCTTCGCGCAGGCTGGCGGCCGCCCCGGGATGGGTGCGGTCGAGTTCGGCGGCCAGAACCAGCAACGCCGCCTCGGCCTGAAGCGCCGACCCGGCGTGGTAGGCATCGGCCATCCTGCGTCCCACGATGCTACGAAGGCGTTGGGGGCAGATGATCTTTCACGTTGCGAACCTTGTGTAGTTGGCATCGTTGGATCACTGGGTGTTCGAGCACCTCGACAACCGCTTTGCGCAGCGCATTGGACCCATCGATGCCGACCAGCATCGGCCGAGTGACATCCAGCCCCCGCTCGCGCAGATCCACCAGCAGACCGGTCACCAGCGTCGCGTTCTCCGTCGAGCCCTCCACCAACGCCAACGGATGCTTGACCCCGTCGATGCCGATACCCAGGGCCACGATGCAGCACGACTCGGCGAAATGGACCCCATCGATCATCAACGCCACCACATCCAGCC
>Ga0194053_10002516_pt1 | contig 10844 bp, 9 predicted proteins | sample SepL228m_MetaG_FD_161684 | JGI IMG/M metagenome (GOLD analysis project Ga0194053, IMG submission 161684) | Anoxic zone freshwater microbial communities from boreal shield lake in IISD Experimental Lakes Area, Ontario, Canada - Sep2016-L227-8m | ecosystem: Environmental > Aquatic > Freshwater >...
AGAGGCTATAAATGGCAAGCCTAAAGCCTTTCGATGAATCGCGTAAAATTACGGTTTTGTGCGAAAAAACGTGTCAAGTATTATTTTTTATTTTTTGAAAAAAATTACGCTGAGTAGTTACAAAAAATCTTCCCTTATCCGTGTCAATCAGTCAAATCCGTGTTCTATTTTTTAATGGTTGAGTAGTTATAAATCAATACTTAATCCACCAGAATCTTACGAAACGTCAAGTTGATTCGTGGTTTTTTAAGTTTTTTGGTTTTAGGTATCGAATGCATCCAGTGATGCTGGAGGGTGCCCGCCATGATTAACAAATCGCCATGGCCGAGAGTAATATCGACGGTTTCTTTACTTTTTTTATGGTGCAGTTTAAACAAGCGTTCGTCGCCCAGACTTAACGAGGCAATGAGCGGATTGTGTCCCAGCTCGTTTTCATCATCGGCATGACAACCCATTGAGTCTTGACCGTTACGATATAAATTAGCCAATACGCTGTTAAAGGTAGATTGGCATTGTTGCCCTACTGTTTCCCTGATTGACTGGAGTACTGCATTCCATGGTTTGGGTTGATGTTTAACCCCTGAATACTGATAATAAGCATCGGGATCGCCATACCAAGACATCAAGCGAGGAACTTTAACCCATTTCCCGAAAATAAAAATAGTTTCTTCCTGCCAGTCCAAGCCCGTTTCAAGTGCTGAAAATAGCAGGTCGGACTCCGACAACCGGTAAAACTGTTTAATCAGGTAAAGCTCACCGTCAGAAGGGGCAAGATTTCCCCCACACTTATTAATTGTGCTTTGTCTGTCTTGGGAGGCAAAAGAACAAATGCTCATACGGGATTTTTTATAGAATCGAAAAATAATCGATGCCTCAAGATAAAAGCTTCTTTGCTGCGCAGGCAGATTTTGGCTAATGATAACAGCAACTTACTCAGAGTCATTTGATTTTTTAAATTTCCGCTATTTTGAATAGTCGAGTTTGCCATGCTGATAAAATCTTTACTGGATAATAGCCCATTCATTCCAAGCAATTCCCGTTAATAAATAGATCCTGCGAAATATCTATATCAATCTAGCAGGCACAAGATGTAGTATATGCAAACGAGCGGAAAATCCTATCCAGTGGGAGACATTTTGCGAAACCAGATCATCCTTGGGTAACAGGTGATCAACCACAACATCCAGTGGTTTAAGAGTATTGTGGATACTCTTAAACCATTTAGGAACATGGATAAAATAACTTGACCACATATATCCCCTCAACCCTCTCCCGGTGGGAGAGGGAGCAAGATGCCTGAGTTATTTTATGCGCATTCCTTCGTTGCAAAGTTGTAGATTCGTGTCGCAAACACAAACCCAACTTTTTACGAAGGAATTATCATGGCAAATAACGCCAAAATATTTGACTATTTTTTGTCCGTATTAAATTTCTCCAGATACTTATTCAATGAGAGACAACTATGCGATATGAATCAAATGATGCCCATTACAATGAACTTTTCTCGCGTAATATCGGGATAATAACCGAAGAAGACCAACAACGATTGCGTAACAGTTGTATCGGCATTGCCGGCGTCGGGGGTGTAGGCGGTATCCAGTTGATCACCTTGGCACGCGCAGGTGTCGGTGCTTTTCATATTGCTGACCCAAGTTGCTTTGGTGCTTCTGACCGCAATCGGCAGTATGGTGCGCTGGAGTCCACACTTGGCAAGAACAAAGCCGATGTCATGTCAGCATTGGTCAGTGATATAAACCCGGAATGCCGGATAACTACATTTAACACCGGCGTTAATGCCGAGAATATCACGACCTTCATTGAAGGCTGCGACGTGATAGTCGATGCTATCGAATTTTTTACTATAGAGGAAAAAATTCATCTCTACGCTACCGCACGGAAGCTGAATAAATACGTATTTACTTCGCCAATAATTGGTATGGGCACTTCGCTGCTGGTCTTTGCACCTGAGGGCATGACCTTTAAAGAGTACATGGAATATAACCCCAAAACGAATCAGTTTAATGCGGCAAAATTCTGTCCAATCTTTCCTGAATACGTTGATCTTAGTGTCTACCAACAAGCAGTAGCAGGTCTGCGACCTATCCCGTCCAACCCTGTTGCTGCCATGCTCTCCGGGTCGTTAACTGCCACAGAGTTACTGCTCTTCCTGACGGGGAGACGGATGCCTGTAGTGGCTCCCCAATTGATTCAGGCCGATATGTACCGTCGTAGTTTTGATGTTATCAATGATCAATGGTCAGACTTCTGGAGTGAGTTCTCACAAGAGACTTACGACTACATTGCCCTGTTACCTGACAACAATCGTATGCTTGATCGTGTAGCCGAGTTATCCCTGACAGGTACTCAAGTACTGGACGCCGGGTGTGGTACGGGTAACCTTACCATTAGACTGGCGAATCAACAACGGCAGGTTACGGCAATTGACTTTAGCGAAGGCATGATAAAAACCGCAGGTGCCAAAACCCGGCAATTCGATAACGTAACAGTAGCGGTTGGAAACGTTACCCATATGGACTTCCCCGATGAGAGTTTTGATGCCGTCACCAGCGTTAACGTATTATTTAATATTGAAAACCCGGAACTGGCGATCCGCGAGATGTGTCGGGTTCTAAAGCCGAATGGCAAACTTGTTATATCCAGCCCTTTGAAAGGTCGTGGATTATCCGCAGAACATCGCCAACGTGTGCTCGACGATTGTATTGCCCACAACATCGACCTGAATAAGATCAATAAGGTATTGAAATTTCAACTTCGTTTGCTCACCGGAGGTGGTTTTAAATACCTGCCAACAGAAGACGAGATTCGGGAATTGCTGCTTGCCAATGGGTTTAAGATATTGGTCATGGAAGAGGCGTATTACAAGACGAACTTCTTGATTCAAGCGGAAAAATGCCAGCTCATTTCGATGCAGATAATAGAAAAATTATCCTGAACCAAACAAGCAGTATACTGTCGTCTCGATACCGGTTTATTCTGGTTGTCGTAAATTTAAGAACTTCAGATTGCATAATGTGCAAAACAGCCTCTTCAACATCCCGAAACCCTTCATGAAAACCAATGCAGTAAACTGTTATATTGACTGCACCCCTGATTAATTAGGAGACAAGCACTTGACTAATATTATAGAAGTTTTTAATCAATATTTTGAGATGGTCTCCGCAACTTCTGATGAGCTTAAAAATGAGGTCTATAAACTGCGTTATCAAGTGTATTGCATTGAAACCAAGTTTGAAAATCCTGAACACTACCCTGACGGGCTGGAATTTGACGAATTTGACCAACAATCGATCCATTACCTGATACGTCACCGGAGCTCTGGAGATTATGCCGCAGCAACTCGCCTTATCCTTCCTGACGCCAATAACCCGGAAAAATTATTTCCACTTGAACTCCATTGCAAGATTAATAATGCTGCAATGATGCGGCCTATTAATCGAGAGCACTTGGGAGAAGTATCACGGTTTTGTGTATCGAAAGCATTTAAAAAAAGAACAAATGAAGCGCATACCTTAGCGGGTATCGATGAAGAATGGCCGGATTATTTTACATTAGACGAGCGACGGACTTTTCCCCATATTGCTATCGCTTTAATCGCTTGTATGATTAAAGCATGCCATGAAAACGATATTCACTATACTTATGCCGCTATGGAGCAAGCCTTGTTACGTTTTTTATCAGTACCGGGCATCAATTTTATAAAAATTGGTCCAATGACGGATTATCACGGCGAACGCTGGCCGGCTGCGATAAAAATAACGGATATGCTTGATAACGTAGCTGAAAAAAAACCGGATATATGGAATTTACTTACCAATAAAGGCTGTTTCTGGCCAAGCGTCAAGAAGCGAGTCAATCCGTAAGTCGCGTGTTCTTGGGAGGAATACAGATCAGTAAGTTGGGACTGTTCTTCGCCGGAAATTACCTTGGTTGCGGCGCTTGCTCATAAGTGCTTTAAGTCGACAACATAAGAAGTCGTCAAAAGTTAACTGATGCTTCAAGATAAAAACTTCTTCCCGGCATAGGAAGCGTTGCAGGTACTTGCAGGGCAGTCGGTTCATAATATTTTGTATCGAATGCATTGCGTAAGGAGGCAGCGAGATTGAGATGTTTGAACAGTTTTTTACCTCGTAGCGTTAAGTCGATTGTTTCATAATTTCTCAACTTCCAGTTATCGCCCGATGTAATATTTTCGTTTAATACAGGGGTTCTCCCGCCTATCCAGTTAAGCTGTGGTTGTAATTGCCACTGAGGCAAAAATTGCCAGTCAAGTGCCACAAAAACATGATGCTCTGGCACCCCTGTCACACTGCTGTTGGTTGCCTCGTTGATTGAATGTTGCCACGCATAATTGCCTTTTACACTCCATCGTTCAGCGATTTGCCAGTTAGATTCAAATTCTGTTCCATAACCGTTTTGATTGCTACTATTCTGATACATGTTTGCACCCGTTCCTGGATCACGCACTGCCGCTATAAGCTTGTCAATTTGATAATAAAACACATTGACAGCGGTGCTCAGTGATGAAATTGGCCGGTAACTAAAAGCCCATTCATAGGTATTGATGGTTTCAGGCTGTAAATTTCTTTTGCCCAGTATTACCGGATTATTCTGGGTAAACTGTTCAGCAAAATTGGGCGCTCTAAAAGCCTTGCCATACAAAAGCTTGCTGGTGAATTGTTCATTAATATCCCAAACCAGGGCAAGACGCGGATTAAAGGTTCCGCCAAAATCGGAATAATGGTCATAACGCACGCCGGCAGTGAACTGCCAATCGTGAGCAATTTGCCATTCATCCTGGGCTACTAAAGACACGATTGTCCGGTGGACACTCGGTAAATAAGCAAAAGATGTACCCGTAACATCTGTTAATGCGCCATTAACCACAGGAGGCAACGGCACGCCGTAGCCAAAATTTCTATTATCACTGGTCGCAATTCCTTCATGGCGAAAACCGGAGCTAAAGCGCATGATATGCTTGTCAAGTCCCTTGTAGATTGAGCTCAATTCAATTGCGGGAATTTTCTCCATTCGCCCTAAATTATCATTGAGTCCTACCGGGAAATGCGTAGTTGGGACGAAGCTTTGAATCAAATTCCCATCAGAACCTGTGGGCAAGAAAGCATTATTTGGAAAAAGGTGTGCTTGTACCTGAAAATTAGCCTGCAAATAACTGGCATGAGCCGCCAGCTCCCAATTAGTTAGCCAGTCTTCCGTGGAAAACCGCACATCACCTAAATATTGTTGACCATTGGCGCTGCCATTTGGATCCAACGCTCCGGCAATACCCGGACGAAGGCCTCCGTTTTCATTAAATGCCCAGAAACCAATATCCCAATGCTTGCGCTGCAGATTAAGATGCCCGTTGAGGGTTTCATAGCTTGTATTCATTGGGCCTGGGGCATGAGAAGCAAGCGTTCCAAACCCGCTATCAAAGCTGGTTTGAGCATCGACATTAACGATACGCCCGCCATCGCCATCAGTATGCTGATATTGCAGACTGGTCGCAACATCCCAGCCGGCCCACTCAGCGCCATACTGCCCCCATCCGCTCTGGGTGCCATGATCTCCTGCCCGAACCCCCAAGACTTTACCATTAATATCCTTGGCTTTTTTGGTAATGATATTAATAACGCCGGCAAACGCATCCGCGCCATACAACGCAGAACCTGGCCCCCGGATAACTTCCACTTGCAAAATAGCCTCGATAGGCAACTCCGTACCGGTCGGTAATGTGCCATTGAAAGGTGTGGTAATACGGGTGCCGTTTAATAGTATCAACACTTGAGAGTTTTGCGCATTACGGATACCACGTATGCTGTAACTATAGTCATAGGTATTTGGCTGAAGCGTGGCATGAACCCCCGGCACTGTTTCCAGAACCTCATGCAGTTCAGTCGCGCCCATGGATTTAATTTGCTCGGCAGTTACAACACTGGTCACGGCGGCTGCTTGAAAAACCGGTTTTGGCGTTCCGGTGGCAATAGTGACAGGCGTCTCGGCTAGTTCAGCCGGTGACATGGCAAAATAATCCTCCACCTTGTTTTGAGCAATGGCGATACCTGAACCAAGGCAGCCTATAACCACTAACCCGTTTACCGTTATAGCCAATTTACCGTTCATTTTGATGCCGGTGTAAAGGGTTTTATTAGTGTAAGTTCATTCAGAGGTACTGGCTTGCCAATACCATACCCTTGTGCATAATCTACACCCAGTTCACCTAGCAAGTTGAAGATTGCTTCATTTTCAACAAATTCAGCAATCGTCTTTTTAGCCATAATATGGCCGACTTCGTTAATCGCTCTGACCATGGCAAGATCAACTTCATCATCGACAATGTCCTTAACAAAAAAACCGTCAACTTTAAGATAATCTACTTGCAGGTTTTTTAAATACGCAAAAGAAGACAAACCGCTACCAAAATCATCCAGTGAGAATAAAGAACCACGCTCCCTTAAATAATTAATAAATTTAGTTGCCGCTGATAAGTTGGCAATGGCAGCCGTTTCCGTTATCTCAAAACAGATTTTATGCGTTGGAATGGCCCACAAACTAAATTGTTCTGTAATAAAATTCAGCATGGATGCTTCCGACAGAGAGACACCTGACAAATTAACGGAACAAACAGACAAGTTATCCAGAAAATTCGGTTTATTGGCAAGCCACTCGAATAGATGGCTGATGACCCATCGATCCAGTGCAGAGGCCTGGTTATACCGTTCCGCAGCCGGCAAAAAGGCACCAGGCGGGATAATAAGGTCATTGTCATCCCGATAACGTACCAAGGTTTCAAAATGAAGCTTCTCATGATTGCCGGAGATTGGAACTATCGGTTGCCCGAAAAGACAAAAATGATTTTGTTCCAGGCCTCGCTGTATTTTTGATACCCATTGCATTTCTCCCTGTCTTAGCGCGAGGTCTTTATCATCAGGCAAGAAAACATGCACTCGATTTCTGCCCTGATCTTTTGCTGCATAACAGGCGGCATCTGCCTCTTTAAGCAGCTCTACGGCATTACCGCTTTTAGCATTGACAGATGAAACGCCGATACTCACACCAACAGTAAAACTTCTGTCTTCCCAGCCAAAACGAAAATCACTTATCATGTCGCGTATTTTTTCGCTGGCTTGAAAAGCCTCACCCAATGAACATTTATACATCAATACGCCAAATTCATCACCACCCAAACGAGCCACAAAATCATGCTTTCGTAAATTTTTTCTTAACAAATCACCCAATTGTCTAAGCAATTCATCCCCGGCAAGATGCCCACAAGTATCGTTAATCACTTTAAATTGATCAAGATCCATATAACACAAGGCATGCTCAGAGTTATCCGTACGCACCAATGCCACCAATTGATTAATATGTCTATCAAATTCACTGCGGTTTGCAAGCCCCGTCAAGGCATCATGGCTGGCTTGAAAAGCAATTTGTTCAGTCAAATCATGAGCCTCTGTTACATCCTCACAAACCAGCAATAAACTGCTTTGCTGATTTTCATTCTCAACTAATTTAGCGGCTGCCCTAACCCAAATACGCCGTTCACCATGACAAGCAAGTTTAAATCCTTCTTTATGGATAGATAGGGGACTCACCAAACAATGCTCAACCAAGGACTGCATTACCGGTAAATCATCTGGAGATATGAAATGAAAGATCGAGCGACCCTGTAATGCTTCAACAGCCAAACCCAACTGTATGGCACCGGTACGATTAACCGATAAGATAACCCCGCCTTCGGAGAGATTAAATATCATGCTAGGGTTATCATCAAAAAGAGCCCGATAACGGTCTTTTGCCCGCATCAAAGACCCGTTTTGGGTCTCAACGGTACCAATCAAACCATTGAAGGCATCAACCAGGACACCTAATTCATCATTATTGACTTTAACAGCTCGCAATGAATAATCTTTCGTATCAATGATAGCTTTAACAGTATTCACCAGTTTTTTAACGGGTGAGGTAATAAGCTTTAAGAGAGGTTTTGTTAGAAAGAAGGTCATTGTTGTTACAGCTAAAAACACTAAAAACAGCAGCCCGATAAATTGTATTTTTCGCCAAACTAACTGAGTCAAATCAGCATGAATATAAACACTACCCAGCCTGTCTGCATCAACTACAATCGGCTGGACTACATATAAATTAACCGATTCAAATCGGGTTCTTGCATCGCCAATAGTTTGAGGGCAGGAAAATTTATCTGGGTCATTTTTCGATAATTGAGCAAAAACAGCACCCTGTGCATCATAAAGACAGGCCGCTTGCACTTCCGGAAGCGTTTCAAGCACGCCAAGATTCTCATTGGCTAAATCCATATCTTGAAACGCCAATGCAGCAGTACTACGATTACCAATAATTGTTGCCAGCGCTGACAAATCATCACGGGTATTTTTCTGAAACTCTGTAATTTCAAGCACTATCAAAAACAAGCCGGCAAATAATAACGATAAAACACTGGATAAAATTAAAGTCAGCAATAGCTTGCGATTTATTGACAGATTACCAATTAATTTAATCATTGTTAATCCCCTTAACGACATCAGCGACTTCAAGTAATTTTGCACTGACTTTCAAGCCGCTTTGAGTTATCGTTTTAAGATTAATTTGTAATTTTATTTTGTCTTGTTTGTTGACGAAACCAATCATTCCGCCTTGCTCTATAAAATCTCCGCTTTCACCCACGAGTAATGTGTCATCAAAAGACCGGACAGCCAGCTTATCTTTAATAGAGGGACTTACAAAGAGGATATGGCAGTGGGGTTCTTTATCCATTTTTTTTAGACTGTCAAATCTGAATACTTTGATAGGTCGCCCTATGACCGAGAGCTTTTCTATGGGATCAATTAATTCACCAAATGGATCATCACCAGCAATACAAAGATTAAAGGCTTCATCATGATCTGCAGACCAGTTAATAAATTTGGTGAAGTTATACAAATACCCCGCCTTAATCTTGTATTCGACAGAGGAATTATCTGCGCAAAGCAACTGCGAAAACAATAAACCACCTAACATCCATAACACGCTGATGAGTTTCATTTCTTGATTTTACGTAGCTTGTAATAAAGAATGTAATTGAGCAATGCTGCACCTTTGTGTATTTGTAATCATTCAATCACCCCTCTTTGAAAAAGAGGGGTTAGGGGAGATTTTATTAGATATATCCCAACTTAGTGTATAACGGCTAAACCGGCACTGACAAAAACTTTTTCAACACTTTTATCATATAACCATGATCCAATACGCCGGCGCTTTCCCTGATGCTGTGCATGGCCCATAGTGGATTGCCGACATCAACCGAACGAATCCCCAGTCTGGCTGACGTTATCGGCCCAATGGTACTGCCGCAAGCCAGGTCGGTACGGTGCGAGTATTTTTGATAAGGTACGCCCGCCTGCTCGCACCAGTCAACAAACAAGGCCTGTGAAATACTTTCTGTGCTGTAGCGATGATTGGCATTAACTTTGATCACCGGACCTTTGTTCACGGCTACTTTATGTTCTGAATCGTAGGCTAACGGAAAATTGGGTTGATAGGCATGCGCCATGTCCGCACTAATCATAAAACTTTTCGCCAAGGCTCTGGCAAAATCGTCTTTATTTTTTTCAGTCGCTAAAGCAATACGTTGCAGCACATCGCCCAAAAAGCTGCCATCTGCGCCTTTATTGCTTTCACTGCCAATTTCTTCATGATCAAAAAAAGCGCAAATTAATGTATGATCATTTTCTAACACCCCATCATCCAGCAAAGCGTGTAACGCGGCGTGGCAAGAGGCTAAATTATCGAGCTGGCTATCGGCATAAAACTCGTTTTCCGCTCCCCAAAAAGCACCTTTTTGAGTATCGTACACGGCCATGTCCCAAGATAAAATACGCTCTGCTTCACATGCGGCTTGCTGCTGGAGGAGTTGTGAAAAATAAGCTTGCGGCAAACACTCCTCTGCCAATACCGATAAAATCAAGGGTAATTCATTTTGCTTGTGGAGTTTTAAGCCGTCTTCATTAACGGCTCTATTCATGTGAATAGCCAGATTGGGTAATCGTAATAAAGGCCGGTCAAAGTTGACTAGCCGACTAACAATGGCATTTTTATCGTCTTTATAACTGATCCTTCCGGCCAGACTCAAATCCCGATCGGTAAAGGTCGCCAGAATGGGTCCGCCATAAATCTCTACGCCGAGTCTTAGCAAACCATCCGAACCCGTACCGGCATTGGGTTTTATTCTTAGGCCGGGGGAATCGGTATGTGCACCGATGATTTTAAAGCCCGTTTCAACTAACGGTTTTTGCCCCTGCACAAAAATAACGATAGAGGAATCATCACGAATAACATAATAACGCCCACCCGGCTGTAAATCCCATTGGACTGTTTCATCCAGTTTTACAAACTGAAAAGCCGCCAACCGAGTTTCAATGCTGTTAACCGCATGCCATGGACTGGGGCTGGCATCAATAAAATCCAGCAAGTTTTGAACCTGTTGCCGGGCGCTCATGATTTTTCTTTTAAATCCAGTGCAGCGGAGTTAATGCAATACCGCAGACCGGTGGGTTGCGGGCCATCTTCAAACACATGACCCAAATGTGCATTACAAACACGACAGGTCACTTCAACCCGACGCAACCCATGGCTGGTATCAACATGTTCAGTGACACTGCCTTCCGGCAAATCAGCCCAGAAACTGGGCCAACCTGAACCGGAATCGTACTTGGTATCGGAATCAAATAAAGGCGTACCGCAACAAATACAATGATAAATACCTGATTGTTTGCAATCGGTATATTTTCCTGTAAAAGGTGCTTCAGTGCCTTTTAAACGGCAAATAC
>Ga0194053_10002517_pt1 | contig 10840 bp, 4 predicted proteins | sample SepL228m_MetaG_FD_161684 | JGI IMG/M metagenome (GOLD analysis project Ga0194053, IMG submission 161684) | Anoxic zone freshwater microbial communities from boreal shield lake in IISD Experimental Lakes Area, Ontario, Canada - Sep2016-L227-8m | ecosystem: Environmental > Aquatic > Freshwater >...
GGCGCGCACATCGAAGTTGGTGATGGACGTTAATGGAGCACTGGCAGCCAGCACCCCCCAGCTTGCGAGTTGATTGGTCGTGAACTGATTGGTGAGGTAATTCCGAAAGAGGGCAACGCTCCATTCACCAAAGGCGCAACTGACCGGACCGCCTGCCATGAAACTATCCCAAGGGCTGACATTATCTGTCCAGCTTCCTTGCGAACCTGTCAATTGAACAGCGGACAGGTATTGGGCACGGGTGAGATTAGTCCAGCAAGGGCACGCCGCATCTCTGCCGAAGTTCAGCAACCCTGAGTATCGAGTAGTTGCTGGAATCCAAAGCTCCCCGGCGTGAGGTTGGGTCGCGGCAGAAGCGAGTGAATTATAGCTGTAGTCCAAATCACCTAACGCGCCATAAATAGTCTTGGATGCACCGGCATCATAGACGCGGCTGTTGCGAGGGTCGGTGGCATGGGTGTCCTGGTTTAGAAATCCGGTGGCAATGGCGCCATTGGGATAGAGCATCGGCTCGCCACCGTAAGCAGCATTCATCCGGGTAAAGGGTCGCGCAAAATAGCTGGCCTCGGTTTGGTTGAAGGGCAAGTCATTGGTGAAACTGTCAAACCAGGACCACGCGCCCGCCCAGGCAATCGGGCCGTTGCTGTATTGTTGCCAGTTCCAAAAATGGTGACGAGGCGTCCATCGCTGCAAGGACCAACTCCATTGCAATTCGACAATGGGCGTCATGAGCTGGCCATAGCCCTCGTTGTAGCTGAGGCTGACAATGCCCGCCGCCTGGAAACTGGAGCAGGTGTTGGAAGCGCCAACACCCGAGTCGTTCGCATAGGTGAACCACAAGCCCCAGCCTGGATCGCTCGCAACTCCATTCAAGTTCGCAGTTGCGCTGTAAGCTTGGGCATCGCTCACCGAACTGGTGGACACCACTCGCGGAAAATCGTCCCACCAAACAGCCGAGACAGCGCTCGTGGCAAAACCGAACATCCAAGCGAACACGGCGCAGCGAGCCAGCGAGCAGGCCGAATGACAAATGGAAACCATGCGGTTAATGCCTGTGTTTCCCACACCGCCGCTCGGCAGGTCACTTCTTCAACCGGTAAAACTTCGTGCCCGTCGGGGTGATATCAACCACGTTGAGGGAACCCTGCACCGTCACCGTCGCCGCGGAGTTAACCCAGCCGCCGGGCAGGGCGGAGGTCTCCTGCAAAACGAAGCCCGTGGCGGACGTCGGCCAGGTGATGATCACCATCCCGGCCGACTGGCTGACGGAAAGCGCGGGCAGCGGCACCCGCAAGCCCGGCACCAGGTGAATGTCGTCCAGCAAAAAGGTCCCATCAGCGGGTTGGACTGTAAAGGTCAACGCGTTGCTCGGGGCATCGTTGGTGAACGTCAAGTACTGTGTGGGATAGGAGTTGTTGCCGCCGACAGGGTTGATTGCCTGGCCCGTAAGCAAGGGTATATCGCCAAAGGCAACGTCGTAGGTGACCGTGGAGCAACAAACACGGGCGTTCGGGCGGTAGCTGAGCGTGTAGGCCTGACCCACCGTCAGACCGCTGATCATATTGTTGGCCGAGCCCGAATTGTAAATGAAGAGCACCTCACTCTGGTCTGGCGTGATGCCGTTGTCCGCGAGGGGACCGAGGGGGCTGGAATTGCCGCCATGAGGGCCGGTCACGCTCCAGCCAGCCATCAGCCCTAAAGACTCGCCGTTGTTGCCGTGTGGCTGACCACTGGCCTCAAAGGATGGGTTCTCAATAACGATCTCGTCCAAATCACGCTGCACCATGCTCACGGCGTCCAGCAGCAACGCCGGGGTCGTGCCCGGCACGGTAGGGGTGGTGGAGAACTCCAGCAGCTCGGACGCGTTGGTGGGCACGAAGACGATATTCGTGAAATAGAATGGGACATCCCCGAAATAAGAGCCGGCAGCGGTAATGTTGTTAATGGTGGCCAGAAGGTTGCCGCCAAGCTTTACTTTCAGATCGACGGCGGCGGCGGCCGAGACGCTGGCGTTGTAACGGAATTGGAGCCAATAATTCTTTTGCGGCGTCAGGGCATAGATTTGCTGCGAGAGCGTGTTCGTACCCTCCAGGACAGCCACCTGGAGTTGGTCGGGAATGATGCCGTTGTCCAGAGAGGGGCCGGTGGCGGCGTTGACTCCGGAGCCGCCAGTCCAAGCGATGATCGGGGTGACGCCGGGGGCCGAATCTTCAAAGCTGGGGTTGATCACAAAAGAGGTGAAAACGTTCACGGTCGGAACCGTGACCACATCCAAGCCGGCGGTGGCAGAGACGTTGAGCCCCGACGCGCCCCTGCCCACACCCACAATCTGGAAGGGTTGGACATTGGTGGCCCCTCGAGCAAAATGCAGCCTCACGACTCCGTTGGAGTCCCCGCCGACGATTCCGACCACGGCCGGACTCGGCGTGCTGATGCTGATGTCGGCGGCTGAGAGGGCGAGAAAGGCCGGGGGCACCGTCACCTGAACCTGGGCGATCTGGGTGGCGGCCAGTTCGATGGTCGTTGGCGCGAACGCGAGCGGCGGGAAGTGCTGTGCCACCTGGCCCACCAAGCGGACATCGTCTAACAACAGAGTCCCGCTGGCGCTGGTTTGGGCGAAGGTGATCTCCGCATTGGTGGTGGTGGGGGTGAAAGTCACGGTCTTGGTGTGGTATGGATTGGAGCCACCAACCGCAGCGACAGCTTCGTCAGTGACCACCGTGCCTGCGGCTTTGACTTGCAGATGCGCCATCGTGCCCGCCGCGCTCTGGGCGTTGTAGGCAAAGCTCAACTGGTAGGGGGTGTTGGCAACAAGGTTCGAGACGGTTTGACTCAATGAGCCGGGCCCGGCGATGAACCCGACCAAGTCCTGGTCCGGAATTGCGCCGTTGTCGGCATACACGCCGCCTATCAGGCTGATGCCGTACGTTCCGGTTTGGTTAATGTCCCATAGCCAACCTGACATGGCCGCGGGCTTAATGATCTCGCCGGAGTCGGCGGCCGGCGGGTTGCCGGTCGTGTCGGTCGGCGGTCCGCTAGCCTCAAAGCTGGGGTTGGCGATGACCACGTTGCCGACGTCACGCTGGACGATATTCACAGCATCAAAGAGGGCACTCGCGTCGCCGGTGGCCGTCGTCTGGAAAGTCACGGTGCCGGTGTCGTTGGTGGGGGTGAAGGCCATGTTCATGAAGTTGAAGCCGCTGGTCACGAGTTGGACGTTATTAATCACGCCGATAGGGGCACCACCGAAACTGACCTGTATCACCATCGCCCCGCCGCAGCAGTTGCGGGCCTCGTACCAGAACTGGAGCCAATACTGTTTGCCGGGCGTCAACCCGCTGATGTTCTGCGACAGGGTTCCGTCATGCCAGACATAAGCGAATCGGTCGCGGTCGGCGATGAGCGTGCCCACGTTGTAAAACGCATCGCCTGATTGGTTGACCCCCCAACTGCCGGTTCTGGTCCAATATTCGGGGGTAATGCCGCCGTTGTTAGCTGTGGTATAGTTGTTCTCGAAGCTTGGGTTCGCCACGAAGGCAGCCCAAAGTGGCTGAGCGGCCAGGGCGAGCACCGTCACCAGCAGAATTCTTGTCATTCTCTTATTCATAGGTTGTTTTTCGGAGGGATTCTGGTCTATTAACCGAGTCGATTCGTGTATTTGAGTGTCATCAAAAAAAGATATGGACGGTTTTAGGCCAACTCTGGCTTTTTGCAAGCCTTTGTTCACACCCATCGCACAAGGAGGCGCATTCGCGAGTCCTTGAGAGGTTGGTAGGAATGCTCCGCCCAGGCGTCACCTGCTCACGAATGCGCCCAGGCCAGACCGTTCTCCCTGGTAACGACAGCCTATCCAGCATACCTCCGTCGTGCCGCCTGTCACCGGGTAGCTCAAAACCAGCCACCTGACAATTCTCCAACAGTTGAGAGTGCTTTTGCAAACAAGTCCCTATATGAACAGTTTGCGTGGGTTTGTTCGTGAAACGACCCTCAACAGCGTGATGATCTGGCGCGATTGCTAATCAATAGCTTTTTGACTGGGTTCCGCTTGAAAATCCGTCTTGGGCGCGGACCAGGGCGGATTCATGAACCTGCAAAATCGTAGCCGCCGACGGCAGTCGGCGCACTTTTCCTCGATTATCGGAGTGTTAGCGCCGACTGCCGTCGGCGGCTACGATTTCTTGAAACCACCCTGGGCGCGGACTCTTCCCAGGAACCAAAGTTTGACAGGCGACCGGGAACTTGGTTCGATGCGGTGAAGTTCTGATAACCGATAGACTTTTGCACTTGAGGATTCAAAATGACTACCTCTGAGAATGACCACGGAAAAGCCGGCACTGGCTTAATTACGCGTCGCCGGTTTATCGCCGGAACCGGGGCTTCGGTTTTGGCTTACACCGTCTTGCAGCCGGGCCTGGTCGGCGGCGCGGAGGCCAACTCGAAAATCGATATTGGCCTGATCGGCTGCGGCAACCGCGGCAAATGGATAGCGGCGCTGTTCGAGAAGCACGGCGGATATAACATCGCCGCGGTGGCAGACTACTTCGAGGACCACGTAAACGAGGCGGGTGAGAAATTCAAGGTTCCGACCGGCCACCGCTATAGCGGGCTTTCCGCCTATCACAGGTTGTTGGAGCAGAAGTTGGACGCGGTGGTCATCGAGAGTCCGCCGTATTTCCATCCCGAACAGGCTGCTGCCGCTATCGCGGCGGGCAAGCATGTCTATCTGGCCAAACCGATTGCGGTGGATGTGCCCGGGTGTCAGACGGTGGCCGAGAGCGGCAAGAAGGCGACGGCGCAGAAGCTGTGCTTCCAGGTGGATTTCCAAACGCGCGCCAACAAGTTGTATCAGGACGCGGTGAAGGCCGTGCATGATGGCGAGATCGGGAAGATCGTTTCTGTGGAAGCCAATTATCAATGCGGGATGACGTGGGATAGCATGGACCAGCTTTTGCGCAAGGACCCGAAGAACCCGGAGGTCCGCCTGCGCGCCTGGGGTGTCGATCGGCTTTTGTCCGGCGATGTGATCACCGAGCAGAACATTCACGCGCTTGATGTCGCCTGCTGGATGCTCGATGCCGAGCCCATGCGCGCCTACGGCACCGGCGGCCGCAAGCGCGAGTATGTCGGCGACTGCTGGGACCATTTCGCGGTTATCTACTACTTCCCAAATGACGTGGTAGTGAGTTTCAATTCCCATCAATCGGGTTTCGGCTACGACGACATCTTGTGCCGGGTTTACGGGCTGAAAGGCACCGCCGACACCCATTACTTCGGAAACGTTACCGTTAAAGCTACCGACTTTCACAGTGACGGTAACGTGGGCAACCTCTACAGCGACGGCGTCGAGACCAACATCGCCACCTTCCACGACAACATCACCAAAGGCGAGTGCGGCAATCCGACCGTCCCCGCCAGCGTGCGCAGCAATCTCACCACCATCCTTGGCCGAATGGCCGCCTACAAGAACGGCGTGGTCACGTGGCACGACATGATGCGCGCCAAAGAGAAATTCGTGCCGAATTTCAAGGGGTTGAAGGTGTGAGTCGCGTCAGAGACTCCTTTTAAGGAAATAAACAAATGACCAGTGCAGAAATACGCCAGTCCTTTTTGGACTTTTTCAAATCAAAACAGCACACCATCGTGCCGTCTTCGAGCCTGATGCCGGATTCGCCGAACCTGCTCTTCACCAACGCGGGGATGAACCAATTTGTGCCGGTCTTTCTCGGCCAGCGCGCGTCTGATGTCTCCAAATGGGCGGGTGCGGTCCCGGGCAGCGACACCCGCGCCGCCGACACCCAGAAATGCATCCGGGCCGGCGGCAAGCACAACGACCTCGAGGACGTCGGCCTCGATACCTATCATCACACCTTCTTCGAGATGCTCGGCAACTGGTCTTTCGGGGACTATTTCAAGCAAGAGGCCATCGGGTGGGCCTGGGAACTGGTCACCGAAGTCTGGAAGTTTCCCAAGAACCGCCTTTACGCCACCGTATATTCTCCCGACAAGACCAAAGGGGATCCCAGCGATTTCGACCAGGAAGCTTACGACCTATGGGCCGCGAAATTCGTTGCTGCCGGCCTCGACCCGAAAGTCCACATCGTTCATGGAAACAAGAAAGACAATTTCTGGATGATGGGCGACACCGGCCCTTGTGGTCCATGCAGCGAACTTCACGTGGACCTCACCCCGCAGGGCGACACCAAAGGCCGCCTCGTCAACCAAGCCACCGCCGAGTGCATTGAAATCTGGAACCTCGTCTTCATCCAGTTCAACGCCAACCCGGACGGCACTTTTTCTCCGCTGCCCGCCAAACACGTCGATACCGGAATGGGTTTCGAGCGTGTCACGGGCATCATGCAAAACACGCGGGACTTTACCGACTTCACCCGCATCATCTCCAACTACGAAACTGACATCTTCCGGCCTATTTTCGACAAGATCGAGAAGCTGAGCGGGAAGAGGTACGGGTCCACGCTGCCGGCGGCTGGCACGACGGCTTGGACCGACCAGGAGAAGATCGACATCGCCTTTCGGGTGGTCGCGGACCACATCCGCACCCTCAGCTTCGCCATTGCCGACGGCATCCAGCCCGGCAACACCGACCGCAACTACGTCCTGCGCCGCATTTTGCGCCGCGCCGTTCGCTACGGTCGCACGCTCGGTTTCCACGAACCATTTTTCTACAAGCTGGTCGCCGTGCTGGCCGACGCCATGGGCCATGTCTTCCCCGAAATCCGCGCCCAGCAAGACCACATTGAGGAGGTCATTCAGCGCGAGGAAGAGGCATTTAACAGGACGTTGGACAAAGGGATAACCCTCTTTGACGAAGCTGTTTCATCACAGGAAAGCTGCCTTGCAGTTCTTCCCGAGGTAACGCTGCTATATGGCAAGATAGGCGAGGCATTGAGAACGGATGAGTTCGAGATCATTCGGAGAAGGTTGGGAGCCATTAAGTCTGATCTGGAGCGATTCTGTGATCTTCTAACTGACAAGCTGAAAACGAGTGAGGCATTTCCGGATGGACAGGCTCTATCTACGTATGCCACAGCACTCGAACATCAATTCAACAAACTAGTTGAGCAAGAATATCCACCGGACGAATTCAAGAAAGTAATTCGACTTTTCGAAAGGTCTTTATCCCAGATTGGTGACGCGATAGCAAACATCGAGAAGCTGGGGGCAAAGATGTTGAGCGGGGATACGGCATTCAAGCTCTATGATACCTATGGTTTTCCACTCGACCTGACCGAGTTGATGGCTCGCGAGCGTGGATTGACAGTCGATGTTGCCGGCTTCAACAAGCTGATGGACGAGCAGAAGGCCCGCGCCCGCGCCGCTCAGAAGAAGCAAGTCATCGAACTTTCCCAGGTCGAGACCACCATTCCCACCCAGTTTGTTGGTTACGACAAACTGGAATCGCCTGCCAAAGTCCTCGAAGTGATTGGCGTCAAGGACAAGACCGCGGTCATCCTCGACGCCTCGCCGCTCTACGCTGAGATGGGCGGCCAGGTCGGCGACACTGGCGAGATGAGTGGCGCGGGTGGACTCTGGACTATCAACAGCACGCAGAAGGCCGGCGATGCCTGGCTACACTTCCTCTCGGACAAAGATGCCCCTGCCGCTGGCACAGAGGTCCGGCTTACCGTTGACCGTCCTCGCCGAGAGACCATCCAGCGCCACCACACTGTCACCCATTTGTTACACTGGGCTTTGCACGAGGTGGTCAGCCCCGACGCCGTGCAAAAGGGCTCCTACGTCGGCCCGGAGAAGCTTACGTTCGACTTCAGCAGCGCGCCGCTTACGCCGCAGCAGGTGGCCGATGTCGAGCGCCTCGTCAACGAGCGCATCCTGGAAAATGCGCCGGTCGCTTGGACCGAAGTCAAATACAGCAGCATCAAGGACAACAAAGCCATCATGCAGTTTTTCGGCGACAAGTACGGCGACGTGGTGCGCGTCGTGCAGGTTGGCGGCAAGCCCGCCACATTGGACGGCTACTCGATGGAGCTTTGCGGCGGCACGCACACCCGCGCCACGGGCGAGATCGGTTTGTTCCGCATCGTCGGCGAATCCGCGATTGCCGCTGGCATCCGGCGCATCGAGGCCGTCTCGGGGATGGCAGCCTACAATCGGGCCAGCGACGAATTGCAGCTCATCAAGACCCTCTCAGGCAAAGTCAATTCACCCGTCGGCGAACTCGAGAAGAAGATCGAGTCGCTCCTCGCCCAGCAAAAGGATTTGGAGAAACAGCTCAAAGCGATGCACCAGAAACAGGCGGCGGAAATCGCCCGCGGCCTGGTTGCCAAGGCCAATACCTTCGGCTCGACGCGCGGCATTGTGGAAAACCTTGGGACCGGTGATGCGGATTTTCTGCAAGCGGTTGCTGACGGGCTAAAAGGACAATTTAGCGGCGTGGTGGTGCTCGGCAGCGCGACGAACGGGGCCGTCGTTCTCCTGGCGACCGTTTCGCCCGAACTCACCAAGCAGATTCAGGCCGGCAAGATCATCCAGACTATCGCCCCCATCGTGGGTGGAAAGGGCGGGGGACGTCCCGATAACGCCCGCGGCGGCGGCAAGGATGTGAGCAAACTGGACGAGGCGCTGGCAAAGGCCAAATCGCTTCTGACCTGAGAAGGCTGGGTCTGCTTGCGGTAATCACGCTGTTATTGGCCAACGCCGGCTCGGCGACGGAAGAAATGCGTGCGATGCGGTTTTCGGGCGCGGTCCACGGATGAGGCGAGCGCGTGGCAGGGCAGGGTGCGGGAGAAGCTTTTTGCCTGGATGATGGGTGGGCAGCCGCTTCTGGCCGAAGTTGCAGGTGGCGCTGGGGCCAGGCGGGATGGCTGCCTCCGATCACTCGGCTGCGCACTGACGCTGACGGAGGCTTACGAGGAGGCGGTGGCTGGCGCGAGCACGGTTTTCAGGGCTTCCAGGCAGCGCTTGTTTTCCTTGGGGGTCCCGACGGAGATACGAATCCATTCAGGCAGTTGGTAGCCGCCCATGGGCCGGACGATGACGCCGAGTTTCTGCATTTCGTTGAAGATGCGATGGCCGTCACCGACCCGGACGAGGATGAAGTTGGCGGAGGACGGAATGAACTCCAGGCCCAGCTTGCGGAAGGCGCGGGCGTAGAGTTTGAGGCCCCGGGAGTTGGTCCGGCGCGTCTTGTCGGCGTGCGCGGTGTCGTCCAGCGCGGCCAGGGCGCCGGCCTGCGCGACGGCGTTGATGTTGAACGGCTGGCGAATCTTCTCCAACTCGGCAATGAAATCGGGGTGGCCAATGCCGTAGCCGAGTCGCAGCCCGGCCAGGCCGTAAATCTTGGAGAAGGTCCGCATCAAAAGCAGGTTCGGCTTTCGTCCCTCGCGAATTTCGGGCAGCAGGTCCAGCGGTTCGTCGAGGAATTCGATATAGGCTTCGTCGAGGGCCACCAGCACGGTCTCAGGCACGGCGTTGACGAATCGGGCAAGGTCCTCGCGCGACGCGCTCGTGCCGGTCGGGTTATTTGGGTTGGCGACGAAGACCACTCGAGTGGTGGGGGTGATGGCGGCCAGTATTGCATCGAGGTCATGGCCGTGGCTCTTGGCCGGCACCACGGCAAGCTTCCCGCCGAACAGCGCGGTGATGATGGGATACACAGCGAAGCAGTATTGAGACACGACAACTTCCGCGCCGGGTGAAATGAGAGCGTGGCCGATGAATTCGAGGACTTCATTCGAGCCGTTGCCGAGGATCAGGTTGGCCGGAGCCACGCCGAGTTTAGCGGCGAGCTTTTGCTTCAGATGGAAGGCGTTCCCGTCCGGGTAAAGGTTGACGTGCGCCAGCGCCTTGCGCATCGCAGCCAACGCGAGGGGCGAAGGTCCGAGCGGGTTTTCGTTAGAAGCGAGCTTGATAACGGTGTCGGCCGCCAGGCCCAGTTCGCGGGCGACTTCCTCGATTGGTCGGCCGGGTTGATACACGGGGACATTTTGCAAAGCCGGGTTGGTGGAAAGGGGCATGAGAGTTTTTAGTTTTGAGTTCTTACGCGATTGCTTCTCCCGGCAGTTCTCCGCCGGAGCCGGGATAGAGTTTGTCGTAGTTCACGGACTGGACGCCGATGATGGCGGCGACGCCGAGGATATCGCGGGCATTTGAGCCGCGCGAAACGTCGGCGGCGGGACGGTCCAGACCGAGGAGAATCTGGCCGTAGGCGCTGGCGCGCGCGATATGGCGCATCAATTTGCTGGCGATGTTGCCTGAGTTGAGGTCCGGGAAAATCAGCACGTTGGCGTTGCCGGCGATCGGGCCTTCTGGAAGCTTGCGAGCGGCAATCTCCGGGACCAAGGCGGTGTCCGCCTGCAATTCACCATCGAAGTCCGCTTCGACTTTTCTTTCCAGGGCCTTTTTTTCCGCGAGGGCGGTGGCGGCCTGGACTTTGCCCGCCAAGGGATGATTGGAGCTGCCTTTGGTGGAAAACGAGAGGAGCGCAACGCGCGGACGAATTCCGAGCAAATGCCGGGCAAGTTGCGCGGTGGAAACAGCGGTATCAGCAAGCTGTTCGACGGTTGGTTCTTCGATGACCCCGCAATCTGCCATGAACAAAACGCCATTCTCGCCAAAGCGCGTGTCCTCGAGCTCCATGACCATGCAACTGGAAACGGTGGTGGTTTGCGGGGCGGGTTTGATGATCTGGAAGAGCGGCCGGAGGACGCCGGCAGTAATCTGGTTGGCACCGGCCACAAATCCGTCGGCCTGATGCATCGCCAGCATCATCGCGCCAAAATAGTTTGGCTGAAGCATGGCCTCACGCGCCTCGAAACCCCTCATGCCCTGCGCGTGGCGCAAACGCTCGAATCGGCGCGCGAAG
>Ga0194053_10002518_pt1 | contig 10840 bp, 14 predicted proteins | sample SepL228m_MetaG_FD_161684 | JGI IMG/M metagenome (GOLD analysis project Ga0194053, IMG submission 161684) | Anoxic zone freshwater microbial communities from boreal shield lake in IISD Experimental Lakes Area, Ontario, Canada - Sep2016-L227-8m | ecosystem: Environmental > Aquatic > Freshwater >...
CAATTATTATTGGAGTAATTATTTATATGTATTTAATTAAAGTCAGTTTTGGTTAAAATCTAGAAAAATTATTCTGTTAAATAGTGTTTTTTTGTACATAAATCTTTTTAAAGGAAACATATCTGCAATAAGCATGAGTTCAAAGAAAGAGGCTCGAAGTTCTGAAGAAATAGGTAGTTCTAAAGGTAAATATCCTCGTCGTTTTTTGCTTACTTGTGCACAAGCATCCTACTATAAAGACACAGAAGAAAATGGGCCAACTCCTTGGGGCAATGAGGGACTTCCAGCAAAATTACATCAAAATTTGTACAATGGTTTAAAAGAATTTGCAGAAAGAAAGGATATTGATGAACTCACTGTTTTTCCAGTAAAGGGAGTTTGTACTCGAGAAGATCTTTTCCATGAGAGCCTCAGAGGAGTTCCAGAATTAACAAGCTGGGAAAGACATTTTACAAAAATAAATAGCAATGCGACAGTTACAGATGTTAGAGTTCCTCCTCAAAATGTAGATCCTGCAACTTCTAGAAAACATTTGACAGCAAAGTATGGGGCAACGTTAATTTTCCCTCACCCAAAACAAAGAATGTGCCCTGTTGCATCTTCCTCTTCGGAGTTTCCAAGATTTATACTCACTACTGGCGCAATAACAACTCCAAATTATAACCGATCAAACGATCGAGGCGATCAAGCAGCAAGAGACCATAGACTAGGAGCAATTTATGTTGAAGCATTTAACGAAAAAACGTATTTATTTCATTTCCTTACTGCTGCGCAAGATGGAAAATTTGTTCATTTAGGAACACAGTACGATGGACATAAAAAACCAACAAAGATAGGAATTGATGCATTGGTTTTAGGAGATATTCACTGGGGAGAACATGATCCCGAAACAATGCAAGCGAATTATGAAATGATTAAACAAATGAATCCAAAAAAGGTGGTTCTCCATGATTTTTTTACAGGTAATTCAATTTCACACTGGAATTTAGAAAAGCCACTATATCGTGCTCAGCAATTTACCCGAGGAGAACTTTCGTTAGAACATGAATTGAGATCAACATTTGGAGAACTACAACATATAGCTAGGATGGCAAAAGGAGAAGTATATATTGTCCCATCAAACCACGATGCATTTTTAGAAAAATATTTAGAAAGTGGAATGTATGAAAGAAAAGATTTGTGGAATGCAGAAGTTTGCCATAGCCTTGCTGGAAGAATATTGAGAGGAAAAGTTGAGCCAGATATGTATTTGAAAGAAGCACTCTCAATGTTTGGACAAATTCCTAAAAATGTGACTTTCTTAGGATTGGATGATAAGTTATGTGTACAGGGATATAGATTATCAAGTCATGGCCATATTGGAGTTAATGGCTCTAAAGGATTTGCTATAAAAAAAATTGATGAAACGATGGGGAGAGCAATAATTGGACACAAACACGCGCCAGAACAATTTAGAGATTCGTATGTAGTTGGTACAAGTTCGAGACAGAATTTACATTATATGGCAGGATCTATAAGTGCCGCGATGGGTTGTAATGCTGCAATTTATCAAAATGGAAAAGTACAAATGCTCCCTATAATCAATGGCGTTTGGTAAAAAAATATTTTTATAAGCTATCTATTGGACTTTTAATACTCTTTATCTGCTGAGTACTTATGTGAGTATACAGTTCTGTGGTGGAAATAGATGAATGCCCCAAGAGTGTTTGAATACTTCTTAGATCGACACCATTTTCTAATAAATGGGTTGCGAACGAATGTCGAAGTGTATGACAATGAACATCTTTTTGTATTCCTGCACGTTTGACGGCTTTACGAACAATTTTTTCAATGTTTGAGGCAGAAAGCTTTTTTCCAGTTTCTTCGTTTGAAAACAATAATTCGTGATTTAATTTTTTTTGCGATTCTATTTGCTTGTTTAAGTCAGCAACTAAAAACTCTGGAATATTAAACACCCGGTCTTTTTTTCCTTTTGCCTGTTTAACCATGCCCGTTTTTTCCAAAAAGTTTAAATCGGCGATGTTTAAGTTGATTAATTCTGAAATACGAAAGCCGCAAGCATAAAGCATTGAAACCATCAAACGGCTTTTGTCGCTATAAATGCTGTTTATTAGTCGTTTAACTTCCTCCTTTGTCATCACTGTTGGAATTCTTTTTTCTTTTTTTGGTCGTTTGATTCCTAGTGTAACATCTTTTTTTAAAATGTTTGTGTAAGCATATTTTATCGCTGCTAAGAATAAGATAATAGATGAAGAAGATTTCTCTGTTAATTTTTCTGCCATAAATTGCTTAACGTCGTCAACTTCTATCTCTTCTGGTTGTTTGTGTAGTTGTTCAAACAGTTGTTTATTTGCATCTAGATAATTTCTAATTGTGTATTGAGAGTTTTTAGAAATTTTCAATTCTATTTCAAGCTTTTTTAGAAAGTCTTCGGTGTTCATTTTGTCCCTCCAAGTTTAAAGAAAAAGAGAGTGGCCGATAAAAGTAATATCAATCCACAGATAAAGACAGTCTCACGTAAACCCAAGAAAGAGATGCTAATTCCTGCTAAAAATACCGCAGAGGCATGTGATATAGCCCATAAAATATTTGTCATTGAACCGAGCGAGGCTCTAATTTTTGATGGAAATAAATGATGACAGGCAGAATCTAGGGAAGTGTTGTAAGACGTCATAAAAATTTCAAGTAAAACTAAAAAAATTAGAGAAACCAACAGTATTGAAGAATATACAAAAGATAACATGCAGGCTCCAACCAAGGCTGTGAAAGAAACTAAAAGAGATTTAGTTTTAAGAGCCCCTAATTTGCCAGCTAACATTGGTCCAAAGATTACTACTACAGCTAGACCTGCGTATATTCCTGAAATATTACTAGTTGAAATTCCGAATGACTGTGAGAAAACCAAAGGAAGACAAACAAAAAAAGCACTTAGCGAGGCACTGTTTAGCATATCAATAAAATTTAAGTTCCTTATTTGCCTATTTTCTTTTTTGAAAAGATAACCAAATACTTTCTTTGCCTGAATGAGGGGTTTTTTCAGAAAGTGATGATGAGTTTCTATTTTCTTAAAATTTCTTTCTTCGGCGTATTTCCAAAAAATAAATAAAAAGAACAAGTAAGACAGAGAAATAAGTAACCAAACAAAACGAAAGTTAATCAATACTAAAACAAGCCCTATCAAGCCGCCGATTGCCCTGCCAGCTTTCTCGAATGAAGAAGATTTTGAGATTATAGAAATTATTTTTAACTTTTTTCCAGAATAACCGAGCGTATCAATTACCCAAGCATAGTTAGCACCAGAGCAAAAAGTCCAAGCTATGTCCGCAAGTATCCAAGAAAATGCGAGTGGCCAAAAAGTTTTAAAGAAAAAAATACCGAAAAAAGCTAAAAACATAAGAAAAAAAGAAATTAAAAGAGACTTTTTCCTCGAGTCATAATCTGCAATAGCTGCTGTCGGAAATTCAAAGAAAAGCATGATAATTGTTGAAATTGAAAAAAGAGTAGTTATAGAAATAAGACTAAACCCAAAGGAAAAAAAGTATAATAATCCTAGTGCTGAAACAATTGCACGACGCGCCCCGTGAGTAAATTCCATCCCATACATCAAAGATTTTGTTTTTGTTTCAAATTTCATAATTCTTTCTCCATAACAAAATTTACATTTCTTATCTTTTTATAGGGTTTTGAAACTTTTTTTATTAATTTATACCCTAATTTTTTATAAAATTCTTTTGCTTTTTCTGCAGACCAAAGATGAACTTTTTTTAATCCTTTCTTCTTAGCATATTCTTCGATAAAATCCATTAATTTTGTACCTATTCCTCTTCTCACATGGGAAACTTTTACAAAAACACCTTTAATTTCTATGCCATTCAAACCAACCATACCTATAATTTCTTTTTTATCTACTAAACAAAAAATACTATAGGATTTTATTTTGCGTTTGATATCATTAGGAGAATTTGCGTCGCTCAGTGCTTTAACAAATGAAGGAAGATACTCTTCTCCTTTTATCTTTCCAAAAACTCCTCTTCGTAATTTTGAAAGTTCTTTTGCATCGGTAATTTTTGCTTTTCTGAAAAATTGATCTACCATTATAATTTCCTAGAGTTGTATGCCCAATGTAAGAGTGCTTGCCGTTGAATTGGACGACAAAAAATTTCTCCAGGTTTACAATGTTTTTTTAGTTGAGATATGTGCCTTTTCATCGCTTTCCAACGTTTGATTTGTCTTTGGTCTTCTTCGGGAATTCTACGGCCCATGAAATATCGACAATACCATTGAAACCATCCCCGCGGATCCTCGCGATAAATCCAGCCTTTTTCTCGCCAAACGGAGAGAGGTTGTGAAGCGTGTACTTTGAAGTAGTTTAGAGAATCTTGAGGATGTAAAGGAGAAAGTTTAGCTTGTGCGAACCATGACGAAGGAAACTCTTTTTTACAGTCAGTCATGTATTTTCCACTAAAAACACCTAAAGCCAACATCTGTTTGGGTGTTAACTCTGGTTTAAACTCCGGATCAAAATTTTTACCAATTGGCTCGGTTAAAAAATAAGAATAATTTTTTTGCATCAAATCATTTACAGCAACTCTTTTTTTCATGATAGATTGTACGAACCATGGTTTAAATAGATTTTGGAGAATATAAATATTTAAATAGTTAGAAAATATTAATTTTTTATGATTGAGTTAAATATTCCAGAAGGTGTAAAAGTTTTTAGAATTAAGTCAATAAGAGACAGCAGTGATGGTTCTTTTGAAAGAACAAAGGCTGCACTCAATGCAGACAGAGGTGCGGGAGATTCTTACACAAATTGTAGAAACCCAGATAATGGAGACATAAGAAAATATTCTTTTATAGGAATTACCTTAGCAGACATAACGCCCCCATATAGAAAATAAAATAGTAAAAAGAAAAATAGTTCTAAAAGTAGATTATATAAATTAAATTTTTAAATGGGTGTCATTTTTCTAACATTAGTTAATAGATTAATTCTTTTGTGCACTTAGGTTAGCTTAAGTTATAAAATTATTAATTTTGTTTAAAGAGTTTTTCACTTAGGTAAGGAATATTTCTGATTCAAAAATGTTTGCAACTTTTGGATTCTAGGCGATTTAAGATAATTATATTTTTTGGCTGGAGATTTATATGCGATTTTCTAAATTTGGCCAAGAAACGCGATTTTTCTTTGCTTTTTGAGTAAAATCCGACTCTCAACAATGTATCTTGTACGAACCATAAAGGGAAATTTTGATAAAAATGTAGACATTTATGCCTGTTTTGGTGGAATAAGTGGTGGGAATGCATCAGCTAACTGCAATATTATAGGATCATGCTCTCCAGGATATCTTTCTGTGCACTTAGGTTGACTTTGTACACAGGAATTTTTAGGAGTGAGTAAACTCTTTATTTTTTGCAAATACTCTTTTGTAGCTGCGTCTTCGTTAGATGGTAAAGATACTAAACTATTAACAAGACTTAGACCTCTTGAAAGTTCTTCGATTGCAAAGGGAGAAAGATATTCAAATTTAGCCAAATCTCTTTCACAAATATATGCATTATCACCACCAGGAGTTATGGCCCTCATAGCTTGTGAATCTCTTGGGTGTTGCTCTCCAGTAAAATAAGCAATTAATCTAGACTCTCTGTTTAAATAAAAACCCGGCGTAGTTGAACCAAGTCTTGTGTCTTCAAATTTTTTATTCATTTTTCTTTTATATCTTTTGACTTTTTAAGGATTTATATTGTTTAGTAGATATTGGAGGGTTCGATCAGCTACCTATTTTTTTATTTATACGGTTTTATGCACTAAGGTCACTAAAGTGAATATAGCTTATTTTTTATCTCTTGGTCCACAAATATGATCTGCCATTTTTGCAATCTCCACGTAAATCTTGTTTCTTTTTTCTCTTTCTACTTTTTCTTTCATTTGATTAAATAAGTCAGGCGCTAAAGTTATTGAAGGAGCCGCACCTACTAGGGATTGTGTGAACGCCTCTAGACCTTCTTTTGCGACACATAATTCGCCTGTGTGCCTGCAAGTATAATTTTCTAAATCGCTATAATTACATTGCCTTGCTCCAACTGCAGAAAGTTCGCATCCCTTATAGGGACAAGAAAATAATTTATAAACAGATGAAGAAGTGCATTTTAATATTTAATGAAAGGATTGGGATTATCTCCGCCTTTTTTGAATGGATGATAACCGGGTGAAGTAGGATCTACATGAGGAAAGGAAACCTTTCTTTCACTTTCGTCTGTGCACTTGGGTTGACTAGGTGAAGAAGGTAATGTACTTTCTAGATTGGGTTTTTCTCCGGCAGTATACTGCTGACCAGAGTCTATTTGACCTTCAACAAAGTTATATGCGCAAGTACTTCCATGAGTAACATCAATTCCGCCCGCAGTTCCAACATAACAAGGTACTGCTTTGGAAGGATGATCGTTGATTTTTCTTGCACGAAGGCAAGTAACTCCGCAAATAAGTAAAGGAAGATCTACCTGTGGAGAATCTAATTTTCTAGGTAACTCGGGTGACATAGGTTTTAGAAAGCTGTTTTGTTTTTAAACTTTTAGATACTAAAAGAGTTAGATCAGAATCGACCAGCTAACTGTTTTTTTAATTACAGCGGTTTTATGCACTAAGGTTAGCTAAGAGTTTATGGCCTTTTAACCAAAGGTTAGTTAGGCTATCTTCTTCAAAAAGATTTAATAGTATAAGAATTTTTAAATGCCTCCAAAAAACAAGGAACTAGTGAAAAATTATAAAAATAAAAAAATAAAGAGTGAACAGAATTATATCTGCTTTGTTTGATTGAACTTTGCCATCATCTTTTCTACAACGACTTGCGGAGCGTAGCCCTTATTACTACATGATTTCATAAAATCATCATAAACTCTTCTGTCTATGTTCCAGTCTATTTTCCTCTTTTGTGCATCTGGTGGTGTTGCTGCCATTAATTTTTTGCCTCCTTTATCAGAATCATGTGTTTATAAGAAAAAAGAACTATATAAAACTAATCAAAATGCTAAAAAAGAGATAAACGGCTGTTTGAATAGCGTTTATCGACGATAACAGGCTGTTTGTTTAAACACTTAAACAGATTAAATTTCTGCTGTTTGGGTGTTTATGGAATAAAAAGAAAAAATAAATAAAAATTTTAGAGGTAATTATCTGCCGAAAAGAGCAGCAATTACGGAAATTATTGCACCAATTACTACAATCCAACCCGCGATTATAGTGATTATAGGCGCGATATATGGAACAGTTAATACCTGTTGGATCATACCGGACCCAACTGCTAGAGATACTAATACTCCTACAATCCATGCAATAAATGCAGAGAAATTAAAACTTTGTTTTGCCATTAATATGTTTCAAACCTCCTTTCAGTGTTCTTCTTATCTTTGAAGTTTGATTTTTTATGAGTAAATGGTGCTAAAAAGAGAAAAAGACAAATAAAAATAAGGCCAAGAGTAATTAAATACGTCTCACTTAGCTGAGAGGTTATTCCCCAGTATACTTCTCTAACTCCAAACAAAGAAGATTTGTCAGGATTAAGAGTACATAAAGCCCAGGAATAAGACGGATTTGGAATGTTTGGAGAGATTTGGCAAGGAACGACCTTAACAAAAAAGGAAGCGACTAAGTATCCTAAAGAAGCTAAAGCAGGTACGGCTAATTTTGTTTTCCACCCCATAATAAAGCTAAGAGAGACTTATTTATAAATCTTTCCTAAAAAACACCGATAATTCAGCTTCGATGTTTAGCTGTCTAAATATACTAAACAGTGTTTGTTTGAAAAAAATGTAAACAAGCCTAAACAACTGTTTAGAAAAATGACCCCTTAGGAGCCATTTGGAGGTACTTTTCTATATCTGTTTGAGTGTTGGTATGTTGTTTGTTTGTTGTTTTCCGGACGTTTAGTTTTAAACAAATATCTTTCATTCATATCTACTATAAATATGTTTGTTTGCTAAATAAACATAGGTATAAAATAGGCATTTAATAGCTATTTTTAATGAAATTAACTAATAAAATAGAAACATTTATAAAGGCAGTTGTTTAAACAATAATAACATGTTTGGATTTTTTAAAAAAAGAGGAGAAAGTAATATTGTAAAAGAAGAAATTCAAAAATCTTTTGATGCAGTTAAAGATGATTTTAATAAAGTAGGTCAATGGATAAGTCATTTCGACGGCAATACGAAGCAGCATTCTGTTGAAGTAGAGGAAATGAAAAAACAAATTTTTGTTATGCAGAATGAAATTGATGATATAAAAGATTTTATTTCCTTGTTTGGAAATAAGATTTCTAAACAACAACAGCCATTAGGTATAAAACAAACGCTTGTTTCTGATGTTCAAAGTACTGTTCAAACGGCTGTTCAATCAAGTATTTTAGATAATTTAACTTTGATGGAGAGAGGGATTGTATGGGCTTTAGTAAATGCAGAAACAAAATTAAGCTATGAGGATCTAGCAATAGTTTTGGGAAAAGATAAAAGTACAATTAGAGGTCAAATAAATATGATAAAACAGAAGTGTGAGGGGCTAATTGAGGAGTCAAGAGAGGCAAATGGTAAGAAAAGAGTCTATATTCCTGAAGAAATGAGGCAAATTATACTCAAAAAGGAAAAAGTGAGAGTTAAATCAGGTAAAAAAGTTATAGTAAATAGAGAATAATGAAAATACTACAAGAAAAAGTGAGAGACGTAAGAGAGATTTATAGTTATATTAAAAAATCCTTGAAAAGAGAGGGTTAAAAATAAAGGCAAGAAAGTGTATTTTTAATGAAAAAGTGAGTTTCAGATATAGGGAATCTGAAAAATGCTAAAAAAGAATAAAATTTGCCGAGGACAAACCTAAATAAGAGAGATTTAGGGTCCTTTTGAAAGAAATGAAATTAATTATTCGTTTAGCCGATTATGAATTATAACTTAAAGCTCTCTAAGTTTAATAATTGTTGATAGAGAAGCAATTTTTTGAAGATTGGGAGAGATCTGTAGGGCAATTTGCTTGTTATTTACTCTTCTTTTGACTATAGGAATGCCTTTTGCCACTAATTTGATGATATAATCACGGATTGACGATTCGCTTAAATTTAGGTTATTTGCAATCGTTTTATATGTTATTTCTTCTACACCTTTGGTTTCCAAACTATATATGGAAGTAAAAATAAGCATTTCTTGAGGAGTAAGTCGTTTAAACTTAAGGCGAAGTTCTTTTTTGAAGTTATCGAGAGTATTTAGGGTCTCTTGAACATCTTCTAGATTGAGTTTTGAACTTATTTCTGAGGATAAACTGCCTAAAATGTCTGTTTGTCTGTCTGTTGGTCTATATGTTGAATTGTCTGTTGGGACCCCCCTATTTCCTGTGGAACTGTTTGTTTTAACAATTTTGGACCCCCCTATTTCCTGTGGAACTGTTGGACTTTCTGCTGGTATGCCTGTGGGATAAGCAGTATCCGAGGAGATATTTGTTGGATATGGAGAGATAGACTGTTGAGCTTTGAGAAGAGATAGCTCTCTGTTTAAATTTAATATTTCTTCTTTTAATAGAGAAATCTCATCTTTAATCTTTTGAAAGGCCTCTTTTACAGGATCCATATGAATAAAAAACAACCAGTCTTTTTAATGTTAATTATTCTAAAAGATATATCTTTGAAAATCCTATTAAAACTATAAATTTTCTTCTACTTTTTGAGAAACATTTTGCTGTGTTTTTTGATGATTACTGTAGATTTCATAAGTTTCATTTGATATTCGCCATCTTGCACGTTTTTCGTATTTAACTCCTTGCGAATTTTTATCAATTTTTACTAAAACTCCTTTGGATTCTAATTCTAAAAGCGATTTTTTAATAAATTCTTCATCGCGGGCCATCTCTTTTGCAATATATGATGTAAAAATCTGTTTTGGAAAGATAGTGAAGAGATAATATATCAGCTGTTCTTGAATTTTTTCTTTTTTTTCCTTAGAAATTGAGGGCATAGAATAATTATTCGGTTTTGAGTTTAAATAGTTTTTGTATATTAACAGAAAACTATAGAAAAGAAACAAGTTATAATAGTATAAACTTAGTTTTATCTAAATTTCATTAAAATAGTAAAAGTAGTATTCTTTATTAAAATACAGAAGTAAGAAAGGAGGAAGAACTGAAAGAAAAATTAGATCCCCTAGTAAAAGAATTACTCTTTTCTAGATTTCCTTCATTCTTGCTTACTCAGAAGTAGAGGATTTTATCTATTTTTGAGAGAAAGAGCAATTTGATCTCTGCACCCACTAGTGGAACCAAGACTCTTATTGCTTTTTTATCCATTTTAAACTAATTAATTATTCTAAGTGAGAAAAAGGAGTAAGAAGATAGAATATATGTAAAGTATTTCTCTCCACTTAAAGCATTAAGGAGTGATATTTTTGTAAATTTAGTAAAACCACTGAAAAAAATAGAAAACTTAGCAAAAAAAGAGGATATTTCTCCAAAAAATTATTGAGGGACTAAGAATAAGAAATAGAGATGTTAAATAAATGGCAAAAATGACTAAAAATCCCCTATATGTTAGTAACTACTCCTGAAAGCCGATAAATAATAATTAACTCTCCAAAGTTTTCTGAAAAATTTCAAAGATTATAATTTTTAATAATTAATAAAAATGGAAATCTATATAATTTTGGAAAAAGGGAGTAAAAAGGCCCTATTTTGAGGAGTTAGGGCACAAAAAGCTAAAATAGAAAATTAATAAAGTAAAAGATTTAATTTACTTTCTTTTTAAAGCCTTTTTTATGTTCTGGTCTTTTAGCTTCTGGTATAGGGAGCATACTTTGACTAGGAATATTT
>Ga0194053_10002528_pt1 | contig 10798 bp, 10 predicted proteins | sample SepL228m_MetaG_FD_161684 | JGI IMG/M metagenome (GOLD analysis project Ga0194053, IMG submission 161684) | Anoxic zone freshwater microbial communities from boreal shield lake in IISD Experimental Lakes Area, Ontario, Canada - Sep2016-L227-8m | ecosystem: Environmental > Aquatic > Freshwater >...
TGATAAGCACATAAAAGATTTGAAGAATAAGAATCCGGAAGTCAGGGCCGAAGCGGCCTACGAACTCGGCTGCGGGTGAAACAAGTCTTCGAGGGCGGTCCCGCCTCTCATTGAAGCGCTCAAAGACCCTGAATGGAAAGTTCGCAAAAATGCTGCCGAGTCGCTTGGTTTTTTTCCTAAAGAAGCCGACCGGGCCGTTCCCGTCCTCATGGAGCGGTTGAGCGACGCAGAGAAACCGGTCCGTATCTCTGCCATGCTCTCTCTCGGGAAGCTGGGTCAGGGCCAATCACCAGTACAGGACGCCTTGATCGTTTTTGCCGAAGACAGTGATCCTCAGATTCGACTCAACGCCGTAGTCGCTCTGGCCAGTTTAGGTAAAATTGACGATACCGTTATCCCGATGTTGGTTCAAGCACTCTCCATCGAAGAAGTCGGGACTGCCAAGGCCGCGAGCCGAGCATTAGGAAATTTGGGTATTAAAGAGCCGGAAAAAGTGCTCCCCAAAATGACGGAGATTTTGGAAAAAAAACATGATCCTGCGTCCGGTTATGCGTTGCGTGTGTTGAAGCAGATGAAAGCCCAAGCAGCCCCGGCACTCCCTCAGATCTCTGCCCTGTACGACGCTTCAGAAGCAGCAACCAGGATCATTATTGTTGAAGCGGTCACGGCAATCGATGCCAAAGGAGATTATGCGCTGCCCGTACTTTTTAAGGCCCTGAAGGAAGCTGATTCCAATGACCGTAAGGATGCTCTATTGGGCCTCATGCGTTTCAGGTCCAAGGGGGATGCTCTTATCGGACATCTGGCTGGAGCCCTGAGAGACAGTGATGCGGAAAACCGGCTGTTGGCGGTAGGAATCATCAGGGGCTTGGGACAGGAAGGAACGGCGGCAGTACCAGATCTTCTAACCTTGACGAATGACCCCGATCATCGCGTCCGCAATGCCGCGATCAACGCAGTAGTGATCTATCGGCCCCTTCCTCCGGAAGTCGTTCCCGCTCTAGACAAGGCCCTCAAAGAAAGTGATTCCCGTGTCCGTAACGCTACCGTCAATGCGCTACGAAACTTGGGTGCAGAGCACCCCGAAAAAGTTACTCCAATATTGAAGGATGCATTGCAAGTGGAAAAACATGGTCCATCAAAGAGGCTTATAGAGTCTGCACTGGAAAGCATCTCGAAAGGACAGGACTCACAACCTGCTGACAGCGTCGGAAAGGTGGATAAGGATGAAAGGCGAAAAGCCAAAGATACGAAATAAAATGGCTCCCGGATCGTGGTCGGTCTTTTCCAGTCCTTACGTGCGTTGCTTCATCTATAATCAGATATCGAGATCCTTAATTTCCCTGGCATGCTCCTTGATGTAGGAAAACCTTTTTCGGACATCCTTTCCCATTAGCGTATCAACAATCTCGTCGGTTTTTGCCTCATTGCCTAAGCCTATCCGCAGAATGTTCCGACTAGCCGGATCCATGGTGGTGCTTTTGAGAGTCGCCGCGTCCATTTCGCCTAGACCTTTGAATCTTTGAATTTCCAATTCTTTTCCGTTGCTGCGTTTGAGCAGCCTGTCCTTCTCTTCATCCGAAAAGACGTATCGGATGGCCGTCTTTTTTCCGGATCCTATTCGAATCCTGTAAAGTGGTGGCATTGCTAGGTAAACGTGCCCACGCCGAACTAATTCCGGGAGATGGCGGTAGAAAAACGTGAGCAACAAAGTCGCTATATGATGGCCGTCTACGTCTGCATCCGTGTTGATGACGATTTTCCCGTAGCGAAGTCGCGAATAATCGAATGCATGTCCTGTTCCGGTTCCGATGCTCTGGACGAGGCTCTGGATTTCTTTGTTGGATTTCAATTTCTCAAGGGATGCCTGTTCGACATTGAGAATCTTACCTCGAAGGGGAAGGATTGCTTGAAATTTCCTGTCTCTGGCCTGTTTGGAAGATCCGCCTGCGCTGTCTCCTTCCACAATAAAGAGTTCGGTGGCATCACGAGAAGTCGATGAGCAGTCGGCTAATTTACCGGGAAGCGTCAACCGCCGAGTTGCTGCCTTACGGTTGATCTCGTCTCTCGCAGCCCGAGAGGCCGTTCGCGCTTGTGCTGCGAGCAAAATCCTGTTTGTTATGGCCGCTGCCTGGGTCGGGTTCTGATGCAGCCATGTTTCGAACGCCGTTCGAACCAGGGGCTCCACTTGCATGGCCGCGGAACTGTTCAGACGCTCCTTGGTCTGGCCCTGGAATTCGAGGTTCCCCCCGTGCAGGTAAACTGAAAGAATGGCCACTAAACCTTCTCGCACATCCTCTGCCGAGACGCCCTTTACCCCCTTGGGGAGGCCGTTACGTTTTTCGATATAGTTCCTGAGGGCACGGGTTATCCCATTACGAAAGCCGGTTTCATGGGTACCACCCCCCGGTGTCGGTATGGAATTCACAAAAGAGAGTATTCTACTGGAAGTATCGGAGGTCCAGGCCATAACCATCTCCAACCGCACGTCATTTTCATACTTGTAATAAAATGGCTGAGAGTCGATCAGGGGACGCCCACGGACAAGATCTTGAAGAAAATCCGTTATACCTCCCGGATAAAGGAAGCTTTCCTTAATTCCCTCTGTTTCGTCACTGAGAGTGATTTTCAGGCCTGCCACAAGAAACGCCTTGGTCCTCAGGCGCTCTCTTATGATATCTATGGAAAAAGTGCTTTCGGGAAAGATTTCGTGGTCAGGTAGAAAGATCACTTTGGTTCCCGTCCCTTTAACCACTTCCGTCTTTCGCATTGGGAAAAGGGCCTTCCCTCGACTGAAGTTTTGAACATGTCGGAAACCGTCGCGTTTTACCTCCACGATCATGCTTTCACTCAGGGCATTCACAACAGAAGCCCCTACGCCGTGAAGTCCGCCTGCTACCTTGTATGCGTCGTCGTCAAATTTTCCGCCTGCGTGCAGATTGCAAAAAATGGTCTCCACGGAGTTCTTGCCTGTGGCTGGGTGCTTTTCAACAGGAATTCCACGGCCGTTATCTTCGACTCCAATTCCTCCGTCTCGATACAACATCACTTTTATGGAACTGCAGTGTCCGTTCAAAGCTTCATCCACACTATTGTCCAAAATTTCCCATACTAACTGGTGTAGTCCTTCCTGGCCGGTTCCTCCAATGTACATTCCCGGCCTCTTGCGAACAGGATCCAGTCCTCTTAACACCTGGATATCTTCGACTGTGTAAGAACCGCTCATAATCCCTGCCTCTCACAATCTTTTATCCGTTGCACCTCTGCTAAACCGTCACACAGTTTCCTTCCTTGTCCTCCACGGTTCATCGCGGGAATGTTCCCGACAGAAACAGTTTTTTCTCTGCCCTTTTTCGGTAGAATCAGCAGCTTGTCATCCGGGTCCACCGAATCCAGAGACACCACTAATGAACCTTGCCTAAGCCTTATCATGAGGACTCCTTGACCGGGCCCACCGAGGACTGGGGCCTGGTCAACCGGAAAAATCAGAATGTTGCCGATATCAGAGTATACAGCGATGAGCTTGCCCTCCTCTGGCTTCACACAGACAGTTTCATCGCCTTCCCGAAGGGTCACGATTTTTCTCCCACCGCGTTTGGATGGTTCCCTAATGAGATCATAACCGAAACGGAAACCTCTACCGAGGCGGGTTACAACAATTCCTCTTACAGGACCGGAAACACTGCTCACTTTTTCCGGACCACTCTCATTTACAGTAAATGCAAAGAGATCGGCCTGCTGTCCAACATGATCCACTTCTATTTGAGACCGCGGATCCTCGCTCAATGGTTCGGTTCCACAGGGTCCCTCGATCAGAGGATCTGGAGCCATGAACCCAACGACGGTTTCGCCATCCTCTAGGTTAAAAAAGGTTCCGATAGGTTCCCCAAAACCCGTAGTCGCAGGAACATCAATTGCTCGAATCACATATACTTTTCCCAGATTCGAGAAAATGGCCACATTACGACCCGTGTTCACCCTTTCCAACCCGAAAAGCCCGTCACCCTCACGGAACTTTAATGACGCCAGGTCGTACACCTCGCTCTTCATTCGTCGGATCCAACCCTGTCTGGACAATATTACGGTCGAGTCGTCGTGCTCCAGGAATTGATCCGGATCATACTCAAGAGCTTGAGCATCTTTTTCCTCCATAATTTTGGTACGCCGGTCATCACGAAACTTCCCGGAGATTTCGGAGAGTTCTCCGTCTATGATCTTCCACAAGCGCTCCGGACTGGCCAAGTCTCGTGTGATTTTGAAGGCTTCTCTCTTCTTGATCCCGAGTTCCTCCAGGACTTTGCCAATTTCCATTCCCACTAGCTTGTACAAACGCATCTCGAGTATGGCATCCACTTGTTCATCATCCAGCGGGAAAGTTTGTTTGAGTCCAAGAGCAGCTTCATGCCTGCTCCGTGAAGAGCGGATAATCTTCAACGCCTGATCAAGGTCTTGAAACAGCAGATCCAAGCCTACGAGAATATGCATTCGCTTCTGAAGAAAGGCAAGCCTGTGCTGGAGGCGCTGGACGGTCTTTTCATATCGGAAATCCAAGAAATATCTTATTATCTGAAGGAGACTCAGCCTGTCAGGCACACCGTGAGGCGTAATTGCAATGAGATTGACCGGGAAGTTGATCTGTAAATCAGAGTGCTTGTACAGAAAAGCCATCACCGAATCCGGAGCGACATCAACTCCCCTCAGTTCTAGGACTATCCTTACATCCTGTGTACTTTCGTCTCTGATATCGATCACATGCTTGAGCTTCTTATCCGTTATCAGTCCGGCTATCCGCTCGATGAGTCTTGATTTGTTAACCGAATAGGGAATCGAGGTCACGATGATACTGGATCGCCCTCTATTCATCGTTTCAACCTCGTACGTTCCCCTGAGCCTTATGGAACCGTGACCAGTACGGTAAATCTCGGCCAGACCGCCGGGTTGATCGAGGATTTCTCCACCAGTGGGGAAGTCGGGGCCATGGATGTATTTCAGTAAACCTCTCGAATCAAGGCCGGGGTCTCGCATAACAGCCCGGCATGCAGAAAGAACCTCTCCAAGGTTGTGCGGCGGAAATGAGCAACTCATTCCCACGGCAATACCCGAAGATCCGTTGAGAAGTAGATTAGGCACTCCTGACGGTAGGACATCAGGTTCTTCACCCATGGAGTCGTAAGTCGGCCGAAAATTTGTTGTGCCTTGGTCTATTTCCTTGAGCAGGATGCCTGCAAAGGCACTGAGACGGATTTCAGTATAACGCATGGCCGCTGGGGCATCCCCGTCCACGGATCCGAAATTCCCGGAACCATCTACAAGCGGGTATCGCAGACTGAAATCCTGTGCCATTCTCACGAGAGCATCATATGCAGCCTGATCCCCATGGGGATGGTACTTTCCGATCACTTCTCCAACGATGGCCGCTGATTTTCTCATCTTCGCGGCATCGTTGAGATGCATTGCGTGCATAGCGTACAGAATACGTCTATGCACGGGTTTCAATCCGTCGCGCACATCCGGGAGTGCGCGGGACACTATGGTCGAAAGCGCATAGGCCAGATAACGTTTCTCCACCTCGTAATGAAGCTGGGTTTCAGTTGTGCCCCCGCCTTCTTCAATTGTTGCTGTCTGGACGGCCACAAAATTCCCCTCAATAGTGTCGTTTCTCAGTTCCTCATGACCCCACCAAGTATGAGGAGGCCAATTTGAGGGACCACACCATAGCGAAGCAGCCCTTAATAGCAAGCATAAAAAATTTCGACCGAGAAAGGCTTTCTAGAAGAGATGTAAGGATTAGCCCCGGTTGACTTTTCAGGTTCTACCGGAAAGTTATATCAAAGATTTCCCTGCGGATGTTTATTTTGGGATCGTCTCAGTCCTCTATCGAACCGATTCCAGGTATGTTTATTATGTGAACCCCGGCATCCTTCTGAATGATAAGTTCCAGACTGTCATTTCTTATGCCGAGCACCAGTGTCCCTTCACCTTTCGGAGCTTCTATGCCTGTGATCTCTCGCAAAATCTCCAGTCCCCGTGCAATGAAGTGAGAAGGAGCTGTTGGTAAGGTGTAGGGCTCGTTTGCATAAACCGTAACACCTTTGTCTTTGTCGATCGACAGGCGCACAGCTCTTTCCTCTATGGCGTCGAGCAAACACAGAGCCATGAGTTTTAGGGGCGCTTCGTCAGCGTCTGTACCGGGTTCCTCATTCCACCCCGCTCTTTCCCAGTTCTGGAGTACAGTTCGAGGGTTCACTTCCAACTGGCAATCGATCTGCTGTTGCAGCCTCGAATGAAAACTATCCATGTCGGACATAATAACCACTCCCTTCATAATAATTCTGGCACTATATTAATGACACGAAGCGCAGGATGTTGAGGAACATGTGCCGCAACTTGATTTTCCTGCACTGGAGGGGCTAAAATCGGCTCCCGCGCTCTTGAAATTGCAGCAGGACATCATCTTTTCCACAGGACCCCCACAACTTGGGCACACAACTTCATCCCTTCCGAAAACCAGTTTCTCAAAACTATCGTCGCAGTTACAACACTTGTATTCATAGATGGGCATTTCAAGGAGTTCCTCCTCATTTTCTTCCTGTCCATAAAGATGCGCTTGTTGGGAAAAAGATGCAATGGCTTGCTTCGAAACGGGGCAGTTCAAGTCCGTTCTGTCAATTCAAATCTTGATATACGATGGTCTCGCCATCAAGAAAGGTCAGAGTGCTTCCGTTCTTGGTCTCGACAACTTGGGCGGGCTTGTATCGATTTTTTTGCGCGGTAAGCGTGTCTTTACGAGCGTTATCCGGGTTGACACGCTTCCAAGCTAATCCTCCATTCCCGTACTGCATTCGTATCGCACCCTGAGGTGAAACGTCCGTTACCCTGGCAAACCCAGTGTTTGAGAGTTTGCCTCCGCATCCCGGAAGCGTAAGCAGAGACACGATCGCGAGCAGACATGATATGGAAGAAAGCCTGAATCTCATAATTGCACCGATTTAACATGGAACAGCTTGATATTTTTAGCATAGCCAGGAGCAAAAGTCAATTTGGATTTGCGCTACGACCTTAAATTGAACAGGATTGTGTAAAATGTCCACAGATTGAGATTGCGTTCTTTCCATAGCAAGACACCATGACATCTCAGAATAGATAATGATATGGTCAGCCAGATGAAGACAACCATACATATACCAGATAGTATTTTCAGGAGGCGCAGTTGGCCACCAGAGACCGGGCGATCCTGAAATCCATTCGCTCTCACCATTTTGGGGAGGGGCTCAGTTTGGTTATGTCCATTGTCAAAGCACACGGAGGATACGTCGAGGTCTCCAGCCAACCTGGAGCCGGTTCCACGTTCACGGTATATCTTCCCCAAGGCAGTTGGTGATGTACCCCCATCCTCTTTCCGCCATTGAGATCGGCGAACCTTCCCAAAATGTAATCCTTGTGAAAGGTTGCGATAATGTTCCCTCATTCATTATCAACGAGTGGCATATCAACATTGCTTCACCAGATTTCAGGAGCACTTTTTAGTGGGAAATCAATTAGCTGAAATAAGAACTTCCTGCGACATTTCAAAAACTGCGGCGCTGAAATTCGTCGTCTTGCTGGGATGGCCTTATGGGGAATCGGTATGGGAGCGCAGGAGTCAGTCATGCGAGCTGCTATTGCGGATATGGTCCCCGTCAATAGACTGGGACTCGCCTATGGAGTATTGAATACCTTTTATGGCTTTTTCTGGTTCGGAGGGAGCATCCTCATGGGGGTATTGTACGATTTCTCTCCGGGAACTCTCATTGTGTTTTCTGTGGTGATTCAGCTCGCTTCCGTTCCAATGCTGATACTGGCAAAGATCCAACCTCTATCCGCAAGGACGGCAAATGGGGACAAAAAACTCGAATAAAAGGATATCGCTTCCTCTTACTGGAGCAGGTCCCCGACCCGTTCCAAGCAAGGGTGATCCGGTATAGCGACATTACTCGATGAAGCATGACCAAGTCCTCTCTGGAAACTTTTTGGAGCTAATGTTTTTGAACCGTTATCCGAAACAGGAAAGCTCTGCATCCCACTTGAGATCGAGAAGGTAAGAGCATGTCTCTAAATATCGGGGAACAAAAACAGCCAAGCAGGCAAAGTCTCTACGCGCTGGATTGCCTTAATTTCTTTCTTGCTGATGTTCGTGGAGGCGTCGGACCATTTCTGGTGACTTATCTACTAGCCGTTCACCACTGGAACCCTGCTGAAATTGGGTTAGTCATGTCCGTGATGGGAATTGCCAATCTCCTTGCTGACACCCCATGTGGAGCATTGGTCGATTCCGTCAAAAAGAAGCGCCTCTTGATCGTTGCCGCCGCCTTGTTAATGGGCGTTAGCTGCACTTTTATAACGATTTTCCCAACCTTCTACTGTATCAGTGCGGCGCAGATCGTCAACGGGGTCGTATCGGCTCTTTTCGCTCCGGCTGTAGCCGCTATCACGTTGGGCATCGTGGGTCAACAAATGTTGGCAATTCGGATCGGGCGTAACGAAGTCTTCAATCATGCAGGAAATGTTGCTACTGCTCTATTGGCCGGTATGGTCGGATATCTCTTGGGACAAGAATGGATTTTCTACTTGGTTGCGATTATTGCGGGTGTCAGTGCTGTGACAGTACTTTTCATTAGAAACGATGACATTGATTACCTCCGATCGCGAGGGGGCGCCCTAAAGATAACACCCGACGGGGTGGTTGCTTTGAGTATAAAAGCTTTGTTCGCTGACCGGAAGATCTTGATCTTTGCCGTCGCCGTGACCTTGTTTCATTTCGCTAATGCGGCAATGCTTCCTTTGGCAGGACAATTGCTTACGCGGGATCACGAGATCTTTGCGTCCCTCAATATGTCGGCATGCATCGTCGCCGCCCAACTGATTATGATTCCCGTGGCTTTCTTGTCCGGCAAATGGGGCAACAAGTGGGGCAGAAAACCCGTTTTTCTGATAGGTTTTGCAATTCTGCCTATTCGAGGCTTTCTCTATATCCTGAGTGACAACCCATTCTACATTGTTTGCGTGCAATTGCTTGATGGGGTCGGGGCTGGGATTTTCGGAGTGTTGTCAGTCGTTGTGGTAGCCGATCTCACCCAGGGGACAGGGCGATACAATCTCGTGTTGGGAGCTATTGCCACTGCTCATAGCATCGGGGCCTCACTCAGCAACGTGGTGTCCGGCTATATTGTGAATGCTTGGGGCTTCAATACAGGCTTTCTGTTTCTCGCCTCTGTTGCGGCGGCGGCATTCGTGGTCTATTACCTGTTTGTGCCAGAGACAAAGGGATTTTGCGATTTCCAATTACCATCTGCCCCTCAAGTTTTCCTGGAAAAGGGATGAAGAATGACCATGAAACAGATGGAACGGTTCATTCCAAATGAGCTGTGTACAAGGGGTATTGCATGAGGGAGCATTCCAGGGTGTCAACGGTCCGGACAATTAAAATACCAGGGGTTCGCTTATATTTCAAGACCCTATCCGTGGATCTCCTTCAAAAGAATGTCCTCAAAGGGACCCGATGGTTGTTGCTGAAGAATCCCGAAAACCTCAAAGATCACCGAAACGAAAAAACTCGGCTCAAGAGGCTTTGAGCCTTAAAAACCCTTGGCCACGGCCTAAAAATATGCGCTCTGCACCTCACTAGGCCCATTGTACAACCGATGTTGAACTGTGTAAGATACGTGAACTGAAGTCCAATGTCCTTGACAATATCCGCGGTGTTTATTTAGAATCCTCTTGCGCGGCCAAGTTATTTTGCCGAACCGCGGACTTGGCTGTCGGAATCAGAGCTTTTCTTCGAGACAGGTGATTGGGACAAGGCGAGTTGAATCGAAAGATTGGTTATGGAATCTGTTGTTGAAATTCTTTGCATGATATTCAGTTTCATTGAGTCCGGCTTTGACCCTGAACTCGTTTTTGGAAACGTGGGTTTCCCGGGGTTACTCAGTTTTCTTGAACCGAGTTATTACCTGCTCCTTCCTTCTCGACCGGAGGTTATGTTCTGTTTTACCATTGGTTTGATCCTATACGGCTTTCCGGTGTATTCCGGAATAAGTCGAAAATCAGTCTCGCGCGGCTTGTATCAATCTTGGGATTTGGACCTGCAAATCGGATGTCAACCCATACCTCCGCGTGACCCGTCTACTCGGAAAAACTTCTGAGCACTCGTTTCTCTAGACCATCCGGTTCCGAATCAAACGCTTTCAAAACTAAAATTTTTCTTTTTTTGGACATGGAGTGTAAAATCATGCTCGGTATCCAAGAGTTGGTCGTCATACTGCTTATCGTAGTCCTGGTGTTCGGAGCAAAGAGGATTCCAGAGATCATGGAGGGCCTAGGGAAAGGAATCAAAACCTTCAAGAGAGCAGTGGATGAAGAAGATGTTCGTCAAACCGGTCAGACGTCCAACACGGCGGTTTCTTCCGACAAACTCTCTGGCCGCGTGGCCGACGCAGAGGATGTCTTGCACGGGAAGAATGAGCCGAAATAGCTCAGCTTTATTTGGGCAGTCTGTTTTCCAACGAGGTGAATTTAAGGATGCTTTGTGTTTTGTCTAAGTGGATTGTTTTGACGGTGTTTCCATAATCATAAAAAATCGTTGGGAACGGTAGATTCCGAGAAGCGATAGACAAGGGTGGAATTGATGTCCAGAGAACATGTTTTGGCGAGAAGTCCTCTCCTCGACGAGGCAGTAACGCCTCAACCCGTTGAAGCATTCCAGACCGAAATCGTCGCAGTTGGAGAAGACACGAGCAAGTTGCGTATTGCACTGCTGGTG
>Ga0194053_10002529_pt1 | contig 10790 bp, 10 predicted proteins | sample SepL228m_MetaG_FD_161684 | JGI IMG/M metagenome (GOLD analysis project Ga0194053, IMG submission 161684) | Anoxic zone freshwater microbial communities from boreal shield lake in IISD Experimental Lakes Area, Ontario, Canada - Sep2016-L227-8m | ecosystem: Environmental > Aquatic > Freshwater >...
GCATGCGATTGTTCCGGGGGCTTCGGTGCTGCAGGCGCTGCGGCCGGCGTCATTTCTGCCAACGGCACCGGCTGAGTTGCGGGCGGGCTTTTGGCCGGAGCCTCTTTTTTCGCAAGATCTGCCCATTGCTGGCGAAACTCCCCGCAGATCATTCCGAGCCATCCGGTGTATTGTTCGAGAAATGCCCGGTCATAGCCGCGGGCTCTCGCGTCGTTCCAGACGGGCACGTGTAGGGCGAAGGCTAGCAGAAGCCCCCCTGCCGCGCCCGTCAATGCCAGACGCCCCCGCCGGAAAAGTTGGCCTCGTTCTCCGATGGGATAGAGGGCCGCAAGGCCGAAAAATATCAACGTGCAAAAAATCCCAAGGTCGATACGGAATAAAAACGTGAACCCCAGCCCGGCACCTGCCCCCAACATCCAGCCCAAAGTTTTCAGCCGCGACTCCCGGCGCATCACGAACGCGCGGGTCAAAAGGAGCGCGTTCAGGACTCCGAGGAATGGCATGTAGTTCCGGAACATCATCCCCGGCACCAGGATCACCATTACCGCGGGAACGGCGGAATACCAAGCGTTGCGGGTGTAGCCGTGGACGATAAAATACGTCAGAAGGCCGGAGACCGTGCAGAACGCGAAAAAATACCAACGCAACACGAGGTAGTTCGGGCCGGTGAGTTCAAAAAGCCCGGCCACCGGAAAGAACCACATCACGTTGTATCCGAGAAATGTGTCCACGATCGGCAGCTGGCCGGCGATCAACCGCATCGCCACCACCCCGGCCGTCCCCCCCTCGCCGCCGAGGTTGAGCCCAGCATTCGCATAGAGAGAATAATAGCAGACTGCGAAGACCGCGAGGAACACGGGCATCAACAAACCAATACGGGGACTTCGAACGACCCCGCGCAAAGCGTTCCGGATAGATTGGATTGGCACCATTGAAAATGGCAGCGCGTACGGGATTCGAACCCGTGCACCAGCCTTGAGAGGGCTGTGTCCTAACCCCTAGACGAACGCGCCACTTGAATTTTTGATGTTATCACTTGGCGGTCGGCTGGCAAGGGTGGAAAGTCAAGGTGTGTTATCCGAAGTATTGATGGTGGTGGGCGTAGGGGTGTTGTCTGCGGGCCTGCGTTCGCTTCGTCATCCCGCATTTTTCCGGGCGGGGACGTTCGGCTTTGTGCTGACATCGTTCCTTGCCGGATGGTTGATTGGCGGAAACCTCTGGACCGGTTTGGGCTTTGCATCCACTTGGTTTCTGCTGCCGTGGCTTGAGATTCTGACGCGGGTTCGCAAGATGCGCCTGCCTCTGGATCGGAGTCTCGAATCCTGTGCACCACCTCCGAGGGCAACGTTTCCGGCGTTTCCTGAGCTTTCGGACGAGATGGAGACCGGGGGGTTCGAATATGTTGAGGATGTCAGTTGGACCCACGGGGACACCCGTCAGTTCTACCGCTTGTTCCGGAGCGGGGACCGAAGCACGGGTGGGGCGATCTGCCTCGTCGAGCAGTCGGAGTTTATGTTTTATTTCATTGCGCTTCGTTCGCGCGCCAGCGATGGCCGCATCCTTGTCACATGGAACTATCCGTTTTCCTACGGTTTGCACCAGTTGCCGAAAATGATTGTCAACCGGGCTGGCGGGGAGAAATCCATCGAGGAGATAATCCTGCTACACCGTGCATTTTTGGAGCGGGAGACGGGGGAGGGGCTTTGTCCGCTGGAGGCATCCTCGGTGCGGCGAGATATTCAGGACGACTTGCGAAGGCAGCTTGACCACAATCTCGCGTGCGGGATCCTGAAAAACACCGGGGACTCGACGATCGGATACACGGTGCGCGGAATGTTTTTCTTGTGGTTTCAGTTCTTGAAGGATTTCGTTCGTTTCTCATGAACATTGCCAAGGCGATCGATCACACGCTTCTCAAACCTGATGCCACCCGGGACGACATCCTCAAGCTTTGCGCCGAGGCGCGGGAATTCGGGTTTTTCAGCGTCTGCGTCAACAGCTCGTGGGTTGGAGTGGCGGCGGATGCGTTAAAGGGTTCGGATATTCTGGTCGCGGCGGTGACCGGGTTTCCGCTGGGGGCGATGGAGAGCGGGGCGAAAGCCTTCGAGACCCGCCGGGCGGTGGATGCCGGCGCGGGCGAGATCGATACGGTGATTGCCATCGGCCGGCTCAGGAACGGCGAGGAAAGTTACGTGCTCGACGACCTTCGCGGGGTGGTCGAAGCCGCAGGCCCGGCGCGGGTCAAAGTCATTTTTGAAACCTGCCTGCTGACCCGTGAGCAGAAGCTGGCCGCCTGTTGGCTCGCATGTGAAGCCGGGGCGGCGTTCGTGAAGACCTCCACCGGCTTCAGCACCGGGGGAGCCACGATCGAGGATGTCCGGCTCATGGCCGCCGCGGTAGCGGGCAGGTGCTTGGTAAAGGCTTCCGGCGGGATCCGCGATGCTGCTTCCGCGCTGGCGATGATCGAAGCCGGAGCAGCACGCCTTGGAACCTCAAACGGGATCGCGATCGTGCAGGGATCGGCTGCCTCGCAAGGGTATTGAGTGCGAAAACCGGGATCAGTCCGGTAGTGCGCGATCCAGCAGGAAGCGGGCGATGGCGCGTGAGGCGGAAGGTTTCTGCATGGCGGCAAGGTTCTTCCTCCAGGCCTGCCACACGCTGCCATGATTGGCGAATGCCCCTTGCACGCGGTGGAGGATATACTCTGGCGAACCGGCGGCGAGCGCACCGATTCCCATCTGCTCGATGAATGCGATATTTCCCTCCTCCTGACCGGGCACGATATGGCTGACGAGAAACGGGAGCTGCGCGGCGATCGCTTCCTGCACCGTCGCGCCACCGGCCTTGCCGATAAAGAGGTGGTGGGTGGACATCAGTTCCGGCATTTGATCCGTCCACCCGGTCAATGTCCCATGCTTTGGCAGGTTGGCCGTTGCGAGGGCATCATACATTGCCTTGCGACGGCCGGTGACGACGTCCACTGTCACATTTTTCAACGAGGACAGAAGCTGGAGGGTGGCGACCGCGCGGGCCGAGGTGCCGCCTGGGAAGAAGAGGACTTTCCAAGGCTGCGAGGCGGGCAGCGGGGTGAGATTTTCAAACTTGAGCCCGACCGGGAATCCCAGCACGTGGATCTTTTCCTCGGGAACCCCGTCGGTTCTCAGGACCTCAGCCGTGTGCTCGTCGGCGACAATCGAGCCGTCGCACGGGCACCGATACCATGCGGAGTTGATCTGGGTGGAATCCGTGATGACCGTGAAGAACGGAATCCTCATCGACGGGTTGCGCTTCCGGATTTTTGCGTTGAGGAACGAGAAGACCGGATAAGTCGAGGCAATCACGTGGGGTTGAAATTCCTCTACGAGCGAGCGGACGGCTTCGGTGAGTTCGTTGAGCATGGGCCCCATGCCCTCGACGACTCCACGGCGGCTCAGGAGTTCGAACACCACTTTCCATGCCTTGGGGTAGCGGTTAATGGCGATGGTGTAACCGCTTTGGACCAAGCGGTTCACAAGGGGGTTCGTCCGCGTGTAGGGATCCGCGACGAGGATCTCGGCACCCGCTCCGCGCTCGGAAAGGATGGCCTCGCCAATGTTTCGCGCGGCGGTATTGTGGCCTTCCCCCATGCTGGCGGTCAGGAGAAGCACCCTGCATTTTTTGTCGTTTGGAGAGGTCAAGCGGATTGGCGGGAGTCTGCATGAAAATCCGGCGGAATCAAGGATTCGGATATTCCTCGCCACTTGAAGGAAATACTGGCATCCCCTGGATTCCGGGAGTATAGGAGAAGCATGATATATCCACTGGTTGCATTTGGGATGCCGAGCGGGCCGGATCTCATTGTCATTTTGGTTATCGTCCTTCTGGTCTTCGGGGCGAAAAAGCTTCCGGAACTTGCGAGGGGCCTTGGCCAGAGCCTGGGCGAATTCAAGAAAGCGCGCGAGGAATTCGAGCGTGAAATCCACAAGACAGCCGCCGAGGTGGAAGTTAAGCCGGCCCCTGACAAGGAACTGTTCGCTAAGCCTGCTGCGGAAACTCAGGGAACGGCCGTCCAGGAACCTCCCAAGACTGTTTGACACTCGCGGGCGAGCGTTCCGCTTTGAAACGGCTGTTTCTCAGGGTTTTCCTTGTTGTTCCGGGGTTGCTTCTTGCAGGCAATCTGTGCGCCCGCGACATCGTCGTGGCTTCCTACAACGTCCAGAACTATCTCAAAATGGAACGCCGTGTGGATGGCAAAACCGTCCCGGACGCCCCCAAGCCCGATGAGGAAATCACGGCGGTGATCAGTGTGCTCAAGGAAATCAATCCCGACATTCTTGGCGTCGAGGAGATGGGCGACGAGTCTGTGTTCGAGGGGTTTCGCGCGAGGCTCAAGGCCGCCGGTCTCGACTATCCCTACAAGGAATGGGTGAGGGGAGCGGACTCGGCGCGACACCTCGCGCTCCTCAGCCGTTTTCCCATTGTGGCCCGGAGTTCCAGGGACGATGTGCCATTTGAACTGAACGGCGCAAAAATGCGCGTTGGACGCGGAATTCTGGATGTTGGGGTCAGAATTTCGGACAATTATTCGCTTCGCTTGGTGGGCGCTCATTTAAAATCCCGCCGGGAGGTTCCCGCTTTCGACCAGGTGGCGATGCGGGCGAAGGAAGCAGGATTGCTCCGCGAGCACCTCAGCGCGATTCTCAAGACCAACCCCGGGGAAAATCTCCTGCTTTTTGGTGATCTGAACGACACAAAAAACGAATATCCTATCAAGGAAGTCATCGGCTCCACCAAGGACCCGTCGCGGATGAAAGACCTCTTCCTAGCCGATCGCCACGGATACCGCTGGACGCATTACTGGCAGGCCGCCGACATCTATTCCCGCATTGATTACCTGATGGCAAGCGTCGCGCTCTGGCCGCAGATCAACATGGGCAGGAGCGGGATCAGCAACTCAAAAATCTGGTTCAAAGCCAGCGATCACCGCGCACTATTCACCACCATCAAAGTTCCGGAATCAAAATGAAAAAGCATCTATTGGCGGCCCTCCTGTCTGGTTTGGCCTGCGTCTCTGCCTCGCCGGACACCGAGTGGACTGCGATTCTGGCGATGGATGCCGGCCCGTCCAGGAAGCCGGCGACGCGTGAGGAGGCTCAAATCTTAGCAAGAGCCCATCTGGCCAAACAAAAACAGCTGATCGAGGTTTTTCTTGCACAACACCCCGCCGATCCACGGGTCTTCGACGCCCGGATCCGTCTGGCTGCCATTCTCGCGGCCACCGGAACCATGGACCATATACCCCAGCAAATCGATGAGGCCATGCGCATCCTGGCGGCGCTCGAAAAATCACCCGACGCGTCTGCGGAAAAACGGGCCGACGCCGGGTTTCGCCGGGTCTCGCTCTTCCTCCAGGGACTGATCGGACGGCAGATGGAAATGCGGGATTCCATCGTCAGTGCCGCGAGAAACTTTGTGGAAAAATACCCCGGAGACAAGCGCGGGCCACGCCTGCTGGTCGAGGCGGCTACGGTGTGTGACAACGATCCTGCGCTCAAGCGGAAACTTCTCAACGAAGCCCGCGCACTCTCCGCCGAAGAGGAGTTGAACCGCCGGATCGCCGATGATCTTGTCCGCCTGAACCATCTCGACAAGCCTCTGGAGTTGAAATGTTCGACCATCCAAGGGACTAGATTCGACACCCGCGAACAGATGGGAAAGGTCGTGGTCATCGTGTTCTGGTCCGCCGAGTCGCCCCATTGTCTGATGTGGATGCAACACTTCCGGAGCGCTCTGGAAAAGCTCCCGAAGGCGGGCGTGCAGATCGTCACGGTCAGCCTTGATACCAGCAGCCAGGAGCTTTCCCGGAGGCTCAAGGAATTTCAGATCGAAAGCTGGCCCACGAATTTCGACGGCAAGGGATGGGATAATTCCATCGCGCGTCCGCTCGGAATCAATGCGCTGCCGACCGTGTTCATCCTCGACAAGGCCGGCATCGTCCGGGCGCTCAACGCCCGCGATGATTACGGGTTCTGGATCACGAAGCTGCTGAAGGATTAGCCGGCGCTTCCACCCGCGAATCAGGGACAGTTTGACTTCGGTCAATTTGGCGTTAGATTGCGCCCCACTTCACCAACGACCATGAGCAAACCCGAAATCACTGCCTACCTGAAAACCCATTGCGGCTGGAGCAAAGGCGTCCGAGCCGTTCTCTCAAAATACGAGATTCCCTATGCGGAGAAGGACATTATTTTGAATCCCGACTACCGGTTTGAGATGGAACAACTCAGCGGTCAGCCTCTTTCGCCCTGCGTGGTGGTCAATGGCGTGATGCTGGCGGACCTGAGCGGCGAGGAACTTGAGCGCTATCTTCTTTCGAACGGGCTGGTGCAGGAGTCGCCGCTGGAGACTGATGTTCCTCTCAACGCCGCCTGTTCGGATGCAGAGCATGCCGCCATGGTGAATCTGAGGCTCTGAGCCATCCGCGGACGACACAGCGGTCGTCCCTCTATTCTGCGCTGGGCTGTCACGGTTCTCTGTGTTTGAAATAGGGGAGCGATGAAAGTCCATCCCATCATCCATTTTTTGTGGAAGAATGCCGTGCGCCTCGTGCTGGTGCTGGTATTCGTCGGGATTCCCGGGGCCGCGCTTTATCTGCGAACCGAGGGGATCGGATTCGGTGCGAAGGAAGCCCTGGCCCGTTCGATCAGCACCGGTGCCATCGAAGTCACGATCGGAAAGTTGGCGCTCGATCCGTTTGCCGGGCTGCTTGCACGGGACATTACCATTGAAGATCGCACCCAGGGACGCCGCCTCATCGCCAAGGTGAGCAGTATCGCCCTCTCGCTCAATCTGAGCGAGCTCGTTCGTGGGCGTGTCGTTGTTGACAAGCTTTCCCTGCAAAACGCCGGCGTCTCGATTCCTGTGGGTGCGGCGGAGGCGGCTCCACGAGTTGATGCACATGGCGTTTATGCCGAGGTCATTTTCCTGGGAGACCAGCTCCGCCTGAGCCGCTGCGAGGGCGTTGTCGAGGGAATCCGGGTGGAACTCTCCGGACATTTTCTCAACCCTTCATCCTTCAGCCTCAAGCCCGCGCAACCCGCAGGCTCCAGCAACGGTGCGGCAGTCGAGGTCATTGAAAAAGTTCTCCGCGAGCTCGCGGCGCTGGAATTCCCTGACGCCCCCCCCACTCTGCACGCATCGCTGGAGGCAGACTTAGCCGTGCCGGATTCGCTTCGGGTTGACAATTTTATCCTTCATTCGGGGAAGGTTGTCGGGAACGGCTGGCAGCTCCGGACGGTCGAAGCCCACGGCCAATATGCGGAGGGAGACTTGCGGATTTCGCGGTTACATCTGCGGGACGTCGGGGGTGCGCTTGAGGCATCCGTCGATTGGTCCAAACGCGACGGCACGCTGGATGCAGCCGTCCTCTCGACTCTTGATCCGGGCCCGTTTCTCCGCATTCTGACTGGAAAAAGCAGCGTCTTGGGCAGCTTGGTATTTTCCAAGCCGCCCCAGGTGGAGGCTCGGGTCGTGGCCGACACCGGCAGCGCCAATCCCTGGCTGCGCGTCACAGGTATGGCTCTCGCGCCCGTCTTTGCGTTCAAAGGGACGGAATTTCATGACGCAGGTTGCCATTTCGCCTGGAAAGACGGCATTTTATACGCTCGCGATGTCAAGTTCTCCGTCGCGCGAGGTCACTTTGCCGGCAAGCTCTGGTTGTCGCCCGAGGATTTCCGGCTTACCGCGCGCACTTCCATTGCTCCGACTTCGCTTTTGGAGCTTTTTGATTCCAAGACCCGCGAGTTTCTCTCCAAGATGGAATTTCAGGATCTGCCTGATGTCTCGGTCGCGCTCCGCGGAACCAAGCTCGATTTCGCCAGTATTCGCGGAAGTGGCCATCTCAAGCTCGGACGCACGGCCATGCGGGGATCGTGGATGGACAGCGCGGAATCGGATTTTGAAATCGGAGACCGGTGCGTGACCTACCGTGACTTTCTGGTGAAGACCGGAGACGGGCGCGGCACCGGCTCGTTCGCTTACGATGTCGGCCTCCAGGAGGCAAGGCTTAACGGGATCCGCTCGACGCTCGTTCCGGCTGACGTTCTCATGTGGATCGATCCCAAGATCGCGGAGGCTGTGAGGCCCTACCGTTTCCGGGCACCGCCTTCAGCCATCGTCGAAGGAAAAGTCCATCTCAAAGACCCCACCAAGAACAACCTCGCGATCCATGTCGAGTCCGCCGCCGGCCTGGATTACGACCTGCTCCGCCGGACGCTGCATTTTGGCAAGACGTCCGCGCTGGTGAACGTCGTAGGGGCAAAGGTGAACGCCGATGTGCGCAAGGCCGCGCTCATGGGAGGAAATGTGGCGCTCAAAGCGATCGTCTCGATCGACCCCAAGGATCCTACCTTCAGCGCTGACGTGAAAATCGATAGGGTCAATTTCGCGCAGCTCACCAAACTTTATTTCGGCTACGACACCTCCAAGGGCGTCATGAGCGGCAACTTCAAATTCAACGCGCGGATCGGCGAGGAAAACCTCATGCGTGGCTCTGGCAGCATCCGTGTCGAGGACGGAAATGTTTTTGCCATTCCAGTTCTCGGGCCGTTCTCCGAAATTTTAGCCTCGATCCTCCCCGGCGTGGGATACCAGAGCGCGCGGATTGCCTCTGCCGACTTCACTGCGGCAAATGAAATCATCAACACCAAAAACCTGGTGATCGAGGGCGCGGGCTTCAGTATGTTCGGCGCCGGAGACATTCATTTCATGACGAGCCGCCTCGATATGAGCATGCGGATCAATGCGAAGGGGATTCCGGGCCTGGTCTTCTACCCCGTCAGCAAGCTTTTGGAATATATCTCCACCGGAACCGTCGCAGAACCGTCCTGGCGACCCAAAATCATCCCGCGATTCAGTCCGCAGAGACCTGCGGCCACACCGCCAAAGCCCTGGAGCCGATAGCCTCCGCCAGACTTGCAATCGGAAAATATCTGGTTTTTTCTCTGCAAAATCGGTTCCGGCCTGTTATAAGCACCCCCCCTTCGCCTTTGCATGGAAACACCCGAGACGCCCGATGGAGAACTCGTGGCCCGCACCCAAGCGGGTGACGCGCGGGCGTTTGACGAACTCGTGGTAAGGTTCAGCCCGCGTCTCTACGGGCTCGTGTATAACATGACCTCGAACCACGAAGATACCAACGATTTACTGCAGGAGATTTTCTCCAAGGCCTACCGCTCGATCAAAGGCTTCCAGGGAAAATCCAGCTTCTACACCTGGATGCACTCGATCGCCGTGAACATGGCGATCAACTTCCTGAAAAAGCGGTCGCGACGGATGACGATGAGCCTTGATGATGTCGATAACGGGATCGCCAACGACCCGGAATTCATCCAGGCCGCCAGCGAATTTGACCCCCGGCATCAGGCAAATTTGAGCGAGCTTCAAAAAAAACTGAACGAATCCATGATGAGGCTGTCAGATGAGCATAGAGCCGTTGTGACGATGTTTGACGTTCAGGGGATGCCGCATGCGGAGATAGCGAAGATCTTGAAAGTCTCAGAAGGCACAGTGCGCTCCAGGCTTTTCTACGCACACAGACAGTTGCAAAATTTTCTCCAAGAGTTTATCACCACCTAGTTACCGATCCATGTCACCCGAAGAGCAAATCTCTAAACTATTGAGGCTGAAACGCTATGAGCAGCCTCGCCCGGGTTACTTCGAGGACTTTCTCCAGGAGTTTCAAGACCGCCAGCGGGCGGAGTTGATCCGCCGGCCGCTCTGGGAGATTGCCTGGGACAGAATCGTTTCGCTGGCCCCCGCTTTTCAAGTTCCCCGTATGGCCTATGCTACGATTGTGGTGCTTGCCGTGGCCGCTACAGCCGTGATCGTCACTCATCCGGGCACCCCGGTTTCCAGCGGAGCACGCGTCGCTAACCGTTCTACTCTCAGTCTCACCTCTCCTCACCCGGTGACAATTGGCGAGTCCGTGCCCGTGACGCTGACCTCCACCGGTTCCCCTTCCGTGCACTACGTGCTTCCGACCCGTCCGGTGAGTTATGGATCTTCACGCAGTTTTTAGTTCCCGCTGCTGTTCCCTTGCAGTTTTTTTTGCGGCGGCAGCGCTTCTTGTTCCTTGCTCGTCTCCGTGCCTGAAAGCTGAGGACTCCATTGCCGACAAGCTCTCCTCAGAGGTTCACAAAATTTTTGATGAGAAGCGTGATGCCGTGGTCAAGGTCCGGGCGACCGATGCGCTGGGCATCCGTTTCGGGAGCGGATTTTTTTGTGATCCTGCGGGCACGATTTACACCCATGCCGGTATTGTGCTGAAGGCGCAGGATGTGGTTATCATCTTCAAGGGAAAGGAACTTCCCGCCCGAGTTCTCGTGGCCGACGAGCGCAGCGGCATCGCCATCTTGAAAGTAGACGCCAGCACGCCGTTCATTCCCCCGGGGGATTCCCAAAAAGTGGGGATCGCAACTCCTGTGATGATGATCGGATACCCTGAGGACCTCGAGCCCTGCCCGAGCTTCGGAATTGTGGCGGGCCTGGACCGCAAGTATCTCGGACAATATTTTTCCACGACCCATTTCCGCGCGAATCTGCCGGTGCAGCGCGGCCAGGGTGGTGCACCCATCCTGAATATGAAGGGCGAGTCCATCGGGATCCTTGTTGGCCGGATTGACGACGGTGCCGCCTGCCATATCCTGCCGATGCATGCAGCCGAGAAGGTGCGCATGGACCTGGCTCGTTTCGGAGAGCTGCGTCCCGGTTGGGTAGGTGTCGAGGTCGAGGATGTCAAGGAACCCCTAGGA
>Ga0194053_10002531_pt1 | contig 10785 bp, 8 predicted proteins | sample SepL228m_MetaG_FD_161684 | JGI IMG/M metagenome (GOLD analysis project Ga0194053, IMG submission 161684) | Anoxic zone freshwater microbial communities from boreal shield lake in IISD Experimental Lakes Area, Ontario, Canada - Sep2016-L227-8m | ecosystem: Environmental > Aquatic > Freshwater >...
CTTGACGCCGCTTTTCTTCGGCGCGGCTTGACGCGCCGTGTTGTCGGCCTGTCAAGCCAGGCCTTGTGAAAGCGGCGTCAAGCCGCCGCACTCCAAATTTCCGTCGTCAGATTGAGACGACAGTGGGCCTGTCCCCGGAGTCCCGGAATTCCCGTGTGATTTCTCACGGGCCATCATGCCCATCTACCCTCTGTTAGCCCGATGAAGTCGGCCGTTTAAGAGTACGATGAAGTGTAGCACGCTCCCTTCCTACTCTTAACCGCCCCACTTAACCGTCTTACCCTTAACCGACACTCTTACCCGCATACCCTTAACCGACTCGCTTGATCGTCTGCTCCTGGGTTTACCCCTCGCAAGTTCCGTCCCCGGAAAATCCCGCACTATTCCCAGAAGAGCCAGATTATTATGAGAATGTATATATAGATGCAGGAAAGTTCGGGGCTGACCCCGATCCCGCCTAAGGGGAGATTGCCGATGACGGAAGCGTTGAGGTGTCGGGTGCGGGGACTACGCCAGCGGATCCCAGACCCGGTCAAACCCGAAGTCGCGGAAATCGGTGCCATTGCGGGTCGCGAAGTCGGAGACCCCGTGATGCCTGAGCACAAGGGCCAGTCGTGCGTCGAACAAACGGCGGTAGGCGAATGACCGCGTGGCGGCGTGTTGCCAGACCTGGTCCATGATTCCGTGACCGGGTACGATATCAACGATCCTCCAGCAGGGGTTGGCCCGCAACTGGCCGATGGTATCGGCCGCCTTGTCCGCGGGCAAGGGCATCTGGCAGATCGTGGGGTTCCTCAGCAGGCAATATAACTCCATCAGGACTTGCTCGCAAAGGCAGAAGTCGGAACGGTCCGCGCAGGATTCAAGAAAACTCCGGGCCCGGGCGTGAGACGGGGCGTCCCGGTTCAAGGCTGGAAACAGGACATTTGTGTCGCAAGAGATCATGCTGGCGTTTCCTTTTTCCCGTATGACGCACCGGGTTCAGCGACCTTGAGATGCTCGGTGTGTATCCGTTCCCGCCAGTCCGGCGCGGCAAAGGGGTCCGTCCCTCCCAGGTTGTGAGCCGGGGGCAGAGTCCACGCCGTCCGGTCGGAAGCGGTCGCCGGTGCAACGGAGACCATGTATTCGAGGCCGCGGCGGACAAGTTCCGTCAGCGAGATCTCCATCCGGTCCGAAAGTTGTTTGGCCGCCCCGTAGAGGCCATCGGGAATCTGTACTTGTGTTCGTATCATGATTAATAAATAACATCACATGAAAAACATGTCAATAGCTTTATTGGAAACAGCTTGTCTGACCACCAAACTAATCTGGCGTTTCTGGCTCAAATACTCAGGTGAATAGGCATTTTTGGAGTGCGGCGGCTTGACGCCGCTTTTCTTCGGCGCGGCTTGACGCGCCGTGTTGTCGGCCTGTCAAGCCAGGCCTTGTGAAAGCGGCGTCAAGCCGCCGCACTCCAAATTTCCGTCGTCAGATTGAGACGACAGTGGGTCTGTCCCCGGAGTCCCTTTACTCCTTCGTCGCTAACTTAATCGCTAACTTCGTCGGAGAAGACATCGATAAAGTTAACGACTAAGTTAACGACTAAGTTCAGGAGACGACAGTGGGTCTGTCCCCGGAGACCCTTGTCTGATAACTATTTCAATAGAAACGTTGCCGACAAGATGACGTTCACACCGTCGCCTCTCGCAGCAGCCGCTCCGCATTCCGGTGCAGAATATTGTGGCGGTCGGCATCCGGGAGCCGGGCGTAGATTACCGCGCCCGCCGCATAATGCGGACTGTACCACGGCAGATCGGACCCCAACAGGGCCTTGTGCGATCCGGCGACCTGGACAAAGTATTCGATCACCCCATTCACATGCAGCGCGGAGCCCAGCGCCGATGGCGTACCGCTTCCGGCGGGGAGCACCGAGAAATCGTGTGAGGCATACACGGCCGTGAGGTCGAGGTAGACGTTGGGGAAGTCACGAGCCAACGCCGCGGAGAACTCCCAGTCGCCAAACCCGGAGTGCCCCATCAACAATCGCGCATTCGGATACCGCTTGGCCAGCCGTTCCACGTGCTGCGGCGAGTTATAGGCGCTGCCACCCCAGGTGTGGATCATCACGCATAGGCCAAGTTTGTCGGCGTGCTGTAGCGCGGGAGCGAAGGCCGGCCCATCCACCGGGTACGCGTGGTAGTCCGGCAGGAACTTGAAGCCGATGAAGCCCTTCGCACGGGCGAAGTCCTCCGGCGCCTGCCGCCACGAGGCCTCGTAGTGAGGGTTGACCGCCCAGTAGCCCAGTACCCGACCGGGATGCCGCTCGATGGCCGCCTGCATGACGCGGTTCCCCCGCTCGAAATCGCCCAGCAGCGCCTCATGACTGGAACACACAATGGTGCGGACACCGCAACGGTCCATCGCAGCAAGCATGGTCGCCTCATCGGCGGCCGGCAGGTGCCCCCCGGGAAATTCGGCCCAGTGGCCATGCATGTCGATGATGGTCGGGCAGGGCCGATTTGAGTCCATCGAGGGAGTCGATTCATTCGAGAGTGTCCCCGCCCAGCCCAGCAGCCGCTGCAGGTTCCCGCCGGCGATGGCAGCGCGGTCGGCCTCGGCGATCTCCGCGCCCAGCAGGTGCAGTTGCGCGCCGCCGGCGGCGTTGTCCGGGAAGCCGGATCCGAAAACGAGCCGCTCCGCGCCGTAGCGGGCCACGAAATCCTCGATGAGCCCCTCGACCAGCAGCCCGGAGGTGTCAAGGTGCAGGTTCGTGTAACGATCCAGGATCGGCCGCAGGAAGCGCTCCAGACTATGCGGCCCCTGGCTCATGGCGATCACCGTCAGTTCCGGACAATCGCGCAGCAGGTCGGCGATCGCCAGGCAGTCGGCCTTAACCAGCAACGGGATACGGTGGGCGGCCAGCATCTCCAGGTGCGGCCCGAAGGTCAGGCCATCAAGCCGGTAACGATGCTCGCAGGGGAAGGCACGGACGGCCCGTACGCCATCCCGGCGCAACTCGGCCAGAAAAGCGTCCGGCGCGGGCAGTTCGCCGGTCTGCGGCGGCATCAGCGTGCGCACCGGGAAGAGGCGCGAGTGCCCGCGCAGGTCTTCCAGAGCCACGCGGTCATAGACCTGCGGCGCGCCGAAGCGCTGGTTGACGTGATAGGCCAGCGCCGCACCGATGCCGCAGAAGTCCATCTGCTCCAGCAGTTCGGCGGGCGAGCCGGCGAAGCGGAACGGTGGCCGCGGGGGCCGGCCATACCAGCAGTTGCAGTCGAAGAAGGAATGGGTCATAAGTGATTTCCTGTTCGCATGTTGTCAGAAACTCCCTGTTCGTCCGATGGTGACCGGCCGCTCGCCGGCAATACCGCGATACACCACCGACGCGGCCACATCGGAGGCGCTTCCGCTCAGTGTAGCCGTGCCTGCTAAGGCGCGGTCTTCACCAGCACCGACCAGCTCCCCCCCCGCGCCGTACCCGGCGCGGCTACACGGGGAAATTCCCTCACCCTTCCCTCACCGCCAGGCACCCGTGAATTTGGAAGCGCGGCAACGTGACCTGCAGACGGCCATCCTTCCATGTCCAATCGAGCTTCCCGCCGCCCGGCTCCCACGTCACCGCCAGCGGCTTCTTCGCCAGACGGAGTTCGCAGGCGTAGGGGCCGACCTCCGGAATCTCGTCCACCCAGGCATCGTCGGTGACCAGTCTCGCCACGTCGCGGCCTGGGTTCTGGTTCACGAAGTGCACAAGCAGCCGGCCGTCGGCGGCGCGGCGCGGCGACAGGTCCACCCACGACGGCGCATCGGTCGTCAGGAAGGGGTGTGGTTCGAGTTGCCCGAGAATCTCGCGCAACCAGCGCAACATTTGCGGATCGCCGAGTGTCAGGTACATGCCGAAGATGTCCGTCGCCACATGCACCATCGTTCCCTTGCCGAGTGACCGGACGATCGCCGCCGGACACCCCGCTGCCTCCGGGTTTTGCTCGTCCACCTGCCCGTGCATCGGCCAGTTGTTGGCCAGGTGGCGGCATTCGGGATTGCGGTCATCCCAGGAACGATAGAGCGGATAGAGTTCGGTGCTGCCCGAGCGCAGCGTCAGCCGGTCCCAGGGCGATGCAACACCGCAGGGTTCGCCGAAGGCGTCATCCTTCAGGAACACGTGACCCTCGGCAACGGCCCCGAACTCCACCGCCTGGACGCCGAGCAGTTTCTGGATGCCGGGAGAACGGATCGTGGAGCCGGTGGTTAGGAGCTTGCCGCCGGCGCGGACAAAGGCTTCGAGCCGCTTCACGGTGGCGGCGTCCACCTGTTCGGGCAGGACCACCAGGTCATAGGGTGCCCCCGTCACGAGGCCGGTTTCATCCATGAGGTCCGGCGAGCGGTGCAACGCAGCGAGGGCCTTGTGCGCGCCCTGCACCCCGCCGCCACCGAAGGCCGGGCTGGCGGGGTCGCTGACCACGATGGCGGCACGGCTGGCGCTCCGGGTATGCAGGAAAAGCTCCTCGCGTTCGGCCAGGAACTCTCGCACGGCGATGGCCTTTTTCATGCGTGAGGGTACCAGCGCGCCGTCGCCGGCGGGATAGGTCCAGTAGCCGACCGCTCCGCCGTTGGCGGCCACGGTGGCGGCTTCCTGCATCATCCGCTCCACCGTCTTGGAGCGGCTGTGGACATGCTTGCGCCCATGGGTCAGGCTGGTGTCGCAGATGTAGGCGTCGTACGGCACGCCGAGGGTGCCGTACCAGCGCATCATGCGCGCCATGTCGTGCAGGAGGAAGATCCCGGGGGAGAAGAAGTCACCGCTGCGCCAGTCGAAGGGGCCGAGGAATTCCCGCCGTGGGCTGACATTGCCGGCGCTGTAGATGCAGCCGGGCTTGAGTTTCTTGATCAGGCCGTTGCAGCGTTCGCGCCACTCGCTCTCGGTCCGGTTCCACACGGGCAGGTAGGCGGCGTTGAACTCCGGGCGCTTGATGATCTCGCTCCAGGGTTCGGTCCAGCCGGTCGCCTCTCGGAAGCGGACCTGGCAGCGCGGGCAGTAGCAGGGGCCACCCCAGTCGCCGTCGAACCAGAACCCGTCGGGATCATATTGCTCGATCAGTTCCCGGAGCTGGATGGCGGCCCACTCCTCGAAGAACCCGCTCTGCGGGCAGTTGCCGAAGGAGGTGAAGTTCTGGAAGTCGCCAAAGAAGGTTTTGTCGCTGCCGTCGGGATGTTTCATCCGCCACTCGGGGTGGCGCAGTCCGGCAATGCCGTCGAGGGTGCCGCTGAAATAGAGCACGAGTTTTGTGCCCGCCGCGCGGGTGACCTCGCGGAAGAATTTCGGCATGTCCTGGCCGAGCATGGTGTGCTTCGTCTTCAGGGAGCTGTCCCAACTGGTGTAGCCGCTGTGCCCCTTGGCGTAGATGCAGAGATAACCGAGGTTCAATTGCTTGAGCCAGTCAACAGTCTGCTGGTACTTCGCTCCCGAGCCGTAGGGCCGGAACTGGACCTCGGTGTAGTAGTCTACCAACAGGTTCATCATGCCGTCGTTGAGCCAGGAACCGGCCCGGGAGACAGGCGTTTTCGTCGTGTGTTTGCGCATTGTCATTAGCCTTTCTTCATGTGTGATGGAATATCTCAACCATGTGTTCCCAATGCATGCTGCCCGGGCCGTTGGCGCAGGGCTCCTGCAGGGGCCTGATCAAATCCTCCCAGCGCGCGCAGGCAGGGTCGGCCAGGAGAATCCTGGTGACGGCCTCGATGTCACTGTTGTCTGGAACCTCGAAGTAGGAGAACAGTTGCCGCCCGTAGCGGAAGATCGAGTAGTTACGGATGCCGGTGCGCGTGATGGAAGCGAGCACCTCCGGCCAGACCGCGGCATGGAGGCGGTCATATTCCGCCTCCGCGCCAGGCCTAAGTCTCGCATATCTCCCAAAGCGTTTCATCTACCCACCCCTAACACTGAACACTGCATACTGAACACTGAACACTCCTTCCCCTCTTCCCTCACACCCTCACGCACTGGAACCCCATCGCCTCCGCGAAAACCTCGATCTCGCGGGCGGTGGCACCGAGCCCGAGCGACAAATGGTGGCTCGGCCCCTGCTGGCACCACGTGTCCATGAACTCGTGCAGCGGCTGGTCCAGCTTGACCCGGCAGTTCGGGTTGCCGATGTTCAGAATAGGCCCATCTACGACCTCGGCCACGCTGTAAATGAGCTTGAACGTGTCGCCTGCGTCGAACTGCGTGAGGTTGAGCAGCGTAATCGGCCCACGCTTCATCCGGAAGTCAATGCCGAGCCCGTGTCCCGTCTTGCCGTGGTGGACCTCGAGATGCTGGAGTTTCGGCTTGCCCTCGGCGACATTGATGTTGCTCGGCCCGTCATGCCCCACCAGCAACACGTCGGCATCGTAGTCCATGGCAAAGAACTCCAGGAACATGCCACCGGCGCCCAGCAGGTCATGAATCTTCATGGCCATCGCGGTCTTCACGTCGCCCTCGGTCACTCCGGGGCGGCCCAATGCCGCCAGTCGCGAGACGGCCAGGGCCGACTGCGACCGGAGTTGCGTCACGAGTTCTTTCTCGCCCCACCAGTAGTAGCCGAAGGCGCTGATATCGTGCTTGCGGATAATCTCGTCGTAAGCGACCGCCACCTGCGCGGAAAAGCGCAGGTGCTCATCAGTCACCGTGGCGTCCACCTCGTACATGTCCCGGAACTGTCCAACCATATCCTTGATCTGGGCCTCGGTGACACGGCGGTAGGCTTCCTCGATTTCCTCGACCTCCGGCCGCTTGAGCAGCCGCCCGGTGGCCTTGAGCACGCGGTGCTCGTCGGTAGGCATGTCGGTCATGTCGGTATAGGTGTTGCCGAGCACGCCGAAGTTGAGCCTGCGGAAGGCCCGCGCGGCGGCCGCGCCACGGATATCGGCGCCGAGTTCATGCCAGAGCCGGTCCTGGCCGAAATGGCCGGATATCACGCGGAAAGGCTTGCCGAGGCGCACGAGCGTGCCGGCGTATTCCGGAATGCAGCAAGGCCCCTCGTGGAAGAGGTATTCGGCGGTGTCCGACTTGACATAGTCGTAGGCGCTGTCGGCATGGACGTTCAGGAGCCGGATCGGCACGGAGAGATCCTTGACGGCCGGGACCATGACCATGCCGGTGGTGTAGCCCAGCGGAAAAACGAGGACGAGATCAACCTCCTTTTCGCGGAAAAACCGGCCTGCGGCTTCGGCCTTCTCAGGGGTATCGGCCAGGCCGGGATTCATGACTTCGCCGAAGGCCGCCAGGCGCGTCTCGAGCGCCTGCAGCATGGCAAGTCCCTTCTCTTTGAGGCCGGGGAACTGGCTCCAGTAAATCAGGTGCCCGGTCGGCAGCAGGCCGATACGGGGACGGGGGACAGTGGACAGTGTGCAGTGGGCAGAGGGCAGTTTTGGGTTCATGTTTAATAGTTATTGGTTATTGGTTAATCCACTTTCGTCCATTTCATTCCGGTCCACTCGCACAAGAGTGCCAGTTCACGGGAATAGTCGCCTGAGGCGCCGTTCCAGTGGTGACCCGCACCGCACCGGGCGATGCGCTGGAGGAGCGCCTCCGGGTTGTCCTTGAACCGCACCTTGAGCGGCGTGCCTTCATAGGAAAGGTCGGTCTCGGACGCCTCGCCCACCAGGCAGGCCAGGCGCAGCCCGTCGGGCCCGTACATCATATTGGTCAGCGTCACCGGACCGCGCAGCCGCGTGGCATAGCACACAGCCAGGCCGTCTTTTGTCTCGATCGAGCAGCGCAGGCAGACGTCGATCGGCTGCCCTGCCAGTCCAAAGGCCCCGGCACCGCAGTGCGAGAAGAGGACCTCATTCGTCTCCGGATACATCCGCAGCCAATCGCCATTGAACGCCGGCCGCCGGGTAAGGCCGCCCAGGGCGTGCATCAGGATCGTGGAATGCAGGTCGCCTTCGCAGCCCGCGGCGATGCCGGCATCGTTCAACCGAGCCACGCCGAGGCAGATCTTGGACTTCAGGTGCGGGAAGCAGTTAAGCGAGAGCGCGTCGAGCCCATGCCGCTCCGCCAGCCGCCGCGCGGCGAGGTAGTAGCGCGTCGAGAGGAGACCGTCGGCCTCCAGCGCCGTCACCTCGCCCACCGAGGCCTTGATCTCCTTCCAGGCGCCCGCGGCCTCGGCGTCGGGAATGGCCTTCGCGCCGTCGTAGAACTCCTCGACCGGGAGGTTCACCACGGTCACTCCGAGCTGCCGCTTGATGGCATATTCGTCAATGGCCATGCTGAACATCATCGGGCACTTGCCGCCGCAATAACCGACGCGCGCCGTGCGCAGTCGGCGCAACAGCATGGCGGCGCGCGAGAAGGCAAGAAGGCGGGAAAGAGGAGAGTGTGTAGCCGCGCCTGCTAAGGCGCGGTCCTCCTCCCCCGCGCCGTATCCGCCTTCGTCCCGCAATCGCGGGACTCCGGCGTGACGAGCCGGCGCGGCTACATTCGAGGCGCTTCCGCTCCCGGGAATATCCGCCCCCACGATCTCGTAACGCTTGCCCAAGTTGAAAAGCGTCGCGGTGATGAGCGGGCCGCAGACGACCGAAATGCATTGCAGCTCTCGCTCCACGCACCAGAGGAAGACGGGCTTGTCGCAGGCATCGAGCAGTTCGACGATGAACGTGTCCGGCACAAAGGTGGTGATGACCGCCAGGATGCAGTCCACGTCGGCCCGGCCCAGTTCCTCGCCTGCGGCGCGGGCATCGGCGTCCGTTAGCACGAACCTGCTGGCTGGCACGACCGTGACCGGCTGGGCGGCGAGAAGCCGATGCATCTCGCCCAGTTTGGCTGGCCCGAGTTCCTCGCCGAGGTTGTAGCCGCCATAGGCCAGACCGACGAGGCCGAGGCGGGTTTTTAGGGATGGGGTCATTGCGGTATGATTAGTGTTCAGTATTCAGTGTTCAGTATTCCGTATTCACCGAATCATAATAGGATGGATGTCTGCCGCATGCCACCGGACAGTTTGGCTATTTTATGTAGATTTTGGTCACGGAACGACGGGTGGCTCTTCCATCCGCGCCCCATCCGTCATCTTGCATTGCCCGGCTGCAGATGAGAGGCTGAAACTTGGTTGATCCACGAGACGGTATCCGGTTCATCAGTGTTGACGCGGCCTCTTCCTCATCGGAGTTGACTGGATGCATCCACTTTAGCTATCATCTTGACATCATCAATGAATGCAAGGAGAAAGCCATGATCGCGCAACTGACATTGCGGCAAGTCCCCGATGAAGTCGAGAAGGGCCTCCGGTCCAAGGCGCGGAAAGAGGGCCGCAGCTTGAAACGGTGGAGACAACCCCCGTGACAGCGGACATCGCCGAACGTTACGGCATTCTTGTCAGCCAACTGTCGCGCCAGGGGACTCCCATCCCGACCAACGACATCTGGGTCGCCGCCGCCGCCCAGATACCAGCGCCCGTCTTGTGAGCTATGACGCTCATTTTGCCCATGTGCCCGGCCTCATCATCCTGAATCCCTGACCCCCATGCCCTCCCCCACGCATAACTGGATCGCCGCCCATCCGACCGGCCGCGTGTTTCACTCGTCCATTGCCACGCCCCTCGGCCGTATCACCTGGGCCGGCCGACATCTGGATTCCCGGAGCACCAAACCCATGGCCATGCGGCGGTGGGACACCTATTCCGCCGTGTATGTCCTCAAGGGCCGGGCCCGGTTCCATGACGAGACCGGCCTCGACCTTCCGGTACGGGCCGGTGACCTGATGCTGATGTTCCCGCGCCACGGGTACCGCTATCTCTCGGCTCCCGGCGAACCCTGGAGCGAATTCTTCATCCAGTTCCGCGGACCGATCTTCGGCCTGTGGATGAAGGAAGGCCTGCTCGATCCACGCCACCCCATCCACCACATCGAGCCGGTGGATCATTGGTTACAGCGGCTTGAAACGATCATCAAGCCTCTCGCCCTGCCGGAACCGGCCCAGTCGCTCAAACGGGTCTGCCTGCTTCAGGAGTTCCTGTTGGACGCCGTCATCGCGCCCCAGACGGCCGCCGCCCCCGCCGATTCGCAGTGGCTGGCCGCCGCGCAGGACGCCTTGTCCGCCAGCCTGTCGCAACCCATCACGTGGGAGTCCTTCGCGCGCCGTTTCGATCTCTCGTATCACCGCTTCCGCAAGAAATTCACCGCGCTGGGGGGCGTCCCCCCCGCCGCCTACCGCATCGGCAAGGTCATCGAGCACGCCGAAACCCTGCTCCACAACCGCCGCCTCTCCCTGCGCGATATCGCCCGCCAATGCGGTTTCTACGACGAGTTCCATTTCGCCAAGCGATTCAAGGCCCTGACCGGCCTCACTCCCGCCCAGTACCGTAAGCGGGTGTAGCGGAAGTCATGGAATCCTCTCAGCCCAGTCAGAAAGGCCTCAACTAAGTGCCATTCGGGTCTATCACAGGTGCTCCCCCAGGACGCGACGGGGGCGTCGCGTCTACGTAGAAGCGGCGCCCTCGCCGCTTTCTTTTGTGGGGCTTCCGGGGTTTGTGTGGGTACACCCAATATCATGTGGTTCGGGAAGGCGAAATCGCGTAAGCGAGTCGGTTAAGGGTATCCGAGTAAGGGTGCGGTTAAGTGTAATAAGGTAAGGCGCTTGTGAGTTCCCTCCAACACTTAACCGACGCTCTTAATCGGATACACTTAACCGACCGACTTCATCGGGCGACTGCTGGTCTGTCCCCGGAGTCCCTTTTTGGAGTGCGGCGGCTTGACGCCGCTTTTCTTCGGCGCGGCTTGACGCGCCGTGTTGTCGGCCTGTCAAGCCAGGCCTTGTGAAAGCGGCGTCAA
>Ga0194053_10002533_pt1 | contig 10780 bp, 6 predicted proteins | sample SepL228m_MetaG_FD_161684 | JGI IMG/M metagenome (GOLD analysis project Ga0194053, IMG submission 161684) | Anoxic zone freshwater microbial communities from boreal shield lake in IISD Experimental Lakes Area, Ontario, Canada - Sep2016-L227-8m | ecosystem: Environmental > Aquatic > Freshwater >...
GATCCGGCTTTGGTTCAGCAGGAAGACCACGGTGCCTATGGCAAAGAGGGTTCCAGAGGAATAAAGGAGCGCCTGGTTTTCGCTCATCCCCAGCTTCGCGCCGACCGCGGGAATCGCCACGATGGCGGAGATGATCATGCCGACCGCGACCGAGAGCACGGCGATGTTCAGCCACAGAAGGATGAGGGCAACTCCCCGGTTGGCCACAGGTGCGCCGCTTGGCGCGTCACCGGAATCGTCGAGGTGGAATTCGTCCTCGGACTTGATCTCGGGGAGGTTGGATAAATAGAAAACCAGCGCGAGGACCAGCACCACGCCGCCGATCGCGGCATACGGGATCCAGAGAGTTGCGGAGCCGGTGCTCGTGCCGCTCGCATCCTTGCCGTAGAAAAATGCGGCCCCGGCAATCGGGCCGAAGATCCATCCGATCCCGTTGCAGGACTGCGCGAGATTGATACGGGTGGCGGCAAATTGTTTCGGGCCGAGGACGGTGGTGTAAGGGTTCGCGACCGTCTCCAGGAACGTGAGCCCCGAGGCGATCACGCAGACTCCGAGCAGGAAGGCCGGGAAGGTGGCGATCCGGGTCGCGGGAATGAACCAGAACCCGCCGACGGCAACCATGAGCAAGCCAGCGATGATGCCGCCCTTGTAGCCGAGCTTGCTCGCCAGCCACCCGGCCGGCATTGCCATGAGGAAATACCCGAGATAGTGAGCGAACTGGACCCAGGCCGACTGCGCGAGCGTGAGGTGGAGCTCTTGCTGAAAGTGCTTGTCCATCACGTCGATCATCCCGTTGCAAAAGCCCCAGAGCAGGAACAGCGAGCTCACGAGGAGGAATGGAACGATAAGGCTCTTGCCGTTATCGGCGGCGAAAATGGATTTTTTGTTCATGGGTTTATGGCGTTGAATGCTTGGCAGGAGATCGTCCTTATTGATCTCCGCTTTTTCGCAAAGCGAAGAAGAGCATGAGCAGGCCGAAGATCAGGAGGCCGCCGCCCCACCAGAGATTGACGTTGATGCCCAGCGAAAAATTATGGCAGAGCCTCGTCATTTGGGCTTTTTTCACTGAATTGAGGAGCTTGCGCCGTCAATCACACGACCCGCTCGGTGCGCTTGGATTTCTCTGCGACGGCCATGGCCCTGAGGACACGAAGGGCGATCACGATGTCCTCGGCCGGCATCTCGCCTGAGGGGGACCCTTCCCGGATGGCCTTGTGAAACGCCTGCCACTGGTAGTCTTCCGTGCTCGCATCTGCGATATAGGATTGGGTGAACGGCTTGCCGTCGCGGTTGACCACGAGTTCGAGTTCCGGTTTTTCGCGCGGGCAACCGTTTATAGCCGGGCCGACGTTCCGGTAAACGGTGCCGTTCTCGTAATTCAGCGTGAGTGAGCTGAGCCACCACTGGGCGTCGTTGATGCAGAAGGAGGCAAAGATGTTAGCGAGGGTCCCGTTTTCAAATCCGAGGCTGAGCTGGGCGTTGTCGGAGGTCGGGCGTCCGGTGAAGATGCGCGAGCTCATCACGGAAACAGTTTCCGGCTTTCCGATCAGCCTCACCAGATCGTTGATCAAATAAATTCCGAGCCTCAAAATCGGGGCGACCGGGCACTTCTCGGGATCGTCATACCAGCTTCCATCGGCGGTCTCCCGGTAGTTCGCCCAGATATCCGCGCGGACGGCGACCGGTCTCCCGAGAGCGAACTCCTCGCGCCAGCGCTGGATCTGCGCGATGTCGGGGGAGGGAAGTGGCGACGGGGAGTTCAGGTGGACGACGCGCCCCAACGACTTCGCAAGCCGCAGCGCCTCGAGGGCCGCGTCGGGATCGACCTCCACCGGCTTCGTCGTCATGACGTGCTTTCCGGCTTCGACGATTTTTCGGATCAGGGCGGCGCGACCGGAGGGGCCGGTCATGAGGCATACCGCCTGGATCTCTTTATCGGCGAGGAGGTCGTCCATGTCGTAGTAGCCCTTGACGCCATAAGTTTGCGCGCAGGCATCCACCTTGTCCTTTTCGTTGGAGCACACGGCGGTCAGGACAAAAAATTCGGAGGCGGGGGCCGTGAGGAGATGCTCGCGGATGATCGAGTCCCCCCAGTTCAGGCCGACCATGGCGACGGGGATTTTTTTCATATTTTAGCAGGGGTGAAGACCGTGAGGCCGGCGAGGTTTTTTCGCTGGGGGCTGAGCATGCTGAGGAAATAGCCGGATATGATGCAGGTGAAGATCGCGATCGGCGTGTAGGTTGCCCAGTGGAGCGGGGTGTAGAGTTTGACGAGGAGCGTGACGGCGATGCTGGTTGCCGCCCCGCAGATCGCCCCGAAACCATTCGCGCGTTTGGTGAACATGCCGAGCGTATAGACCCCGACAATCCCGCCGCCGAGGAGTGCGGAGAACTGGTTCCAGACGACCATCATGGATTTCAGGTTTTGCGCGGCGAGAACGAGCGCCATGGCTGTGCCGATGGCTCCGACCACGTAAGACGTTGCTTTGAGTGTGAACAGGCGCTGGCGGTCGGTCGCCTGCGGACGGAGCTTGAGATAAAAATCTTCGGTGAAGATCGTGGCCACGCTGTTCATCGCGCTGGCCACGGTTGCCATGGCCGAGGCAAAGATCGCGGCGATGACCATGCCGGCTATGCCGACGGGCATCGCCTGGGTCACGAACAGCGGGACGATCTGGTCGTTCTGCGCGTTCGGGTCGAACTTTTCCGGGTGCGCGCGGAAGTAGGCGAAGATCGCGAGCCCCATGACGTTGACGATGAGGCCGATGAGGATGCCGCAGGTGGTGCTCATGGCATTGACGCGGCGGACTTCATGCAGCGGGGCCGAAAAAATCCGCTGGATGATCGGCTGGTCGCCGGCCGTCGAAACCGTGGCGGTGAGGAACGTGCTGATGAGCAGGATCCAGAATGCGGGGACCGCGATGTCCCAGGTGACCAGCGCGAAATCGAATTTCCGGTAGGTCACGCTGGTGTTGAGGAACTCGCCGACCCCGCCCGGCAGGTTGGCGATGCAGATTCCGATCATGACGAGCGGGGCAAGAAATTTCAGCATCCCCTGGAAGACCTCGGTCCAAATGACCGCATCGAACCCCCCGATCGCCGTGTAAATCGTGGTGATGATTCCCATGAGCAGGACGCTGAGAAAGACGTTGATGCCGGTGACCGAAGAGATGGCGAGCGCCGGGAGCACGAGGACGACGCTCGCGCGGGCGAACGTCTGAAAAAGGATGCATTGCACGCTCGCGATGACCCTGAGCGTCCGGTTGAACCGCCTCTCGAGGTATTCGTAGGTCGAGGTGATCTCCATTTTCCGCAGCAAGGGGAAGACCAGATACGCGGTCACAAAATACGCCGGGATCATGACGAGAAGCGGGAACACCCAGACGAGGTTCGTCGCGAAGGCGAGCGCTGGAACCGCCATGAAGCTGATCGCCGAGGCCCCGGTGGCGAACATGCTGATACCCGCCGCCCACCAGAGAACCTTCCGGTTGCCGAGCGAGAATTCCGCGCTGGACTCCTGCTTGCGCGAGCAATACCAGCCGATCCAGGAGATGAAGGCGAAATAGGCGATGATGACCGCGTAGTCCGGCCACGCGAGATTGCGGACGCTGCGCTTCACCTCGAGGTCCGTGGCCGCATTCGCTCCATCCGCAGCCCGCCCGAGGACCAGCATTTTTGTGCCCACCCTCGCCGCTGCGGGCAGCGCGATGCCGGGGAGAGCGTCGAACGCGCACCAGGCGTCGGTTAGCGTGTGGAAGAGGAGCGGACGGCAGCCATCCTGCTTGCCTGCGGAAATATTCATGAGCCCCGCAGGTTGCTCCCCGTGCTCACCGCCGACGAGCACGACCTGCGCTTGCCCGATCGGCAGGGCCACTCCCCGCGCGGCAGGCTCGGGCAGGTCGGTGAGACGTTTCCATCCGGAGTCCTTCGTTCCCTCAAGCGGCATCGGACGGAAAACCCATGTCTCTGGCAGGAGATGCAGTGCGCTGTTGATTCCTCCAAACAAGCAGAGCATCCCGTATTGTTCGGTCGCCGCAAAAAATGCCCTGGCTTCGCCGGGAAACTCGGGGCCCATTTTCCACCCGGTGGGATTTTTCAGGTCGAGCACCCATAGAGCTTTGCTAAGAACCTGGGGCGAGACCGCCGAAGCTCCGCCAAAAACGTAAAGCTTTTCGGAAATCACGGCGGCTCCGGCACCGGCCAGCGGAGAGGGGAGCGGCGGCAGCGGTCGCAGCGAGGGTTTCTCCCCCGCAACGTCCAGAAGAGAAACTGCGGCGGTGGGCAGCCCGTTCGCAACGCCTCCGATAATGATCCATCCGCTGCCCCATTTTGCGGCAGCCGCAAATTGGGGGACCTCGACGCCGGAGTCTGTCCACGCCCCGCCGCTGGCGGGAACTGTCCAGAGGGTTGTTTTTCCTGCGTCCACTCCAGCGGCCATGATCGTGTCCGTAGTGGGGGCAAGAAAGCCGCCGGTGACGTCGAATGGAGGAGCCGGAACTGCTGCCGGTGCAGCGTTCATTTTTTGGATGGGCAGATCTCCCGCGCGGGCAGCCAGCGTGGTGAGGACGAAAGCGATTGCAAGGGCGCGTCTCATGCTTGGGAATTCACGGCTGGTTCAGGATTGGAAAAGACAGGCGACATGGTGGAACTTTCGCTGAAGTTCTTCATGTTTGTATAGCAAGAAATAGCAATAACAAGAAATATATTGCACTATCTCGAATATTTGTTACCTTCATGTGCAGGGCCAAGCGAGGCAACCTCCTCCACTTCAATTCATCCATGACAAACATCCATGACCATGGGGCGATCCCCGGATCACCCGAACCGCAGACGTTAGCCGTTCAAAGCGCCATGGATGCCGCTGCGGCCGCCGGCGGCGGGACTGTTGTGGTTCCTGCCGGGACCTATGAAATGGGAACACTGACGCTCAGGTCGCACACCACCCTTCACCTCGAGAACGGTGCCGTGTTGAAGGGCAGCCCCCGGATTTCGGATTATCCCGAGGTGGCGGGAGGGTTCACCGATGCGGTCGGGCAGAAGCGCAACCGGTGCCTGATCTACGCCAACGCAACGACCGGCACGGCGATCACCGGCCAGGGGGCGATTGATGGAAACGGTGGCGCGTTTGGAGACAGCGAGGACGGGCGGCCGTTCATGGTGCGCTTCATCAACTGCAGGGACGTGCAGGTGACCGGAGTGACGCTGAAGGACTCGCCCGGCTGGGTGAGCCACTACCTCGGCTGCGAGAACGTGCTCATCCACGGGATCAATATCCGCAGCCGCACGAACGGGAACAACGACGGGATCGACATCGATTGCTGCCGGCGCGTCCGGATTTCCGACTGCGACATTGACACCGGCGACGATGCGATCTGCATCAAGGCGACCCGCGCGACTCCATGCGAGGACATCATTGTCACCGGCTGCCGGATCTGCAGCACCTGGGGCGCGCTCAAGCTCGGCACGGAATCCGCAGGCGACTTCCGGAACATCCTTTTCAGCGACATCGTCATCCGCGACACCGAAGGCGGCGGGATTAAACTGATCAGCATGGACGGGTGCAACATGGAGAACGTCGTCGCCGACAACATCCTCATGGACAATGTCTCGGGGCCGATCTTCATCCGTCTCGGTGCGCGGCTGCGGCGGTATTTCGACGACGAGCCGGTGCGGCCGGTCGGTTCGATCCGGGGGATCGTTCTGCGGAATATCCGCATCAAAGTGTGGGAGGAAGGCTACCCGCTCTACGGCAAATTGCCGCGCAAGTCAGGGATCATTTTCACCGGCATCCTCGGACATCCGATCGACGACATCACTCTGGAAAATCTCCGCGTCGAATTTCCCGGCGGCGGGGAGATGTCCGGCGCGCCGGTCCCGGAGCAGGAAAAGGAATACCCGGAATTCCCGTCGTTCCACCCGCTTCCCTCTTGGGCATTTTTTGTCCGGCATGTGCGGAGCCTGAGGATGCGGGCATGTGAAATCACGTCCCGCGAGCCCGATCCGAGGCCGCCGTTCTATCTCGAGGACATCGCCGCGACGAAGATGCAGGAAGTCACCTTCAACGGAGCAGAATATGTTTAAGCCAGTCTCATGCAGATGAAAAATATCTCATTCAACGCCCACCATTCCCCGGTCGGGGCCTTCGCATCATTCACCTTTGGGTTTCCGGGGGCCAAAGGCGGGCTCGGTCTCGAGCTCGGCGGCCCTGCCAACGAGAGCGTCTTCGTCGGATTGGAAAAGCGTTCGGGCAGCGGCTACGAGGCGCTCCCGTTTTTTGCGAGCAGCGCGGATTCCGCCAAACGCTACGACGTGGCAGCCGACGCCCCTCTCAAGCAGGGGATGGTCGCGGCATTTGATATCAAAAAAATCTCGCGGGCATTCGGGATCGGTTGCGACACCTGGTCGGCGGGCGACCTGACGTTCTCGGTGTATTCCGCGCCGAAGCCGGTGCCCGATCCGCGGTCCGCCCGCAGGGCCGAGCTGATGAGCGCGCTGGTGCCGGCGGTTTTTGCGGAGATCACGGTGGACAACACGCGCTGCCGGAAGCCCCGCAAGGTTTTTTTCGGGTATGAGGGCTCGAACCCTTTTTACAACACCCGCCGCCTCGATGATGTTTCGCGCGGAAAATTTTCCGGTGTCGGCCAAGGCCCGGTGACGGCGATCGCCAGCGCATCGCCCGGAGTGTTCTCGGGGATGGGTTTTACTCTCGATGCTGTACTGGAGCCGGATTTTCACGAGAACCTGGCGTTCGGGCTCGGAGGCGTTGGCGCGCTGATGGCCGTCGTTGCCGCAGAGAAAAAGCAAAGCTTCCAGTTTGCGATCTGCTTCCATCGCGAGGGGGTGGTCACCAGCGGGCTGCCGGCGAAGTATTTTTACACGCAGTATTTCCGATCGATCGAGGACGTCGCCGCCTACGCGCTCGCGAACTGGGAGGCCCAAAAAGCGCTGGCCGTGCAGGCGGACGCACGGTTTTCCCGCTCGCAGCTCAGCCCGGGTCAGAAGTTCCAGCTCGTCCATGCGGTGCGCAGCTACTACGGGGCCACGGAGTTTCTTGTCACCGATGGCGGGGCGGCGTTCTGGACGGTGAACGAGGGAGAATACCGGATGCTCAATACTTTCGATCTCACGGTGGATCACCTGTTTTTCGAGCTCGACCGGAACCCGTGGGTCGTCCGCAACCAGCTCGACTGGTTCGTGAAGAGATACAGCTACCGCGACAAGGTGCGCCTGCCGGGAGATAAAACGGAATATCCGGGAGGGATCAGTTTCACCCACGACATGGGCATCGGCAACTGCATCTCGCGGCCCGGGCATTCCTCCTACGAAAAGTTTGGGCTCGACGGTTGCTTTTCGCACATGACCCACGAGCAGCTCGTCAACTGGGTCTGCTGCGCGACAAGCTACGTCCGAAAGACCGGTGACACCCGCTGGCTGAAGGCAAACCGGCGGATTTTCCGCGACTGCCTCACCAGCCTTGTGAACCGCGACCATCCGGATCCCGAAAAGCGCGACGGCGTGATGAGCGCGGATTCGTCGCGATGCCTCGGCGGCGCGGAGATCACGACCTACGACAGCCTCGACGTCTCGCTCGGCCAGGCCCGGAACAACCTCTACCTCGCCGTCAAAACCTGGGCCGCCTACATCGGCCTCCGCGAGATGCTGCCAGGCAGCCCGGCGCGCTTGGCATCCAAGCAGGCCGCGCTTTGCGCCAGCACGATCTGCTCGCACATGAGGGATGACGGGTTCATTCCCGCCGTGATGGGCGAGGGAAACGAATCCCGGATCATCCCCGCCATCGAGGGGCTTGCATTTCCGCTCTCATGGGGAATGAAAAATCTCCTCGCACGCGGAGGCGAGTTTGCATCCCTCAAGGAAACCCTCGCCCGCCATCTCCAGACCGTTCTTGTCGCCGGCACCTGCAAGTTTCCCGACGGCGGATGGAAGCTGAGCTCGACGAACGACAATTCGTGGCTGAGCAAAATCTACCTCTGCCAGCATGTGGCCCGGGAAGTTTTTGCCACCGGTCCCGATCCCGAAGCCGATGCCGCCCACTGCCGATGGCTCCTTGATCCTGAGAACGCGTATTTCGCTTGGAGCGACCAGATGGTCGCCGGAAAGGCGCGCGGCAGCAAATACTATCCGCGCGGCGTGACCTCCTGGCTCTGGCTCTCGGAGAAGAAGCCGGCGGGCTCGGAGAAGCCGCCCTGCCGCTCCGGTAGGGATGCCTCGCCGAGGCGGCCGTCGATTCTCCTGCCCAAATGAAGACCTACCCATGGATCCCCGACAATGGGGACGGCACCTACTCGAACCCTATCATCCACGCCGACTACTCCGACCCCGACGTGATCCGGCACGGCGAAGATTTCTGGATGGTGTCCTCGAGCTTCAACTGCACGCCCGGCCTGCCGATCCTGCATTCGAAGGACCTTGTGAACTGGCGGCTTGCCAACCACGCGATCCGGCAGGTCCCGCATCCATCCTACGCTGACGTGCGTGGCGGCTGCGGCGTCTGGGCGCCGGCGATCCGGTTTCATGGCGGGAAATTCTGGATCTTCTTTCCGATGCCGGACGAGGGGATCTACGTCACGAGCGCCGACAATCCCGAGGGCGAATGGGCCGAGCCGTGGTGCCTGCAGGAGGCGAAGGGCTGGATCGACCCCTGCCCGTTCTGGGACGACGACGGCCAAGCCTACCTCGCCCACGCCTACGCGATGTCCCGCTCCGGAAAAAAAGAACGCATCCACCTGCGTCCGATGACCCCCGACTGCCGGACGCTGCTCGGCGAGGGGAATGAACTCTTCCACACCCCGCACCATCTTTATCTCGAAGGCCCCAAGGTTCACAAAATCGGTGGCTGGTATTACATCCTTTGCCCCGGAGGCGGCGTGCAGACCGGCTGGCAGGTGGTTTTCCGGTCACGCGACCTCATGGGGCCATACGAAGAAAAAGTCGTCCTCGAGCAGGGCTGCACAGACATCAACGGCCCACACCAGGGAGCCCTAGTGGACCTGCCGGACGGCTCGTGGTGGTTCCTGCATTTTCAGGACTGCGGGCCGTTCGGACGGATCGTTCACATGCAGCCGGTTGAATGGAAGGATGGCTGGCCATTGATGGGGGAGATCCGAAACGGCCGCTGCCAGCCGGTTGCGCGGCACAGAAAACCGGTCGCGGGATTCGGGCCGGACATTCCCGCCACCAGCGATGATTTTTCTGCGGCGAAGCTCAGCCTCCAATGGCAGTGGCATGCCAACCACCGCGAGGACTGGTTTTCACTGGATCAGCGCCCCGGCTTTCTCAGGCTCTTCGGCGGCGTTGCCGGATCGGCCGACCTCTCGCGCTATCCCCGGTTTCTCGGGCAAAAATTCCCCGCGAGATCCTTTCTCGTGGAGACGATTCTGGATTTTTCCAGAGGAGCCGATGGCACGGTCGCCGGGCTGGCGATCACCAGCGGCTCGGGCTCGCACTTCATCGGGCTCCGACGCGCGGTCGACTCGGCGGAACTCGTCCTCGGATCTCCCGAAGGGATCGAGGTTCTCGACGAATCTGTTCCTTTGGAAATCCGGCTTCGCGCCTCCGTCCAGCCGGATGCAGGCCTGGTCTTCGGCTACGCCCGCCCGGGCGGCGTCTTCGCTGAAGTGCCCCGGGAATTCCGTGCGCGTGAGGGTGGTTGGATTGGCTCCAAGATCGGCCTCTTCCACCTCGCCACCGGGGCCGGAACCTCCGGCCATGCCGACTTTTCCAGGTTCCATTTCGTAACTTAGTCACATTCTGCACAAATATCAATCGCGAACGCAATAAATAGCAACATTATGAAAAGTTCTCGCTTTTTGGTATTTTGATGTTATGACATTTTATATTTCCCGCCCTCCACCCGTCCATGAAGTCTCACGGCTTTCCATCTGATCCGAATGGCGCAACGTTACGCCAGAGTAGAACAAGCGTCCCGCTTGTTTTCCCCGGCAGGGCAGCAACCGGGACGGTCGCTCTACCATTCCAAACCGCTCTGAAGTTAGCGCCGCTCCCATCTGATCCCGCCAGTCCCGGGCATCCGGGTGGCTTTGTGCTGGTGTCTGTGCTGTTGATCGTGGCGCTAGCGACGATCCTCGTCGTGGTGGCCAGCATGATGGCCCAGATCGAGCGCAAGGCGGCGGCGAACGGGGCAAAAATTGAACAGGCACGGGCCAACGCGCTCTTTGCACTCGACCTGGCGGTGAACCAGCTCCAGCGCGAGGCGGGCCCCGACCAGCGGATTACCGCACGGGCGGAGATCCTCGATATCGGCTCGACGACGCTCAACACCAACACCGTCAAACAGCCGCTCTGGACGGGAGTTTGGAAAACCGGCACGAATGCGCCCGATGTGGGATCGTCGCCCCAGAGGACGACTAGCCTTGGGAGCCTCAGTCCGACGATTGCCCAGAAGATCGCCAGCGCGGCTTGGCTCGTCTCCGGCACGAACGCCTCCTACGACCCGACGAGCTTCACCGGCGTGACCAGCGGCACGAATGCCGACGCGGCCGTTCTCGCGAAAAATCTCGGGACAAACGCGATCAGCGTGGTCGCGCCGCTCGTTCCCGTCACCGGGCTTTCCGGAAGCAAAACGACGACGAACGGCGCCTACGCCTACTGGGTCGGCGACGAGGGGGTGAAGGCGAAGGTCAACTTGATCGACCCGACCTACGGGGTGTCTCCGTCCACCAGTTTTGTGCTGAACCAACTGCACTTCCTCACGCCCCAAGCTGTTCCGTTCAACACCCAGTCAACCAACCCGGTCAATCCC
>Ga0194053_10002536_pt1 | contig 10771 bp, 11 predicted proteins | sample SepL228m_MetaG_FD_161684 | JGI IMG/M metagenome (GOLD analysis project Ga0194053, IMG submission 161684) | Anoxic zone freshwater microbial communities from boreal shield lake in IISD Experimental Lakes Area, Ontario, Canada - Sep2016-L227-8m | ecosystem: Environmental > Aquatic > Freshwater >...
CTATGGCTAAAAGAGGTAGAAAATACTTCTTAGGTCTTTCAACTATCACCCAAGACGCAGCCGACTTTATGAAATCTCCTTATGGAGTACCTATTATTACCAACTCTTCTATTCAGCTTCTATTAAAACAATCACCGACAACTATTGATATTTTACAAAAAACATTTAACCTAACAGACGAAGAAAAATATTTACTTTTGGAGTCTGGAGTAGGGGAAGGTATCTTTTTTGCTGGATTAAAACACGTAGCAATCAAAATAATTGCATCTTATACAGAAGATCAAATAATAACATCAGACCCATCTCAATTACTTTCAATAAAAAAAGACAAAGAAGAATTTGAAAAGACTGGAATGTCATAAAATGTGTTACAATATATTTATATGATAAGAAAAAGCTTAATTATATTTTTTGCTTTAATACTAGTATTTTTTGCTTTAAAAACAAAAGCGCAAATACAAGATGGAGATATTCTTTTGACTATAAATCCAAGCCACCCAAACGCTAATCAACAAGTAAAAGCTACTGTTTCAAGCATAAGTGCTGATTTAAATAAATCAAATATAACATGGATGCTTAATGGAAATACAGTAAATAGTGGTGTTGGAAAAAAGACCTTCACTTTCACAACTGGATCCATTGGAACATCTTCAGAAATAAATGTATCAATAGAAACGACAGACGGTTCTTTAATTTCAAAAAACCTTTCTATAAGTCCAGGAGGAGTGGATATGCTTTGGGAAGCATATGATTCTTATGTGCCACCTTTTTATAAAGGAAAAACTTTAGCAGTTAAAGAAAGTAGGATAAGAGTTGTAGCAATACCAAATGGAGACACAATTGGTGGTTTATCATACAACTGGAAACAAGACGGTGATGTAATGCAGGATTCTTCTGGTTACGGAAAAAATTCTTATTCTTTTAAAAATAGTTTCTTAGAAAAGAATAATAGTGTTTTTGTTGAAGTTTCAGATTTGTCTGGTGACACAATAGGGCAGGGTAGTACTGCAATAACATACCAAAATCCAAAAATATTATTTTATAAAAAAACTACAGTATCAGGAACTCTGTGGAACAATGCATTAAATGATGGTTACACCATAAACAAACAAGGTGATACTATCGTAGCAGAACCATATTTTATTTTTCCAAACAATTTATATTCTTCAAATTTAAATTGGCAATGGTCAATTGCTGATAATCCAATAACAAATACTGGAGCGATAAATGAAATAGCTATTAAGCCAGCTGACGGACAAAATGGCCAATCAAAAATTTCTATATTAATCAATAACACTGCAACATTATTTTTAAATATAACCAAAGATTTAAATGTTAATTTCTAATAAAAAACAAAATATAATTAAAAAAACAACTTCAATACTCTTCCTTTCTTTGTTTTTACTGAGTTTTGTTTTACCATACGCAACAAAAGTTTCTGCCGCTGCTCCAGCTGCGACACTAAAAGTGTCAAAGGTTACAAAGACTCTAGCAAATGGTGACAAGGTTTTAACATGGGGATGGGAAGTCGAAGCAGCTTCAACTAATATGCCTGACGGTGCTCATGATACCGTATACCTTCTAAGAGATGGAGCAACAAAACCTATACAACCTCAGTATTTTAATGATCCAAATTCTGATACATTTGATAATCTAGACGTATCAGGAAATAAAACTCACTGGGTAAATTTCATAAACTTAAAACCAAACACTTCTTACGTTGTAAAATCAGAATATTATTCATCAGCTAATAAATTATTAACCTCTGCAACACTTACACAAACAACACCAAAAGACGATGGTAGTGCTTCTGGATCAAACTCAAAAGGAGGGAATGGAGATGGAACACCACCACCAAATACAATCTATAATTACACTTATGCAACATATGATAATACTGACCAAAACTTACTAAGTTGCATTACTTCAAAAGATTTTACAGATCAACCAACTTGCACTGCTGAAGAAAAACTTATTACAATGGTGGGTTCTGTAAAATACGTACCACATAGTAAAATGTTACAATCTTGTCAGTTATATGATGTTAATTCCACTAAACCTGCACCATGCCTAGGTGCTAAAGTAGCAAACATAGTTGCTAATAGTGGAAATATTGCCACAAACACAAATTACACACTTCTTGCCCCACTGCCAGATGGGAATGGTGGACAATTAACAAATTTTGAGTCTGACCCAACAAAAAATCCTTGTGCTTTTGGTAAGTACATGAACACACTTATAAAAATTGTGCTTGGTATATCTGCTGTACTTGCAATGATAATGATCATTAAGGGTGGATTTGAATATATGGGAAGCAGTTTGCCTTCGGGTAAAGAATCAGGGAAGGGGACAATAATGGAAGCAATACTAGGACTTATCATAGCTCTTAGTGCATATTTAATTCTCTATACTATCAACCCAGACTTACTTAATTTTTGCATAGATAAATCTTTACCTAATGTAAACATAACAATTGAACCATTATCAGCACAACAAGAAAGAGTTACTCAAAATCTATCTAGTAATAGAGTATTTAAAAGAACAAAATATTACAATGATATAAAAATATTAGTTGGCAATAAGTTTCCACACTGTATCATGCAAGCAACTACACAAATAGAAGGAGGTGGTGCAAGCAGTCAGTTAATTGGACATGATGAAAATGTAAAAAGTTCACAAATTAAATCAAGAAGGGATTTTATAGCATCTGGAAAAAAATTCAGTGGAACAACTTTTGTACCAATATCAGATGCAAAAAATTCAATCCAGAATGATGACGGTAAAAATAGTAGCGTTGCCCCAAAACCAAGTGACCCTACGTTAGGTCTAGACTTGAGATTCTCTCATTCTGTTGGTATGTTTGGTACTACTTTTTTTCCACCAAATGGAACCATAGCAGATGGAAGTAATTTTACAATGCAACAAATATACAACAACACAAACAATGCAGACCTTAAATGGGCAACTGGTCACGCAGAAAAAGGATATAATACTTGTGGAAAAGATCCACAAAAAGTTTTCTATTATTGGGGAGGTAGTTGTAAAACTCCTACAGCAGGAAGTTGGAACGCTATGGTAAGTGCCCAAAAAATGGATTTATATAATCAATGCTTAAAACAAGATAATTAATATGTCAAAAAGAAATTTTATACTTTTAATAATAGTTTTAGTAATCGCAACTGTGATAGGTTTTTTTGTAATCTCATCATATAAACAAAAGGGGAGTACGGACACAAGTACTGGTACAAACTTTTTCTCAGATTTTTTTCCTTTTGGAAAAAGTACACCGATAACACCTGGAACAGAGACACCTGCTGACATTTCAGGAACAGCTACCACAAATACAGAAACTCCAACAAATTCAAATCTAAAAAAAATTACTGATATGAAAGTAGCTGGTTATGTAATATTTCAAAAAGAAAGATTTGTCGATGTGCCAACCGTCACACCTCCAGCACCTACCCCATCAACAGATACAACAAACCCAACACCAAAAACAACTGACACAAAAACAAATAAAAAAACAGCGATAAAACCTACAGCACCATTAACTGAATTTGCTCCATCATTACGATACGTAGACAAATCAACAGGAAATGTTTATCAGACTTTTGCTGACAAAATTTATGAACAAAAAATTACTACAAATATTGTTCCACAGGTACATGAAGCATATTTCGGCAATAATGGTCAGTCTGTAGTAATGAGATATTTAAATCAATCAAATACTATTGAATCTTTTGTTGGTTTGCTACCTAAAGAAATATTGGGGGCTGATATGTTTGAAGGAAATCAAATGAATGCTTCTTTTTTACCTGAAAATGTTACGGATTTGAGTTTTTCTTCTGACACAACAAAATTATTTTATATGTTTAACTCAAAAAACAACTCATTTGGAATAACTTCTGACTACCTAGGAACGAGAAGAACACAAGTTTTCACATCTCCTTTCACTGAATGGCTTAGTGCTTGGCCAAACAATAATTTAATAAACCTTACAACAAAACCTTCAAGTAGTGTGCCGGGATATATGTATGGAATAAATCCAAGTAAAAAAGATTTTAATAAAATTCTTGGCAATATAAAGGGTTTAACAACTCTTACAAGTCCTAGCGGAAAATTAGTTCTTTATGCTGACAATGGTTTAAATTTAAGAATTTACAACATAGACAGTAGGGAATCAGTAGATGTCGGCGCAAAAACTATGCCAGAAAAATGTACCTGGAATAGTACCAGTACAAATATTTATTGTGCTGTTCCAAAATTTACTGACGGAGATAATTACCCCGACACATGGTACCAGGGAGAAACTTCTTTTGAAGATGAAATTTGGAGAATAGATCCACAAACAGGGAATGGGTCAACACTAGTAGATATATCTGCTACATCAAAAGAAGACACGGATGCAATAAAACTATCAGTAGATGTAAATGAAAACTATTTATTCTTTATAAACAAGAATACAAACTATCTTTGGGAGCTTAATCTTAAACAATAAATAGAAAAGTCCCTATGTCAGACTTAGGGCTAGCCCTAAGTCTGACATAGGGACAAATTTAGTGTTTTTTTATATTCCTCCTGTGTATTTTATAACAACTCGGCGACCCATTCCTTCGCCAGTAGATTCAGTTTTCAAATCTGTTTCTTCAGATAAGAATTCATGTATGATTCTTCTTTCAAAAGCAGGCATCGGATCAACTTCTATACTTGATTTAAAGTACCTAGCTCTTTCCGCCATCATGTGTGCAGTGGCCTTTAATGCTTCAATACGCTTTTTTTGAAAGCCATTGATGTCTACCATTATATTTAAACTTTCTTCGTTATCTTGGCCTCTTTTTGCTTCAATTATCTTACGTGCAATGTGGTTTAAGGCAAACAAAGCTTCACCTCCGCGTCCTAAGAAAAAATGTGGTTCATTTACTTCAACTGCAAAACAAGTCGTCTTAGATCCATCGTCTAAAATAGCTATTTCTCTTACTGGAATAGTTGTTTTCTCTACTAATTCCTTTATTAAGTTTTGCATTTCCTGTTTGTCCATATTAGTTTAAATTTATCTTATTTTTCCGTTTTTGTCTATTGCTGGTAACATATTCTCTCTTTTATTTTTAGCGTACACTTGTTGTCCGATAGCAAAAACATTACTTACTATCCAATACAGAGCTATCGCACCTGATACACTATAAGCAATAAAGGCTACAACGAAAGGGAATACGTACTTCATCTGTGTTTGCATACTTTTGGCAAAGTTTTCCTGGAAAGAATCTTTTCCGTTTCCAGTGCTTGGTGCTGGTTTTGGCATATAATATGCTTGGAAGAACTGAGAAATACCAGCAAGGATTGCCAAAACTAGCAAGTGAACCTTACTTATATCTATAAGTCCTAGGAAATTCATATTTACAACTGTAGGAACATGTATAAATGAATATAGATTATCGGCTGTAAACTCCATTTTTCTCAAAACAAAGTAAAGCGCAAATATAATAGGTATTTGGATTAAAACCAAAAGACAACCTGAAAATGGGTTTGTTTTATGTTTTTTATAAACTTCAAAAGTCTGTTTTGCTTGTTCTTCTTTACTGGCATTACTCTCCTTAATTTTTTTAAGCTCTGGTGCCATCAAATTCATCTTGGCCTGACTTTCAATAGATCTCTGGGAAAGAGGGAAGAGAACTGTTTTTACAAAAAGAGTTAATATAATAACTGCGACACCGACATCTCCGCCAGGCACAACTGAAACCAAAAAAGCCATTGCATTTAAGAGTGGCTTGTATAAAACTAAATTCCAAAGATTACTCATGACTTAATCTTATATTAATATGACCCAAAATACAAATTTAATACCTCGCCCTTTTCCCTCTCCTTAAAAGGAGAGGGTTTAATTATTTTAGTGGGTCCATGTGATTCTTTTGCCAAGGGTGGCAGCGTAAAATACGCAAAAAACCTAGATAAAATCCTTTAAAAACTCCATATTTTTGTATCGCTTGTTTTGTGTATTCTGAGCAAGTTGGATAAAAAACACAAACTTGTTTTCTGGTTACCCCTATCTTCTTAAGGAAACCTTTGTCTGGGGAAAGAATTTTTTGATAACCATCAATCAAGCCTATGAAAAATGCTTTAAACTTACTATTCATTAGTTTTTTTAATAAATTTAAGCCTATTAAAAATAACGTTTATTTCTCTATCTACTACTGTTGCCACTTTTTCAGCCTTATTTATCTTATTGAAGATCAAAACACCACAAAAACCAGCGGGTAGCTTGTGAAAATATTTTTCTAAAACTATATAACCACGTCTTCTTAGATAATTTCTCCTAACAGCCTTCTTTTCAACACTTTTTGGTACGACAAAAGAAACCCGGGGTGGGGTAGGGCTATTTTCTAATATGTATTTGAGATTTAAACCACGAGAACCAACAAAAAACCCATCTTTAAAGATCTTTTCAACGGCCTTTTTATCGGCTCTGTTCTTTTTTGGAAGCATAATAAACTAAAAAATGTATTAAACGGCTAGTTTTGCACGTCCTTTTTGTCTTCGGCGAGCCAAAACTTGCTTACCTTTCTTTGTCTTTGATCGGACTAAAAAGCCATGAGTTTTTGCTCTCTTTCTTTTATTAGGTTGGTATGTTTGTGACATATAGGCTAATATACCCTAAAATTTTTTATAAGTCAAAAGTTTTTCTGCCCTACTCCCGGTTTAGGGCTACAGCCCTAAACCGGGAGTAGGGCAGGTAAAAGTTATCAACACCTTATCAACATAGTTAATAAGTATTTAAAGTTAATTTTTTAAAGGTCTTTATAGTATAATATTGAGCAATGGATACAAAACAACTTTGGAAAAACTGTTTGATGGAAATCGAGACTAGTGTTTCAAAAGCTAACTTTAGTACTTGGTTTAAAAACACATCTATCTTAAAAGAAGAGACGGGTATAGTTTACGTAGGTGTTCCTAATGAATTCGTACGTGACTGGTTGAAAAACAAATATCATAAATTAATAACTAAAACAATTGCTGATGCTTATGAAAACATGCGTGCAGTTGAGTACATAATAACTAAAATCGAACCAAGCAAACAAGAAACTCAAAAAAATGTTGAAGTTTGTATAAACAAAGAACTTCCTTTAGCCGATCTATATATAAGCCCTGAGGATAATTTAAATCCGAGATATCGTTTTAATTCTTTCATTGTTGGATCCTTTAATGAGCTCGCTTATGCTGCATCCCAAGCTATTATTGATAATCCTGGAACAAAATATAATCCTTTCTTTGTTTATGGTGGTACAGGACTTGGTAAGACACACTTGATACAAGCAGTAGGGAACTCAATTAAGGAAAAGTACGCAAATAAAAAAGTTAATTACATAACCTTAGAAAAATTTGCTACCGATTTTATAAACTCATTACAAAACAACAAAGCAAACTCTTTTAAAGAAAAATATAGAAAATACGACCTATTAATAATTGACGATATTCAATTCATAGGCAAAATGGAAAAAATTCAAGAAGAACTTTTCCACACTTTCAACACTTTCTATGAAAACAATAAGCAAATTATTTTTTCTTCTGACAAACACCCAAACTATATCCCAGAATTAGCTGATAGATTAAAATCTCGCTTTGCTGCAGGTATGATAGTAGACGTATCTGAACCAGAATATGAATCTCGACTGGCTATTTTAAAAGTAAAACTACAAGACCAAGGTGTAGAGCTTGATCAAGATATCGTTGAGTACGTAGCAAGCGCTATAAGAGGGAATATACGTGAATTAGAAGGTAGTTTAAACACAATTGTCTGTCACTATCGTTTAAAAAACAAACCTCTTTCTTTATCTGAAGTTAAAAATCTGCTAAAAAACAATTTAAAACCAAAAAAGAATGTAGCTATAAAAGATGTAGTAAAAACAATTAGTGAATACTACAACCTAGACGAATCAGCTATATATGAAAAAACAAGAAGAAAAGAAATTGTAAAAGCTAGACAAGTAGTTATGTATTTACTTCGAGAAGATTTTAATGTTTCTTATCCTTTAATTGGACAAAAGCTAGGGGGTAAAGACCACACAACAGTAATTCATTCTTATTTAAAAATAAAAGAGGATTTAAAAACAGATTCGCAGTTAATGCAGGAGTTAGAACAGATCAGAGTTATGTTTAAATAGTTGTGGATAAGTACTGTGAATAAGTGGATTAACAAAAAATAAACTGTTAATAAAAACTGATAAGAATTGTAAAAATTAAAAAATTAAAAAAGTAAGTGTTGATAAAGTGAAAGTTATTAGATGATAATTAAAATTAAATTATCAAAAATAAGTAAGAATAGTAAGATTTAAAAATAGTTATCCACTTATCCACAGTACTAATAGTATTAATAAATTAAATATATAAGATATAAACAATATATGAAACTAGAATGTGGAATTGAAAAAATTAAGAATGCGATTTCTCAAGTAGAAAGAATTACTGGAAAGAATTTAACATTGCCTATTCTTGGATCAATTCTTTTTATTGCATCTGGTAAATCATTGAAATTACGAGCAACAAATTTAAGTCTAGGTATTGAAATAGAAATTCCTGCAAAAATTGAAAAGGAAGGAATAGTTGCTGTTTCTGGTTCTATATTGGTTGGTATCTTTTCAAATATTTATCAAAACGAAAATGTTTTAATCGAAGAGAAAGATGGTAATCTTTTAATTAAAACAAAAAAAACACAAATAAAACTTAAAGGTCAAAACCATGATGATTTTCCAACTATTCCAAGAGTTGATGGAACATCATTTGAAATAGATTCAAAAAAATTAATAGAAGGTATTAAGTCTGTTTACTATAGTTCTTCTGTTTCTGACATAAAACCTGAAATATCAAGTGTTTATATGTATACAGACGAAGAGGATTTAGTTTTTGTATCTACTGACTCATTTAGGTTAGCTGAGAAGAAGGTTAAGGTTAAGGGTATAGAAAAAATAGATGGTATTCTTATTCCTTTTAAAAACATTCCAGAAATACTAAAAGTTTTTGGAGAAATATCATCAGAAATGACAGTTTGTTTTAATAAAAACCAAATTTCATTCTCTTCAGATAATAGTTATTTAACATCTAGAATAATAGATGGAGTTTTTCCCGACTACCGTCAGATAATACCAAAAGAATTTAAAACAGATGTTGTTATTTTGAAACAAGACTTATTGAATGCTTTAAAATTATCAAATATATTTTCAGATAAATTTAATCAAGTAAATCTTTCTGTTAGACCAAAAGAAAAAGTTTTTGAATTATCTTCATCAAATAATGATATTGGAGAAAATAAAACCGATCTAGATGCTGCAATGAGTGGGGAAGATGTTGAATTAAGTTTTAATTATAAATATTTTTCAGACTGCTTCCAGTCTTTAAACTCAGATAGTGTTTCTATAAAGTTAAATCAGTCTTCAAAACCATTGGTTATAGGGGGAGTAAAAGATAATACATTCACTTATTTAATAATGCCGATGAATAGGTAGTTAAAATCCTATGATTGAGATTAAAGATTTACTTTTAAAATTCAACAACCTTCTTTCTAATGAAGGATTTAAAAAAGAATCTATTCGAGAAATAATATCAAAAGCTATTGGAATTAAGATAGATTCCAAAGATATAACAATAAAAAACAATATTATTTATTTAGATATTAAACCAATTTATAAAAATGAAATCTTTCTTAAAAAAGATTTCATTAATACGCAATTAAAAGAAGCTTTGGGTAAAAAAGCCCCACAAGATCTTAGGTAGCTATTGAGAAACTTTAAAAGTAGAAATTGTTTCAGCTCTATTGTATGCAGTGTCATATGAAATTATTTTAATTTCATTCATTGCTTTTAAGTTTTCTAAATCAGATGGAGTGAAAGAAAAATTAAATGGTGAATTTACTGAGCTTACAAAAACACCATTTATAAATATATCGATTTTTTTAAGTGGTAAATTGCCAGTGCTGTTTATTGCAAGTTGTATTTTTTCATTTGAGGAGTATGTTGTGTCAGTATTTGGTTGTGTTATTAAAACAACCGGTTTTGAGTTGCTTGTATGCACATCATCTTTTGATGTTGGTGCACTTGCCCATGTTACTATTGGATATTTATATTTATTTTGAGCCCACCAATTTTGTATTGGCACATCCCAGTGATTAAATTGAGAATTGTTGTATGGATTTGTTGGAGCTGGTCCTGTTATGTTGTCTTTATCTACCCAGTAAAGTATTGAGTGAACATCGGTAATAACTTTTTCTACTTTAGTTTCGTTTGGTGTGTATTCTGTTGCTAATTTGCCTGAAATTTTATCGATAACGTAATGCTCGTTTCCTTGCCAAAAACCTCTTAGAACAGGCTTTACGCTCATTGGATCGGTATTTAAATCTGGCTTCTCAAATTTTTCATTTGGAATAATATTTAAAGCTTCTGTCATAAATTTATTCCAAATAGGTCCAGCAACCGCAGCACCTCCTTTTTTCATTGGTTTGTTGTCGTTGTTTCCAGCCCAAACACCAACAACTATCGATGGAGTATATCCAACTGTCCATGCATCTTTGTTGTTGTTTGTAGTTCCTGTTTTTACAGCAACTTGTCTGTCAGGAATTTCTAAAACGGAATGAGCTCCAAATGTTGGAATACGAGCATTATTGTCATCTAATATGTCTGAAATAGTTAATGCTGTGTTTTTAGGTAGTGTGTCTTTTGGGTTTGGTGTGTATTGTTCTAAAACACTACCAGAACTGTCTTCCACTTTTAAAATTCCTGTATAATTA
>Ga0194053_10002538_pt1 | contig 10769 bp, 12 predicted proteins | sample SepL228m_MetaG_FD_161684 | JGI IMG/M metagenome (GOLD analysis project Ga0194053, IMG submission 161684) | Anoxic zone freshwater microbial communities from boreal shield lake in IISD Experimental Lakes Area, Ontario, Canada - Sep2016-L227-8m | ecosystem: Environmental > Aquatic > Freshwater >...
CGCTCCGCTCGGCCGTCCCGCAAAGTTTGTTCCCCGGGGCCCTGTTCATGCTGTCAGGGGGCCTGCTGCGGGCGGTTGATTTTGATGCGGGTGGAGAAGGACTGGACGGCGGCGCGGATCGCCGGGCTGTTGGGGTCGGTCCAATCCGCCATGTTGCCGCCGAGTTTTTTTGCGGTGTCCTGGTTGACCGCCGAGATGCGGATTTCGACGAGGTCCGGGATCGGGGTGTTGGTCGAGTCGAAGTTCGTGAGGGAGTTGTTGGTGGCGGTATAGGCGATGAGGGTGAGGGAGGTGATGTTGCGGGCGAGGAGCTCCACGCGCGGATCGCCCGCCGTGGCGAGATCGCCCGGGAAGAGCGGCGGCGAGGGGTTGGTGAGGCGATGGAACGCGGGGTCGCTGCTGAGCAGGTAGCGGTAGATGTTCATCGTGTTCACCGGGGCGTTCGACGCGCCGGAGCTTTTTCCAAACGCCAAAAAGTAGCCGACCTGGCAGACATCGCTCCGGTTCGATGCGGGATCCTGGGCGCCGGCGGGAAGGGCGGAGAGGAAGAAGACGGCCGAGTTCGTGGTGATGCCGGCGATCGCAGGCACGAGCTGGTGGGCATTCGACTTGAGGAGGAACTGCCCGGTGTTTGTTGTGGCAACGAGGTTTCCAAGGTCGCGCGACATGACGCCGAGGGCGGCGCGCGCCTCGCGATACGAATCCACCCGGCCCTCCCCGTCCCGCCAAAGTTTCGCCGAGGTGTCCACCATGCCCAGGAGCATCACGAGCAGGAGCGCAAAAACCACCATCGCGACCAGAAGCTCGAGGAGCGTGAAGGCGGATTTTTTGAAAGCGGTCCGGGCGGGGTTCACATCAATAGCCGATCAGGGTGACGAACGTGTATTTCGAGCGGTTTGCCGAGGGGGCTACGGCGGGGGTTTCGATCGTGGCCTGCACGCGCGAGAGGTTGGGGATGCCGGTGTTGGTGTCCACCTCGATGCGCGCGAGAAAGTTGGTGGTTTTCTCGGTGCTCGCGGGTAAGTTGGGATCCTCCTCGATACGGACGAGAAAAACGGTGGCCGGGCATCCGTTGGTAAAAACCGCTCCGCTCGTGCTGGCCAGGCCGGATCCCTCTTGATCGTATGACAGGAACTCTGCGTGCCCGTGCGCGGCGAGGTTGAAGTTCGTCCTCAGCGAGTTGGTATTCGCCGCCGAGTTTCCGCAAACAAGCAGCCGGTTCGTCCCGGGTTGGATCCGCAGGTCGGAAAAAATCTGTCGAGCGATCAGGGTGGCGCGGGTTTCTCGTTGGCTCTCCTGGGCGGATTTCATGGCAGCGGGAAAAAGCCCGATGATGCCGACGAGCGCGAACGAGATCACGCCGAGCGCCAGGACGATCTCGACGAGCGAGAAGGCGCGCGAAATCCCGGCCGGCCGGCCAGCGCAAAATCTTTTGGAGGCGTTCATATTCCGGTGATGTCGAGCTGCGCGCGGCCGGTATAGCGGGTGAGCGAGATGACCTCGAAGCCGGCGCCCTGGTTTTTTTTCTGTTCGCTGATGAGCGACTCGTTCCCGCCGTCGCCCCGGAACCCCTCGCTGAGGTAGAGCTGGCGGCTGGCCTCGCTGCCGGAGGGGAAATCCACTCCGCCGGCCGCGTTGAATGTCACGACGTTCAGCGATTCGCCAGCCGCGAGCTGCGGAGCTGGGGAGAGACGGGCGGTGAAGCCGTCCGGCAAAGACTGGCCGAGGATATTGACGGCACCCGGATCGTGCAAAAGAACGCCGTTGGGGAGGCGGAGCCATTTGGTGAGCCGCTCGAACGGGCTTGTCGTCAGGCCATCCTCCGGATCCCTGACGACCATCACGGCATCCGGCTCGGGAAAGTTGCGGCGGCAGAGGACGACATGCACCGGGCGTCCGGCCTCGATCGCCGCGACCCGCGCCTGCTCGAACGTGCCCATGAGGATGTTGACCGCCGCCCGGCGGCCGGTGGTTGAGGAGAATCCGGAAACGGCGGGCAGCAGGAGCGACGCCAGCGCGGCCATCACCGCCATCACGACAAGCAGCTCCAGCAGGCTGAAGCCGCCGCACCTCCCCGGATTGCACGTGCGGCTCATGAAAACATCTTCCCGGCCCGCCAAGTGTTTCGGCTTCAGAGGATGTGCGGAGAAACACGACACGGGGAAGCTCTATCACGTCCGCCTCCGGCAACCCAGAGCAAATGCAACCGCCTCCGGGAATCCTCCACTGGACAGCCCGCGCAATCGGGATTAAATAACGGATCTCATTCATGAACATCGCATCCTATCTCGGAGACCGGGCGGATTACCTTCTCGGCCACACGTCGAAAACCATCCCAAAAGAGCTGCTGCATTTGCCGGGGCCGGATTTTGTGGACCGCGTGTTCGCGGCGAGCGACCGGAACCAGCGGGTCCTCAACAATCTCAGCCGGATGTATGGCACCGGCCGCCTCGCGGGCAGCGGGTATCTTTCCATCCTGCCGGTGGATCAGGGGATCGAGCATTCGGCGGGCGCGAGCTTCGCGAAGAACCCGCTCTATTTCGACCCGGAGAACATCGTGAAGCTGGCGATTGAGGGCGGGTGCAACGCGGTCGCTTCGACGTTCGGCGTCCTCGGCGCGGTCTCGCGGAAATACGCGCACAAGATCCCGTTCCTCGTGAAGATCAACCACAACGAGCTGCTGACCTACCCGAATGCGTTCAAGGAGATTTCCTTCGGGAAAATCCGCGAGGCCTGGGACATGGGGGCCGCTGCGGTCGGGGCCACGATTTATTTCGGATCGGACGACGCGCACCGCGAGATCATCGAGGTTGCCGAGGCGTTTGCGCTCGCGCATGAGCTCGGCATGGCGACCGTCCTCTGGTGCTACCTGCGGAACCCCGCGTTCCAAATCAAAGGCGACAAGGATTACCATGTCTCCGCCGACCTCACCGGGCAGGCGAACCACCTCGGCTGCACGATCCAAGCCGACATCATCAAGCAGAAGCTGCCCGAGAACAACGGAGGCTACAAGGCGCTGAACACCGGATCCTCGAGCTACGGCAAACTCGACGAGCGGATCTACACCGAGCTCACGACCGACCACCCGATCGACCTCTGCCGCTACCAGGTCGCAAATTGCTACATGGGCCGTGCCGGGCTCATCAACAGCGGCGGCGCCTCGGGCAAACACGACTTCGAAGAAGCCGTCTTCACCGCCGTCGTCAACAAGCGCGCGGGCGGCACCGGGCTCATCTCCGGACGCAAGGCGTTCCAGCGCCCGATGGAGGAAGGAGCCCGGCTCCTCCAGGTCATCCAGGACGTCTACCTCAGCAAGGACATCACGATCGCCTGAATTTTTTCCATCCGCACTATGTCACTAAAAATCGAAAACCTGCATGCAAACATCGGAGATCGTGAGATCCTCCGCGGCCTCAACCTGGAGATCCCGCAGGGCGAGGTGCATGCGATCATGGGCAAGAACGGCTCGGGCAAGAGCACGCTCGCAAAAGTGATGGCCGGGCATCCCGACTACGTGGTGTCGGGCGGCTCGGTGACGCTCGACGGGCAGCCGCTTTTCGAGATGGCGGAGCCGGACGACCGGGCGCGCGCCGGGCTGTTCGTGGCGTTCCAATACCCGATGGAGGTTCCGGGCGTGACGATCGCGAACTTCATCCGGGCGGCCCGCCAGGCGCGGCTCTCCGAAAGCGAGGAGCTCGACGCGGTCGAATACTACGGCGAGCTCTATGCCAAGATGGACGCTCTCAAAATCCCCCGGAACTTCACGTCCCGCGCGGTCAACGAGGGGTTCTCGGGCGGCGAAAAAAAACGTTGTGAGATCCTGCAGCTCGCGATGCTCGAGCCGAAATACGCGGTGCTCGACGAGACCGACAGCGGGCTCGACATCGACGCGCTGAAAATCGTCTCCGACGGGGTCAACGCGCTGCGCTCGCCGGCCCGCGGGTTCCTCGTCATCACCCACTACCAGCGGCTTCTGAACTACATCGTGCCCGATGTCGTTCATGTGATGGTGGACGGCCGGATCGTCATCAGCGGAGAGAAGGATCTCGCACTCAAGCTCGAGGCCGAAGGCTACGACTGGGTCGAAAAAGAGTTGGCCGCTATCGCCTGAAACCGCGATGGAAACCGATCCCCATCTCGACATGGACCGCTCGCGCGGCGACTTCCACTACGATGTCAATTACGAGTTCGACGCCGGGCTCGGGCTCAACGAGCGGACGATCGATTACATCTGCGACGTCAAGAACGACCCGGACTGGATCCGGAAGTTCCGCAAGGACGCGCTGCGGAAATTCGAGGGCATGCCGATGCCCACCCACTGGGCCAGCCACGACCTCGACAGCATCGTTTTTGAAAATATCCGCTACTATTTGTCGCAGGGCACGCAACCGAAGCGCTCGTGGGACGATGTTCCCGACGAGGTGAAGAAGACGTTCGAGCGGCTCGGCATTCCCGAGCAGGAGAGGAAATACCTCGCCGGCGTCGAGGCGCAGTTCGACAGCGAGTCGGCGTATTCGAACATCAAGGCCGCGGTCGGCGACCAGGGGGTCATTTTCGTCGGCTCGACCGAGGGCCTGCACAAGCACCCGGAGATTTTCCGGAAGTGGTTCGGGAAGGTGATCCCGACGGGCGACAACAAATTCAGCGCCCTCAACAGCGCGGTCTTCTCCGGGGGCTCGTTCATCTACGTGCCGCCGGGAGTGAAGGTGAAGCACCCGCTCCAGGCGTATTTCCGGATCAACGCCGAGAACTTCGGGCAGTTCGAGCGCACGCTCATCATCGCGGACGAGGGCAGCGAGCTCATGTATATGGAGGGCTGCACGGCGCCGAAGTTCGAGACCGCGACGCTCCACAGCGCGGTCGTCGAACTCGTCGCAATGAAGGGCGCCAAGATCCAGTATATCACCGTCCAGAACTGGTCGGCGAACGTCTTCAACCTCGTCACCAAGCGCGGGCTCGCCCACGAGGAGGCGGAGATTAAATGGATCGACTGCAACATCGGCTCGCGCCTCACGATGAAGTATCCGGGCGTCATCATGAAGGGCCGCAAGGCGCGCGGTGAGGTGATCTCGATCGCGCTGGCCGGCGACGGGCAGCACCAGGATACCGGCGCGAAGATGGTCCACGCGGCCGACGACACGACGAGCAACATCGTCTCGAAGAGCATCAGCCTCGGCAAGGGACGTGCGACCTACCGCGGGCTCGTCCAGATCGGACGGCACCTCAAGGGCTGCAAAAACAACACCGAGTGCGACGCGCTCCTCATCAACTCCGGAAGCCGCACGGATACCTACCCGGCCATCACCGTCCGCGGAAAAGAAAATTCCTCACAGCACGAGGCGTCGGTCAGCAAGATCAGCGCCGAACAGATCTTCTACATGCAGCAGCGCGGGATCCCGAAGGCCGCCGCGATGAGCCTCGCGGTCAACGGGTTCGTCAACGACCTCGTCCAGCAGTTCCCGATGGAATACTCGGTCGAGCTCAAGCGCCTGATCGACCTCGAAATGGAGGGCTCGGTCGGCTGACCCCGGCGCTTTTCACGATGATGACAAACAGGAAAATGGAGGCCGCCGAGTGGCCGGAATGGTTTGGCCGGGATGACGCACTCCGCGCCTACGAGGCGGCCCCCGCGCCGACCCGCAAAGATGAGCCGTGGAGGTTCGCCAACATCGCGGCGCTCGACCTCGCGGAGTTCACGCCCGCCCCCGCGCCATCGAACCCGCAACGGATCATCGCCGCCTCACACGGGCTCGCGGATTTTTCCGCGAAGATGATCTTCGCGAATAACTCGCTCCTCCACGAGGCCCGGCCCGGGCTCCCGGACGGAGTCCTCTTCACCACGCTCGAGGACGCCGTCCGTGATCACGCGCCGATCATCAAAAATTTCTTCATGGCGCAGCCGGCCGGGCTGGGCTCGCACAAATTTGCGGCGCTGCACCGGGCGCGCGTCACGGGCGGGGCGTTCCTTTACGTTCCGGCGGGCACCGAGGTCGCGCTTCCGGTCGAGATTTTCCACTGGGTCGAGGGCGACCTCTCATCGGTCTTTCCTCACACGCTGATCGTCTGCGGCGAGAACAGCCGGGTCACCGTGGTGGATCGCTTCGGGAGCACGGACGGCCGCCGCGCGTTCGCCTGCGGGGTCAATGACCTCCACCTCGAACCCGGTGCCGCCCTCACCTACATCGCCGTCCAGGACTGGTCGCACGGCTCGCTCGCTTTCCACCTGAACGCGACAAGCGTCGGCCGCGACGCCCGGTGCACCGCGCTCACCGCAAACTTCGGCGGAGGATTCGTCCGCTGCGAAAGCCTCAGCCGTCTCGTCGGCGAACGCGCGCACAGCGGGATGTATGCGATCAATACCGTCGAGGGAACCCGCGAGATCGACCAACGGACGCTCCAGGATCACGTCGCGCCGAACGCCACCAGCGACCTCCTCTACCTGAACGCGCTGGACGACAAATCCCGCACGATCTTTGCCGGGCTCATCAAGGTCCAGCCCGGCGCTCAGGGCACCGATGCCTACCAGAAGATCCGCAACCTCATCCTCAGCGACGAAGCCGACCCGAACTCGATGCCGGGCCTCGAAATCCTCAACGACGAAGTCCGCTGCTCGCACGGCGCAACAAACGGCCCGGTGAGCCAGGAAGAACTCTTCTACATGCAGGCCCGGGGCATCCGCCGCGATGCCGCCCAACGCCTCATCGTCCTCGGGTTCTTCACCTCCCTGCTCGAAAAAATTCCCGACCCCGCGATCCGCGATCTCCTCTCCGGCCTCCTCGCCAAGCGCCTCGCCATCTCCTGAGCGCTTTTCCGTGGAGCATACGCGCCCCCGCGTGTGGTGTCCGGCGACCCGCCGGACAAGGAGCAATGCGCCGCCCCCTTCGCCGCACAAAATCCTCCAAGGCGAGCCCGAGATTGCCCGTGGCTACCGCAATATCCTGGATGAACTGGAACCCGGCTCGCCTCCCGTCCGGCACCGACCCCCAGTTTGCCCCCAGTTCCCGCTGCGTATTGACCCCTTTTCTGTGGACGGATTGTTGCGGCGACGCGGGCGGGGCATTTGGAACATCTCTCGAGGGAAATCATTTCCCCGTTTTATCTGCAGGCTGGAGCAGATTGATTTGGAGAGATCCGGTTGACGCCGTCTTCTTTTCGTATATCCTACCGTATATATGAAACGGGCAATCAGGAACGTGGATACGGTGAGGATTTTCACCTGCGGGAACAGCCAGGCGATCCGCCTGCCGAAAAAATTCCGGCTTTCAGGTCAAACGGCGCGCATTGAGCGCAAAGGGAACCGTTTGGTCATCACGCCGGACGAGGATGTCTGGGCGCGCTTCGATCGCGGCGTTGCGGGCATGGCCGGATTGTGGGATGGGTTTGAACGCGGGCAACCGAAAGCTCCCGATCAGCGCGGAGATATTTTCCCATGATCCGCACCCTGCTGGATACGGACACTTTTATCGCTTTGCTGCGCGGCAATCCACGAGTCATGGAGCGGGTTCGGGCGCGTCCGACAAAATCCATCGGGGTTTCCATGATCACAGTTTACGAACTCCGCGTTGGCGTGGAAAAAAGCCGCGACCCGGAGAAGAACGGACGGTTTCTTGAGGACACGCTGGCACCATTTGCGGTGCTGCCCTTCGATGATCCGGCTTCGGTCCAGTCTGCCAAAATCCGTTCCCGCCTCGAACGCAAAGGTCATGGGATTGGTCCCTACGACACCCTCATTGCCGGTCATGCCCGCGCCCTTGATGCGAAACTCATCACCGGCAACAGAAGGGAGTTCTCCCGCGTGCCGGATCTCAAACTGGGAAACTGGCTGGCCTTTCAAAGCCGCCTCCAAGAATAACAAGCTGGGGGTTCCTTGAGCTGACGCGCTGATCAGGGAAAAAAGATCGGGCTTGTCAGCAATAGCGCTGCCCATCAAACTGGAATCAGGATGACCTCAGTGCATCGAAGGAGCCGGCTGATTGTCGGGTATCTCGCGGAGAACGTGTGCGCCTACCTGAACCTTCTTGCGGATGCTTTTTTGCATTCCCCGGCCGTGCTGCGGCCGCCGTGCCGCCGGGTTCTGCTCAAGCAGGTTTATTTTAGCGGGCTTGAATCCCTGCCTTTCCTGTCGTTCACGGCACTCTTGCTCGGCTTCACGGCGGCTTCGCGGCTCTATCAGGTGATGGCGAAGGATTTTTCGCGCACCGTGGACGTTTTCCGCTCGATGATCGTGCAGGAGGGGGCTCTCCTGATCGTGGCATTCTATGTGATGGCCCGGAGCGGTTCGGCAATAGCCAGCGAGCTCGCCAGCTGCAAGCAGCAGGGGGAGGTCGCCGCGCTTTACCGGATGGGAATCGACCCGGCCGGGTATTTGATTGCGCCGAGGGTGTTGGGCAGCATGCTCAGCGTGGCCGCCCTGAGCTTTTTTTTCCAAATCATGCTGGTGCTGGGAGGATTTGCCCTGGCGTCCTTTTTCATGGAATGGGACTACGCGCTGGCGATGAGACAATTCCTGTACGGCGGGATCAGCCCGGGAGGCGCCCTTTTCTCGCTGCTCAAAACATCCGTCTTCGGAGCTCTGATCGGCGCGGTGGCCTGCCACCAGGGCCTGCGGGCGATCCGGGGCCCGCAGGGCATTCCCGTGGCAACGCGCACGGCGGTCGTCCACGGCTTTGCGGCGATCGTTATCGCCACCACCATTTTCTTTTTTCTCAGCAGGTGATGAAGACGGCATTCCGATCCATAGGCCTGGTCGTGGGGGACGCGAGGATCCCGGACATCACGCTGGAGCCCGGCGCCTGCGGCGGCTGGCATGTCCGTGATGCGGACTTTGCCCTGGAGGTGCTCGACGGAATCACGGGCCTGCAGCCGGTGCAAGGCGGCGAATCCTCCTGGTTCGGACAGGAATTGTCCGGGCTGCCAGAGTCCGGAATCCTGCGCCTGCTCAGCCGGACGATGACGCTTACGGCCGATGGGCCGCTCATCGCCAACCTGAATGTCCGCGACAATGTCTTGCTGCCCGCTTTGCACCGCCGCACGGATTCGGAGGCGGGCCTGCTCGACAAACTCGAACTGCTTTTGACCGGGCCGGATCTGCCGTGGCCCGCGCCCGCGAACTTTCCGCTCCTGCTCCCGCACCATCTGGAAGCCCTCCAGCGCTGGCTGGCCGGGCTTTTGCGCGCGGCGCTGGCGGTCCCAGAAATCGTTTTGTGCTGCCACTATCCGGGCGATCTCTCGATGCGGGAGCAGGCGGAGCTGATCCGCGGATTTCATTGGCTCCGGGGCAGGCTGCCGGGGGCGGCCTGGCTGTTCCTGTCCTGCGAGCCGGTTTTGCCCGGCGGCTTTTCCGGTTCTCTTGCGGAGGTTTCCCCATGAAATACCTGCAGGATTCGGATCCGAGGTTCCAATACCTCGGGCTCAAAGTGACGAGCTTCCTTGCCAGCCTTGTGATCCTGCTGCTGGTCATGGCGGCGCTGCTCGGATGGCGGCAGGATTTCTTTGTCTCCACGGTTGTTTACCGGTCGAAGCCCGGCCGGGCTGATGCGATTTTACCCGGCATGGACGTCACCCTACGGGGAATCCGCGTCGGCCGCGTGATCACGGTGGATTTCGACGAAGCCGGCGGGCCGGAGATCGCGATGCGCGTGCGGTCAAAATCCACGCTTTGGCTGAGGGCGGATGCGGTCGCGAGGCTCACCGGAATGGATCCGCTGGCAACGCCGTTCATCGATTTGGTGCCGGGAAGCAACGACCAGCCCCCACTGCGCGCGGGATCCCTGCTGCCGTTTGAGCGGGAGCTTTCCTTCGGGGAGACCGCCACACGCATCCAGCAGGAGATGAGCCCGGTCATCGCCTCGGCCGCCCGGCTCATGGACGAGCTGAACGGGCCGGATGGCGATGCCCGCCAATCCCTCCGCGATCTCCGTGCGCTGAGCAAATCCCTGTCCCGCGATGTGCCGCCCATCCTCCTCGACCTCCAGGTCTCGGCGTCCACCGCCCGCGGATTCCTCGCGGAAGTCACTGCGACGGATGCCGACCTCCGCCGGGCTACCCGCCATCTTTTTTCCATCAGCGACACTTTGGATCGCAAGCTTCCGGACATGCTGGCCAAGCTGGATGAATCGCTCAGCTCGCTGCGCGACGCGACCGCAGACTTTCACCGCACGGCCCACACCACTTCGCCCAAAGTGGATGTCCTGGTCAAGCAATCCGGCGATGTGGTCAACAAGGCCGACGAACTCCTTTCCGACGTCCGAAAAATCTGGGTTCTCAAGCTGTTCGCTCCTCACAAGGAAGACCGGTAAAAGCCGTGCCGCCGCCTAATCGGCGTCAAATCTCCAGCGGCTTGGGCGCGCGGGTGAGAAGCTTCGGCCCGCGCATAGTCACGACGGCCACGTCCTCATGGCGGACGCCCCCGAGCCCGGGGATATAGATCCCGGGTTCGACCGTCAGCACCTGGCCGGGCAGGAACGTTGTGGCGGCAAAACGCGGAGACTCATGCACCTCGAGCCCCAGCCCGTGCCCGGTCCCGTGAAAGAACCCCTGCCAGCGCCCGTCGCGGATCTCGGTCGGATACCCCTGCGTGGCAAAAAATTTCTTGATGGCCTCATGTGCCGGCTCTCCCTGGTTGCCGGGCTTCATGTGTTTGAGGGCGATTTCCTGTCCGGCAAGGCATGTCTCCCAAAGCCGTCGCTGCGCGTCGCCTGCCGTGCCCCGCACGACCGTGCGCGTGATGTCGCCAAAATAACCCGAGCGCGTGTCGCGCGGAAAAATAT
>Ga0194053_10002546_pt1 | contig 10748 bp, 7 predicted proteins | sample SepL228m_MetaG_FD_161684 | JGI IMG/M metagenome (GOLD analysis project Ga0194053, IMG submission 161684) | Anoxic zone freshwater microbial communities from boreal shield lake in IISD Experimental Lakes Area, Ontario, Canada - Sep2016-L227-8m | ecosystem: Environmental > Aquatic > Freshwater >...
CAACAACTCCTCCAATACCAATTCCAGTAAGAAAAACAAATAATTATGGAGTATCAAAACAATAATATGCTAAAAAATATAAAGAAAAATAAAATAAACAAAAAATATTATAAATACTTACCAAGTAAAAAATTTACACTATTGACGTTAGTTGTGGTTGTTTTAGGTACTGGAATATTTGTTTTATCAAATTACGTTTCAAACAAAAGCCAATATGGAAAAATTGGAAACAAACCAAGCCTAGAAGCTGGAAAATTAACCTTAAACGACATGCTCCAAAAAGACTCTGATGGAGACGGTGTAGCAGACTGGGAAGAAGCATTGTGGGGAACAGACCCTCAAAAAACTGAGACTTTCGGTATATCTGATGCAACTTACATAAAACAAAAAAAAGAAGGTCTTAAAATTACTAACGGTGGTTCAAACAATGATTCAAATTTAACAGAAACAGATAAGTTTGCACAAGAATTTTTTGCTTCAATACTAGCAATGAAACAAAATGGGGGAGTAGATCCAAATACAATGAAAAACGTGTCAGCCTCATTGGGTCAAAAAATAGTAGATCCTACAATTGTTAATAAATATACAGAAAATGATGCCAAAATCGATCAAAATAACAGCATGCTAGACAAATTTAAATACTACACTAGTGTAAAAACACTTTTTAATAAATACAAAACGGAAGGCATTGGTAGTGAACTGTCATTAGCAAGTGGAATAGCAAGTTCTGAAACAGACTCTAATAACAATACCGACAACAATCAAAAACTTACAGATGTTGGAAATGCATATCAAAATTTTGCACAAAAAATGTTAGATATTCCAGTGCCACAAAGTTTAATTTCTTATCACATTAAAATAGTCAATAATGCAAACAACACAGGAATTAGTGTTTTAAACATGACGAAGATTTCAAATGACCCTGTTGTTGGGCTTTCTGGATTATCTCAATATAAAAAATATAGTGGTGATTTAATCACCTCAGTAAACGAATTAGAAACAACTTTATCAAAAGAATAATGATATAATAAAAGAAAATTAATAAAATGAAATTTTCTCAAAAAATTAAAAATATTATCGGCTCAACTATTATCTTAAGTCTTTTAATGTTACCTATCTTTTCTGCACAAAAAGCTTATGCAAACGCAACAACAGATGGAGTTACTGGGCTTATCGGTGGTAACCTTGGATCCGCTTCTAGTTACATAACAGATGTTATTCCAACGGCAACACAATTACCTGGATGTCAAAAATTAATTGAAAAACAAATAGAAAATCTATTTGGTAGTGCGTTAGACACAACAAACACCTTAACAGAAAAATTAGACAGTACTACATCTGCAATGCAAGATGTACAAGTAATCATGCCAGACTATATTAATCAATATTTTGCAGACATGAAAAAAAATACTGACGAAACTAGAATTAGCACAGATGAAGAAAATACAAGTAAAAACTGTTTAGATGGAATTGGTAAAATTGTTGTTAAAAAAATGATTCAAAATATAACATTAAGTTCAGTTAATTGGATCAAAACAGGAAATGCTGGAAATCCTTTTTTTGTTCAAAATACTAGTAAATATTTTGAAGACATAGGTAAAAATGAAATATTATCTTTTGCTGGAGAAGTTAACGATCCACAAAAATACCCTTATGCCAAAGCATATATGCAAAGTATTGCAGATAAAGCAGGGGGCGCAGGTAGTAGCTTGCTTCAAAGCACTGGTGATGCTGTGAGTAGTCTTGCTCCAGACATATCAACACCAAAAACACCATTTAACACAAGTTTTACAAATGGTGGATGGAGTGCCTGGGATAATTTAATTCAAAATCCTGCTAATAATCCTTTAGGTTTTCAAATAGAAGCTTCAAATGAACTAGCAAGTAGAATAGAATCAGCAAAACAAGATGCAAAAGACGCACTTACTCAAGCAAATGGATATTTGTCTGACCAGAGATGTGTTGACCCACAAACTGGCCAACCAAATGGCATAACAAAAGAACAAGACTTATCAGGTAAAAAAGCAAGAGCAACTGATTCAAAAAGTACTGCACCTGTTTGTTTAAAATGGGAAACAGTAACCCCTGGTAAAACCATAGCAGATTTTGCAACCCAAAAAATAGGTTATGAAGATCACGCACTATTAGATGCAAGCACATTAAATGACGCAATAGCAGCAATATTAGATGCAGCACTTGGAAGATTCTCAAGCGAACTTACAACAAATGGACTTGCAAATATGTCAACAAAGCAGGGTGACTACAATTCACAAAATCATCAAAATATTCATCCAACAAATACAAAAAGTGATTTTACTCCATCTCAAATTTCAACAAGTACTTGGTTAATACAAAACCCAAACTTTAATATTCGTACTGACTTAACTCAAGCATTAATTGATGAACAAAGAATATATTCAGATAAATTAATCGAACAAGACGATGAACTTATGTCTACGGTTCCAAAAAGTCCATCAAATCCTAATGGAAATTATGGATTAATTCCAACTATTTACCAACTCGATTATTGTATTCCTGGACCACATCCAGGATTTGAACAAGATACTGAAGCTACACTAAGTAGTGTAGAAGGTGGACTTGCACCAGCGACCTTAGACGCAGACGGGAACATATCTGCGGGTGCAAGCATAATAGGATCCGCGGCAACAGTAGCTGGTACAATAATTGGTACAATAATATTACCAGGGGTTGGATCGCTTGTAGGAGGAGCAATAGGTAGTGCAGTTGGTAATGTTGCTAATACAATTAGTTCACAATTTAGTCCCGATGGCGGTACCGAAATGCAACAATATTATGTTAGATTAATGGAACAATTAACTGGTATAAAATTACATCCTGACGGAAACATAGGTAACTTACAACAAGTAAACAATGGTTTGAATATTATGTTATCACGCTATACTGGGGTAATACATGAAGTTTTTACAAACAATCCAAACATGCCAACTTCTACAAAAGAAGCAGCCAAAGAATTCAATAAAACCATTGGATATAGTCAAATATTGAGTGGAAATCTTACAGAAATAAGTGAAATGAAAGGAGTTGTTACCCAATTAACAAAAGTTAAAAACGATGTTGATACTCTTAATGCTAGTTTAAACTCTGGAGCCTTAACTCAAGATGAATATGAAGCAAAACTACAATCTTCTATAAACAGTTTTGGTTTTATATCTTCCAAGATGGCTTCTGGAGACGACATATCTAAAGTAGATAACATTACAAAACAAATAAAAGATGAAGAAAAATACATATATGGTAGCTTACTAAAAGGACCAGGTGGTTGTGAACAAGAAATGCAATGGGGTCACGGCATGCCTTGGCAAGTTCTTCTTACAAAGAGAATGACATATCCCAAACCAATACTTTATGATTATAATAATTATGCAAGCGAACAAGAGCTTCCTGACCCTTTCAATAGCGGCTACAAAAATAAAATGACAGTAGTAACTAATTCCATATATCATGGTCCTGGATTCTTGAGTTGGATGCCATTCCAAAATAGCGGTATGACAACTGCTTGTGACGGTGCAACAGACACTCTTGATGCTGGTGGATGGCCAACTTGTCAAGGTTTACATATTGGTGACTTATTTAATTTACGTGACTGGACTACTTATGTTGGAAAACAAACATCAGATGGTTCGGGCGGTTACTGCTCTCAAAACATATCAAACGGTGAACCTGTGTGCGATGGAAGATTTGAGTCCATAATAGGCATTTACTAAAAATGAATACAAAAAACATCAAAAAAATAATAAGTGGAATACTTACAATAATATTATTTAGTAGTTTTTCTACCGCTATCGCTGGGTATGGTACTAATGATCCATCTGCTAGCACTCTTCCAGTAACAGACCTAATGCATACTAGTGTTACATTAAATGGTTCAAGTGATATATCAGTACACAACGCGGGTACAATAACAACTTATTTCAGATATGCACAAAGTGACACAGCTCCAAATATAAACGGGGGAACAGGTGCCTGGGCAAACATAAGTTCGAAAGACACAGCGCACATACCTCCAAAAGAGGGAGTTGATCAAGTTGGAAAAGTCAGTGAAGTACTTACAAATTTAATTCCAAACAAAAAATATTATTATGCTTTTTATATGGAATATCGTCCCACTATGTCAGGTGGAGTAGATAGAAGCTGGGGTGAAATCTCATCTTTCACTACATACAAGAGTGCACCATGTATTATAAAATCATTTACCGCAAACCCAACAACCTTAAATAATCAAATAACGACATCTGCTCTTAGTTGGTCATTGTCTGACTGTTCAAGTGCTGAAATATCACCAACACCTGGAAGTGTTACCCCAAGCACTGGAACTTTAAATGTTTCTCCAACGTCAACAACTAGCTATGTTTTATCTGCTCACAGTTTAATTAACAACCAAACAGCATCTGTGTCAGTAACAATTCCGTCAGTTTTCTCACACTTAGAAGGTAAAAGTAGTGAAATATTAACTAATCCAGCAACAGAAAAAACTAGCATAGGCGCAAGATTAAATGGTTCGCTTATTGCTGGTACAAATTTTCCACCAGGATTAAATACTCGCGTATATTTCCGCTATTCAGCACTGACAGATAATCCACCAGTATTTTGCAATGATATATATGGATCAAAAATGAAATCAACCTCTGAAATACAAATCACTCCAACAGCAAGCAAACAAACAAATTTTTCTTCAATTGTAAATAATCTTTCACCAGACACACAATATTATTTTTGTGCCGTAGCTTCAAGTAATGAACATATAATGTACGGGGAAGTACAGCCACTCATCACTTCTCCTGATGAAACAATGACCATTGCTACAAAAAATCCTTTAGTTTCAAACGATACTTCTGTATATTTAAATGGAACTTTCAATACAAAAACAAATGCTAATACGTGGTTTGAGTACAGAAAAATAACTACTACTGGAAAATCTGACCTTTACTCAAGCTCATTTAACTACAAAGGATCAAGTTTACAAAAAAATACAACAAATTCACAAAATTCTAAAACATCTAAACAAGGAACCGTTGCAAACTGGAGCGATAAACAATACACACAAAACCACAGCTCAAATGAAAGTGGAAATATTAGCTACTTACTAAAAGGTCTTTCACCAAGCACAACATATGAATATCAGGCAGTTATCCAACCAGATAGTGGATCCGCTCCTATATACGGAGATCCGATTCAATTCACAACACTAGATACAAAAAAAGTTGATGTAGTTGATCCAGGAAACGGAGGTGGTAACGGAAATAATAATGGAAACACAGACCCTGGATATGTATATATTCCAGTATTAAAACTAGGTCAAATAGCTACACCACCATCTGATGCTGTAGTACATTACCATGAAGGTATTGAAACAGTATTACAAAGACAAATTGTAAAAAATACAGCCTTAGCAAAAGCATATGGATATACTGATGGAGACAACTTATCAAGTTTTGCTTGGGGATTATCTGATACATTCGCAAGAATGTTTGGTTATGTAAGTACAAGTGGAAAAGAAATCAGGGTTAGTGTCGTAGATAGAGCAGCATATGAATTAAGATTGGAAAATGGAAAAGTCACTGTTTATGAATACCTTGATTCAAAAATTGTAAATATTCAAAAAGAAACACAAGCGATGAGAGATAAATACGGATACGAGTATTATTTCAATAAATAGGCTTTAGGCACTAGGCCTTAGGCCTTAGTAAAATTCGTAAGTTAATTACAAATTAAATAAAAAATAGTCCCGAACAAAATATAAATGTTTTACACATATGTATTAAAAAGTAAAAAAAATGGTAAACTATATACAGGATATACAAGTGATTTAAAAAAACGCTTTAAAGAACACAATGATGGAAAATCTAAATACACAAAAAACAATATACCATATGATTTAATATATTATGAAGCGTGTATTAATAAAGATGATGCAATGAATAGGGAAGTGTATTTAAAAAGCGGGAGAGGAAAAAATTTCATAAACACAAGATTAAAGCGTTTTTTATTTTGTACGGGATCATCCCGTTGAAATTTTACAGAATATAAAATAACATGACACCAACATTTAAAACGAAAAAAATAATTTTAAATAAAAAGGTAAAACGTAAAATTTCGTTCGGGATAATATCAGTAGTAATGGTAGGTATTTTTCTGTTACCTATTTCTCCTTCGTTTGATTTACAAAAGGGGAGCATAGCATTAAATCTAAAAACAAACATTGCGAAGGCAGAAACTCCAGGTTGTGGAATAAACTTACAAAGCACAATAACAACAATTGCCTCAGATGGTTTTGGAATGACATTAAAAATAAAAGTCAGAGGTAAGGCAATAGACAATGATCCAAAAGATGACAAAATAGATACTACTGGAATTGTGGGTGATCTTTTTAATAGCTATAAACTGTATGCGGCCACAGTAGTAGGAATAGCACAATCTGTAATACCTGGAAACATAATGACAGCAACTTCCTGTTGGCTTACTGTTAACACTAGCACCAGCGAAGCTGGTATGTGGGCATATGTCTTAAAGGGTCCAGTATCAAAAACTACACAAGCTGGAGTATCTGACTTTTATCTTCCAAGCGACCGTTTTGATCTTTGGGTTTCCACAGACCCCACTTTACCAAAAGACGGCATACATACATTCCACATACCAATAAACAATATTGTGCTTACTGCTGAGGAACAGACTCTTAATGTTACTGTTAATAAAAATCAAGCAAACGTATCAGCACAGGGGATAAATGCTGCGATCAAAGATGCTAAAACTCTATATGCTCAATTTACTTTAAAAACATATTTAGATGTTGAACAAAACATTAATTCAGATATTCAAACTATAAATCTAAAAACAGACACAAGCACAATTGGATCAGAAACAGCACAGTCTGTAACTGACATAACAAAAAAAATTGATTTTGGTTGTGGAATCACAAGTCTTGGAGGTTGCATAGCTCAAATTTTTTATGTTTTTTGGACAGTAGCTGCACTATTTGCAAAACTAGGTGCTAAATTTTTAGACTTCTTTGTTTACTATTCTACAAACAGTTCGTCTTACACAAGCAACTTTATTTCAAAAGGCTGGGCAGGAGTACGAGATATAGCAAATATGTTTTTTATAATTGCACTTTTGTATGTAGCAATAAAAACAATTTTAGGATTAAATGTTTCAAACAATAAAAAAGTAATAGGATATGTCGTAGTCGTAGCTCTTCTTTTAAACTTTAGTCTATTCACAACTCAAGTCATAATAGACCAAACAAATGTACTAGCAAAAATATTTTATAATAATATAACTTCTGTAGATGCTAGTGGAAAAACAATATCTGCTGAATCTGGCGGTCAAAAATCCATATCTGTTGGATTGGTTTCATTGTTTGATCCACAAAATATCTTCACTCAAGAAATTTTTGATCAAGGTGTCGGCACTTTTATATTCGTAACTGCTTTGCTTATTGCCATCATGCTTTATATGGCATATATGTTCTTTGCTGTGGCAGTACTTTTCGTAGCTAGAACAATCTCACTTTGGATATCAATGATATTCTCTCCGATTGCCTTTGCGTCTTATACTGTACCTTTTAAAATTCCAGGTTTTGGACATGAAGAATGGTGGGACGATTTATTTAAAAATGCATTTCTTGCTCCTATTTTCGTATTCATGTTATACCTTGTCGTAATGTTTGCTGGCTTCTTGAAAGATATTCAGTACGCAGATGGTGACGTTTCTACGACAGCAGGACTATTCCAACACATAATGAGCGTAGTTATTCCATTTATTTTGTTATTCGTTCTATTGATGAAAGCAAAAGAACTTGCTGTTAAATATTCTGGAGAAATGGGTGCTGCTATAATGAAAGGTGCACAAATGATTGGCGGACTAGCTGTCGGTGCAGCTATGGGTGGTGTAGGAATATTAGGAAGAGCAACACTAGGCAGAGCTGGGAGCGCTATTGCAAATTCAGAAACAATAAAAAGCTGGGAAAGAAAAGGGTATATTGGAGCAAAAACTCTACGAAATATTGGAACTGCTGGCGCAAAGGGAAGTATGGATTTGCGTGGAGTTAAAATAGCTGGAAAAGATTTCGGCGGATTAACTGGTATGAAAGTAGGAAAACAAAAAGAAGGTGGCTACGATAAGATGCGAGCTGATAAGACAGCAAAGAGAATGGCAAGAGCAAAAGAATTAGAACCAGGAGAAGATTCAAAGGTAGTACAAGATCTACATAAAGCAGAAAGACAACAGAAAGCACTTGAAAATGAATATGGACATAAAACAACACAGCTTCAAGCTGAGGTAGACACAGCAAGACTAGCAATGACAGATGCAAAAGGAAAATCAGACGCAGACCCTAAGAATGAAAAGAAGAAAGAAGCATATCTAGAAGCAACTAAAGCTCTACAAAAAAAACAAGACGAACTAAGTACAATAAACAACGGAGGTTTTGATGCTGCTAATAATAAATACAGAACAACAAATGGGAATATAACTAAAAAAGAACACGATGACATTACAGCTGTAGCTACTAAAGCAGCGACAGCTGCTGCTAATACTGGAACAGTAGAAACTGCTGCTATAAATGAAGCATCCGCTAAGCAAATTGAGGCAACCAATAAAGCAGGAGAAGAAGAAACTAAGGCAATTGCAGATGCCACAAAAACAAAAGAAGAAGCAATAAGTAAAGCTCAAAATGAACTTTCTGCAGCACTAACTGCAGCTGCGGTAAGCAAAACTTCATTTGGAGACAGACATCCTAATACCATAGCAGCTCAACAAGCGGCTGCTGCTGCAAGCACAAAACTTACAAACATTGAAACCACACAAAACGCAGCAATTGCTGCTGTAACCAGAGATGCAGCGACAAAGAAAGCGCAAGCCATATCTGATGCAGCAAGTGAATACGCTGAAGCAGTTCGAGAAGCTAATGATGAAAAAACTAGAACACTAGCCGCAAACACAACAGCTAAAAACGCAAAAACTACTGCTGACGCATCTGCTAATCGTGGATATGGAGAATCTATTACTAGCATGAAGAAAGAAGTAGTTCCTCATGCTCATCATGAATATGAAAAAGCAAAGAATAAATCAAATGAAGAATTTTCTAAATTGGTGGGAAGTCGTACAAATAAAACATTAAATATGATTACAAGCTTCGGTCAACACAGCAATAATGGAGCTGATGAAGCATCACATAAAATATTTATGAATATGAAAACTGAAACAAAAGAACATTAAAAATTAAATTTATGATAGAAAAATTAAAACAAAAATCAATAGAAGAAATAGCAAAATTACCTAAAATGAAACAGGATGCGATAAATGCTGTGGACTGGGCTAGTGTAACAGAAGAAATGGAAAAGAAATTTTTCCTTACTGAAAATGAATTATTGAATTTGCAAATAGTAACTATGCTAACTTTAGTTGACTTATATGATTTGAATTTTTATTCTTCATACCTTGAAGCTGATGTTGGAGTAACGACAGGGGAGGCTAAAAAAATAACAGAATATGCCTTTAGCAAAATATTCAATCCAGTGGCAAACAAAATGGAAGAAACAATAAAACAACAAATTAAAAGCAAAATTCCAAACTGGGACCAAACAGTTCGATTTATAGTTTCTGGCGGTGATTATTCAAATTTCATAGAACAATAAAATGAACGAAGAAAACGATTTATTACAACAAAAAATAAACGAGGCAAGAAAAAATTTATCAAAAGAAACGATAGATGCTATTGATGCTATCGGTTGGAAATTAGGAATAATAGGTTTAAATAAAAAATACAGCGTAGAACAATTAGACAGTCTAGAGCTTGAAACAGAATTACTGCTTTGTGGACTAATAGACACCGAGGAATATATTAAAAAAATAGAGGAAGGAATGAAGATATCAAAAACAGAAGTTGATATTGTTGTTAATCAAATGGACCAACTTGTCTTTAAAAAAATACAGAAAAGATTAATTGAAAACATAGAAGAAAATGAAAATAAATTAAAAGAATTTAATGAAAAATTAGGAAAAAGTGATCTTTTAAGTATTGCATTATCATCTGCTTCAAAGAAAAAACAGGAACTGATTGAAGAAAAAAATAAAAAAGAAACCCTTATCAAAGAAGACAAGGAACATGAAACGATTTTTAAGTCTGCTGGAATTGAACTCATGGCAGAAGGAACCAATAAAAAAGAAAGAATAGCGCCTAATCAATTTCAAGAAGTTAAAAAACAGGAAGTAGTTTCTGAAAAAGTTCAAACAGTAGAGACTAAACAGAACGAAGCCCCGTCGCCTAAAGTTTCCAAAGAGGTGCTTGTAGATATAACAAAAGGACCAAAAGAAATAAGTGCTCCAGAATCATTTCCAGAAATTCCAAAAGGGGATAAAGATACTGAACAGCCATTCACAATATAATTCAAATACAGCAATTAGGCATTAGGCCTTAGGCTCTAGGTAGAAAAACTAAAGCCCAGTGCCTAGTGCCTAAAGCCTAGAAATGACATGTCAATATTAAATTCACTTTTTTCAAAAAAGAAAAATACTCAAATTTCTTCGACTTTTCCTTTAAAAAAAGAAGAAGTAAAACAAGAAGTTTCTACGAACAATACAGAAGCTCCTTTGGTGGCTCCAAAAAAAAGAGACCTGGATCTTCCTGTGCTTGGTACAGAAAATTTAGTTGAAAAATTTGAAAAAGAACAAGTAGACACTAAACTAAAAAAGGAAGTTAAAAGCAT
>Ga0194053_10002548_pt1 | contig 10742 bp, 6 predicted proteins | sample SepL228m_MetaG_FD_161684 | JGI IMG/M metagenome (GOLD analysis project Ga0194053, IMG submission 161684) | Anoxic zone freshwater microbial communities from boreal shield lake in IISD Experimental Lakes Area, Ontario, Canada - Sep2016-L227-8m | ecosystem: Environmental > Aquatic > Freshwater >...
CCCCCATACCAACCGGTGCCGCACCAGCCGCTGCCAATTCCAAACCCCAGCGATAACGATAGCCCCGGATAAGCATACCCGGCGTAACCGCCGTAGTAAGGATAGCCGTCGGTGTAAGCGGGATAAGCCCCAGGATAAACGTAGCTTGTCGATGAACTCGGCATGACATACACCGTCGAAGCCGGTGCGGCCGCCGGTGCCGCCTGGACAGTCGTCGCCGGTTGCGCCGCGACGGGAGCGTATTGCGGCGCGCTGGCGCTGGCGTAATTCGGCTGCGGTGCCGCGGATTCGGTCACCTTGCGGCGCTGCTCCAGCATGGCGGTCAGCAGATGATCAGACATTCCCTGCTGCCTCAAGTAAACGATTTCGTTCACAGTCAAGTTGTAAACCCTCCCGGAGTTGCCGATGAAAGCAAGAATCGTATCCTCGCTCACATTTGCCTTGGCCAGTTTCACGACCTCCGCCACGCCATAAGACAATTGAACCGGCGCGCTCTGAGCGGCAGGCGAGGGTGTGGTCGCATTGGAGGTCACCGGGTCTTGCGCCCTGAGATCGAGCGCGGAAGCGGTCAACAAGCCCAGGACGGCAACCGCCGACAGTGACAGTGAAGCAATTCGAGTTTTCATAACATCGGTCTGTGACAACGACATACCCTCGCCGATACTTACCCTCCGGTCAAGTCCAGTCGCGACAATCCAAGTCCTGCCACCAGTTCCTGATTGTGCAACTTGCCGGGCCGGCTCCAGGCGCTCTCCCCGCTTCGGTCACCTCAGGCGGCCACGGTTTTCAGCCGCCTTCACGTTTTCGCGTACACTTCTGCGCCGTTTTCGACGAACTCGCGAGACTTCTCTGCCATTCCCTGTTGCAGCGCTTCCTCGGCGGTGACCCCTTGCTCGGCGGCGTATTGGCGAACGTCCTCGGTAATCTTCATCGCGCAGAAATGCGGGCCGCACATGGAACAGAAGTGCGCAAGCTTGGCGCCTTCTTGCGGGAGAGTTTCGTCGTGGAACTCGCGCGAACTGGTTGGATCCAGGCTCAGGTTGAACTGATCTTCCCAGCGGAATTCAAACCGGGCTTTGCTGAGCGCGTCGTCGCGCCGGCGGGCGGCGGGATGGCCCTTGGCCAAATCGGCGGCATGCGCCGCGATCTTGTAGGCGATGACACCGTCCTTCACGTCTTTCTTGTTCGGCAGGCCCAAGTGCTCCTTGGGCGTAACGTAGCAGAGCATCGCACACCCATACCAGCCGATCATCGCGGCGCCGATGGCGCTGGTGATATGGTCGTAGCCGGGCGCGATGTCCGTGGTGAGCGGCCCCAGCGTATAGAATGGCGCTTCGCCGCACCACTCCAGTTGCCTGTCCATGTTCTCCTTGATGAGATGCATCGGGATATGGCCGGGACCTTCGTTCATGACCTGGCAATCCATCTCCCAGGCGATCTTCGTCAGATGTCCTTGCGTGCGCAGTTCGGCGAATTGGGCTTCATCGTTGGCGTCCGCAATCGAGCCGGGCCGGAGGCCATCGCCGAGACTGAAGGCGACGTCGTAGGCGCGCATGATTTCGCAAATCTCGCGAAAGCGGGTGTAAAGGAAACTCTCCTGGTGATGGGCAAGGCACCATTTCGCCATGATCGAGCCGCCGCGCGACACGATGCCTGTGACACGGCTGGCCGTGAGCGGGATGTGCCGCAGCAACACGCCGGCATGAACAGTGAAGTAATCGACGCCTTGCTCGCATTGCTCGATCAGCGTGTCGCGATAGACCTCCCACGTCAGTTCCTCGGCTTTGCCCTCGACCTTTTCGAGCGCCTGGTATATTGGCACGGTGCCGATGGGCACGGGCGAGTTGCGGACGATCCATTCACGGGTCTCGTGGATGTTCTTTCCGGTGGACAGGTCCATGACCGTGTCGGCGCCCCACTTGCTGGCCCAGCGCATCTTCTCGACCTCCTCTTCGATGGACGACGCGACCGCGCTGTTGCCGATGTTGGCGTTGATTTTCACCAGAAAGTTGCGGCCAATGATCATCGGCTCGCTCTCGGGATGATTGATGTTGGCCGGGATGATCGCGCGCCCCCGCGCGACTTCGGAGCGGACGAACTCGGGCGTGATGAAATCAGGGATGCTCGCGCCAAATGATTCGCCGCCCAAATCCCGCAGTCCGTTGCCCGCAGCCCGTGGCCCGGGCCGTTCCCGTCCCAGGTTCTCCCGGATGGCGATGAATTCCATCTCGGGCGTAATGATGCCGTCTCGGGCGTAGCGCATTTGGGTCACAGCCTTGCCGCCCCTGGCGCGCATTGGCTTGCGCCGAAGCGAGGGCGGAATCGAGGCGTCGCTGCGTCCGGGAACGGGTTTATAGCACCCCGTGACTTCTTCGACATCGCTCCGGGCCAGAATCCACGCCCGCCGCAAGGGCGGCAGGCCTTGCTCGACGTTGCCGCTGAAAGCGGCGTCGCCCCACGGGCCGGAACAATCATAGACGCGCGCCGGTTCGTTCGCTTCAACGCTGCCATTGAAGCATTTGGTCGGGTTGAGACGGATTTCGCGGAACGGGACGCGCACCGCAGGATGGAGTTTGCCCGGCAGGTAAACCCGGCTGGAGTTGGGCAGCGGCTCGATAGAACTTTTGCTTGCGATCATATAATGCCTGTATTCAGCAATCAGGAACCGTTTCCATGGAAACGCGGCGAAGCGACATCCCTCCGCCAGCATTACCTGGATCAGGTTCAGTGGGTCTGCCGCGCTCCCGCTCAGCACTCTCAGCCTTCGCGTCCCGCTTGGCGGAACGACTGGTTGGCTCCCCGGTAACGCGCCAAGTCTAAGCCGCGCCAGACAACCGGTCAAGCTTGTCCAATGCCTCGTTAGGATTTGGTCCCAGAGAAGGCCCGATAAATCGGCCCAAGCCTTTGTCCCGGAGGGACATGCGATAATAACCCAACATTGGACATTCTTGTCGGCTCCCGGAGTTCAGTCAACCGCGAAGCGGACAGGAATGTCCGCGCGGGCGCAGGACAGAATTCTTCGAGAGCAAGATCTAACCAAGGTCGAGCGGAAGTGCAAGTGGGAGACGCAACATGTGGGAGACGCCAAGGGCGTCATTCATACCAGCCCAGGGCAACGCCCTGGGTTCATCAGCCCAAAACCCCATCAGCGCTGAAAGCGCGATTCATCCTTCGTCCTACCAACCGCCAGCCTGAGGCATAAAGAAGGTTTGTTTGAATTGAGCCGGCCCAACCAATCCGGAACTTTATGAAGCAGGCCTTTGGCCTGCAACAAAATACCTGTTGGACGATGAACCCAGGGCGTTGCCCTGGGCTGGTATGAAGGCAGGCCTTTGGCCTGAGAGCCGTGCGCCCGAGTAATCCGTGGTTCCAACTGCTGTTGTTAGGTTTGATTCCCATGAAATCGCAGGCTTCGACCAATTCTGTCTTGCGCCCCTGTCCTTGCTCCGAAAAATCTAAGATGCGCGGTTTTCCGCTGCCCACAACAATCTCTGCTTTCCTCCAGACCAAGTTTTGTGTTTAGTCACGGCCGATTATGAGCAAGACAGCATTGTTATTCGCCGGGCAAGGCGCGCAAGTGGTGGGCATGGGCAAAGATTTGGCACAGCATTCTCGGACGGCCAAAGGCTGGTTCGATCGCGCCAACGCGGCGCTGGGCTACGACCTCGCCTCGGTTTGCTTCAATGGACCCGAACCAGAGCTGACCAGGACGGAAAACGCCCAGCCAGGCATTTTCCTCGCAAGCTGGGCCGCATTCGAGCTGCTTAAAGAACGCGTGCCGGCGCTGAGCTTCCAGGCCACGGCGGGGTTGTCCCTCGGGGAATTCACCGCGCTGACGGCAGCGGGCGCGATGAGTTTCGAGGAGGGCTTGAAGATCGTGCGCCAGCGCGGGCGCTTCATGCAGGAAGCCTGCGAAACCACCCGCGGCGGCATGGCGGCCATCATCGGCCTGGATGAAGTGCCGACGCGCGAGGTTTGCGCGCAAGCCGGCGTGGCGCTCGCCAACCTGAATTGCCCCGGCCAAATCGTGATTTCGGGCGCAATCGACCGGATTGAGCAGGCTTGCGATCTGGCGAAAACCAAGGGCGCCAAACGCGCCCTGCCGCTGACCGTAGCCGGCGCCTATCATTCGCCCTTGATGGCCGGTGCCCAGCCGAAATTGCAGGCTGAGTTAGCGCGCATGACGCTGACTCCGCCCGCCGTGCCGGTCGTTGCGAACGTGACCGCGCAACCGCATGAGGGTGTCGAAGCCATCCGCGCGCGGTTGGTCGAGCAGGTGACCTCGCCAGTGCGTTGGGAAGCGTCGATGCGCTACCTGCTCGGGCAAGGATTTGCGCGTTTCATCGAGCTGGGGCCGGGCACGGCCCTGAGCGGGTTCATGCGGCGAATCGACCGAAACGCGCAAATGCTGAACGTGGCAGACCTGGCGAGCCTCGAAATCACCGCCAAGGCCCTGGGAGCTTGAGGATTCAATCAACCGTAGCCGCCGACGGCAGTCGGCGCGCTTTAACTCCGCACCGCGGATTAGCGCCGACTGCCGTCGGCGGCTACCCATTCTCGAAATACGCCTTCCCTGCCGGCGATGATGATTGACGGACCCCATCGACTTCTGTTATGGGATTGGAGCAAGACTTGGAAAAGCTCTAACAAAGAAAGCGAAGACCATGAAAAAGCGACTTGCCATTGCCGGATTGTTACTCTCTGTAAGCTGGCCCTGCCTGACTCATGCCGGGATACTCACGAATCGCGCCACCACACTCTTCACCAGCCCGATTGCCTTCATTTCGCCCGCGACCGTGAATTTTGGGGTGATCCGCGAGGGAGAGTTCGCCACCAATACTATCATCGTTGAGAACGTGGGCAGCGGAAAATTGGTTGGCAGAGCCACGGTGACGCCTCCGTTCAAGATTCTCTCCGGTGCGAGTTATAAATTGGACCGGAGCGCCGCCCAGGTCGTCACGATCGTTTACACCCCCAACGGCACCCCGACCAACCTCGCGACCGTTAAATTCACCGGGGGCGCAAATGAAGCAAGCGCCTCGCTTATTGGGCGGCTCTCGACGAAGCCACGACCTTATTATTGGAAGCGGAGATAGTTCGCGGCGCCCTGACTGTCGGGCGCGACACCCTCCGCGCCCGAATACCAGCCTATGGCATTGGAACCAAAGCAGGAGTTGCTCAAGCGCATTCCTCCCATCACCGAACTGTTGAAAAGCCACGAGGTTGCCGCGTGGTTGAATGTGCATCCGGCAGGGTTGGTGACGGACTGTCTTCGCCGCGCTGCTGCTCGTGTGCGACAACAGATGATTGCGGGCGACGTCAGCCTCTGCGACACCGAGCAGGTGACAGCAGCCGCGGTGCTGGCTCACGCGGCTGACCTGCTCGCGCGGGCGACCCGCCCTCATCTGCGCGAGGCGATCAACGCCACCGGCATCATCCTGCACACCGGCCTGGGTCGAGCCGTTTTCCCGGGCAGTGTGGTGGACTCGATGATGGCGGAAATGAAGGGCTACACCACGCTGGCCGTTGACCTCGAAAGCGGCGAGCGCATCGAACGCGATCATCTCGTGGAATCTATCCTGACTGAACTGACAGGCGCCGAAGCCGCCACGGTGGTCAACAATAATGCCGCCGCCACCATGCTGGTGCTGGCCGCGCTCGCCGCCCAAAAAGAGGTCATTGTTTCACGCGGCCAACTCATCGAGATTGGCGGTTCGTTCCGGCTGCCGGAAGTGATGGCTCAGAGCCAGGCCCGCCTGGTCGAAGTCGGCGCAACCAATCGCACTCACCTCAAAGATTATCAGAACGCCATCACCCCGAACACCGCCGCCATCATGCGCGTGCATCCCAGCAACTACCGCGTCGTCGGCTTCACCAGCGAAACAGCGCTGCCGCAACTCGCCGAACTGGCCCGCCAACATGGGCTGCTCCTGATCGACGACCTCGGGGCGGGCGCGCTGCTCGACCTGCAACAATTTGGATTGCCTCACGAACCAACCGTCCGGGAGTCCATCGAAACCGGCGCGGATGCCGTCCTGTTCAGCGGCGACAAACTGATCGGCGCCAGCCAGGCCGGCATCATTGTCGGTCGCAAGCACGTTATCAATCGCCTGCGCAAACATCCCCTCATGCGGGCGATGCGGGTGGACAAGACCTGCCTGCTCGTGCTGGAGCGGACCTTGCACTTGTTCCGTGATCCCGACCTGCTTCGCCGCGAGCATCCGACCTACCGGATGATTTGCACGCCGGTCGAAGCCCTTCGCCACCGCGCCAAGACCTTGACGGTTGCCCTGGTCCAGGCCGCGCCCGGGCTTAGCGCGCACATCGATGCCAGCGTGGCTTACGTGGGCAGCGGGTCGTTGCCCACCGAAGCCCTCCCCAGCGCAAGCGTGAACGTGTCGGTGCCGCGCCTCAGCGCATCCGAACTCGCGCGCCGCTTGCGCCTCGACCAAGCCTGCGTTTTCAGCCGCATCGCAGATAACCTCGTCCGGCTGGATATGCGGACCGTCACCGACGAACAAGTGTCCGCCATTGCGGCAGCGCTTGGGCGAATCACTGAGGCGGCAAGAGTTCTATGAAATGCGAACAAGCCTCGCGGCATCTGCCTGGGGATGAGTGGGCACTTTTATGAACGGCCGGCGCAAGAACATCATGCTCGGCACCGCCGGCCATGTGGACCATGGCAAAACCGCTCTGGTCAAGCTCCTCACCGGCTGTGAGACCGACACGCTGGCCGAAGAGAAACAGCGCGGCCTGACAATCGACCTGGGGTTCGCGCCCTGCCGCCTCGCTGATGACCGCATCGTGGGTGTGGTGGATGTGCCGGGGCATGTGGATTTTATCCGCAACATGGTCGCGGGGGCGCACGGCCTGGATGTGGTCATCTTCGTGGTCGCAGCGGACGACGGCATCATGCCGCAAACCCACGAGCATCTGCATATCCTCACGCTGATGGGCCTGCGCCACGGAGTGGTGGCCCTGACCAAGATCGACATCGTCGAGCCGGCGCGGCGCCAGCAAGTCACCGGAGATTTGCGCCGGCTTCTTACCGGAACATTCCTGGCGGACGCGCCCATCTGCCCGATTTCCAATACCACGGGCGAGGGCTTCGATGGCTTCTTCGACGCGCTCAATCAGGTTGTGAATGCCTGCGAAGACCGCCCCAGCACAGGCGTCTTCCGCGTCTGGGTGGAGGATGTGTTCACGATTCGCGGGTCGGGCACGGTGGTCACCGGCATTCCATCGCGGGGCATGGTGCGGATCGGCGATGAACTCAGGTTGCTGCCGCCGGGGTCGCGCGGGCATCTGCGGCGGATGCAGGTCTATGGCGCCGATGCCAGCGAAGCGCGAGCGGGCGAGTGCGTCGCCATGAACCTGCCCGAACTGGACCACCTGGCGCTCCGGCGCGGAATGGTCCTCACCAGCTCGGACGACGTGCCAATTGTTACCATGGCGGAGGCGGAGCTGCGCCTCCTCGGTTCCGTAAGAGGCAAGATCGAGGATTTCCTGGAAGCGCATCTGCACGTTGGCACGGCGTCCGTGCTCGCGCGGGTGGCGATGCTGGAACTGGTCGAGATGAGCGCCGGCCAGCAGCAAATGGTCCAATTGCGCCTGGCGGAACCGCTGCCCCTGGCGCCGGGTGACCGGTTTGTGCTCCGCGCCAACGTCGGCGCGCAAGGCCAAAGCGGCCTCGTGACCATTGGCGGCGGACGCATCCTCGGAACCAGCAACACCCGGCTGCGCCGCAAGAAACCGTGGACGTTAAACTCCCTGGCGGCGCGCCGGGAGGCGCTGGATGATCCCGCGCGCTGGTGCGAACTCATGTTGCGCGAAAGCGGCGAGCCGCTCCCACCGCGCGACCTGCAATCCAAATGCCTGATGCGCTCGGAAGAAATCGCCCTCTTGGTGGAATCGCTGCGCTCGCAAGGCCGGGTGGTGCCAACGTCCAGCGGCAGATTGACCCTTGCCGCGATCGTGGAGGAAACCGCAGCCAGACTGCTCGACGCGGTGAAGACCTTCCATCGCGCCAACCCGCAACGGTCGGGCTTGAGCCGTGAAGAATTGCTTTCTGCCGCCGGCGGCGGCGCCGAGGTTTTTGAGCTGGCAGCGGAGTCGCTCATGAACACCCGCCTGCTCGACCGTGTCGGCACCGTGTTCGCGCAGCCAGGCTGGCGCGTCCAGTTGGCGGACCCCGAACAGCGCCTGTCCGATCAGGTCGCCGCCACCTTCCAAAGGGCCGGCTGGGCCGGACCGACTCCAACCGAATTGGCCGCGTCGCTGGCGCAGCCGCTACCGCGCATCGAGAAAATGATGGGTTTGCTGGCAGAGCGCGCCGTGCTGGTGCGGCTGGACGCGCGAACCTTCGTCCATCGCGACGCGCTTGAATCCGCCAAAACAGTGGTGTTGCGGCTGTTTGTGCAAAAACCGTCCTTCTCGACGATGGCATTCCGCGACGCGCTGGGAGTCAGCCGCAAATACGCCGTGCCCTTGCTGGATTACCTGGATAAAGTTCGCTTCACGGTTCGGTCCGGGCATGATCGCGCGCCCGGTGTTGAGGCGAAGAAGCTTTTGACATGAAAATCGATTTGGATAAACGCCGCCGGGTCATGGAACGTTCGATGCGCCTGGGCCATTGCATCTGCGACCCGCGCCGGCCCTGCCCGTGCGACGTTTTTCGTGACAAGAATATCTGCCCCTGCGCCGGCGAACGCCCCGACCCGGTGGATATTTCCCAATTGAAACTGACGCAACTGGTCCGCAACGCCGGCTGCGCTTCCAAGATCGCACCCGCAGACCTGGAGTCGGTGCTCGCTCGCTTGCCCGAAGTGAAAGACCCCGCCGTGATTTCCGGCCTGGCAGCGGCGGACGACGCCGCCATCTATCGCATTGCCAATAACCTGTGCCTGGTCCAGACCGTGGATGTGTTCACGCCGTGCGTTGATGACCCTCACCTGTTCGGTCGCATTTGCGCCGCCAATTGCCTGTCCGATGTCTATGCGATGGGCGGCGAACCGCGCACGGCGTTGAGCATCCTCGCCTTCCCCTCCGAGACGTTGGACGGGGAAATCATGTGCCGGATGCTGGCGGGGGCTATCGAGACGTTAAGCCAGGCAGGGGTCGCCCTGGTCGGCGGGCACAGCATCAAGGACGACGAAATCAAACTCGGCTTTGCAATTACCGGGGTGATCGACCCAGCCGTAGCCGCCGCGCTCGAGAAACCGCACGTCGGCGACCTGTTGGTGCTGACCAAACCGCTGGGGACGGGTGTGCTGACGTTTTGCCAGCAACTCGGGCGCAGCCCCGGCTCGGGCATGGCGGCCGCCGAATCATCCATGGCCACGCTCAACCGCGCCGCAGCGGAGGCCATGATAGCAGCCGGCGCTTCGGCCTGCACCGACGTGACCGGCTTTGGCCTCTTCGGGCATCTCATTCGCATGACCCGGCAAGGCAAACTGACGGTCAGGGTCTTCGCAGATACGCTCCCGGCGTTTGACGGCGCGTTGGACGCCTTTCGCGACGGCGTCATTCCCGGCGCAGTGGAACGTAACCGCGAGTTCCTGGGTGACGATTTGGAGATCGGGCCAAACGTGGACGAAGCCTTTGTCCACCTCGGCTGCGATGCGCAAACCTCCGGCGGACTCTTGATTGCCGTCTCGCCCGAGCGACTGGCGCGGTTGCAGACTGCCCTGGCCGAGCGGGGCGTAAACGCTTTCGTCATCGGCAAGTTCCTCGGCCCGTCCAGCGGGCGGATTCTGCTCTCGAATTCTACGGAGGAAAACGAGCGCGGATGCCCGCCGCCGCACGACCCCCCTCGAGAGAAACTCGCGGATGCAGACATCCGCGCTCCTTCCATTATGAACTCATCATCACTAAACTCGGACGCGCACTCCGCCGGCTGTTGTGCCGACATCTTCGATGCCAAGGCGGCTCAGCCGAGTTCAGCCAACGACACCCAAAAGGCATTCGGCGCCTTCATGCGCTCGGTGCAGGCGGCGGGCGCGTTGAGCGAGAAAGCCAAGGAACTCATCCTGTTCAGCCTGGTCGTGCATAGCCGGTGCCATCCGTGTTTCGAGGCTCACTACGCCAAAGCGCGGGAGTTGGGCATCACGCAAGCGGAACTGGACGAGGCCGCCTGGTGCGCCATCGCCATGGGCGGCGCGCCCGTGCGCATGTTTTACCAGGCATTTAATGTTTTGATGCATCAAAAAACTGGAACCTCTGATTCAACCAAGCTGACAGGAGATAACAGAGGCAACAGAGACAACAGAGATGCAGACATTGGAAAGTAGAAAGTAGCACCCCGTCACTCCCAGCAGGAGATGAACAGCGAAGACGGGAAGAAGAAAAGGCACGGATCCCCATCACTCACCACGAAACACACGAACTCCCAGTCCGCCGGGAAACGATCTTCACTGACGCCCAAGCCTGGCTTCTGTTGAGGCTCTGGCTGACTCGCGCGACACCCTTCGCGCTCGAATACCAGCCTGTGATATCGTTGCTGGCAGGACCAAAAGGCGGTGCCGCATGATATTACCGCTGAGGATTCTGCCGAGTTTAGGTTCAAAACCAAACCGCCGGGCTGACACGCGCCAGCCCGGCGGAGGAGAATAGCGGCTCTGGCCAGAAAGCCGCTGCGGACTACTGCGGCACCGTGCGGTAAAACCGCTTCGGCTGCTCCGGTGAATCGTAGTCAATGATCACCGTCGGGTTCGTGACAATGATGACACTTTGCAGCGGCATCC
>Ga0194053_10002549_pt1 | contig 10742 bp, 12 predicted proteins | sample SepL228m_MetaG_FD_161684 | JGI IMG/M metagenome (GOLD analysis project Ga0194053, IMG submission 161684) | Anoxic zone freshwater microbial communities from boreal shield lake in IISD Experimental Lakes Area, Ontario, Canada - Sep2016-L227-8m | ecosystem: Environmental > Aquatic > Freshwater >...
GTTCTTCCCCTCTCCAACCGGGGAGGGGATTGAGGGGAGGGGCTTTTAAGGCGAAAATCTATAATTCAGAAAATAGGTTTTGCAAAAGCCTGTATGAATTACGAATTACGAATTATTTACATCGATTAACAGGATTTAAAAGATAATTAAATCCAATTAATCCTATAAATCGATGTGAAAAATAATTTTTAATTTTGCATTTTTAATTTTTAATTTAATTTGCCATTTGCAATTTTCCATTTGCCATTTGCCATTTACCATTTACCATTTCCGCCATTTATGCTAAATTACCATCAGAATGAATGAAATACGACGTATATTGATAACTGATTGCGGGTCGACCACGACTAAGGCAATTTTAATAGAAGGCGCGGACGGCGAATATCGCTTGTCCGCCCGCGGCGAAGCACCTACCACTGTGGAATCGCCTTTTGATGATGTAACCGTTGGCGTATTGAATGCCGTTGGCGAGTTGGAAGATTTGACCGGGTATAAATTTATCCGCGATAACCGGCTGATTGTCCCATTGGAAGATGATAAAACCGGCGCGGATTTGTATCTCAGCACCTCCAGTGCCGGAGGCGGTTTGCAAATGCTGATTGCCGGTGTGGTTAAAAGTATGACCACAGAAAGTGCCGAACGTGCCGCCCTGGGTGCGGGGGCTATCGTCATTGATGCCCTGGCGGTGGATGACGGACGCAAAGAATACCAGAAGGTAGAGCGTATCCGTGGAATTCGTCCCGACATGGTGCTGATCTCCGGCGGAACCGAAGGCGGAACCACCAGCCACCTGATAGATTTGGCAGAAACACTGCGCGCCGCCGACCCGCGGCCGAGATTGGGCAAGAGTTATCGCCTGCCGGTAGTATACGCCGGTAATACCGACGCCCGGGAAGCGGTAAAAAAAGTACTTGGCGATCTGGTCGACCTGGAATGTGTCGATAATCTGCGCCCGGTGCTGGAAAAGGAAAATCTGCAGCCGGCGCGCGACGCCATTCACGAACTTTTCCTGCGTCACGTAATGGCGCAGGCTCCCGGGTATGACAAGCTGCTCACCTGGACAAGCGCACCGGTGGTGCCGACCCCCCACGCGGTAGGTTTGATGGTACAGGCGGCGGCCAGCGAAGGTATTGATGTGCTGGCTGTGGATATCGGCGGGGCGACTACCGATGTATTTTCTGTTTTCAGCGGTGTTTTCAATCGAACTGTCAGCGCCAATCTGGGGATGAGCTATTCAGTATGCAACGTATTGGCGGAAGCGGGAACAACGGGTATAAAACGCTGGGTTCCTGTTGAAATGAATGATTTCGTGCTGCGCAATCGGCTGCGAAACAAGATGATTCGCCCTACCACCATACCACAGACAATGGACGACCTGTATGTTGAACAGGCAGTAGCCCGCGAGGCGCTGCGGCTTGCATTTGAACATCATCAGCAGTTGGCATCCGGCCTGAAAGGCGTGCAGAAACAGCGCGACATTGCGTCGGCGTTTAACCAGGAAAGCAAAAACACCCTGGTAGATATCTTCTCGCTGGGACTTATCATCGGCAGCGGCGGAGTATTATCCCATGCGCCGCGACGTCACCAGGCTGCCATGATGATGATTGATGCCTTCCAACCGTTGGGCATTACCATGCTGGCGGTAGACTCTATCTTTATGATGCCGCAACTCGGGGTATTATCTGGCGAACATCCCGACATCGCCAACCAGGTATTCAGACGCGATTGTATCATACCATTAGGCCCGGTAATCGCACCGCAAGGCAAAGTTGCCGAAGGCGAGGAAATGATGAAAGTCGCCATCGAAAAAGCCGGAACCACCAGCGAATACACCATCCATGGCGGTGAACTGCAACTGATAGAACTGGGCAATAACGAGAAAGCGACTGTCACCGTGCATCCCGGCAAAAACTTTGATATGGGGATAGGCCGCGGCAAGCCGATTACCCAGCAAATAGAAGGCGGTGTTGTAGGCATCATCCTCGATGGCCGCGGCAGAGATCTGGAATTGCCGCAAAATGACGCCATGCGAAGAGAAAAAATTAACTCGTGGCTGCGGGCTATGGGTGAATAGCATTTTAATACCTTAAGCCCGAAGAACGTTAAAATAAAACAAGTTATTTGTAAATTAATGTAATGGGTAATTATTCACCGCAAAGGAGCACAAAGAACACAAAGAGTTTTAATAAATTCTTCTTTTGTGATCTTTTGCGATCTTTTGTGGTGAATAATTATGTGTTGTGGGCAAAACCCACATTAGACAGGATTAAGAAGATTAACAGGATTTAATTATGAATCGCAAAACTGTGGTATTTATAAAATCAGCTATTTTCGCCATCGGCTTTCTTGGCGGGTGGGGATGTATTGCGCTGGTATTGAGAAAACTGGATACTTATATCAACTTCAAAATTCCCCACGGGTTGGAACCTTTCGCTATATTGCTGATGATTGCAGGAGTGTCGCTTGCATTCCTTTGTGTATATCTATTCGCCGTTCGCGGTGAAGGCACTCCGGCACCATTTGACCCGCCGGTAAAGTTTGTCGCCATAGGGCCATACCGTTACACCCGCAACCCGATGTATATCGGCGGCCTTACCCTGCTCACCGGATGTGCGTTATTCCTAAACTCCTCCGCGGTACTATTGCTCGTGCCAATACTCGCAATGGCATTTCACCTGTTTGTAGTCTATTATGAAGAACCCAATCTGGAACGCCGCTTCGGCGAGAGTTATTTGAAATATAAGGCTGAAGTTAGCCGGTGGTTACCTGGACGGGTGCGGAAGAAATTGAAAAATATATGAAATTAATTAACAAAATAGTTAAAGATTTGTATCCAGATGCAGAGTTGATATATTCACAAGATAGAAAATGGGTATGGCTATCTCGTTTTTCTGGATTAATTTTAATTTCATTAGTATTTTGTACACTGGCTGCCTACGTGATAATGTTATTTGTTCCTGTTTTTAATTTGGATTATAGAGTTTATTTGATGATTCTGTTAACACTTTTTATAGGATTGGAAATCACTATTTGGAGTGAGCATTGGATTACAGAAATATATCATTACAAAGATGTGTTAATATTTTCATTGATGCCAAAATATAGTGTGATTGTAAATATTTCAGAGATATCATATATTCTTTTAAACAGATTAAAGTTAGAAAATAACGAAGTACAATTTGTGAAATGGAAGTTGTTTTCGTTAGAACCAGGAGTGATTTTTCAGGTAGGGTTATTCAGGTTTTCCTTACGAAGTATGAATAGTTCTCAACATTTCGATGCTTTTCCAGATTCTTCATTTATTGCCGATGTAAGCCAGGTGATTAAAAAGTTAAACAAATATGCCACAACTATTAAAATTATCAATAATTACAATGCTCCGTTTCGACATAAACATGAAGATATTGATACAAAATTACATTTTCAACGTTTTGTGTGCATGTTGAAGTATATCTTTATCGGGCCAATAGTTGTTTTATATAAAGCAGTTGCAAGAAGTTGGAAAAAGAAAAATAATCCGTAAATCATAAAATCCAAAAAATTGTGATTCAGATAATTAATGGAACCCAAACCACACCCCATGCGTCCTTACCAATATAGCCGCAAAAAATGCGGTTAAATTTAAAGGAGACATTTATGAAAAATATGGGTTTTGGGGTTGTTTTACTCCTGTTTATCTGTGCGGTTACTGCATTTGCCGGTGCTAAACCGACGCCAGTTGTATTGTCAGCGGTTACGGTTTCGCTGCAAGGCGTAAAGGCAGACACAACCCCGGCTAAATTGCAGAAAGGTTTATCGGCGATTGCCGGTGTAACAGCGGTAGTTGTAAAGTCAAACACGGTAACGGCAAAGATTGATGAAAGCAAAGTGCCGGCAAGCCAGTTTGTGCAGGTTATCAATGGACAATTGGCGAAGATACAGACCGATGGCAAAGCGACGGCGGCATTAACGGTATTTATTGATGCTGAAATGTGCAAAGCGCAGAAGAAAATGTGCGGCGGATGCTTTACCGAGATTCCCACTGTTTTAAAGAAGGTAAGCGGCATCAGCGGGATTAAGCTGGATGACACCGGCAAGATTGCGGCAGTAACCTTTGCGAAAGACGCGAAAGTTGCCACCAGGGTGATAAAAGACGCATTGCTGAAATCGTCTTACAATTTTATAGTAACATTCAGTAAATAAGGTATACGGACATGAAATGTCTATCGACAGAAAATATAGCTAAATATCAACTGTCAGCATTATCGCCGGATGAAATGCAGGCGGCGGCGAACCATTTATCCGAATGTGAAAAGTGCCGGCGCGTAACAGAATCTTTGACAGCAACCGTTAATTTGCTGGAAAGCCTGCCCGCGCCAATGGCACCGGATTTATGGCCGGCAATCGCTGCCCGCACTACTCGCCGACCAATGCGATGGTGGGTTATACCTGCCACCATCGGCGCCGCGGCAATGCTGATGATCGGCATATTGTCATTTCACCCCAGCCAGCCGGAAACTATCGCCAAGGCGGATGAGATGGCATCGCCATATATCACGACCCACCAGATAATCACCGCCAATGATTTGCTGACCGACCGCGCCGGCATCGGTACTGCACTGGTATTTTCCGGGGAAATGAAATGAAGAAGTTTTTTTACCTGTTATTAGTATTTCTTCTGGCATCATTCACAGTGTTGTATTGGACAATATGGAAATTAAAGCTTCGCACCGTCGACGGACGCACTGCTGCTCAATGGATAGGATATGCTAACGAAGCCAGTAAAACGGTAACTTACACCGCAACCGGAACGACAACATTAAACGGCAAAACTGCGAAATTCGAATTGAACCAGAGTAAAAACGGAAAATACCAAATGGATGTAACCGGCGATAACGGCAAACAATGCAAAATGGGATGCGATGGCAAAAAGGCATGGTTTATCATCGGTGATAAACACAGTGTGGTAGATATGATGCCAGCACAAGATATATCAGGTATGAATGCGCTGATAATCAATAACACTACCATCGCAGAACGTCCCGGCATAATTGTATTGGTTAAAAATAATAATATATCAAAAAGAATTACTATTGACCGGGAATACGGAGTAATCCTGAGCATGATTACCACTCGCGGCAAAGAAATAAGCAAGATGGAAATTACCAAAATTAATTATAAAGATGTTAGATTGGGTAATAATAAAAATATGCCGACAGTGGTTCGTTCAGCAACTGCTGATGAAATACACCATTTGCTGGGTCGCGACGCCTTGCATCCCGGTTGGCTGCCAAATGGCATGAAACTGCGCGGGGAACACCTGGATTGGTGCGACTGCTGCCACAGCAACCAGCGCAACATGGTGGTAACGTCATATTCTGACGGCATATCAGCAGTGACGCTGTTCCAAATGTCGGGAACTCATCATTGCGCCATGGCATCTGGCTGCCACATGGCCCCCAGCAATCAGGCGTTGATAGAAACTCGAATGATCGGGAAGACCACCATAGTCGCCGTAACAGATATCGATAAAAAAAGCTTTACAAAAATGCTGGATTCATTAAGGTAATTAATTTTACATCGATTAATAAGATTTTACAGGATAAAATATTTATATAATCCTGTTAATCATGTTAATCATGTTTAAAAAAGTTGATAAATGACAGTTGATAATCATACAGAATATGCTGACGATGCCCGGATTATTGACCGCATAAACAGCGGAGATACCGGGGCTTTTCGTTTGCTGTATGACCGCTACCATCAAAAAATTTATCGCACTGTTTATAGAATGCTCAATTCTGCTGATGATGCTGCCGATGTGACACAGGATATCTTTGTCAGGGCATTCGAACGCTTGAATTCACTGAAAGACGGACAGGCATTTCAGGCATGGTTGATGCAACTGGCGGTGAATATGGTGCGCGACAAACTGCGCCGTTTCATCTGGCCAACTTTCTCATTAACTACAACTGATGACGACACAGAAATCGACATGCCGGACAACCTGCCCGGCCCACAGCAGATTGCCGAAAACAACGACCTGTCGCAACACGTACAACAGGCACTGATGAAGTTATCCCCCGACCACCGCACGGTAATCATCCTCCACCACCTGGAAGGCATGTCGCTGGAAGAGATTGCAGTAATTCTGAAAACGCCAACCGGGACATTGAAATCAAGATTGGCGCGGGCAAGAGTGCAATTGCGGGATTTGTTGAAAGATTTGATTTAATTTATGACACAAGATGCACAGAGAAGACACAGAGAATCACGGAGGTTAATAAATTAAAAATTATTTGCAAGTCTAAATGTTCTATTTTCATTATTATTAAGTCATACTAACAAATATTGATATGATTTCAGTATCAATTTTTAATTATACATTTTTAATTTTTAATTCACTCCCCTTTTCCTCTGTGCATCTCCGTGTCTCCTCTGTGCATATCTGTGTAACAAAAAATAATAAACACCTCATTGATTAATCGCCTGTAAAATGATTAAATATATTCAATATGAAAATTACTGATTTATGGGTATTGATAAAAGCGACGGTGACGGCGTGGATTGAAGACGAAGTTCCCAGTATGGGTGCTGCTCTGGCATATTACACCATATTTTCTCTTGCCCCATTGTTAATAATATTTATCGCAATCGTCGGTTTGATTTTTGGCAGAGATGCTGCGCAGGGGCATCTGCTGACCCAATTGCACGAACTTACCGGAGATACCGGGGTGCTGATTGCCCGTGGATTATTGAAAGCGACCAGCAACCACGGCAAAAATATCATGGCTGTCGTGGTAGGTGTAATTACTTTACTGGTTGGCGCGACTACAGTATTTGTTGAATTGCAAACCGCTTTAAACCGTATCTGGCATGTTAAACCACCAAAGGCCGGTGCCATCCGCCGCCTGATTCTTTCCCGCATCCTGTCATTCGGGATGGTATTAGGCTTGGGATTTTTGCTGTTATTGTCGCTTTTAATATCAATGGCACTGTCTGCAATTGTGGCATGGTGGGGTACCCTATTTGGCGACAAGGGACATTTATTTCAATTAATAAACTTCGTTGGCAGCTATGTGATAATAACCGTGGTTTTTGCCATGATATACAAATTTCTGCCTCATGTTAAAATTGGCTGGCGCGACGTCTGGACAGGCGCAATGGTAACTTCACTGTTATTCACCATCGGAAAATCTTTCCTTACTGTATATCTTGGTAAGTTCGGCACCGCATCCGCCTTCGGCGCCGCCGGTTCGCTGGTAGTGCTGTTGGTATGGGTCTACTATTCAGCCCAAATCTTCCTGATGGGTGCGGAATTCACCTGGGTATACGCCCACCGATTCGGCTCGATGAAAGAGAAGGTTGATGTGCATGGGGTGGAAAAATAGAACCACAGATTAAAATGATTGAAAATGATTTTATGATTTACGCAATTGTGAAATTAATACCCTTTATTTGATTGGTAGATAAGAGTAATCATTTTAATCATACCCAATCATTCTAATCTGTGGTTCAGGCAAAAAACTAAGTTGAACTAACAAGATATCTGAATTACATCTTATCTTGCCAATCTCTGTTAATAAAAATCTGCAACACTTCATTGTCTGAACCGCGGATTTAGAGGACTTGATGGATTGATAGGATTATCTTTTGTTTTTAAATATAAGTTATTTGATAATATAACAGGTAATGTAATAATTTTAATCATACCCAATCATTCCAATCTGTGGTTTTATTTTAAAATTTCTCTCTTCTCTCTTCTCTCTTCTCTCTTCTAAAGGGTATAATGTGAAAGGAGAAGATGACTGTTTTGACTGAAACTTTAAATAACATCCGGGTGGTTTGCGCTATGTCTGGCGGGGTGGATAGTTCGGTGGCGGCGGCTTTGCTGGTACGGCAGGGTTATGACGTTATCGGGGTTACCCTGCAGGTTTGGCCGACGCCGGATGAGCGGGATAGGGCGTGCTGTTCGCTATCGGCGGTTGAAGACGCGCGGCGGGTGGCGGCAAAGCTGGGAATTCCGCATTATGTTTTGAATGTACAGGATGAGTTTCGAAAGAGAGTTATTGACCCGTTCATAAACTCTTACCGTGATGGCGAGACCCCCAACCCTTGCATTGAATGCAACCGTTGGATAAAGTTCGGTTTGCTGCTGGATTATGCGCGCGAGTTAGGCGCGGAATATATCGCCACCGGGCATTATGCGCATATCGTCTATGATGACGAGTCGGGACGTTTCTTTTTGCGGCGCGGCACCGATGTGAATAAAGACCAGACTTACGTTTTATACGGTATGAGCCAGGACCAGTTGGCGCACACGCTTTTCCCGTTGTCCGGCTATAATAAACCGGAGACCCGCAAGTTGGCGGCGGAGTTGGGGATGAGGGTGGCGGGAAAGCCGGACAGCCAGGAGATATGTTTTGTCCCCGATGACGATTACCGGGCATTTTTAATGGAATACGCGCCGGATGTTTTTCACCCAGGAATGATGGTAGATACCACCGGCATGACGCTGGGACAGCATCGCGGCACCGCCGACTATACCATCGGCCAGCGGCGCAGACTGGGGATTGAATCAAATGAACCGCGATATGTGGTGGGTATCGACGTGCAAAATAACCAGGTAGTAATTGGCGGCAACGAAGATTTGATGCAAAAAACTGTATTGGCGAATGACGTGGTATATGGAAAATACGATGCGCCATATTGGCAAACCCCGCGGGAAGTGACGGCAAAAGTACGGTCGAATATGCGAGTGCAGCCAGCGATGGCACAAGTGGTTGATGGCAGTTTGCAGGTAATTTTTAACCAGCCGCAGCGGGCAATAACCCCCGGTCAGGCAGTGGTTTGCTACGACGGAGACGATGTGGCGGTGGGCGGAACGATAGTGCAACAGGGAGAAATAGGGTGATTTATCTTGATTACGCCGCTTCCACCCCGCTGGACCCCCGCGTTATTGAAGTCATGCGCAATTGCGAAGGAATTTACGGCAATCCATCGAGCCAGCATGCCGAAGGCAGAAAAGCGCGAGCGATAATAGATAACGCCCGCGACGATGTGGCGGCATACTTTAACGCGAAAAGCAGCGAGATAATCTTCACCAGCGGCGGCACCGAATCGGATAACCTTGCCATCAAAGGCGTCGCTATGGCAAACCGCAAACGCGGCAATCATATCGTTACCACCACAATTGAACACCACGCAGTGCTGGAAACCTGCGCGGCGTTAGAATGTGGTGGATTTAAAGTTACCTACGTCAAACCTGATAAGAATGGGCTGATTTCCCCGCAGCAGATATCAGATGCGATAACCTCGGAAACAATTCTGGTGTCAGTGATGGCGGCGAACAACGAGATTGGCACTATTCAACCCATCGGAGAAATTGCCGCTATTTGCAAGGAAAAAGATGTTTTATTTCACACCGACGCGGTGCAGGCGGCAGGCGAGATAAGAATAGATATTGCGCAGATGCCAGTTGATTTAATCAGCATTTCCGCGCACAAAATTTATGGGCCAAAAGGTATCGGCGCATTGTATGTGCGATCCGGCACACGCATCACCCCACACCTGCATGGCGGGCAGCAGGAAACCGGTCGCCGCGCCGGCACCGAACAGTTGCCGGCAATCGCTGGGTTCGCGGCAGCAGTGAAAATATTACCGGATGCTGTCGAAATAAACAAAATCCGCAAGATGCGCAACAGTTTCATCCGCGAGATTGCCGACATACCAGGCATACGGTTTCACGGCGATATGAAAAATCGTCTTGCCGGAAATATAAATTTCGCAATAGCAGGCATCACCGGCGAAAAGTTGATGATGGCGCTTGATCTGCGCGGTATCTGCGTCAGTACAGGCGCCGCTTGTGCCGCCGGAGCCGTCGGCGCGTCCCACGTCATTACCGCCCTTGGATACACCCCAACGCAAAGCGCGGAAGCAATACGAATAAGCATTGGCCGCGGCACCACCGCGGATGAGATGCGCGAGACAGCGCTGGTGATTCGTGAAATAGTAATTAAAATTAATTTTTGACATGATTTACATGATTTTTTGGCTTCGCCATTAAATAGTTTTATCTTGTTAATCATGTCAAAAAAACGAAAATTCTCTAAATAAAGGATATTTATCATGAAGCTTTTAAAATTATCTGATTTAATAACCAGCGATACCCGCCTACTGCCTGCGCTGCTTGGCGACGCTAACATCACCGGCGGCGGCATCTATTGCTTTAAACCCGGCGAAACCGCCCATCCTGAAGCGCGACACGTGCATGAAGTAGACGAAGTATTCATCTTCATCCAGGGAAAGGGTATCATTCCCATTGATGGAGTAGAATACCCGGTACAAACCGGCGACGTGGTGATAGTAGAAGCCGGCGAAGACCACCACACCAGAAGTTCAGAGGAATACCCGCTGGTTGCGGCATGGTATGTGATGAGTAGATGAGAATGGCAAATTGTAAATGGCATATTGAGGAAACCGGTTGTAAATTTACATAACAAACTCTATAATAAGTTAACACTAAATTCTTGTTCACAGGTTTATTACCTATAATAAGTAGCAGGAAAGATGAAGAAATTATTATTAAAACTAAGGAGCAAAGAATATTAAGATGGAAACGAAGCAAAAAATAGGGTTAATTGGCTCAACAATTCTCTTTATAAGTGTATTTACCCCAATAATTAGCTTTCCAATTTTTGGAAACATGAACTATTTTCAACATGAGAATGGCGATGGAATTATTGTTCTTATTTTATCTATTG
>Ga0194053_10002550_pt1 | contig 10739 bp, 9 predicted proteins | sample SepL228m_MetaG_FD_161684 | JGI IMG/M metagenome (GOLD analysis project Ga0194053, IMG submission 161684) | Anoxic zone freshwater microbial communities from boreal shield lake in IISD Experimental Lakes Area, Ontario, Canada - Sep2016-L227-8m | ecosystem: Environmental > Aquatic > Freshwater >...
CCCAGAGCCGCCGCGACCAGACGATCCGGCCAAGAACCCCCGAGCGCCCCCCGGCCCGCGGAGGAAACTGTCCCCGCAAGGTCGCAGGCCTTCGGCAGGGCCTGGCAGATGCCAGCCACAGCCGCAGCGAGGAGGAGGAGCAGGTTCTTCAAATTTATCTGTCGGTTGGTATCCGGTCGGAATATGCTCCGCCCATGCCCGTTCGTGCAACCGTATTGATTCTTGCCATGTTTTTTACCACCCGCCTCAACGCCCTCGACGTCGGCGCCCCGGCCCCAGTGATCACCGCGACCGATCAGGACGGCAAGCCGGTCGCGTTTCAGGATGTCTATGCGAAGGGGATCACGCTCGTCTATTTTTACCCGAAGGCCGACACTCCCGGCTGCACTGCCCAGGCCTGCTCGCTTCGTGATTCCTTTGCGGACCTCCAAGGGGAAAACCTTCAGATTCTCGGGGTCAGCCGCGACACGCCGGATGCGCAAAAAAAGTTCCGGGAAAAATATCAACTTCCGTTTGCGCTGATCGCCGACAAGGACGGCAAAGTTGCCATGGCATTCGGGGTGCCGCGCATGATGGGGCTGCCGATCAGCAGCCGCCAGTCGTTTCTGATCAAGGATGGCAAAATCGCATGGGTGTCGCTCCAAGCCAAAACCAGAGATCACGCCGGAGAAGTTCAGGCGGCATTGGATGCCTTGAAGCCGCGTTGATCGCGCCCGGTTGACCCGGGCCGCCGGACATACATTTCGATCCGGCAATCAAAGCCCGACATGTCCACCACTTGGCTGGATTGCAGCCCGAGCAAGGGGTGCGGATTTTCCATGCGCAGCGGATTGGCGAAGACCAGCCGACCGCCGGGCCTGAGCGCCACGGCGGCGGCGTCAAAAAGATCGGCGATCAGAGCCCGCAGGTTGGGGATGGGGACGCGCATTCCCATGGGCGGGTTCGTGATGATCAGGCTCACGCGCCCGGGGCCCAGCTCCGCGATCGCGGTGTGCTCGCGGAAGTCGCGGCAAAACCACTGCGCCGCCACAGAGGCTCCCGCCGCGGCGAAATTCCTTTGCGCGACGGCGAGCGCCTCCGCGCTGCGATCCGTCCCGTAGAGCGCGCGCACGCCGCCAAGCAGGGCGCATTCGATCAGCTCGGTGCCCGAGCCGCAAAACGGATCCCAGACGACTTCGTCTTGGGCCCGTCCGGCCAGCCGGGCCATGCAGGCTGCGAGCGGCGGGTGCGAGGCTGCGGGGATATCCTGCAGGCGGTAGGCGAACCTCGGATCGGGCGTCCATCGCGGGCGCAGCTCGACCGATTCCCCATGCGCGCCGGAGAAAACATCCATCGCCCACAGCGCACTCCGCGGATCGTTGAGAATTTCCGGGCACAGGGCATAGGCGCGATTCGCGAGTTCCCGCACCGCCCCGCGCTGGTGGCCTTTGGAAACAAAGTCGATCCGGTAGCGCGCGGGCCCGTCGGTGAAAGTTTTGAGCAGGCACCTGGCGCGCGGGGAAGTCATCACCCGGGCGAGGGATTCCGCGGGAGCCGTGCCGAGAAAAAATCCCGCCGTGCCGAAACAGCGCATCGCATAAACATCGGCCAGCGAGAACGGGGCCGCGGGTTCGATCACCACCAGCCCCTCCCGCAAATCGAGGACACGGAATTTCCCGTGCGCCTCCGCCTCCGAGCGCACCGCGCCCTCCAGCCCGCGGCGTCCGCGCAAATGGATCTTCACCCCCGCGAAATCGTCCAGCATCCGATCCATCCTCACCATGCCGGGGCATTCGCTCCGCGCCACCGCCGCCCGCGCCTTCTGCTCGGTTTGCGGCAGCAAGCCCCGGGTCGCGGCCAGCGTCTCCGCCCCACCGATCTTCTCGAGCGCCCCGGAAAGAAATTTTTTCTCCCGATCGTTTCCCGTGCTTTTGAGCAGGGCCAGCAGCGCGGACTCGTCAGCCGTTCCGGCTCCCGTTTTCGGCAGGGCGGACATCGCATAACGCCGGATTTTTTCTTCCGGGTCGGCGAGCAATTTGCGCAGCCACGTCCGCACGGCGTCCCCTTGTGCGACCGGGCCGGCCTCTGAAAAAACCACGCCCACAGCCCGGACGACCGCCACCCTCCGCATCCGCTCCTCCGGCGCGGCGCGGTCGAACCGCGTCACCTCCTGCGTCCAGAGCCGCTCCCACGGCATCGCGCGCAACTGCTGGTAAAGCTCCTTGCCGGCGTTGGGTTCCCCGCTCTTCATTCCTGACAGGAGTTGATCGTGCTCACTTCGTGAAATGAAGTGTTTGCGTAAATCCCGTCGCCGTCAATCCCTCCGGCGGGGGAGAGCAATGGCTCTCACCGCGAAAAGCGGGTTGCAATGGTTGGACAGCGGGCGGGGGATTTGTTAGGATGCAAAAAATGAACCGTGCGTTTGTTTTTCGGGTGCTGCTCGTCCTCCTTCCGGCGATGCCGGGCAGCGCCGAGTCGGACATCGGGGCGGAGTTGCAGCGGAGTTCCGACGAGCACATGCGCGAGGAGTTGGGCGTGAACCCGATCACCGCCCCCTCGATCCGCGACACGCTCAAGCAGCTGGAGGTTTTTCGTCCGGTGCCCGTGGCGCTGATTGCCGCGTCAAACCGGGAAGCGACATTCAACAACCGCCTGCAGACGGCGATGCACTTCGGCTCGCTGGTGGCCGACGGTTTCCTGCTCACGCTTGCCGAGCGCACGCAGGATATCCAGAGCGTCGGCAAGGCGCTCATCCGGCAGTCCCGCGCGCTTGGCGTCGGTGAGCGGCTCACCAAGCGCAGCAAGAGCCTTCTGGAACTCAGCGACAAAGGCGACTGGGCGGGGATGCGCCAGGAGCTCGTGCGCACGCAGAAGGACGTCGAGACGTCCATGCTCGAACTTCGCGATGAGGAGATGGCGCACATGATCAGCCTCGGCGGATGGCTTCGGGGGTTCCAGCTTGGTGCCGCGAGTACGGCCGACGCCTACGCCCCAGCCAAGGTGAAAGTCCTCGGGAACATCGAGATCATGGACTACTTCTTGGACCGCCTCGACACGCTGCACCCGCGGCTGAAGAAGACCGAGATGGTGACGGCGCTCACCGCCCGCCTGAAGGAGATCCGCTCGCTGGTCGCCGAGGCCGAGGGCAAGCCGCTCACTCCCGAACAGGTGCGGAAAATCAGCGATCTCGCCAACGCCGCCGAGGCCATCGCGACCTCCAAAGTGGACGAGGAGGGCCGGTTTGAGAAAGCTGCCCGGTAGCGTCAATTCCCGAAGAAAGGCATTCCGTTCGGCTGCCGGGTATGAGAGAAAGCAGGCATGCATAGCGAAGCCGGATTTCTTTTTTGTGGAGCGGCGATTTTTTGTGGGCTGGCGGCGGCCGCGGTTTTGACGCGGCTCGCGTTTTTCGCAACCGAGAGCATCGCACGGGCGCCGTGGCTGGATTTTTTTGTGAGCCTGTTCACCTGGGTTCCGTGGGCGGTGGGAGGATGGCTTTCCGGCTGGGCCGGGGTGGGGGCCGCCATTGCGGCGCAGCTCGTGTTCCTCCATGTTTTCTGCCTCGTCCACCGGGCGGTGCGTGGGAAGAAAGGCCGGACGCTCACCGACGCGCAGGCGAAGATCCTCGGGCCCGTGCGCAACCAGCTTTGCCTGATGCTTCAGACGCCTGCGGTGCTCGTTTTCGCGCAGGTGCGGATCGCGGAGATCCTGCTCTACCCGCCCGTGGCCTGGCTCGGAAAGCTGCCGACCTACAAGTCTGCCGAGTGGGTGAACCTCTCGCGCCACAAATACGACGGGCTCATCGGCTACGACCTCCTGTGGTGCTGGTATTGCGACTGGATGACCGGAGTCTGGGCGCTCGGCAGCGAAATGCTCCGCAACATCGAATCGTTCTGGTGTCCGATCCGGTTCCGCAGCGACACGAAGAACCGGAATATCGCGGTGGATTTTCCGGATGTCGCGCAGTGGACGCCGGCGGATGCGACGATGGAGGAGGCCGTCCGCACGTTCGAGGCCCGCTACGACGGGGATCGCCCGAACAGCTGGTGGGGCCACCCGGATCGCGGCGTGCGTCCTCCCAAACCGTGAATTTCCAGCGGTCAGAGCCGTCGCGGGAATACCGCGCGCTCCGGCTGGTCAGCGAGGGGGGTCGCTGGGAGATCGGGCTGAGCCCGTATCAGAGCGGTCTCCGCCTCCGCATGGGGTTGGCCGGACGCCCTCCTTCGGTGATGGATTTCTGTCTCGGTCATGATGAACGGATCTACGCGCCGGTGCTGCTCGCGGTGGCCGGACGGCTGAACGACATTCCGGAATCGGCGTCCGCAAAAGAGATTGATGCCGCGTTCCCCTGGGCCGGCACCCGTCCCGACCTCGCGATCCATCTCCCGCTGCTCATCGGCGGGTTGCCCCGCCCGGCGGATGCCCGATCTGCTCCTTAGCCTTGGCGGCGGCGCTTGACGCGGATTTGGGCGAGGGATTTCTGGAGGGAGGCCTTCACTGTGGCGTGCTCCTCATCGCTCATCTTGTCCGTGCGCATCGCGCCTTCGGCACGGCGGATCGCCTCCTCGGCGGCGGACTCGTCGATGTCGCTTTCCCTGATCGCCATGTCGGTGAGGACCGCGACTTTATCGGGGCTGATTTCCACAAAACCTTCCCCCACCGCAAGCCGGATCTCCTCGCCGCCCTTCGAAACCCGGAGCTCGCCCGGAGCAAGCTGGGTCATCAAAGGGACGTGCATCGGAAGCACGCCGAGCTCGCCCTCGATGCCGGGAATCACTACGGAATCCACGTCGTCCGAATAGGTTTTGCTGTCGGGAGTGACGATTTCGAGGCGAAACATGGCGGGGAGGGGAGAAGGATTAAGGTTAAAGGCTAAAGGGACAGAGCGGACACTTAATCCTCCGCAATCATTTCGATGCCGCCCTTCATGTAGAAGTTCCCCTCGGGCACGTCGTCGTGTTTTCCCTCGAGGATTTCCTTGAATCCGCGGATCGTTTCGCCGATCGGGACGTATTGTCCCTTGGTTCCGGTGAAGACCTCCGCCACGTGAAACGGCTGGGAGAGGAAGCGCTGGATTTTCCGGGCGCGATAGACCGTGAGCTTGTCCTCCGGCGAAAGCTCGTCCATGCCGAGAATGGCGATGATATCCTGGAGATCCTTGTAGCGTTGGAGGACGGTTTGGACGCCGCGGGCGACTGCGTAGTGCTCCTCGCCGATGATGTCCGGGGCGAGAGCCTTGGAGGTCGAGGAGAGGGGATCCACGGCGGGGTAGATGCCGAGCTCCATAATCGAGCGCTCGAGCACGACCGTTGAGTCGAGGTGTGCGAACGTGTTCGCGGGCGCCGGGTCGGTGAGGTCGTCCGCGGGGACATAGACCGCTTGGAACGAGGTGATGGAGCCCTTGGTGGTCGAGGTGATCCGCTCCTGCAACTCGCCCATTTCCGCGGCGAGCGTCGGCTGGTAGCCGACCGCGCTCGGCGTGCGTCCGAGCAGGGCGGAAACCTCCGAGCCAGCCTGCGAAAAGCGGAAGATGTTGTCGATGAAAAGGAGGACGTCCTGGTTTTTCTCGTCTCGGAAATACTCGGCCATCGAGAGGGCGGTGAGGGCGACGCGGAGGCGTGCGCCGGGGGGCTCGTTCATCTGGCCGTAAACCAGCGCGACCTTGGATTTTTCGAGGTCGTCCTGGTTGATGACACCCGACTCGCTCATCTCCGCGTAGAGGTCGTTGCCCTCGCGGGTGCGCTCGCCGACGCCCGCGAAGACGGAATACCCGCCGTGGCCTTTGGCGATGTTGTTGATGAGCTCCATGATGACGACCGTCTTGCCGACGCCGGCGCCGCCGAACGCGCCGACCTTGCCGCCTTTGGTGAACGGGCAGATCAGGTCGATGACCTTGATGCCGGTCTCGAGGATCTCGGCTTTCGTGTTCTGTTCGGTCAGCGGCGGGGGCTTGCGGTGGATCGGATATTTTTTTTCGAATTTCACCGGGCCGCGCTCGTCGGTCGGTTCGCCGATGACATTAAAAATCCGCCCGAGGACACCTTCGCCGACCGGCACGGAGATCGGGGCGCCGGTGTTGGTGACTTCCATGCCGCGAGCGAGGCCCTCGGTCGAGCTCATGGCAATCGCGCGCACCCAGTTTTCGCCGAGGTGCTGCTGGACTTCGAGGGTGAGCCGGTTCTCCTGGCCGGCGGCCTCGAACGTGATCTCCAGCGCGTCGTAAATTTTTGGCAGACCGCCGGACGCCGGGTTGAACTCGATGTCCACGACCGCGCCGATGACCTGAACGATTTTTCCTTTGTGATTCATGTGAATGGGTTTGGCAGATCCCGAGGGAGGGAACAAAAACCCATAACCGCGACGTTTGCCCCAGACAATAGGAATTTTCCAAAAAATGCGGGGGGCTCCGGAGCGGCGCGACTTGCAGGAGCAATTTGTTGAAAGCGGCCCGGGACGTGGCATATTCCTCTACGGTATGAAAACTCTGCTCCTTGGAATTCTTGCCACAGCGCTCGTTGTGCATGCCGGCGACAAAACGCCCGCTCCGGTGGTCGTCCCGGTGCAAAGCGGCGGGACCGCCACGACCTCGAAGTTCGGAGACGGCTACATCACCCGCACGAGCGACGGGCAGACCTATACGACCTCGAAGTTCGGGAGCGGCACGATCACGCGCGACAGCAAGGGGAACACCTGGACGACGAGCCAGTTCGGGGCCGGGGCGATCACGAGGGGTCCCGACGGGCAGACGATCACGACCTCGAAGTTCGGAGACGGCTACATCAACCGCGACAACAAGGGCGGCACGACGACCACCTCGAAGTTCGGAGACGGAACGATTTCGAGGGGCAGCGGGGGCGGAAGCGCGACGACCGGCCCGTTCGGGAGCGGCTACGTCACGAGGGGCTGCCCGGGAGCGTCCGGGGCGAACTCCACGGTGCCGGGCAACGTCATCGTTCTGCCCGCGCGGAAGTAGCCACCCCTGTCCTCTGGCGTGATGCTGAGCCCTTCGACTTTGCCTTCGCGGAAGGAACACTCCACAGCGGCCTTGCCGGGGGCGTGGAGTTTGAACTCGACATCCCAATCCTTTGGCCAGGCCGGCAGCACACGAATCTCGTCGCCAACGGACTGCATGGCCATGAGCTGGAGCGCATGCATGGCAGTGCCTCCGTGGTCCTGGTCGGGAATCCAATCGGCGTTCGGTCCCCAAAAAACAGGAAAGCGGGAGTAGCCGCTTGGCAGGCTAAATCGCCTGACCACGGACTTTCTGGCATCTTCCGTGAGCCCGAGCAATGCCGCCTGCATGCCATCCTGCGCCCAGCCGTCGTCGTGGGTGAATTCGCGCTGCTGGAATGTCCGGATGCCGATCGCTTGGTCGGCTGAGTCCAAGCCGCACAAGTGATAGGGAAAGACCGCGTAGAGCTCGGGGTTTTCAATGTTTTTCCGCATCCCGATCACCACTTCGGCCGGGGCGAAAGAAAGTTGATCGCCGCGCAAGGGAAGCGGAGGCAGCTCGGTCAGCAGCCTGCACCAGGACGCGCGCCGCGCTGCGGACACCAGCCCGAGAGGCAAGGCCAACAGATCATTGAGACAGGCCATGAGGCCGGCAATTTCCGGCAGAGGATTTTCCACTTCCCACCACTGCTCGATCGCCTGGGCAGGAGTGAGGTGAAGCCTGCCGCCCCGGCGGGGGAAATGGAGATCGTAGTAATCCAGAACCGCCTCGGCGAGCGGCAGAGCTGTCTCGCGCAAGAACCCTTCATCCCCGGTAAAGCGGTGGAACATCAAGGCGTGGTGGACCACTTCCAATCCGCTGGAATTGTGATAGCGGATGTATTGATTTTGGCTGAGGTGTCCGGCCAGAGCCTCATCGCGTTCGCCCGGCCATCCGTAGTTGTGCTCGAGGTAGCCGCCCCAAAACGTCATCGTCTCCAGAAAGATCGCCCCTTCGTGGCCGCAGAACTTCCGGCAGCGCTCGCGGGCGGCAGGAAGGGTACGGCGATACATCTCAAAATACGGGCGCAGCATTTCGAAATCTCCCGAGCAGAGCATCGCCCAGTATGGCAGCCGCGTGTTCTGGTGCCAGTAGCCCGGACCCCACCGGCGATAATCGGCATCGTAGTCCTCACCCGGATATCGCCAGTCCGCTGTAAAAATCGAGCCGTTGAATTTAATGGGATACTCTCCACGGCCCGAGCAGGCATTGATGTAGCGCTGCAGCGCGTAGCCGTCCGAGACCTTGCGTGCGGCCTCCGAGCCTCCGGCCTCGATCGCGCTCCTCGCCCAAAACTCGCGCCACCAGCCGACATGCGCGTTCCATGCGGGTTCCTCAACTGCGGATGGGGTTTCTTGCGAGACCTTCCGGGCGGCGGCCAGCCACTCTTCCAGCGACGGGCAGCGTTGAGTGAGAACCGTCACTGTCGTGGCGAAGACGGCACATGGCCGCTCCGAAGCCAGCGTATCAGGTGCGGTCTTGACCAGCCCCACCCCTCGAATGACGCCGCCGAATGCACGGTGCATCAGCGGATCGACCTCGTCACCTATGAGCGAGTCCAAGCCCTGCATCGAAAGATTTGACGCCCAGGAAGACGACTCGTTGTGATGGCACCAGGCCAGCTCATGCTCCGGAACATCCAACAGCTTGTCGGCGTCATGGTAGACCGGATACGGGCTGTCCGTGTGCAAGCCGTGCTTTTCCCCGCCACGCAGCTCACGCCGTTGCGTGCGCCAGATTTCCAGTTTGACCTCGCCGACAAGGCCAGCTGGCCCGCGTGCGAGCAGATGGATATTCGGGTGGTGCGCATCCACCCAAAGACGCGCTTCGCCGCGATCCGCCGTCACCACGATCGCCCCCTCCTCAAGCCGCAAGGCCCAACGGAAGCTCTCTCCCGCCAGCAGGGGCACCCCGTCCACTCGCAGAGATACGCGCACCCGGCCGACTTTGTAGAGCTGACCGAATTCGCCCCAGGCGTCAGTCTTGCCGATATAAAAAACGAGATCGCCGCAGGGTTCCACCCAAACATTGATCCCGATATCGCCATTCCCGAGCGGCATCGAACCCGCCGAGTCTGGCGAGGGAGAATTCCAAATTACATTGTGCATGTTTATTTTAAACGAGCATTTTGCAAAACCCGGAAAATGCAACGCCTGATTTCATAAAGTTTTGATTTTTACGGGCGAGGCGTGATTGGACCGGCGATGGAACCGCGAATTCCGCCGACTCTTTTGAAGAATCGAAAAAAATCTGCCAATCGTTGGCTGATTTGAGCAAAAGTCTTCGAAATCACGGCGTGAGGCTTCCTTGTTGGGCTTATCCCCTCTCTTGGAAAAAAACCTAAATAGGAAAATGGGCACGGTGGTTTACCGCTGAAGTTGCCTGACAGTATTTGGCGGGAAGCCTGTGAAAGACGCTCGCCTGGACTTGCAGAGTCAGTGTCCACACGGGCTGGACGCCGGTGCTCCTTGGGCTTTCGCGTCTCACACGCTTTCCTTGCAGGTCAGGATGTCTGGAAATCCTCAGGCGCAAACGCAGGATGTCCCGGGCTGCGGGATCGCTTGAAGGGTCCCCGAAAAGCTCGGAGGCGAAAAAGCGGTCTTTGCATCGCGGCAGAAAAACGCATCCTTTCCGAAATGCCATCCGGCCAACCCATCAAGTCTCCGCGCTCGCGCGAGCCAAGGCTGCCCCGCCCCGTGGCGGTTGCCGGCACCGGGAGCTACATTCCTACGCGGGTGCTCACGAATGCCGATTTGGAAAAGCTCGTGGATACCACCGATCGCTGGATTGTTGAACGCACGGGAATCCGCGAACGCCGGATCGCCGCCGAGGACGAATGCACCAGCCACATGGCCGCCGCCGCCGCCCGCAGGGCACTGGAAAATGCCGGGCTTCGGGCGGACGAGGTGGATCTGATCATTGTGGCGACGGTGACGCCGGACACGCTTGTGCCGGGGACGGCGTGCCGGGTTCAGCGGCTGATCGGCGCCTCGAATGCGAATGCGTTCGATGTCAGCGCCGCGTGCGCCGGCTTCCTTTACGCCGTGGAAGTGGGCCGCCAGTTCGTTGCCGGGCACTCCTGCGCGAACGTCCTGGTCATCGGTGCGGACAAGCTCAGCTCGCTCATGAACTGGACCGACCGCAACACCTGCGTCCTGTTTGGCGACGGGGCCGGCGCCGTGGTTCTCCGCTCGCTCGATGGCAGCACCAGAATCCTCGCCACTTACATGGGAAGCAACGGCGATCTCGCGGAGATCCTGCAGATCCCCGGCGGCGGATGCGCGCTGCCCATCACGGCGGAAAATGTCGGCCAAAACCTCCGCACCCTGCAAATGAACGGCCGCGAAACATTCAAATATGCGGTCACCGCCATGATCCGATCGTCCCTGAACGCCCTCGACCAATGCGGACTGAAGGTCTCGGACATCGCCTGCGTCATCCCGCACCAGGCAAACATCCGGATCATCGAGGCGATTTCCGACCGGCTTGATGTGCCGATGGAAAAATTTTTTATCAACCTGACCCGCGTGGGTAACACGTCGGCCGCTTCGATCGCGATCGCCTTGGATGAGGCGAACCGGGCCGGTCGGATCCAACGCGGAGACAAGATCCTCCTGGTGGCATTCGGCGGCGGGCTCACCTACGCCGCCTCGGTCATCGAGTGGTGAAGGGGGGCGGGCACTCGCCGCGGAGATCAAGAACCCGGCGGATCGTGTCCTCGATCAGGTTGTTCGGGCAACTTGCGCCGGCGGTGATGCCGACGGTCACGCGT
>Ga0194053_10002554_pt1 | contig 10734 bp, 11 predicted proteins | sample SepL228m_MetaG_FD_161684 | JGI IMG/M metagenome (GOLD analysis project Ga0194053, IMG submission 161684) | Anoxic zone freshwater microbial communities from boreal shield lake in IISD Experimental Lakes Area, Ontario, Canada - Sep2016-L227-8m | ecosystem: Environmental > Aquatic > Freshwater >...
TTCCGGAATGTGGGTGATCACGCGGTTTTCGGCATTGCGCTACCGGCCGGTAACCCACGGATCGAGCCCAAAGCTGAACTGCCACAGACGTTCTTGGATGTCTTCGCCAAACAGGTCGCCAGGATCCGATCTTCCTGAGTTGTCGCTGAGATTGCTACCGGAAAATGGTCCCTAATAGGGTGCCGCCCAGTAGCGTGAGCAGATGCCTGCGACGCTGATGACCGTCGACGGCTTCCCTGTGCCGGTGAGCGTCACCGGGCCGGAAAAGGGACCCTACGTCGTTCTGATCGGCGCCGCACAGCACGCGCCGGCCGCCTACGACACCCTGTGCGAGCGGCTTCACATCGCTTCGGTGCGGACCGTGGTGATCGGAGCCGATCCCAGACTCCATCCCAAGGCTGTGGTGGCAATTCTCGACACCCTTGAGGTGCCGTGGGCGGTGCTCGTTGGTGACCGGTTTGGTGCTGAACTCGCGTGGGAGGCGGCCGCGATGCGGCCTGACCGGTTCACCGGGTTAGTGGTCATCGACCGCGGGCATCCCAGGGTTGCTGATCCGCACGGGGTGATCCGGGATCCGGACTGCCCCGCGGTCGAGATGAATACCACGGCTTTGGTTACCAGCCCGGCCACCCGCACCCTGGCCAAGGCCAGCCAACGATTTGTCTACGGCGACTATCGCCTGGTCGACTTCGCCAATCGACGCGGTGCTGCGGAGTCGACGGCGCAACTGGCCGCCGAAGTCGTATTGCGAAGCAGCACCTACTAGATCGCGCATACGCTGGGCACCTGCCGCGGGATATTATTCGCGGGCGCGACGCAAGTATGTCGACGGTCGGCTGAATGGCGGAATCAATAATGGACACCTCCGGCTTGATCAGCCTGGGCATTACTGCGGCGACAGGGCTGTTGGGCACCCTGATCGGTGGCCTTGTCGGGTACTGGAGTTCCTCAAAAATGCACGACCGCACCATCGCCACCGAGGAGTCGCGGCAACGCAACGCACACCTTCGTGAAGGAGCGATGGCGTTCATCATCGGGATCCAGAAGCTCGATGTGGGTCCGGCCGCGCTGGAACGGATCGCCCAGCGGTGGGGGCCTGCGGCCGCCACGGTGATATCCCCGGAGACCGATGACCGCGCACTACTCGAGGCCGCCCGAGAGATCTATCCCGCGATCGAAGCCGGCGGGGGCCGGATGCATATTCTGGTGCGGCTCATCAGGGAGACTGGAGTTCTCGATGACGAAGTCGACCAATTCACCTCGCTGCTGTCCGAGATTCGGCTGGTTGCTCCGGCCGATGTCGCCGACGCTGCCCAACGCGTCGTCTACACCGCGATGGCCATGCGGCTGACCGCCGCAGCAGTGCCAGAGCTCAATCGGCATGCCGCCTTCAAGTACAACTCGGCGGTCAATGAGTTCTTCAACAGAGTGCGTCACCACATGAACGTCGAGAACATTGAGTTCGACTTCATCAACGAAAATCTGATACTGGACGTGCTTGAGCTGGAGGGCGATTCAAAGGCCAAGCGCGCAAAACCCTGAGGCCTAGCCGAACGCCGAGTCCTAGCGGGTGATCCCGCGCATGATGAGATCCGTCATCGCTTCGATATGTGCCTGGGCGTCGAGGGGACCGTCGAGGTCGTCGAAGTACGACGAGACCCCCGTCAGGCTGAATGCCGCCTCCGCGCCATGGGCCACCAGGAAGAACAGTGCCCGCGATGAGATGGGGTAGATCACCCCCGCCTCCTCCAGTCGGCCCAGCACAGCGGTGAGGTCCGGCATCAGGGTTCCGAAGCTCTGCTGGAGAATAAACTCCAGCTGCGGCGTGCGGCGCAGACCTTCCATATTCATTAACTGGCAAAACTCAGATCGAGTTTCGTTGACCGCCATGAAGCTGCGGATCATCTCGCGCACCAACGCGAGATCGTCGGCAGGTGCCGGACGGGCGACCCGGTCGGCGTGCATCGCCGCGATCAGGTTCGTGAAGCCGTGGGTGATCGCGGCTTCGAAGATGGCCCATTTGCTGCCGAAGCGCCGGTTCAGCGCGCCGTGGCTCAGGCCGAGCTCAGTTGCCACCGTCCGCACAGACATGCGCTCGTAGCCGTCGGCCGCGAAAGCCTTGAAGGCGGCCTCCAGCAGCACGTCGTCCTCATGGATCCTGGGCCGACCTCGGCCGCGTTTGGTCGCGGGAGCGTCCATGGGCGAAATAGTAGACGGTTCAACGGGAATCCTCTGCACTACCCGCCAGCGAATCTGGCATAGAGGACCGGCAGGATCCCGGCGAGGTGGTTCATCTCCTGAGCGCAGTGCACCAGGGTGTCGCGCGCGGCGGGCAGCAGGCGGGCCACGATCGGTTGGATTGCCCTATCGGTCAGGCGGTTGCCCCGCCGAACGGACACGAACTGGCCGCCCATCCAGAACCGGGACCGCATTTCGCTGCCACCGGGGATGGGTCGCACCTGGTGGATCATCGAACCCAACTCGATGGGCAGCTGCGGTGAGATCACTCGAGCGCACACCGCGATCCCGTCGCCAAGCCTGGTCGGATCAAGTCCGACTGCCGTCGGCTCAATGAAGGAGATACCGCCGTGGACGAACGTCGAGCCGATGTACTCCTCGATGATCGACGTCCGGCCGACGTAATGGCCATCGCCCCCGGTGTCATCCCAGTGCGCTGAGACGTGCGCGCGCGGATGCCACAGCTTGTAACGGCTCGATTCGCTGCCGTGCCAACCGAACCACCACGACCACATCTGCGGCGTCACGCCGGGCATATCGGTGCGAACCGAGACCTGGACGCCGCCGCCGCGAAGGTATGCGAAGCCGTTCTCGGTCTGGTGATAGCCCTCATCGAGAATCGTTGCCGCGTCGTCTAATGCCAGCATGACCTGATCGGCCTGCGGGCCGTGCTCGAGTGCGGTGACGACGTGGGCCGGCAACGGCGCCATCGCGGGGTTGTAGAACGAGCCCCAGTCGGTATCGGCGTCGTCGCCCCGGTAGCCCAGATACGAGTCAGTCATGAGTGGGGTTCCGTCCAGGAGAAGAGCTCGGGCCCTACCCTAATGTCATTTATATGTGTCCGCCTAGTAAATATGGCCATTTTTCTTTACGCTCTCTTACCAACGGGGGATCCGGTCGGGGAACTACCCCGACTCTCTCGGCTACGGAGGACTTCGAAGATGCCATCAACGACGGGAACGCGCAGCGTCGAGGAACTCCGCACCGCGTTGAACAACTGTTACTCCGCGGTGGAAGCATTGTGCGCCGGCCTGAATGAGGCCCAGTGGCAGGTGCAGTCACTGTGCCCGGAATGGACCGTGCGGGGGGTTGTCGACCACCTGACCAGTGTCGAGGCCGTGCTGGCCGGTTGGGTGCCGGAGGACGCCACCGCGACGCCGCCATTCGAGCGCGCGGGGGAGTTCCTGGCGCAGACCGCCGGTCTGCACGGGGCGCAGTATCTGGAGAAGGTTCGCGAGGTCTTCGCCGGCCGTCGGCGCGATCTGGCCGCGCTGTCGCAGTCAGATGTGGAACGTCCGTCATTCACTCCGGTGGGTCCGGGCACGTATGGAAAATTCATGGCGATTCGGGTGTTCGATTTCTGGGTCCACGAGCGCGATATCACCACGCCGTTGGGCCTGTCGACCGAGGACACCGGGTTGGCCGCCGAGATCGCGCTGGCCGAAGTGGAAGGCTCGCTCAGCTACATCGTGGGCAAGAAGGTGGGCCTGCCCGACGGCAGCGGTATCGTCTTCCGCCTCACCGGACCGATCACGGCCGAGTACGCGGTCGCCGTCGACGGGCGAGCCAAACAGGTTGAGCACCTGAACAATCCGGATGTCGAGGTGAGCACCGACTCGACCACATTCATCCAGCTGGCCTGCGGCCGCATCGACCCGCAGGGCCCCATCGATGCGGGCACCATCACCTGGACCGGCGACTCCGAACTCGGCGAGCGTGCCGCCCGCAATCTGCGGTACACGATGTGACCGGGCGCCCGGAGTTCGTCGATTTCCACTTCGACGTCATGTGCCCGTATGCGTATCAGACGTCATTGTGGATTCGTGAGGTCAGCAGATTGACGGGGCTAAAAGTCAATTGGCGCTTCTTCAGTCTCGAGGAGATCAACCGCGTCGAGGGCAAGAAGCATCCGTGGGAGCGCGAGTGGTCATACGGGTGGTCGATGATGCGCATCGGTGCGCTGTTGCGGCGCTCGTCGATGGCCGATCTCGACGCCTGGTATGCCAGGGCCGGCCGTGCCCTGCATGTCGAGGGGCACAAGCCGCACGAGAGATCCGTCGCCCGCCACCTGCTGGCCGAGTTGGGAATGGACCCCGGTCTAGTCGATATGGCGATCGCCGATCCGAGCACTCACGACGAGGTGCGTGCCGAGCATCAGCGCGTGGTCGACGCCAAGGGGTACGGCGTACCGACGCTGTTCTTCCCGGACGGTCAGTGCCTTTTCGGGCCGGTGCTCGTCGAGCCACCCACCGGGGAAGCGGCCGTGCGGCTGTGGGACGCCGTCGTCGCCTGGACGGAGTTTCCCCACCTCTACGAGCTACAGCGACCGAAAACCCCCGCTGATGAGCAGGCGATCGCCGAGGCTTTCCGCCCGTATCTGCAGGCCCGGGATTGGGTATCGATCAACCGCGGTGAGGTCGTCGCCATCGACACACCTGACTAGCGGACCCCGTCCAGTTGCGCACCGGTTTCGTCGACCTGGCGCACCGGCCCGGTGAACCACTTCTTCACCGAGACGTGCCAGTAGATCCACAGCAGGAAGAACGTGCTGCCGACGAGCAACGGGGTGTAGTTGAGGAACTTCCATTCGAAGCTGGCATCCCAGGGCACCCCGCCCAGCGAGGTCGGGAACATGGCGACGATCGAGGTGATGATGATCTCGGCCAGCGCAAGTGGGGCCATCCACCTGTAGTGGCTGCCGATGTTCCAACTGCCGACCTCAAACGAATCGCCGGCCTTGAGGCGGTAGTAGATCGGCACTGCGAAGGCCAGATACAGCCCGACGACGCCGATGGAGACCACCGCGAAGAACGCGATCGGCACCGGCGCACCGTTGATATCGACCGGCACCAGGGCGGGCAGGGTGATGATCGCAGCGATCACCGCTGTCACGATCACCGCGTTGGCCGGCACCTTGCGAGAGTTCACCGCCGACCACAGCTGATGTCCGGGCACTGCGCGGTCCCGACTGAACGCGAACAGCATCCGCGAGGAACTGGTTTGGCAGGCCGTGGTGCAGAACAACTGCCCGGCCGTGGAGATGAACAGCACTGCCGCCGCCCATTTGGACGTCAGCGCCTGGCTGAAGATCGCCGCCACCGCGCCGCCGGCCTTGGACACCCCGTCGGCATCCTGAACCGCAAATAAGAAGGACAGCAGGAGAATCCAGCCACCGATCGCCGAATAAAAGATCGACCGCCAGATGCCTTTGGCCGCACCGTCGGCTGCGCTCTTGGTCTCCTCAGACAGGTGCGCCGAGGCGTCGTAGCCGGTGATCGTGTACTGGGTGAGGATCGCCGAGATCGGCAACACGATCAGCAGCCAGCCCAAACCGGATGTGGCCCCATCGAACATGCCGCTGTTGTTCACGGTCCTGGCGAACACGTCGCCGACGCTGGCATGGTGTTCGGGAACCAGGATCAGGATCGCGATCACTGCGGCCGCACCCGCCACGTGCCACCAGACCGAGATGTTGTTGATGACGGCGAGCAGGTGACTGGAGAAGATATTGATGACGGCCACCACCGCCAGGATGATCAGGAACATCACGAACACCCGCTTGAGGCTGTAGCCGGCCAGCCAGTTCTCACTGAGGGTGCCCAGCGTCAGGTCCAGGAACGTCGCGCTGCCGTAGGCCACCGAGGCCAGGATCGCGATCAACCCGACGAGGTTCAGCCAGCCGGTGTAGTAACCGGCCTTGGGGCCGCCGAGCTTTGCCGCCCACCAGTAGATTCCACCCGAGGTGGGAAATGCCGACACCAACTCCGACATGCAGAACCCGATCAGCAGAATGAATGCGGCTAAAATCGGCCAGCCCCACGCGATGGCTGCCGGGCCGCCGTTGTTCCATCCCAGGCCGAACGAGGTGAAGCAGCCCGCCAGGATCGAAATGATCGAGAATGAAATGGCAAAGTTGTTGAATCCGGACCAGGATCGGGACAGCTCCTGGGAGTACCCCAACTTGGCTAGCTGTCGTTCGTCGTCATCGAGTAGTTCGTGGCCCTCGGGCACGGCGGGTCTCCTTAAATCGGCAAAAAAGCGTGCGTGGAAGGGACGATATGCCGGTTAGGGGGTTGTCGTCCTACCTTTAACAGTGTCGGTTGTGTAAACCTTGGGGCCGACCGCACATCGGGAGGCCTGTTGTTACGTCCTAGCGAAGGGGGCGCTCGTGTCGCCTGACAGCACAGTCGGCCGCCGGCACGGGCTGCTGACGGCCGGTGAGCTGGACCGGCTGATGGCCGCCGGTGAGATCGACACCGTGATCGTGGCCTTCACCGACATGCAGGGCAGACTCACCGGCAAGCGGGTCTCGGCCCGGCTTTTCGCCGAGGAAGTCGCCGCGCACGGGGCCGAGTGCTGCAACTACCTGTTGGCCGTCGACGTGGAGATGAACACCGTCGACGGGTATGCGATGTCCAGCTGGGGGTCGGGCTACGGGGACATGGTGATGGCACCGGATCTGAGCACTCTGCGGCTGATCCCGTGGCTGCCCGGCACCGCCCTGGTGATGGCCGATCTGCACTGGGTGGGCGGCGGCCCGGTCATCGCCTCGCCCCGCGCCATCCTGCGCACCCAACTGGACCGGCTGGCGCAGCGCGGATTAGCCGCTTTCGTCGGTACCGAGCTGGAGTTCATGGTGTTCGACGACACCTACCGCGATGCCTGGGCGGCCGGTTATCGGGGACTGAGCAAGGCCACCGATTACAACGTCGACTACGCCATGCATGCCTCGACGCGCCTCGAGCCGCTGCTGCGTGACATCCGGCTGGGGATGGACGGAGCCGGCATGTACTGCGAGGGCGTCAAGGGGGAGTGCAATCCCGGCCAGCAGGAGATCGCCTTCCGCTACGACGACGCACTGGTCACCTGTGACAACCACACGATTTACAAGAACGGTGCCAAAGAGATCGCGGACCAGCATGGCAAGAGCCTGACCTTTATGGCCAAGTTCGACGAACGTGAGGGCAACAGCTGCCATATCCACATCTCGCTGCGCGGCCACGACGGCACGGCCGTGCTCGCTGACGCGTCCGACCCGTTAGGCATGTCGGCGATGTTCCGTAGCTTCATCGCCGGCCAGCTCGCTACCATGCGTGAGCTCACCCTATTCAGCGCACCGAATATTAACTCCTACAAGCGATTTGCCGCGGGCAGCTTCGCACCCACCGCCATTGCGTGGGGTTTGGACAACCGGACCTGTGCGATGCGCGTGGTGGGCAAGGGTCATTCGATGAGAGTGGAGTGTCGCGCGCCGGGTGGGGATGTCAATCAGTACCTCGCTGTGGCCGCGCTGATCGCCGGTGGCCTGCACGGTATCGACCAGGGTATGGAACTGCCCGAGCCGTGCGCGGGCAATGCCTATGCCGGGGGCGCACCGCGGTTGCCCACCACGCTGGCTGAGGCAGCCGAATTGTTCGCGGGATCCGCTATCGCCAGGGAGGCGTTTGGTGACGAGGTCGTCGAGCACTACCTCAACAATGCCCGGGTTGAATTGGCGGCCTTCAACTCTGCGGTGACCGACTGGGAGAAAGTGCGCGGCTTTGAGCGTCTCTGACACCCGACCGGTGATCGGCCTGACCACCTACCTGCAACAGGCGCAAACCGGGGTGTGGGATGTCCGGGCCAGCTTCCTGCCCGACAACTATCTGCAGGGTGTGGTCCGCGCCGGTGGGATCGCGACGCTGCTGCCTCCGCAACCCGTCGATGCCGATATCGCCGCACAGGTTCTCGCCGGTGTCGATGCGCTGATCATCACCGGCGGACGCGACGTCGACCCCGGCACTTACGACCATGTGCCACATCCGGCCACCGACAGGCCGGCCCGCGACCGTGATGCCTGGGAGTTCGCCCTTCTGGGCGTGGCGTTGCGCCGCGGTATGCCGGTGCTTGGGATCTGCCGCGGCGCCCAGGTACTGAACGTGGCACTCGGTGGCACCCTGCACCAGCACCTGCCCGACCTCCTTGGTCACAGCGGTCATCAGCAGGGCAGTGGGCAGTTCTCGACCTCGACGGTGCGCACCGTGGAGGGCAGCCGGCTGGCCGGTCTACTCGGGGACGAGGCGGCTGTGCAGTGTTATCACCACCAGGGTATCGACCGCCCGGGTGAGGGTCTGACGGTCAGCGCCCGCGATACGGACGGGCTGATCGAAGCCGTCGAGCTGACCGGGGATGATTTCGTGGTGGCCGTGCAGTGGCATCCCGAGGAAACTCTCGACGATCTGCGATTGTTTACCGGGCTCGTTGATGCGGCCCAGACATACTCGAGGGCTCGGACCTTTGTGAAAGGAAGCGTGAATTCGTGACCACCACGGAGCTGATCAACCCGGCTACCGAGCAGGTGCTGCGCAGCGTCGACCTGCTGGATGCGGCTGGGGTCGACGATGCTGTCGCCCGGGCCAAGGTCGCCCAGAAGGCCTGGGCGGCAAGCCCGCCCGCCGCACGCGCCGCCGCACTGCGTTCGTTCGCCGCGGTGGTCGATGCCCACGTCGATGAGTTGGCCGCCCTGGAAGTCGCCAACTCCGGTCATCCCATCGGCGCGGCCGAATGGGAGGCTGGGCACGTCCGAGATGTTCTCCAGTTCTATTCGGCATCACCGGAGCGGTTGTCCGGTAGGCAGATTCCCGTCGCCGGCGGGCTGGATATCACCTTCAACGAGCCTATGGGCGTCATCGGGATCATCACCCCGTGGAACTTCCCGATGCCCATCGCATCATGGGGCTTCGCACCGGCACTGGCCGCAGGTAACGCCGTGGTGCTCAAACCGGCCGAATGGACACCGCTGACATCCATCCGGCTCGGCGAACTTGCGGTGGAGGCGGGCCTGCCGCCGGATCTGTTCCAGGTGCTGCCGGGAAAAGGGTCCGTGGTGGGGGAGCGGTTTATCACCCACCCGGATATCCGCAAGCTGGTCTTCACCGGCTCCACCGAGGTGGGCGTGCATGTGATGGCCGGAGCGGCCCAGCAGATCAAGCGGGTGACCCTGGAGCTGGGTGGCAAGAGCGCCAACATCATCTTCGACGATTGCGACCTGGAGCGCGCGGCCGCCACCGCACCCAACGGCGTGTTCGATAACGCCGGTCAAGACTGCTGTGCCCGCAGCCGGATCCTGGTGCAGCGCAGCGTCTTCGACCGCTTTATGGAATTGCTCGAGCCAGCTGTCAAGGGCGTCGTCGTGGGTGATCCGAGTGCCCGGGACACCGAAATGGGGCCGCTGGTCTCCCGCAAGCAGTTCGAGTCGGTGGCCGGGTACGTTCCTGATGACGCGCCGGTGGCGTTCCGGGGTTCGGCACCGAGTGGGCCCGGATACTGGTTCCCGCCCACGGTTCTCACCCCGTCCCGCGATGATCGCACCGTCACCGACGAGATCTTCGGCCCGGTCGTCGTGGTGCTGCCGTTCGAGGATGAAGCCGACGCGATCGCCCTAGCCAATGACACGGAGTACGGACTGTCGGGTTCGATCTGGACCGACAATCTCTCCCGCGCGATGCGGGTTTCGCGTGCCGTCGAGGCGGGTAACCTCAGCGTGAATTCGCACTCCTCGGTGCGCTACAACACCCCGTTCGGTGGGTTCAAACAGTCCGGTCTCGGCCGCGAACTCGGAGTGGACGCACCGCTGCATTTCACCGAAACCAAAAATGTCTTCTACGCGATCGGAGAACGTTAAGTGGCCGTCTCTAAAATAGATCTGACCCAACGGCTGGCCGGCAAGGTGGCGGTGATCACCGGTGCGGCAAGCGGTATCGGGTTGGCGGCCGCCCATCGGATGCACGCTGAGGGCGCGACCATCGTCGTCGGCGATATCGACCCTAAGACCGGGACCCCGGTGGCAAAGGAACTCGGTGGGTTGTTCGTCGCGGTCGACGTGGCCGATGAGGACGCGGTCAACAATCTGTTCGACACCGCCGCATCCACCTACGGATCAGTGGACATCGCGTTCAACAACGCCGGTATCTCGCCGCCCGATGACGACCTCATCGAGACCACGGAACTCCCCGCCTGGCAGCGGGTGCAGGACGTCAACCTCAAGAGCGTGTACCTGTGCTGCCGGGCGGCCCTGCGGCATATGGTGCCCGCTGGTAGGGGATCCATCATCAACACCGCGTCCTTTGTCGCGGTGATGGGATCGGCCACCTCGCAGATCTCCTATACCGCCTCCAAAGGCGGGGTGTTGGCGATGTCGCGGGAACTCGGCGTGCAGTTCGCCCGCCAGGGCATCCGGGTCAACGCGCTGTGCCCCGGGCCGGTGAACACCCCGCTGCTGCAGGAACTGTTCGCCAAGGACCCCGAGCGCGCGGCGCGCCGCCTGGTGCATATCCCGCTGGGCCGTTTCGCCGAGGCTGAGGAACTGGCCGCCGCGGTGGCGTTTTTGGCCAGCGATGACGCCTCCTTTATCACCGGGTCGACCTTCCTGGTCGACGGTGGAATCAGCTCGGCCTACGTCACACCGCTGTAAGCCGCATCCGGCGGGACACTGCGGGGTATGGTCGAGGTGAAGTT
>Ga0194053_10002556_pt1 | contig 10729 bp, 11 predicted proteins | sample SepL228m_MetaG_FD_161684 | JGI IMG/M metagenome (GOLD analysis project Ga0194053, IMG submission 161684) | Anoxic zone freshwater microbial communities from boreal shield lake in IISD Experimental Lakes Area, Ontario, Canada - Sep2016-L227-8m | ecosystem: Environmental > Aquatic > Freshwater >...
TGCCGGATATTTGAAACGCGAGCAGGATCAAATCGACCGACAGCGTTTGCAGGAAGAGTCCTGCATCCCGGAAGGGATCGATTATGATGCGGTTCCGAGTATGCGGTTGGAGGCCCGGCAAAAGTTTCGAGATTACTCGCCTGGCACACTCGGGCAGGCATCACGCATCAGCGGTATTACGCCAGCGGATATCTCCGTGCTTTCTGTCTGGATCAGGAAGATCTCAGCCGGGCAAGGAGTTGTGAGCGATCACGAGCCAGGAACGCCCGTCGCCGAAGAGTAAGGAACGAATGCTAGTCCTTGGCAGATAACCGTGCCGCAGCCCGCTCATCAGAGTCTTCAATCACGAAAAGGCCCTCCAGTCCGGCAAGGGCAAAAAGATCCGCCACCGGTCTGCTGAGCGCGGAAAAAGCAACCCCCCCGCCCGAGTCCGCATGATGTCGCTGTGCGGTTAGAAAGACGCGCAGACCCGCACTGCTGATATAGGAGAGATCCTTGCAATGGAAGATCATCTTCTGCCCGACGTGTTGCCCCAGAGGAAGGAGCCGCTCTTCCAAGCAGGGAGCCGTTACAGCGTCCAATCTCCCGTTGAGGTGGAAGACAGGAATATCCCCGACCCATGAAAGCTCGATTTGCATGATGGCCATGCTGTCACAGCGTCTCGCGGGCCGCAAAGAATTTGCTCGCGGGCAGAAAGGGTAAGAGGCAACGAGAGAATCTTTTTGACGCAGGCACCTCGGGGAAGGAATCTAGGAGTACTTATGGCCACGACACCTTACGACCTTATTGTTATCGGCGGCGGACCAGCCGGCTATGTCGGCGCAATTCGCGCCGCGCAACTTGGCAAACGCGTTGCCGTTGTTGAGAAAGAGCGCGCCGGGGGAACCTGCCTCAACTGGGGTTGCATCCCGACAAAGGCCCTCCTCAAGAACGCCGAACTCTACTCACAGATCAGCCATCATGCCGAGGATTTCGGTCTGGAGGTTACGGGGCTGAAATACGACTGGGACAAAGTCATCGGCCGATCACGGAAGGTTGCCGACAAGCTTGCCGGAGGGATCGAGTTCCTGCTCAAGAAGAACAAAGTCGACTACATCAAGGGGGATGCATCCATCCCGAAATCCGGCGATGTCGATGTGAAGGGAAGCGATGGAACCGAACAGACCCTGACGGCCGGCAAGATCCTGATTGCCACGGGGGTAGTTACCCGCGAGATGCCTGGCTTTGCCTTCAACGGAACCAGCGTCATCGGTAGCCGCCACGCCCTTGTCCTGGCAAAGCAACCGAAGGAAATCATAGTCATAGGAGCCGGAGCAATCGGAATCGAGTTTGCCTATTTCTTCAATGCCTTCGGCACCAAGGTGACCGTCGTCGAGATGATGCCCAACATCCTCCCGGTCGAGGACACCGAGGTTTCTGTCGCACTTGCCAAGTCGCTTACCAAGCAGGGCATCCGGATGCTCACCGGCACCAAGGTGGAAAAGGCCGAAACGACAAAGAATGGAGTCAGCATCACCGTATCCGGAGGGGCGAACGAAACCCTTACCGCCGATGTGGCGCTGGTCGCCATCGGAGTCTCTCCCCTACTTCCAGGAGGAGCGGCCCCGTTCAAGCTGGACGAGAAGGGCTACCTTGCAGTCAACGACAGATACGAGACCAGCATCCCCGGAGTCTATGCCGCGGGAGACATCATCGGACCCCCGTGGCTTGCACACGTTGCTAGCTGGGAGGCCGTCCAGGCCGTCGAGGGAATGTTCGGGAAGAGGACACCCGCCCGCAAGCGCACGTTCCCCGGATGCACCTACTGTCATCCTCAGGTTGCGAGTGTCGGCCTCACCGAGCGAGCTGCCAAGGAGAAGGGTCTCACCGTCAAGATCGGCAAGTTCCCCTTCCAAGCGAGCGGCAAGGCCATGGCCGTCGGAGACACCGACGGATTTGTGAAGTTGATCTTCAACGAGCCCCACGGTGAGTTGGTGGGTGCCCACATTATCGGAGCCGACGCCACCGAGATGATCGCCGAGATGGGCCTGGCCATCACATTGGAAGCCACCTATGACGACATCGCCTCAACGATTCATGCCCATCCCACCTTGAGCGAGGCAATGTTCGAGGCGACCGAGGCCGCGCTCGGCCACGCCATCCATATTTAGCGCGTCTCGGAGCGACATGGAGAACCCCGCCGAAGAGTCGGTCCGCGATCTTCAGGAGAGCCTGAACGAAAGGGCCTCCGAGGCAAGGGAGGCTCTGCTCACGCGGATTGCTCTGACGACCGCACTAATCGCCGCACTGGCCGCAGTGACCGGCTACCTAGCGGGGGAGAAAGCTGATGAGGCCTTGGTGGATCAGTTCCAAGCCGCGGATCATTGGTCCTATTACCAGGCCAAGGGCATCAAGAGCGCGGTCCTCGGTGCCAAGATGGAGACGCTTCAGTCCCTCGGGGGGAAAACGCCCGCGCAGAGCGATCTCGACAAGCTCGCGCGCTACGAAAAGGAGATGGTGCAAATCAAGGAGTTAGCCGAGGAGAAGCAGAAAGATTCCACCAAACGGCTGGCTCAGCGGATGACACTAGCCAATGGAGTCACGCTGTTCCAAATTGCGATCGCCATCGGGGCCATCTCGGCCATCACGCGAAAAAAAATCCTCTGGGGAGGGAGCCTCCTTTTCGGACTCGCCGGACTGATCCAGCTCCTCCGAGAACTATTGTTTTGATAAGGGAAGTTCCCCGCGAAGTGCCCGGATCTCCTCGGCACGGTCGGCGGCCTTGAAGACGGAGGTCCCGGCGACCATCACATCCGCCCCCGCTTCCCGGCAGAGGGCGGCGGTCTCCACGTTGATGCCCCCATCCACCTCGATCAGGAAACCAAGACCGAGCGCTTCCCGAAGGCGAGCGGCTTCCCGGACCTTGCCAAGCATGTCGGTCATGAACGGCTGGCCACCGAAGCCCGGCTCCACGGTCATGACGAGCAGGATGTCGAAGCGTCCGAAGAGATCACGGGCCTGATCAAGCGGAGTTCCGGGCTTGATCGAGAGCCCGGCCTTTTTCCCAGAGGCCCGGGTTCTATTGAGCGTGACACCGGCGTCGTGATGGGCCTCTAGGTGGGAAGTCACCGACTCCACTCCGCGGATGTTAAGGAACTGCTCCAGATAGCGGTCGGGCCGCTGGATCATCAGGTGGACATCGAGCGGGAGATCCGAGTGACGGGAGGCGGCTTCTACGATCGGGGCTCCAAAGGAGATATTGGGGACGAAGTCACCGTCCATCACGTCGCAGTGAATCCAGTCACAACCGGCACGAGTGATCTCCACCACCTCATCCCCCAGCTTGGAGAAATCACTGGCGAGTATGGAAGGGGCGATCAGGGATGTTTTCATGGGCATTTTCTAGCGGGGGAACGACGATTAGGCTATCCTTGAAATCGTCAAACCACAACGGAACCCCCTGATGAAATCCCCACTGACCCCTCTTTTTTTCATCGCCATGTCGGGGATACTGTTCGGCCAAAACAAGCGCCTGTCCCCATCGACGGCGTTTGATCTGAAAGAGTGGAAGATCACCCTGCCCGGGCCCGTTGAAATCAAGGATCTTCAAGGATACAGCTCCAAGTATTTCGATCTCAATGACAGGGGCGAGATGTGCTTCCATCTGGACGCTTCCGAAAAAGGGGCCACTGCGAACACGGAGTTCGTCCGTTCCGAGCTCAGGCACCAGCCGAACTGGAAGGCCAACGAAAGCCATTCGATCTCTGCAATGGTGCATACCGAGTCGCATCTCTCGCCGGACAAGGTCACCGTGGTCCAAATCCACGGCATGACGGAGGACAAGAAGAACGCCCCGCCGCTGCTCAGGGTGGCTCTCAACAACGGGAATCTCGTCGCCATCATCAAGACCGATAGCACCGGGAAACAAAACGACTCCACCCTGCTCGTCAAGGATCTGGGATCCAAACCGGTGAAGATCGATGTCGTGGTCGAGGGTGGCCAGTTGAAAATCCTAGCCGACGGACAAATGAAAGTGACCCGATCGCTGGCATTCTGGCCCTTCCAGAATTACTTCAAGGCCGGCTGTTACCCGCAGGCCAAAAAAGGCATGGTGGATGTCATGTTCTCCAGCTTGAGTGCCAAATAAGGCATGATAAGTATCGGAACAAGAAACTGCACGAGAGAGACCGCCCGGCATGAATGACTCCACTGACAGCACGTTGTTTCCTCAGGAAGAGGAACCGATCATCGATCTGACGAGCGATGCCTACTACATGGGGCAGGCCATGCGCCAGGCCATGAAGGCCTACGAGTCCGAAGAGGTCCCCATTGGGGCGGTGGTGGTCAGGGGGGGACGGATCATTGCGCGCGCGGGGAACCAGGTGGAGACCCTCAAAGATGCGACAGCCCATGCCGAAATGCTGGCGATAACGCAGGCCGAGAATGCCATCGGGGACTGGCGTCTCAACGAGTGCGATCTCTACGTCACCAAGGAACCGTGCCCGATGTGCGCCGGGGCGTTGGTCAATGCCCGACTGCGCCGTGTCATCTTCGGTTGTCACGACCCCAGGGGAGGTGCCGCCGGGGGGAGCATCAATATCCTCCAGATGCCCGGACTCAGCCACCGATGCGAAATCACCGGTGGCGTGATGGGGGGAGAGGCCGGACAACTCCTCAAGGCATTCTTCTCAGAGAGACGCGGGAATACCGAATAATTTCCGCAGAGGTAGAGTGGCGTAGAGGAGCATGGGAGCATTGGCTCAGAGGGAGGTTTCGGCGTTGCCCCCGCCCCTTTCTTAAGGTTTAGTCATCATTCGCCCACTCTCCACAAACGGGCCTTTTTTCATGTTCAACTGGATCTTAAAAAAAATCGTCGGATCAAAAAACCAGCGCGAAGTGCGCCGGATGCTTCCGCTTGTCGGGAAGATCAACGAAATCGAGACGTCCCTCCAGTCGCTTTCTGAGGAGGCCCTGAGACAAAAAACGGCCGACTGGAAGGCCGAGCTTTCGCAGATCCAGGATCCCGATCTCCTTCAGAAACGGCTCAACGAGATCCTTCCCGAGGCCTTCGCTGTCGTGAAGAACGCCGCCCGCCGCATGGTCGGCATGCAGTTCATCGTCTGCGATCAGGAGTATACCTGGAACATGGTCCACTTCGACGTCCAGCTGGTCGGCGGCATGGTTCTCCACAAGGGCCGCATCGCCGAGATGGCCACCGGTGAGGGTAAGACCCTGGTTGCCACCCTACCCGTGTATTTGAATGCACTCACCGGTCGCGGCGCCCACGTCGTCACCGTGAACGACTACCTCGCGCGACGCGATGCGGAGTGCATGGGTCAGCTTTATGCGTTCCTCGGACTCACCACGGGCATCATCCAGCACGACCAGTCTCCGGAGGAGCGCCGCGCCCAGTATGAGTGCGACATTGCCTACGGAACGAACAGCGAGTTCGGATTCGACTACCTCCGTGACAACGGCATGGCGACCAGTCGCGAGCAGCAGGTCCAACGCGGGCACTACTTTGCGATTGTCGACGAAGTTGATTCCATCCTGATCGACGAGGCCCGGACCCCGCTCATCATCAGCGGACCGGCTACGGTCTCCACCCACCAATACGACCGCTTCAAGCCGCTCGTCGAACAACTTGTCCGCAAGCAGACGGCCCATATCAACAAGCTCGTGGCCGACGCCAAGGAGCTCCTCGAGAAGGGGGAGAAGGATGCCGCTGGCATGGCCCTCTTCAAGGTCAAGCTCGGCCAGCCCCGCAACAAAGGCCTGCTCCGTGCCATGGAGGACCCCGAACTCCGCCGTCTCACCGACAAGGCCGAGCTTTCCTTCTACCAGGACACCTCCAAGGACGCCCTCGTGGCCCTCAAGGAAGAACTCTACTTCACCATTGAAGAGAAACAGCAGGAGGCCGATCTCACCGAAATGGGCCGCACGTTCCTGAACCCCGACGATCCGAACGCCTTCGTCCTCCCGGATCTGCTCACCGAGTTTGCTGACATCGAGAACGACCCCGATCTGGATGCCAACGGCAAGGCCGCCATGAAGGCCGAGCGCCAGCGCCATTGCGATCACTCCGCCGAGCGGATGCACAACATCGCCCAGTTGCTCAAGGCCTACTGCCTCTACGAGAAGGATGTCGAATATGTCGTCGAGGAGAACAAGGTTGTCATCGTCGACACATTCACCGGACGCAAGATGGCCGGGCGCCGCTGGAGCGACGGACTCCACCAGGCCGTCGAGGCCAAGGAGGGGGTCCAGATTGACCGCGAGACCCAGACGATGGCCACCATCACCATTCAGAACTACTTCCGCCTCTACGAGAAGCTCGCTGGCATGACCGGAACCGCCGAGACCGAGGCCAACGAATTCCACGACATCTACGCGCTTGCCGTGAACGTCATCCCGACGAACCGGCCCGTCGGCCGCCTCGACGAGAACGACCGCATCTACAAGACACGCCGCGAGAAGATGGCCGCCGCCATCGACGAGATCAAAGCCTCCCACGGACGAGGTCAGCCGATCCTCGTGGGAACGGCCAGCGTCGAGTCCTCCGAAGTGCTCAGCCGCATGCTCAAGCGGGAGAAGATCCCCCACACGGTGCTCAACGCGAAGTTCCACATGCAGGAGGCCGAGATCGTCTCCCGTGCCGGCATGAAGGGAGCCGTGACCATCTCCACGAACATGGCCGGCCGCGGCACCGACATCAAGTTGGGCGAGGGAGTCTCGGAGTTGGGCGGACTCTTTGTGCTGGGCACCGAGCGACACGAGTCGCGCCGCATCGACCGCCAGCTACGCGGACGTTGCGCCCGTCAGGGGGATCCGGGTCGCTCCAGGTTCTATATCAGCTTCGAGGACGACCTCATGAGGAACTTCGGAGCCAGTGACCGCATGACCAAGATCATGGAGACCTTCGGCATGAAGGAGGGCGAGGAGCTTGAGCACCCCTGGCTAAACCGCTCCGTCGAGACCGCCCAGAAGCGCGTAGAGCAGAGGAACTACCTCATGCGCCGCAGGACCCTCGAGTTCGACGACGTCATGAACCAGCAGCGCGAGGTCATCTACGGCTACCGCAACGAGGTTATGGACGCCGAGAATCCCCGAGTCCTCATCCACGAGGTCATCAAGGAAGTCGTGCCGAAAAAGGTCGCCGCATTCCTCACCACCGAGAGCAGTGATGCCGAGCCCGATGTCGCCGGACTTCTCCAGTGGGTGAACTCCACGTTCCCCGTCGGACTGACCAAGGAGAAGTGCGCCTTCGAGACCCGCGAGATCGAAGAGAACGGCCGGTTCCTCACCGATACCCTGATCGAGGCCTACGACCGCAAGGCAGAGATCGAGGATGCCGCCGCCCGAAGCGGACTTGAGAAGTATGTCATCCTGAATGCCGTCGACCGTCTCTGGCAGGAGCACCTCTACGCCATGGACGGACTCCGCGAAGCCGTCTATCTCCGCGCCTACGGACAGAAGGACCCGCTCACCGAGTATAAGACCGAGGCCTACGCCATGTTTGTCGAGCTCATGGAGAGCATCAAGAACGAGGTGCTCAACAACCTCTTCCGCTCCACCACCAATCTCCAGGCCTTCGAGCAGTTGCTCGCCTCGCTCCCCCGCCAACTCATCCAGCAGGATCTCGTCAGTGCCCCGCACCTCGGAAAGGGAGGCGCGCCCGACACGACGCAGGCTCCCGCTCTGACCGCGGCACAGTCGGCATTCGAGCAGGCAATGAATATCCCCATTCAGAGACCGCAGGTAGTCAAGACAGGCCGCAATGATCCTTGTCCGTGTGGGTCAGGGAAGAAGTTCAAATCCTGTTGTGGGCGGACAGCCTAATGCAAAGGGGTAATCTGGAATTGATTGACTGTTAACACATCAAGAAATCAGGAAAGGGGACATGCTGGAGAAACCCATCAGATTCACCCCGCACGCTGAGCAGAGTCTGTTGGCAAGGTCGATCTCCCGCAAAGAGGTTGAAGAAACTGTCCGAAGCCCGGACAGGGAGGAGGATGCACGTCCTCCCCGTCGAGTTGCATCCAGACAATTCTTCGACGAGCTTTTGAAGAAGGAGATGCTCTTGAGAGTCATCACGGAGGAGAGTGCTGATGGCATTCAAGTGATCACGCTTTACAAGACTTCCAAAATCACCAAATACCTCATACCCTGAATCCATGAAGGTCGAATACGACATCAAGACGGACATTCTGACGATCTCGCTCCGTGACGCGAAGATCCGCGAGAGCGACGAGATCCGGCCGGGAGTCATCGCCGACTTCGCGGAGGACGGCGGTGTCGTGCGTTTTGAGGTTCTTGATGCCTCCCATGTCGTCGACCGCACCCGCGAGATGCAGTTTGCCCTAGCTGAGGGTTGAGAAAGGGATTGGCGGGGAGAAGCAATGATTTGCCGCTCTCGCCCCCGCGAGCAGCGCTCCCCGGGCTACGCTAAGGCGTAGGCTACTCCGTGCTTTTGACTCACTTGTTTCGCCTTTCAGGTTGGGATTAGAGCATATTAAACAATAGTGTAGCCGTATTTGATGTGTGGAGATAGAGTTGGTGGATGAGAACACTCTCTTTGGATCTCCGAGAACGGATACTTGATAGCTATGACAAGGATGAGGGGACACGGGATCAGATTGCTAGGCGCTTCCGGGTCTCCCTTGGCATGGTGAAGAAGCTGATCCAACAGAGACGCCATACTGGGGAGATAGGTTCTCTTCATCACCGTTGCGGCCGCAAGCCGCTCATTGTTGAGAGCCACCGCAAGCAGATGATCAAGCTGCTTGGGTCCAAGCCGGATCTGACGCTCAAGGAACTCAGGGAGGCCCTTGGGCTTGAGTGCACGCTTCCTGCCATCCACTACGTCCTGCACTCCATGGGGCTGACATATAAAAAAAGACTCTCCGGGCCAGCGAGCAGGATCGGGAGGATATCATCAAAGCCCGTAAGGCGTGGATGAGAAGACAAGGAGAGCTGGATCCCTCGAAGCTTATTTTTATCGACGAGTCAGCGGCCAAGACCAATATGACCCGACTGAGGGGCCGTTCTCCCCGCGGAGAGCGGTTGCGTATGAGTGCTCCCTGTGGCCACTGGAGAACCACGACAATGATCTCCTCCATCCGCCTCGACGGCAGCACTGCTTGTATGGCCATTGAAGGGGCAACCGACACGGAGGTCTTCCGTGCCTATGTGAGGGAGGTGCTCTGTCCCACTCTTAAAGAGGGAGACATGGTTATCATGGACAACCTCGCACCCCATAAGAACCAGGAAACCATCGCCTTGATTGAAGCAGCAGGTGCTGCAGCTCACTTCCTCCCTGCATACTCCCCTGATCTCAACCCCATTGAAAAGATGTGGAGCAAGGTGAAGTCCCTACTTCGCAGTGCTGAGGCAAGAACTCACGAGGATCTCATTGCTGCCATCTCCTCCGCCTTGGAGAGGATCACTCCACAGGACGCAATCAATTACTTCACCTCTTGTGGCTATAGCTTTGTTTAAAACGCTCTAGCAGTAGCTCCAGGGGTGTCCCTTCAAAACTGCAGCTCTTCACGCTCCATCCCTCTCCGAGTCCAAGCGCCATAGTAAAAAGTATTTCTGGGGTCATAGACCACCATTCCTATCCCTCTTCTGCCCCTACACTCAACCCTTCAACCCACTCGCTTCAGCGAGATGCCAAAAATCTTTACGCAACCCACCAACACCATAACCAATCACTCACGTCATGTGTTACCTATGTCCTGACCCGTGCCCTCAGGTTTCATCCCTCCACCCTCTGACTTCTGTCGCAACGCGACCTCAGACCTCCACTCCGATCTCTGTTCACTGAAATCCTCCAACAATCACCAATAAACAATCATCAATCACCTAGGCTTCACTCAATCTGCAAATCTGCAATAACAATTCCTTGTATGGTAACTCATTCATGACCTTGTCCATGCAAGGTTATAATCACTTCGGATTAGCTATCAAACTTGATTTTATTTCTTCAGAATAGAGATAGTTAAAAACGCCAACAGCAATGAATTGAGTAGACAAATAAGATCCGACATTAAGAGCTCCATACCAATAGGAAATTGTGGACACAAAGACATACAGAGAAAAATATCTTAAGGTCGTGTTATTTTCGTTTTTATAAGAAGTCCTCCAGAGATAGCGGATCACCCTTTTCAAGTAGACAATATTCCAGGCAATAAAGAAAAACCCTCCGAATACGCCGAGACAATCTATACTTGAAATGAAACCATTGTGAATACTGCCGGTCTCAATGAATGCTTCAGCCCAATCAACTGCATAACCGCCCGTGGCAGCGCGTGTAGGATCGATACCGGCCCATTCGGAGTTAAATCCAAAACCCCTGCCAAATGCCCAATGGTCAAGAAAGAATTTTTGATACCAAGTGTTCCAGACGGTATAGCGAAACTCATTGGATCCAGAGGCACTATCCAGCATATCCACATCCCAATTCCCAGGAAGGAAAGCAAGCGTTCTTTGCGCTTGTTTCGGTAAAGGGGCAATAGTATTAACCAATGGTAGTAACATAACACTGATTGAAAAAAGAGGGATAAACAAGAGCGTCTTCCCCTTTAGATCCCTGATGCTAATTGCAAGAAAGAGAAGAATTGTGTTGATAATAGCTGATCGGTAACCGCCCATCAAAATACCCGCCATTGCTAACAATCCAACAAATGAAATAAGCGGATGTTTTAAAGCCAATAGCGATTTCAAATTATACTTAGCCCCAATAATAAGC
>Ga0194053_10002557_pt1 | contig 10726 bp, 17 predicted proteins | sample SepL228m_MetaG_FD_161684 | JGI IMG/M metagenome (GOLD analysis project Ga0194053, IMG submission 161684) | Anoxic zone freshwater microbial communities from boreal shield lake in IISD Experimental Lakes Area, Ontario, Canada - Sep2016-L227-8m | ecosystem: Environmental > Aquatic > Freshwater >...
AGATGGCACTCCCGATATGAGGTATAAAGTAAATAAAGTGGCACCCAAAGCAACAGGGCCCACCAAAAAAGACGGCACGCCTGACATGCGTTTTAAAGAAAACAAAGAAGCACCTAAAAAAAGAAAGGGATAGAAATAATTGTCCCTATGTCATAATTTTAAGAGCCATTGATTCCAGTGGCTTTTTTTTGTACAGTATTAGAGATAGCATTTGCTGCAATCCAGCCTCCCGCCCAGGCTTGTTGAAAATTAAAACCTCCGGTAATCCCATCAATGTCTAATATTTCTCCGCAAAAATACAAACCAGCAACTAATTTACTTTCCATGGTTTGTGCATTCACCTCCGACAAAGTGATTCCTCCACAAGTAACAAACTCATCCTTAAAAGTTGTTTTTCCCTGGTAATTATACTCGCTTTGCAAAAGCACTTTAATCAAGTGGTTTAATTCAATTGCTTTCAAGTCGGCCCATCGTTTTTCTGTATCTATCCCAGATGTTTCCAACATGTAATGCCATAAACGGGATGGAAATCCAAAGGGTGATTGAGTGGCAATTTTTATAGATGGTTTTTCTTTTTTTAATTGGGATATGAATTCCCTAATGGTGGCATCATGCAAATGAGGCAGCCAATTCACTTGTAGCTTTCCTAAATAATTTGTATCAGCTAAATACCTCGCTGCAAATGCCGATAACTTTAAAATTGCAGGACCACTTAACCCCCAATGTGTGATAAGAAGCGGTCCAGATTGCTGAAATCGAGTATCTACAATAGATACGCATGCCTTATTTACTGAAATACCCATTAATGAGCGAAGGGCCGGATTTGGGATATTAAAAGTAAATAAGGAGGGAACAGGGGGTTGAAAGCTATGACCTAACAATTCAAGCCAGTGATATTGACTCTTCTTAGGATATCCTCCTGCAGCAACACAAACAAAATCTGATTCATATTGGGATCCATCTGCTGTTGCTATCCAAAACTTATTTTCCTTTTTTTCAATAGCAATAACCTCCGAACGAATGCGAACTGTTACTCCATATTTATCTGCTTCCCTCAATAAACAATTTACAATAGTAGCAGAATGATTGCTTTCGGGAAACATTCTTCCATCAGATTCCGTTACTAACCGAACTCCCCGATTACTAAACCATTCAATTGTTTGCTGAGGTGCAAACTGGTGCAACATTTTTTTAACTACATGCTGACCCCTGGGATATTTTTTTACCAATTCCTCAATTGAAAAGCAGGCATGGGTAACATTGCACCTGCCTCCCCCACTTATTCGAACTTTTGATAGCAGTTGCGCAGATTTTTCCAATAAAATTACCCGCAAATTTCTACAATTGACAGCCGCATTTACTGCACAAAAAAATCCAGCTGCTCCTCCCCCAATTACAATTAATGTTGGCTGATGATTCATTGCTTCATCCGCATTAAACCAGCCATTTCAACAATACCGGTCCATAAATTTCCTAACCGCAAATTCTCATTTTCAGCGTGCTGATTGTTATCAAAATTGGCAATTGGAACTACAATGGGCAGGGCATTTGCATATTTCTCAAAAATATAAAGAGGCAAACTGCCACCCATAGAAGGCATAACTACCAATGCACTTCGGGTTGCAGACTGAATAGCTTCTGTAACTTGCTGGGCAAATGGATGCTGTAAAGGGGTTCGTTGTGCATTATATCCAGATTTAAGTTTAACCTGAATAATTTTATTATAACGCAATCTTTCTGCATCTGAAGGCGCAGAACGAGTGATATAGTATCCCTGGGCACGAATATGATCTTCTACTAATTGTTGTTGCTTTTGATAATCAACTCCTGCAACTAACCTCAAATCTAAAGTTGCAGTAGCGATGGAGGGTATAATGTTACTTGCTAGTTTTCCGGTAGCCGCACTTTGAATTCCATTTATATTCAAAGAGGGTAAGAGTAGGGAGGATGATAAACTACGGGATGGATTTTCAGACCGAATAAATCCATAGGCTTCCTGCAATTCCTTATCAACATTCGGAACATTTTCTAATGCACTCTTCTCTTGTTCCGTTAACGGAGTAACCTGATCATAAAATCCCTTGATCAGCACTCTTCCGTCATCATCTTTCATTGATGCCAATAATCTGCTCAGCAAATGTGCAGGATTTGGCGCCCAGTTTCCATAGTGACCACTATGGAGTGGACGGTTACTTCCATACACTGTTAATTCCATTCCGGCATCTCCTCTTACTCCTAAATAAACAACCGGCCTGCCAGAAGGATGAATAGGCCCATCGCAAATAATCCAGCCATCACTTTTTAACAGAGGAGCATGTCGTTTCAATATTTCGGCTAAATGTGGAGATCCTGCTTCCTCCTCCCCTTCAAAAAAGAATATTATATTCACAGTAGGAGAAATACCTAGTTTTTTGAGTGAAGCATATGCCCGAATAATAGCATATATGCCTACTTTATCATCTGCACTTCCCCTCCCTGTAATTCTCCAGTTAGCATCAAGATTTGAATAGCTCATATAATCTTTTATAACTGTAAACTTTTTAATGGGAGCGCTATCAATGATAAGAGGTTCGAAGGGTTGCCATCCCGGTAACCATTGTGTGGCATCCACCGGCTGCCCATCATAATGTGCATAAAAAACGATGGTCTGCTTTGCATTGGGTACCTTAACCTGACCATATATAGCCGGCGGAACATTCAACTGATCAGCTTCCAAAAGTTGTACACTTTCTATTCCGGATTCCTTCATTAAATCCATTATAAAACCTGCATTCCTTTGTATACCTATCCGATCAACTGCCAGATTGGGGATGCTAACGAAATCAAGATATTGCTTCAACCATTTCTTTTCATTCAATCGAATATATTGATCTAATGTTCCTCTATCAACCGGTTGAGCAGACACAAGGGTAACAGACAGCATATATACCAAAAGGTATAGGTATCTGGGTTTCATACTATATTAATTGAATTAAGAATCTGAACTTAATAATAAGTGCTGTTCAAGTTTTGGTTGGCTTTTTCGGCTACCTCGATAATACTGTAATCGGAGAGAATAAGTGCTTGCTGACGCTTTATACAAACGTCATGCTCAAAATGAACGGCAACTTTTCCGTCACGAGTACGAACAGTCCAACCATCCTCATCCGTATAAATTTCTCTTGAACCCAGTGTAATCATCGGCTCGATTGCAAGAACCCAATTCTCTTTAAGTTTGGGTCCTGATCCTCGTTTCCCGTAATTGGGAACCTGAGGGTCTTCATGTAAATTTTTTCCAAGTCCATGACCAACTAATTCACGTACAACTCCATACTTATGTTTTCGTTCAACGTAATCTTGAATAGCAAATGAAATATCGCCAACTCGGTTATTTACAATTGCCTTTTCAATTCCAAGATATAATGACTGCTTGGTTACCTTCACCAATTGCAAAATTTCATCACTGGTTTCTCCAATGATGAATGTATATGCATGATCACCATGCCAACCATTTAGGATAACACCAATATCAATAGAAACAATATCTCCATCTTTCAATGGGAGATTATTTGGGAATCCATGCACTACCACTTCATTTACAGATGCACAAATATTGTGTGGATACCCTCTGTATTGATAAAAAGAGGGGACTGCATGATGATCCCTAATAAAAGTTTTGCATAACTGATCTATCTGTAGTGTAGTAACGCCTGGTTTAAGCATATGAGCTACTTCCACCAATGTTTGACTAACAAGCATAGCCGCTTGCTTCATTAATTTTATTTCACTCTCAGTTTTACTAAACATCATTCTACTCTATATTATGCTAAAAAAATAACCTGCCGGGAAATACCAGACAGGTTATTTAAATAATTTAATCACATGTTATATTGTGGTGGTAGTTGTTGTACCAACTGATTGTCTTCCCTGAATTCTTCCACTCTTCATCAAACCATCATACTGCCTCATTAAGAGATAGGTTTCTATTTGTTGCAAAGTATCTAAGATTACGCCTACCATAATTAACAAGGAAGTACCTCCAAAGAAAGAACTAAAACCTTGAGTAACATTTAATCGTTGTGCGAATCCTGGCATAATACCAACAAATGCAAGAAAGATTGCTCCGGGTAATGTGATTTTATCCATAATCCCACCAATAAAATCAGCAGTTGGCTGTCCGGGTTTAACACCTGGTATGAAACCATTATTCTTTTTTAAATCTTCAGCAATTTGTTTTGGATTGAATATAAGAGCAGTATAAAGAAAAGTAAACCCAATTACCATTACTGCATAAATAAGCATATACCAAAAGTTACTATGATCGTTAAAAATTCTAACAATTCCTTGAGTAGAATCAAGATTGGTAAATGAAACCAGTGTTGGAAGGAACATAATTGCCTGTGCAAAGATGATGGGCATTACTCCAGCGCTGTTTACTTTAATTGGCAGGAACTGACGCGCACCGCCGAATTGTTTATTTCCAACAATTTGCTTGGCATAATTCACTGGAATCTTTCTAACCCCTTGCACCAAAACAATAAGACCCATAATAATAATTACCAGTATCGCAATTTCTACCAGGAAGATTAATAATCCACCACCCCCTCTTTGTTCTTTTGAACTGAATTCCTGAACAATTGAAATGGGCAAACGTGAAAGGATACCCACCATAATAATTATTGAGGTGCCATTACCTAAACCTTTATCCTGAATACGCTCTCCCAGCCACATAACAAATAAGGTACCTGCAGTTAGGGTAATGATAGTTGAAAACGTAAACATAGAACCTTCAAATCCGGGTAAAATAGCTTCGCGGTAACCTGGACCATTCAAATAGGCAACATAGGCTCCGGCTTGAAAAATGGTAACGATAACGGTTAAATAACGTGTCCATTCATTTATTTTTTTTCTGCCGCTATCACCGTCTTTCTGAATTTTTTGCAATGTAGGAACCAAAATAGTCATTAACTGCATGAAAATCGAAGCAGATATATAGGGCATGATTCCCAAAGCCAAAATAGAGGCTTGTGAAAATCCACCACCGGCAAACATATCAAATATACCAAGAAGTCCATTGTTGCTTGCAGACTTTTGAGCAGCTTCAATTTTATTTGGATCCATTCCCGGAAGAACGATATGATTTCCTAATCGATAGGTAAAAACCAATGCCAAGGTAAGCACAATTTTATCCCGAAGCTCTTCAATTGTCCAGATATTCTTTAAAGTCTGTATTAGTTTTTTCACTGTAATGCGATTAAATACATAAACGTTTATTGTTTACACACATTGAATGTGCAAGGCAATTTACGATAAATTACGCGATAATTTCAACAGATCCTCCAGCAGCAGTTACAGCAGCTTTTGCTTTCTCACTGGCTGCATTCACCTTGAAAGTCATGGGTGATTTTAATTCACCGGTTGCCAGTAATTTAACGCGATCGTTTCTGCCGATAAGTCCATTAATGTATAATAATTCGGCGGTAAACTCGGTAAATCCGTATTTTTCTACCAATTGAGCAACCTGACCAAGGTTGAAAACCTTATATTCTATGCGGTTATTGTTGGTAAAGCCTCTTTTTGGTATACGACGCTGAATGGGCATCTGACCACCTTCGTGGGCCATTTTGCTTTTATAACCGGCACGGCTTTGTCCTCCCTTGTTACCTTTTGTTGAAGTTCCACCTTTACCGGATGCTTCTCCACGTCCGATACGAATTGCTTTGTGTGTGGCGCCTTTTGCAGGCTTAAGTGTGTGCAGTTTCATATGTTGATGTTTAAACTTACGGGGAATCACCCCTCGCATTAAAAAAATTAAAGAACCAGCTTTAGGCCAGTTCTTCTACTTTAACCAGATGATTAACTTTTTGAATCATTCCAAGTATTTGTGGGGTAGCTTCCACTTCCTTTGTGGCGTTTAATTTGTTCAAACCAAGGGCTACCAATGTTTTTTTCTGACGCTCTGAACGATCAATACCACTTTTTACTTGTGTGATTTTAATTTTTTTCATAACTGTTATTTTGAAGCACGCTTGCTTATCCGTTAAATACTTTGCTCAATTTTAAGGTACGGGTTTTTGCAACCTGAACAGGCTCACGCAACATTGCTAAAGCTTTTATGGTTGCTTTCACAACGTTATGAGGATTAGCAGATCCTAAACTCTTAGCCAATACGTCGGTAACACCTGCACTCTCCAGTACAGCACGCATACTACCTCCGGCAATTACTCCCGCTCCATGAGCTGCAGGCTTAATCAATACTTTAGCTGCCCCATCTTTTGCTAATTGCTCGTGTGGGATGGTTCCGTGCATAACTGGAACCTTCACCATGTTTTTCTTAGCATCTTCGATTCCTTTTGAAATCGCTTCCTGCACTTCCTTGGCTTTTCCAAGTCCATGACCTACTACACCATTTTCATTACCTACCACAACCAGTGCAGAGAAACTGAAAGTTCTTCCTCCTTTAGTGGTTTTTACAACACGATTTATGGCAACCACTTTATCTTTCAGCTCCATTTCACCTGCCGGCTTTACCTTATTTACGTTGAGTTTAGACATTGTCTGAAATTAAATATTAATAAGTCTTTACAAATTAAAACTGAAGTCCGCCTTCGCGAGCACCATCTGCCACTGATTTTACACGACCATGGTATAAGTTACCACCTCTGTCGAAAACACAATCATGTAAACCTAAAGCCAGAGCTTTCTTAGCGATTGCATTTCCTACCAATTTAGATTTTTCAATCTTAGTTCCCTTTTGAGCCTGGATATCTTTATCCAAGGATGACGCAGCAGCCAAAGTAACGCTATTATCATCATCAATTAATTGAGCGTATATTTCAGCATTGCTTCTGAAAACCGATAAACGAGGTTTTGCAGCAGTTCCTGATACCTTTTTGCGTATGCGGTATCTGATTTTTTGCCTTTGAATTAATTTACTCATGTTGTTCTATTTGTGCTTACCGATTCTGCCGGCAAACTGATTTTATGTTTTATCGATTATTTACCTGCCGCCTTACCTGCTTTTCTTCTTAATTGTTCCCCTACATATTTAACACCCTTTCCTTTGTATGGCTCTGGCTTTCTCAGGCTACGAAGTTTAGCAGCTACCTGGCCAATCAATTGCTTATCAACCCCCTCCAAAAAGATCTTCGGGTTTTGACCTTTTTCAGTAACCGTAGCCACTTTCAGCTCTTTCGGAATTTCGAAGATAATATTGTGGGAATAGCCTAATGCAAGGTCGAGTAAATTACCCGTATTTGCTGCTTTAAAACCTACCCCTACCAATTCCAGATCTTTTTTAAATCCTTCCGTTACTCCTTTAACCATATTACTAACAAGCGAACGGTACAAACCATGCATAGCTCTATGACGAATTTGATCAGTTGGACGAGTAAATGTTACTTGCCCATCTTTTACTTCCACTGTAATATCTCGGTTAATGGATTCTTTAAGTTCTCCTTTCGGCCCTTTTACTGTTACTACATTATCTCCACTAACTGTAATAGTAACTCCTGATGGAACAGCGATGGGTTGTTTTCCTATACGTGACATAGTCGTTTAATTTTTGTATTCAAAAGGTTGATCTGTGTTCAGCCCCGACTAAAGGCTTAATTGTCGGATCAAGCAGATTAATTAATATATATAACAAAGTACCTCTCCACCAACATTTTGAGCTTTGGCTTGCTTGTCTGTAATTACTCCCTTGGAAGTACTCAGGATAGCAACACCCAAACCATTGATAACACGCTTGATTTCAGAAGGCTTTGCATATTGACGCAAACCCGGACGGCTCACTCTTTCTAAAGAACGAATAGCTGCCTGCTTGGTTTGAGGATCGTACTTCAAAGCAATTTTGATGATGCCTTGTTTGTTATCGTCCTCAAATTTGTACTTCAGGATATAACCCTGCTCATACAAAATTTCGGTAAGACGCTTTTTCATGTTGGATGCAGGAATCTCAACCAGTCTGTGACCAGCCATTTGTGCGTTACGGATTCTGGTGAGGAAGTCTGCTATAGGATCAGTTACCATAGTTATTTGAATTAAATCAGTTCAAAATTTTTTTTGATGGCCAATATTACCAACTGGCTTTTTTTACTCCAGGAATAATGCCATTCAGAGCCATATCCCGGAACATAATTCTGGAAATGCCGAAATAACGCATATATCCTTTTGGACGTCCGGTGAGCTGACAACGATTTTTCAAGCGAACGGGAGAAGCGTTCTTTGGAAGCTTGTCCAATCCAGCATAATCTCCTGCTGCTTTTAGGGCTTTACGCTTTTCAGCATATTTAGCAACCATTTGCTCACGCTTTCTTTGTCTGGCTTTGATGGATTCTTTTGCCATGGGTATTAATTGTTTTCTTTTTTAACGTTTTTAAAAGGCATGCCCAATTCTTTCAACAATTCAAAGGCCTCTTCATTGGTTTGGGCAGTGGTTACGAAAGTGATATCCAATCCTGTAATTTTATTCACTTTATCTATATCAATTTCAGGAAAAATGATTTGCTCAGTTACACCGAGCGTGTAATTTCCACGACCATCGAAAGCTTTATCGCTAATACCCTTGAAATCACGAACTCGTGGCAAAGCAACTGAAACAAGGCGATCAAGGAATTCATACATTTTTTCACCTCTCAGTGTTACACGCGCACCAATTGGCATTCCCTTACGTAATTTAAAGTTCGAGATATCTTTTTTAGACATCGTAGGAACCGCCTTTTGTCCTGTAATCATGTTCAATTCTTCTACAGCGACATCCACCAACTTTTTGTCGGTAACCGCACCATTCACACCACGATTGATACATATTTTTTCAAGACGGGGTGCCTGCATAACAGATGAATAAGAAAACTTCTTCATCAAAGCAGGAACTACTTCCTTACTATATTTTGTTGCCAGTCTTGGAGTATATTTTACAGTACTCATTTGATTACCTCCCCTGATTTTTTAGATATACGAACTAATTTGCCTTCTTCGCGTGTTCTTTTAACACGGGTTGCTTCTCCGGCTTTGGCATCCCACAACATGACATTTGAGATGTTGATAGGTGCTTCTTTTTGTATAATACCACCCTTGGTATTTTGTGCAGAAGGCTTGGTGTGCTTCTTTACAATATTAATTCCCTCTACAATCACACGACCTTTATCAAGGATAACTTCCAGCACAACGCGCGGTTTTTTGAGGTCTTTTCCATCTCCGGCAATTACCACAACGGTATCGCCTTTTTTGATGTTGAATTTGGGTTTAAATCTTGTACTCATGGTACCCTCCAACTCCCAGAGGAGTTATTTTTAGTTGGTAAATATTATTATCTGCTTTTTTACAATACTTCTGGTGCCAGTGAAATAATTTTCATATATCCCTTATCACGCAATTCACGGGCAACTGGCCCGAAAATACGTGTACCACGCGGCTCATCTGCATTGTTCAATAACACTACTGCATTGTCATCGAAACGAATGTAAGAACCATCCTTTCTGCGCAATTTATTTTTAGTACGCACAATTACTGCTTTAGAAACGGTACCCTTTTTGATGCCGCCTGCAGGAATCGCATCTTTAACAGTTACTACAATTTTGTCTCCGATTTTAGCATAATCCTGACCACTGTTTCCTAATACTCGAATACAAAGTACTTCTTTGGCACCACTGTTATCGGCTACATTTAATCTGCTTTCTTGCTGAATCATTGTTATTCTTTTTGATATTTGATAGTATCCGGGAAAATGTAAAGAAACTTTTTCCTTTGGCTACCGGCTCTTGTTTATTTCGCTTTTTCAACAATCTCTACCAAACGCCAGCGCTTTGTTTTGCTCAGGGGTCGGGTTTCCATAATTTTTACTACATCCCCAATACCACATTCACTCTTCTCGTCATGAGCATGGAATTTCGTAGTTTTTTTAACGAACTTTCCGTAGATAGGATGCTTTACTTTTCTTTCTACGGCAACGGTGATGGTTTTATCCATTTTATCACTGGTTACAACCCCCGTTCTTGTTTTGCGTAAATTTCTTTCAGCCATTTTTCTTGATTTATGGTTATATGCCCATTTCTTTTTTCTTCAATTCAGTCTTCAAACGTGCAATATCACGGCGAAGTGTACGGATGTTCATCGGATTTTCCAAAGGAGAAATTGCATGTGCGAATTCAAGCTTTTTTAGTCTGAGTTGATCATCCTGAATTTTTGCAGAAAGGTCAGCCGTACTCATGTCTTTGAGCGACTTATTAAATGCATATGTTTGTTTGTTAGCCATGGGTAAACAGTTTTAATAAATTATGCTTGCAAATCTCTTCTGATAACGAATTTGGTAGCAATAGGTAATTTTTGAGCGGCAAGTTTCATGGCCTCCTTAGCAGTTTCCATAGTTACGCCATCACATTCGAAAATGATACGTCCTGGCTCAACTACTGCAGCCCAGAATTCTGGATTTCCTTTACCCTTACCCATACGAACTTCTGCGGGCTTACGAGTAATGATTTTATCAGGGAATATTCTAATCCAAACATTACCTTCTCTTTTCATAGCACGTGTCATAGCCTGGCGAGCAGATTCAATCTGACGATTGGTAAGCCAGATAGGTTCCAGCGCCTTCAGAGCGAATGAACCAAAAGATATGGAGGTTCCCCGCTTAGCAACTTCACGAATCCGTCCTTTTTGTTGCTTTCTGTGCTTGCTTCTTTTTGGTTGTAACATGTATTACAGTTTGTATTTCTTTAATTACTTTTTCAATTTACTACAGCAATTA
>Ga0194053_10002558_pt1 | contig 10725 bp, 11 predicted proteins | sample SepL228m_MetaG_FD_161684 | JGI IMG/M metagenome (GOLD analysis project Ga0194053, IMG submission 161684) | Anoxic zone freshwater microbial communities from boreal shield lake in IISD Experimental Lakes Area, Ontario, Canada - Sep2016-L227-8m | ecosystem: Environmental > Aquatic > Freshwater >...
GACCCGCTTGTTCGACAATGTTGTTCATCAATCGAACCGAAACACCGCCCCACCGCCCTACCGCCGCACCTTCTCCCACACCAACCCCAGATATTCGTACATCGCCCGCTCACTGTGGTAGAGGTTGCCCGAGCCGGGGAACAGACGATCCGGGCTGAACGGCTCGTGGGTCACCGTGTCTGCGAGGAAGCCGCTGGGGGCAGCGACTGCATTCAACCCGATTTTCCGCACAAGCAACATGGCGCGCGGCAGATGCGAGGCGCTGGAAACGATGATGACGCGGTTCGTGCCGACGACATTCTTGCACCACCGAATCTCGTCCTCCGTATCCCACGCGCCAGGACAAACCTTCACGGCGTTGGTTTGAAGGCCGAAGACCAGGAGCAACTCCCCCAGAACCCGCTCTTTCTCATCCTGGGTGACGGTTGACCCAGGGACGGAAACCAAGAGGGTCGAATTCGTGAGCCAGCGATGCAGTCGGACGCCCTCGAAAATCCGCTTGAGTCCATCATCGCTAAAGCGCGCACCGGCCGGGCGCTTGGTGTCGGCAGAAAAACCCTCGCCGAGGACCATGATGAAGCCCTGCCCTCCGTCCTCCGCCCTCCGTCCTCCGTCCTCCGCCACCGGCGGGTACTGAGCTTCCAAGTGTCCCAGGGCGAGGCGAGGCAGCCACGGATAGCTGAAAGCGAGCAACAATGCTGTGCCGGCCACCACCAATCCGCGCCCGAGCTTCTTCCACTTGGTAAACGACCAGAGCAACAGTCCCAATACCAGCAATTCCGCACAGAGAGGCACAGGGAAAAGGAACCGGGAGAGCAGTTTCTTCAGAAAAAACATAGCGGGCAAGTCATTGTCGGCAGGGCACTACTTGAATGAATCAAGGTCTGGCATCCAGTCGCGCGGCGTTGGCCAGTTCCATGGTGTCCTCGCCCATGCGCAGGGCGTAAATACCCTGCTGGGTCAACCACTCGATCACCGGATCCGCAATCGCCCAACTGCCAAACACGGGAATGAGCCGCCGGCCGCGATACTCCGGGAAGAAATCAAAGAATGCCCGCACCTTGTCCGCAAAGGTATCGGCGGACTCGATCGAGGGAGTGGACTTGGCCTCCTCGAGAATCACCGCCTCGGCGCCGACCAACAACGCATCAAACTCGGTTTCCAACGTCAGGCAATCCGGGCGGCGGCGGGCACGGCGAATCATGAAATCCAAAACGGGGTTCAACCGGAAATAGTCCCCCCCCAACCGGTCCACTCGATCTTCAATCGTCACGCAGCTCATACGCTGGTACTATGCGGCCACTGCCCGCCGCTGGCAAGGTCAGAGGACGGAGGTCAAAAGACAGATGTCAGTCTGAAAAGCTGACATTTGGAAAGCAGAAAGCTGAAACAAGAGATCAGAGGTCAGACCCAGGCGCTCAGGAATTCGATTCGATTGCGCATCGCTTCTGTTGTGAGCGTGCTGGTCAAACGCAGCAGGCGCCGCATCTGCTCGCCGACGGAATAGCGTTGCTGCACCGCCAGGATAATCCCAGCGTGCCTTTTTCCGGCTCGCAGCATTGCGGAGTGAATCCTGCAGAAATCGCCTCGATTAAAGCTGTAAAGCACTCGCTGTTGCTCGGTCGCCCACCTGAGTTGGTCGTCATCGCGCAGCCCTCTCCTTCCCGAGGGCGCGGCGGCAATCACATCCACACCGCGGATTCGCAGAGCTTCCAGCAGGTCGGCGTCGCTGGTGTCTTCGTCCAGGAAGAGGCGGATGGTCATCGCCGAACTGCCAGAGACGGCTGTCGGGCAAGGTGCTCGCGCTCGAGACGGTCGGACTCGGCTTGTTCCTCTGCCATCTCGCAGTCCATCAACTCCTGGTTCGCGTAATAAAAAGCCAAGGCGGCATGAACCTGGCCCAGCACAATATGCCCGATGCGCCGGGCAATTTGCTCGGGCTCCAACCCGGATTGGTGCCAGCGGACAATGGTTCGAACAGTTACACCCGTGCCAGCGATGTGCGGGGTGCCGCCTTTGATGCCGGGGCTGCGGGTAATCAAGGCGCCGATGTCAATGTCGGCTGTTGCTGCGTTCATAGTGTTAAAATGCCCGTTTTTTGAGTGGCCGTCAAACGCCGACTGGCCGGTGGCGAAAAGCAACCTGGGGCACTTTGAAAAGCAGAAAGCAGAAATGTGACAACTGACTACTGGACAGCGGGACTAGCTGGAACTGGCAAGGGCGTGATGTCCATCGCTGAACCCTTAAGCTGAAGCTTGACTACCGTGTCAGCCGGCTGGCGATAGCGCTCAGGCACAGAGATTACCAGCCTATCAGCCGTTTGCTTGACCCGCACTTTGCCGCCTCCAAGCACGACAGCGTTTCTGACCTTGACGGGCAGATTTGGGAGCGCCACTTCCTCACCACGCCACTGCAAAATGTGAACAAAGACCGCGTTGCCTTTACGCGTGCTGACCAGGGTCTTTGTAGGTTTCCATGGCCCGCCCCGTGTTCCGTAGATACTCTCGCCATGCTTCTTTAGCCAGGCCCCCATCTGTTTGAGAACGACGACTTGCTGCGGCTCGATTTCGCCGGAAGGCAAGGGACCAACGTTTAAAAGACAGTTGCCATCGCCCCCGGCACAGTTCGCCAGCATCGTCAGGCATTCCTCAAAACTCCGGGTGTGGCAGTCTGGTCGATAAGACCAGCCGCCGCCTTCCTTGCAGTTCAGAATCGTCAGGCACGATTCCCATGCCCGGTCTGTTTGAAACGCCCCGATCTGCTGCTCGGGTGTGTCGAAATCCCCCTGCGTAAGCTCCGCCTCCCCTGGTCTCGGCTGGTCAGCAGTCGCACGAATAAATCGTGCCGCCCGGTTGTTGATCACGATCCCCGGCTGGAGCCGATGCAGCATCGTGAACAGTTCTGTGAACCGGTAGTCACCCCAGTTTCCCGCGACGTGGTCGAACCACATGATATCGACGCGACCGTAGTTCGACAACAGCTCATTCACTTGCCCATGGTAAAAGTCATTGTATTTCGCGTTGCCGTCTTTGAGATAATCGGGATGCGTCCAGTCACGGGTCGAGTAGTACCACCCGAGCCTTAATCCATACTTGTGTGCCGCTTCGGCAATTTCCTTGCAAATGTCACGCTTGAAAGAAGTGGCGGCAATGCTGTACTCGGGCCGCAGTTTGGTTGACCACATCGAAAAACCATCATGATGTTTGGTGACGAAAACCACGTATTTCATCCCTGCGTCCTTGGCCAGCCGCATCCAGGCGTCAGCATCGAATTTCTCCGGGTCGAATCTCCGATACAGATTATCATACACTTCCGCCGGCACCGTTTCATTGCCAGGATGGTCGAATGGATGCCCCTTGCGCGACCAGCTTATCTCGGTGCCGTTCACGCTGGCTGGTCCCCAATGGACGAACAGGCCAAACCGCGCCTCTCGCCACCAATTCAGACGGTTGTCAGAGTGAAGACCTTGACTCGAAATAGCGGTCTCTCCGCCCCGCAACAAGACACCGGCCAGAAGGGTGATCGCAACGAAGAACTGAATCAGTAATTTCATTTGTCCTTTTCTATTCTGTTTCCTGGCCCAAGAATCTGAAACCAATGCATTCCAAGACGTCCATAGCCGACCAGGAACACGAAAAGCATGACCAACCTTTGGCAGCAATGGTTTGTAAGTTGAACATTTATTAGGATTCCAATTCCCAAAATCCACGGCACATAACCACATCCATGAATCCCATGTCAAATCCTTCCGATCGGTTCCACAGAATCGGGCCACTTTTTCGAGGTGCCTTATTTAGTTGATTCGCACCCTCTCGACGTTAGCCTCGGCAGGGTATGACAGCGACGCCCGTCCGCGAACTGATTCCGGTCCTGCAAGTGGCCATCGGCCCGGTCATCCTGATTTCCGGGATTGGCATGTTGCTGCTCACATTGACCAACCGTTACGGGCGGACGATTGACCGAGCCCGCCATGTTGTCCGGGAACTGCGGGAGGTGACCGATGCAGATCGCCAGCGCCTGAAAGGGCAAGTCGAGATTCTTTATCGCCGGGCGCGCCTGATCCGGTTGTCGATCGCCCTGGCGGGGGTCAGTGCCCTGCTGGCCGCAGTGCTCATCATTGTGTTGTTTCTCGTAGCACTGCTCAAGCTCGAAGTGGGCCTGTTCATCAGCTTGGTGTTCATCTGCTGCATGATGTCCCTGATCGGTTCGATCGGGGCCTTCATCAGGGACATCAACCTGTCGCTCGTGGCGTTGAAATTGGAGTTGGGCGAACACACGCCGTGCTAAGCTGCAACCAAACAGGCGGCAGATGTCGGACCCGCAAGCGAACCGATCGGAACTACCGTCGGTCCCCCTCGGACGGGCGCTGTTGGATCGTTGCCGGCAGCGGCATCGCAGCGCGCACGACCCACGCTGTGGTCAATGTAACGATTGCGCCGATGAGCGTGTACCACGGCCAGAAGATTTCCGTGCCCACAACCTTCATCCAGAGTTCCCTCGTGCAGTCCAGTTTCGGCAGCATCTGAATCGTCGTCATCACCGCCAGGGACACCAGCATGCCGGCGATGACCGGGGTGCTCCGGCCTTTCCGCCAGAACACCGCCAACGCCAGGCCGCCCACCAGCGCGCCGCTGGTGAGTCCGCGCAGGGCAAAGGCAGCATTCAAAACGAAGGCCACCTGCCGGCTCAGGTACGCCAGCAAAATCAAAGCCGCCGCCCAGACCACTGTCGAGAGTTTGCTGAACCGCAGGAAAAACAGCTCGCTCCGCTCCGGCATCAGATGCTTGACGAAATCCATCGTCGAAACAGATGCCAAAGACGTGAGCGCCGAACTCACCGACGACATCGCGGCCGAGAGGATTGCCACGATGAGAAACCCCTTCAGCAGGTGTGGCACTTCGGTCATCATGAATATAGGAAAGATGAAATCGTTGGCTTTGATCCCGGGACGCGATTCGGGCAGGGGGATTTGGAAAGGATGGCTCTGATAGAAAACCCAGAGCATCGCCCCCACCAGCAGAAAGATCAGGAAGAGAGGAAAGATCACAGCCGCACTCAGAACCAGCGCCTTTCTTCCGTCCGCCACTGTCTTGCAGGCGAGTACCCGTTGCACGATGAGCTGTTCCGCTCCGTGTGAGGACATCACGAGCACCGTTCCGCCAATAACCCCCATCCAGATGTTGAATGGCGCCCCGAGCAAAAACTGCCGCAGCGAGGTCCCGGTCGGCGCGGTGACGTTCAACCAGTGCAGCTTGCCCGCTGCGGCAGCTTTAGAAAAGACCGCCCCCGCCCCTCCATCGATGAGGGAAGGAATATAGAAGAGCGCGAAAAGGCCCCCGAGCAGAAACAAACCGAATTGCACCGCATCGGTCCAGATCACCGCCTTGACTCCCCCAACGTAGGTGTAGAGCAGCGACAGGATTACGAACAAAAGGATCGCACCGAGAATCGGATCGCCGGTGCCGAACCCGAGCAACTTGTCCCCCAACATCAATTTCACCGGGATGCTCGCCACATAAACCCGCACCCCGGCCGCCAGCGTCTCGCTGATCAGAAAAAATACCCCGGCGGTTTGGCGCGCGGATGGCCCAAACGTGTTCGCGAATAGTTGGTAGGGCGAATAAATCTCTCCTTTGAAATAATGCGGCACCAGAACAATCGCCAAAATGACGCGCGCGATGACATAGCCGATAATCATCTGCAACAACGCAATGTCGCCACCATAGGCCATCGCGGGCACGCCAATGATCGTCAACGCACTGGTTTCGGCTGCCACAATGGACAACCCGATGCCCCACCATGGAACATTCTTGCTGCCGAGAAAATAATCGCGGGTGTTATGCTGGTCTTTGCCAAACCACAACCCCAGACCGATGATCCCCAGCAAATATACGACGATGATCGTCCAATCTCCCAAACTGAAGTAGCTGTTCATGAAATCAAAAGCGCTCTATTACTGGGGAAACGACCGAACAATGGCCAGACAATTCTTGGGCGCAGCAGGTTTCCGAAAGGGCGGATTCAAGAAATCGTAGCCGCCGACGGGAGTCGGCGCTGATTGATTGCGCTCGAAGGACAGTTTCTTCTCGCCTTCCTGGGCGCGCAAGCTAGAGTCGTGGGCAGTTGGGCCGAATGTAAGGCCCGCGGGAAGTGTCAAGGATTTGAATAGTGGCTCTTGCGGCCGGCAGAGTGCAGACAGCAGGAGCCGAGAAAATTGAAGCTTATGAAGCCTGAAATGACTCGCCGTTCGTTCGTCAAAGAAACTGTCCTGTCTTCCGCCGCCCTGGCGCTCGCCTTGAATGCGCGCGGAGAGGACCAGTCCAAACCAGCGTCCCCAACGCCAGCCGAACCAGCCGTCTTGCCCAAAGGCAAGATCGGCAAACTGGAGGTGAGCCGCTTGATCCTGGGCGGCAACCTGCTGACCCACTACACCCATAGCCGCGATCTGAAATATGTCTATTCGCTCGCGGCCCACTACAACACGGACGAAAAGATACTCGAGACGCTGGCCAAAGCGGAGGCCGCCGGCATTAACACCGTCTCGATGCATAACCCGGAACATCCCATCTCCATCCTCCGCCGCTACCGCAAGGAACGTGGCGGCAAGATCCAGTGGATCATCTGCCCGACAGCGCCCGTGGAGGCAGACATGTCCAAGTACCGCCAGCAGGTCGAGGACCTCGTCAAGGACGGCTGCGAGGCGATTTACCTGTGGGGTGTCCACGCCGACTCCCTCGTCGCGCAAGGCAAAATAGACCTCGTCGCCAAAGCCGTCGAGGTCGCCAAGGAGTTCGGCGTGCCATCGGGCGTCGGAGGACATTCCCTCGACGTCGTCAAGGCATGTGAGGAGCATGACGTGAAAGCGGATTTCTACATCAAGACCTTCCATTCTCACAACTACCCCACGGCACCCAAACCGGAGCAAATCAAAGAGCCTTACAACGAATTCCCAGGTTATTGGTGCAGCGACCCGCAGGCCACGGCCGACTTCATGAAGACGGTGAACAAACCTTGGATCGCTTTCAAAACCATGGCCGCAGGCGCCATTCCACCCCAAACCGCCTTCCGTTACGCCTTCCTCCACGGAGCGGATTTCCTCCTGGCGGGGATGTTCGACTATGAAATCGCCGACGATGCCAAACTGGCAACCGAGGCGCTGGCGCGAAACAAGGACCGCGAGCGGGGGTGGAAATGCTAGCCACAAACCCGAATTCCCATGACGGGCGGGTCTGGTTGCTCGACTGCTTGGCAGTGGTCTTGGCTCTGAGCGTTGGCGCGATGGCCGTGGGAGCGGCGGAGACTAAACCCGCCGGCAGAAAGACAAATCCGTTCTTCCCCTTTTGCATCGACACGCATGACGCGAAAAAGCGCAACCTCCAGGAACAAGCGGCGCTGCTCAAGGAACTCGGGTACGATGGAGTTGGCCATTTGTGGCTGGACAACATTCCCGAACGGCTCAGAACGCTCGACGCCGCAGGTCTGAAGCTGTTTCAGATCACGATGACGGTAGATATCACGCCCGGCAAACAAGCCTACGACCAGCGGCTCAAAGAAGTCATGCCGCTCTTGAAAGGACGCGGCGTGCAGTTCCTGCTGATCATGAATGGATTGAAACCCTCAGACCCGGCCGGAGATGCCCGGGCGGTCGAGGTGGTGCGGGAAATGGCCGATCTGGCCAGCCCTTCGGGCGCGCAGATACTCCTCTACCCCCATAGCTTCTGCTGGCTGGAAACAATCCAGGATACCGTGCGCGTCGCTGAAAAGGTGGACCGCCCGAACGTCGGCGTCATGTTCAACCTCTGCCACTGGCTGCGGGTAAGCAAAGACCGCGACTACCAACCCTTGCTGATGCAAGCGATGCCGCGGCTGCGGGCGGTCTCGATCAATGGGGCGGACGAGTTTGACAGCCAGCCGGGTTGGGCGCACTACATCCAACCTCTCGGGCGCGGTTCCTTCGACATGTTCACGTTCCTAAAAACCCTGCGCCAACTCGGCTACACCGGTCCGATTGGCTTGCAATGTTACGGGATCACCGGAGACGTGCGTGATCCGCTCGCTGAATCAATCAGCGCCTGGCACAGCTATGCCGGTGGAACAAGTTCCAAGTGAACAGTGGCAGAATTCCTAATCCTGCGAATCGGCGACTCGCCTACGGCAAAGCCTGAGCGATGCGGAAATTGCCAGGTGCCGTGAGTCTCGACTGCACACTGAGCTGAAAAGAGCTGCTGGCGGTTGCGAAGCCGTCGCTAACGGTAATCGTGATATTCGCACGGCCGGAATGTCCGGACAGCGGCGTGACCGTCACGGTTCGTCCGCTGCCGCTGCCACCCAGAACGATGCCAGTGTTCTGGACTAGTGACTTGTCGGAGGAACTGGCCGAAAGGGTCAGGCTCGACAGCGGTGTCTCGGCATCGCCGATAGTGAATGGAATCGGCCAAGTTGAGGTGCTGACGGCAATGGTGAGCTTGTTAATGGCGGAGATCGTAGGCGGCTCATTGACCATAACGCTGAAGGATCGGGAGATGATGTTGTTGCTAACGCCACCGTCCTTGACGGTGACGGTGATGGTGGCCAAGCCGTGGGCTTTGGCCTTCGGTGTAAAGGAGATGTAACCGGTGGCACTGGGGCTGGTGTAGCTAACCGTTGGATTAAGGATCAAACCGATATTGCTGGAAGAGGCCGTGACGGTCAAAGTCTGAGACTCGTTGGTCGCGCCGGAACTGATGCCCGACAGGTTCACCGTCTGCAATCCGGCGTTCTGGTTGATGGTCACGTTGGACAGCGCGTTAAGCGTCGGCACTTGGTTGACCGGATTGACCGTGACGGTCAAGGACTTGGAAACAATGTTGTTGCTAAGGCCGCCATCGTTGACGGTCACCGTGATCGTGGCCGAGCCGTAGGCATTGGCCAGGGGCGCGAAGGAGATGGATCCGGCGGCACTGGGGCTGGTGTAGGTAACCGTGGGATTGGGAACCAGGCCGGTGTTGCTCGAACTGGCCGTGACGGTCAAAGTCTGAGACTCGTTGGTCGCGCCGGAACTGATGCCCGAGAGGTCCACCGTCTGGAAGCCACTGTTCTCGTTGATGCTCACATCGGCCAGGGAATCGAGCGTCGGTGGAGCGTTGCTGGTGACTGGGATGGTATAGTTGATTTCGTTCGAGAAGTCGCTTTCCATGCCTGAACTGTCGTAGGCCGTGACGGTGAAAAAGTACGTGCCGCCTTCGTTTAGACCGGAAATGGTCGCGTTCGTCGAGTTGCCGGCATCGACGGTATTGGTGTAGGTGGCACTGGCTCCCCCGCAGTAAATGTGGTACCCGGCGACGGTGGTGCTGACGCTTGGATCCCAGGCCAGCGTGACGCTGCGAACTGCCGAGCTGGAAAACGGCGCTAGAACCAAAAGGCTGGAGAATAACAGTATGATGAGAACTGCGTTTCTCTGCCGACCAACAGATGCTACCAAGAACATATACTATAGCAATGCGCATAAGCCTTGCCAACCTGGCAACGACCGCCCCCATTCCCAGGATTTGGCCTCCAGCCGGGGTTCCCCTGAGGATTGGCGTTCCCAAGCGGCTCCCGCCGATAGAAGCTCAGCAGATGACCTGGCCCTCAAAACACAGCGCTTTTTATCTTCCAGACCCACTCCAGACTTCCTGAAAGCTTTCAAGACACCCGTTGTCTTGAAACGGGCCATGCAGAACTGAGGTTTTCGACTCGGCGGAAGAAGTGTCTAGAATACGGACAGCCCCGAATCCCGATTAGCCAAACTCGTCCGGCTTTGCCATGCAAACCTTTGCTCTCGAATTGCCGGCCGAATCGGCCGCCATCAGGTCTTCAGCCGACTCCAAATCAGAAGGAAGGCGGTAGCAAAATCCTGGGGTCGCTGCGCCACCCAGCGGGTGACTTCTTCCGGCCCAAACCAACCGCCGCGCTCGATCTCGTCGGGGGCCAAGGTGAAAGGCCCTTCCGCCTCGCAACGATAGACCCACAGATGCTCGTGGTCGGTTTGGGCCGAAGCGGCCAGTTTGAACAATCGTGGCGGGGTCGCGTTGAGTCGCAAGCCAATCTCCTCGCGCACCTCGCGCACCGCGGCGGCATCATAATCCTCGCCGCTGTCCAGGTGGCCGGAGGCTGACGAGTCCCATAAGCCGGGCTGTCGGTCCTTCTTCAGGGAGCGTTTCTGAAGAAAAACCTGCCCGCGCGAGTCGAACACCAGCACATGAATCGCACGATGCAAGAGGCCCAACCGATGCACCTCGCTGCGCGTTTCCCGGCCGATCACTTCGTCCCGTTCGTTGACAACATCAAATATTTCTTCACTCATTCAACCATTGCGTTAAGGCCGCGAACTGTTTCAGGGTTACCGACTCAGCCCGCGTCGAGAGAGAAAGCTGGAGTTGCCCAAAGGCGCGCTCCAAATCTTCCTTGCTCCAATCTGCCTTCAATAATTTCAGCATCATCTTGCGCCGCTGGGAGAAGCTGCGTTTGATGATTCTGGCGAACATTTCCCGCTGTTCCGGGGCGAGCAGCGGGTCCGCGCGGCGCACGAGGCATACGCAGGCCGAGCCCACGTCCGGCTCCGGAAAGAAACAACTGGCCGGAATCTTGAACCAGCTATGCGGTTCGTAATCGAGCTGAACCATCAAGGTAAGCAAGCCGTAATCGGGGGTGCCCGGTTTGGCGAACAGCCGCTTCGCCACCTCAATTTGCAACGTGGCGACCATC
>Ga0194053_10002560_pt1 | contig 10717 bp, 8 predicted proteins | sample SepL228m_MetaG_FD_161684 | JGI IMG/M metagenome (GOLD analysis project Ga0194053, IMG submission 161684) | Anoxic zone freshwater microbial communities from boreal shield lake in IISD Experimental Lakes Area, Ontario, Canada - Sep2016-L227-8m | ecosystem: Environmental > Aquatic > Freshwater >...
CCCGCCGCGGAACGACCCTACAAGAAGGACGTCTATCAGACCTTTAAGTGGCGCGGTTGGTACGATTTCGGCACAGGTGCGCTCGGGGATATGGCCTGCCATACTGTGAACATGCCCTTCCGCGCCCTCAAGCTGGGTTACCCCAACGTCGTGGAGTGCGAGATGGCTTCCCGGATGTATCCCGAAACGTTCCCAAAGACCTCCCGCATCCGGTTCGAATTCCCGGAACGCGAAGGGCTGCCGCCTTTGAAATTCTGGTGGTATGACGGTAATCCCGGTGACGCATTCAAACCGATCCGGCCGCCCACGGAAGCAGTCAAGGAAATCATCACGACCATGGGCAAACTGCCGGAAGCCGGTGCCCTGGTGATTGGCGAGAAAGGCAAGTTGTTCTCACCCGACGATTATGGCGCGCGGTTCTTCGTGGCGATGAAAGGTCAGGACGAAATGCGACCGGGAGCCGACGACGCCGCCTGCAAGGCAGTGCCAGAATCCATCCCCCGTTCCCCGGGTCACATGCAGGAATGGTTCCGCATGATGAAGGATGGAACTCCCGCCTACTCGAACTTCGACATCGCGGCGTATCTGACCGAGATCATCCTGCTCGGCTGCGTTGCCTTGCGCCTGGGTGAAGGGGTGCGGATGGATTGGGACGGACCGAATATGAAATCAACGAACCTCCCCGACGCTGAACGCTTTGTGAGACGGCAGGATCGGGCCGGTTGGGCTGTTCCGAACGCCTAAGTGGTCTGGGTCATAAGTGCGGTGACGTATCCTGATGGCGTAGCGCAGATTTTCAATCTGCGTCTATTCTCATTGTTTAGCATATATGAATGTTTTCAGGGGTTTTGGAGCATTCATTGGTGATTAAAACGCCATCAGGACGTTAGAAGTTGTTATAACATAAATCCTCGCCAGCCATTGCCAGGATGCCCATTGCCATTTCATTTTTAATAAGGGTTTGGTCTAAAACTCACGGCAAGGGTTGGACCACCCCCCCAAAACGGCATTATTCGCCATTTCTACGCTCTGAACCTCCAATCCGCCATATCCACGGCATCTCGACGCCAGGACGCCTAAAAACAACCTCTGGGAGCGATAAAAGCCGCCTTTGGCAAATTTGTCAAAGGCCGCTCGACCACGGTTAAAACTCAAGTTGTCAGAATTCTGACGAGTTGGCCGAGTGAGCATCGAATAAAAAAAGAGACCATCGAACAATATTAACGATGGTCTCTTGGGGATAGGAGATAGGGTATGAAATATAGGACCCCTATCTCGAAGTTGTTAAAATATATTTTGAGTCAATGAAAAGTTCATTTCAGTCCCGAGATTTGAAATATCGCTTTCGTCCATAAACTTAGGTCTATCATTATTAACCAAAACATAAGCATTCAATAGATTATCTAACGACGGTTTGCTCGATAGAATGTTATCGTGTTCGTTTTGCGATATATCCACGAGCGGATTACTTTGATCAGAATGTTTGATCGAATTTTTGCTACCGCACGCTGCTTCGTCTGAATTAGTATGTTTCTGCAATCTTAAACATCGTTTTACGGATGCTCCTCGACCATCACAATTATTGAAAACGAACGTTGTTCCTCTTTCTCTCATCAAATAGTATTTCTCCTTCACAATATATTGCGGGCATTGCTTCGAGATACTGTTGGGAGATTGATACTGAAGATATGTAACCCCAGGGATTTTAGGATTATCTCTCTCTTTATCAAACTCAACAAACTCATCATAAGTCAAAAAGGGTTTTTTGCCAATCTCTATTCTTTTTACATTCTCTCGAGCAATCATATTCCGAATGCATTTATCCGAACAACCTGTTGGATATACCATTTTTCGATTATATATGCTCCACTGGTGGCCGTCCTTGGTTGTATGTTGGCGGTAATTAAGTTGAGATTGAATTGCTTCCTCATCTAACTCGATACGTGATGGTAATCGAGGAGGTTGAACCTCTTTTGATTTTTCTACCTCTTTTGCCTTTTCAATAACCTTTTTCATAAATGGGTCGGTTGAATATTGAGGTAATTTGTGGGGAGGTGGATTACTCATTGGAACAGGTTGTCCGTCAAAATCCTTTGCTACTTTATCAGAAACAACTGGACATATTTTGTCTAGTTGTTTTTCGGTAGTTTGCTGAGGGTAGAGATTATTCTTAACCATTTCAGATTTTACTGTGTTAATGCTTGTAGAATCGATTACTCGATGCCCTTGCTTTTTGAATGTTGAAACGAACTTTTTAATGTAATTTCTGTTAATCATATTTTCTGTAGCGATTGTTCCGCTATCCTTTTCTTTAGGTCTATTATTTCTTTGTAGAAGTGTTAGAAGACCATTTACTAACACTACTAATAACTATCATCTTGACAACTTAAACATATATATTTTACCTATTGATTTCTGTTAGGCAGAATTCTGCACAACAGAATTTCAGAGATATAACAGCAATCTTTTCAGTAAATCGATCTCACGAAATACTCTCTCCGTTTCATATTCTAATGCGTTTTTACATTTATCGGTTAGAACGTATCTATCTTTACCAACTTTGATTATCCATTTCATTAGTAATAGAAACGCAATCGCTCCACGCTTATATGTTCGATGATGCATTAGCGATAACATCTCATCGAATTGAGTAGTGGTTGCCGTGAATGAGCCATCTCTATTTATCATTTGTTCTATTGTTTTTATCATATTGTTAGAACAATTCCTCTCTTTCCCCTGGTTGTGGTGTTGGCATATTCAATTCGACTGCTCGCAATGCCTTGCTTATGGTCGGTCGAGATATGTTAAATCCTCTCGCCTCATAGTAGTTTCGTATAACCGATATTACAATGGACCGAGGTTGAGTGTAGTATGGTTCCATTATCCATCTATCAGGAACTGTCATCGGGCGATATTTACTAAACCATAGTGTTCCTACATAACCTAATTCATCCAATACTTTCTCAAATGAGGTTGTTTCTATATTCCGCTTTGTTTTGTTTCTCATCTTGTTATTACCTTTCTTTTATTTCTAATCTGTTTTGTTTTTTACTTACTTACTTATACTTTTTTGCACTTTATCTTACTTTTACATTATCAGTCACTTTATCATACTCCCCCCTTCGGGGGGGGGAGTGTGTGATAAACTGGTAAACCAAGAGATTATCATAATGATAAACCTATGATAAACCTATGATAAACCCCAATGAATACCACAATCCAAAATGATAAACCTCTGATAAACATGTTTATCACGCACTTTATCATCGACACCTCGAATGATAAACCTCTGATAAACCTACTTATTACCGCGAAAAGCATGGTTCTATAACCTTTCTATCCTCAAACTCGCGAAAAGCATCATTGCTTTCTTCACTCTCTCGAGAGACTCTGTAATACACAGGCGGATAAGAATCCGAGCATTTATGAACAATACCTTTCTCAACTAACGAAGGCATTCTTCTTGCCGCCGTCAGATATTTAATCCCACTCGACACCTCGATATCCTTCATTGTAATAAACTCCTTCGGTCCAAAGGGGATGGCATTAAGTATCTTTTTATCTGTTTCATTATCCGCGTTATGCGTAGGAACTTCACCCTTATTCACGGGCAACCAATAAAAGTACTCGGGCAGTAGGTCGTTAAACTTAATAAACTGCTCCCTAAATCCACAAGCTGATGCCCCCTTCATTATGCTCATCTTGTATATATTATTCCCTGCTGACTCTCTCGACAACGTGATGACGGATCTAAATCTATTCTCAAAACCTCGATTGCCTGCTATTGATCCACTTTTGTTGTTGTGGCAAATAACTATCGAAGCAACATTAAACTCTCTTTGCAGGTCATCTATTTTCTGGCAAAAGATCTGGGCAGCCATAGAACTATTCAGATCCTCCGAGATATAATTCGACATAGGATTAATCACTATTAGATTGTATGGATTATTGTCCTTAATTGCTTCTCGCAAGACTTGATCGGCAAGCTCAAATATGTCGAGACGATACGTGTCAGGCATTCTTATATTCTTACAGGCGTATTTTTCTTCCTCATCTGATAACTTCGCCATTTTCAGATTTGCCGTGAATAAACTCTGTATAATAAATCTATCATCTTCGTTGCCCAGATATAAGGTTCTCAACTTCCTATGCGGTGATAATCCAACTACTGATTTGCCCAGCGCCCATCCAATCAGTAATTGAAAACACAATACTGATTTTCCACTATGCGAATCGGCAGCGATTAACAGCGACTTACCAGGCGCAAGAAAGCGATTATTTATGTAATTTGGACTATTAGATAATGCTTCCAGTTCTGCACTCGACATTTTCAGCATACTTGAATCAAATAAATCCTTAATCTCCAATTCCTTTTTCGTCGATAACTCGGTTATCAAATCTGTCTTATATCGCTTAACTGTTGGGTTGCTTCTGTCCTTCATATCATACCCCAGCATCGATCCGCCTTGGATTTTGATGAATTGGATCTTTTTCTTCACGGGTATTCCCTTCCCGTGTTCCGGGTAGAGAAACGATATTTTATCCTCATATCTCAAGTGAGAATAATCATTCTTGCTTGCCGGAGGTAGTTGGGGAGGTTCTGGAGTTGTATCTACTATCTTTTCACTCACAGGCATTTCTACATTATGCTCACTCTGGCTAACCAATTCCTCCGCTTTATCTTTTAACTGCTTTAGTATCTCCCCTGATATATCAGCGATAGGTATATCTAGATGAACCATATATTCCAGACCCTCCGGATGAATACTGCCAGGTCCCATAACGTATGAACTTCCTTTTCTTATACTGAATAACTCCTTACTATTTGAACTTACCTTTACTGCTCCTTCATCCTTATCACTTTCGAGATTGTAGTATAAATGATAACCATGCCCGGTTTTGATGCTAAATGTTGCTGGTAACATAGGCAACAGTTGTTTGATTATAGGGCTGAGAAAATCATCTATGTCGATGAATACCAACTTACTACTCCAGCTTACTACTCCATAATTGGTCTTATCAATTCTCGTATTACCACAGGCGGATAATGTCTCATAGTCGATTTGATTTTCTAGCTCCTTCCAGTTGTCAATTTTACATCCCTTTTCCTTGTAATTGATTTTAACAAAGTGAGCATCTTTTAGTTGGGTGGGTATTTTCATATATTAGTTAAACCTTGTTTTGATTTTTCATCGATTGCCAAACGTCCCAGTGCTCCGCTTTATGTTTTACGATTATTCGCGATAGTTCAGAAGCAAGGTCTGATGGTAATAATCGATAAAACGTGCTCCAACCTGCATTTAGTCGTTTCGCCCTGTATTCTTCATAGTATTTCTGCTTCTCTGCTTGTGTTTGTTTCATATTGTCCTTTATTTAGTGAATAGCGTTATTGCCATTCACTGTATAAATAGTGAGCAATCAAAGAATAACACAAAAATAATCGAACTATCTTCGCAAAATAAAAACCCAATATTTCTATTGGGTTGTGTTGTATGAAAATCCCACTATCGAATAACTATATCAGATATAACACAAACACGCAACTTATTATATTACTCTCATCCATCTCTCACTCGTATTGCGATATACCAAAGAACAAGAGATTAAACTGATTTGTTTTCTTTTTCAGAACATTCAGGAGAATTCTGCCAAATGTTAGGTCGATACAACTTCGACAACTTTGTCGAACTTGCTTTCTCCCTGTTTCAATCTCTCTATTTGCATTGTTAAAATAATCATAAACTCATTCTACCGATTTTAGAACTCAAGTCAAATAGCCCTATTCATAGGGGCATTAACGTTAAAGTGATTAAATATAGTGGTTAGGATTAAGTATAGTGGTAGGCAAATATTGCCTATGGTTCTTCAGTGTGGTGCAGAATTCTGCCCCACATTGGATTTGCCAATGGTTCTTTTGTTCGTCCAATATTGGACAAACAGAATTGCCAGTGTTTGTCAGAATTCTGACCCACATTGGATTTTGCCTTTTAACGCATTGGGTATGGGGATGCTGTATTGTGTGGTCTTGTTAATCAGGATGCATCCTTGGGGCATTAGAGCTAAGCCAATGGGCATTGGATATACCCTAATAAGTATTCTTTTTGAACGCTTTTTAGACTTTTAAGCTGGGTCGAGACTTGCCTGAGGGTGTGGCAAACTAAATAAAATCGAATAACACACTTAGTTCTTATATCTATATGTGATTACATAAACAATATAACACTATGCACAAAATATTTAGCGGCATCAAACAAGCATCCTTGGCATTAGGCATCCCAAAAGAGGTATTATCTCGAGCAAAGCGACATAAGGCATCCCCCCGTGGTCGATATGGTTTTGATATATCAGGTCGAGTTCATTGGGATAATCCTAATACAGATGGTCTAACCTTGGAGCAATGGATTACTAACAACTACTCAGAGTTAAGATTACCTGCCCCCGAATCGACCGAGTATTGGTTATTGTGTAGAGATAAAAACAAATGCTTACTTTCGGAGTTATTGCTAAAACAAACTCAAGATAAAATCATCGACAAGCAATCCGCTATTGCGGGTTTGGAGAATATTAGGTCTAATCTCAATGAATTGTTTGAACGTAAAATCCAATCTGATTTGATCGACAAATGGAACTTGCCGGAAGATAGAATACAGGACTTGAACAAGTTTAGGGGTGATCTGGATAACGTTTGGAATACTCAAATTGCGATGCTAATTAAACATTAGGTATAATCTCGCCCCTATTGCGTTTGAGTGTCTTAAATGATGCTTTACGCAATGCTACAGGGGCATTAAAAAACCCCTTGGAGTTAATCCCCCAGGGGTTGAATTATTAAGGTTAGCAGAATTCTGACAACCTTTATTCTTTAGGAGGTAAGATACTCCAGAACTTACTTATTTCTTCCTCTGGAATTATACCTTTATAGCATCGTTCTATGATGCCAGGTGAATTGCCCATTATCCATCTTAGATCGTCCAATGAATGAAACTTTGCGTAGTGATAAGAGGCAAAACTATGACGCATTCCATCTTGTATCCAAGGGAATGGCAATTTCTTCCACACCTCCGATTTTCTATTCCTAATATTAAATGTCGGGACAAGTAAGTTGCTATTCTCTCTGCAATAATTCAACCATTCATACAAGGTATCTGACATCTTAAACATCCTATCTTTCTTTGTCTTGGATATGTCGGATTGAATGAATACCTCCCTACTGTTCATCTTAATATTTGTATCCCAATTCATCTTATCTATTTCTTCGGGTCTTACGCCACCAAACAATGCCAGGGCAAAATAAGCGGTTATGTCTTTATGCTGTAATGCTTCAGTCATAATCGCATTACATTGCTCTGCCGTGAATAACTTAACGGCAACTTGTTTGATGCTTATTTTGATATGCTTACAAGGATTTTCATTGTGATATTTCTTAACAATCGACCAATTAAAGAATTGCCCTAAATAACTCTTAATATTCTTTCGCATAACATTGCCAACCTCTTTAGACTCGAGATATGTTTCAATCCTTGCTTGATCCATTTCAGCAATCTTTGTATCTGCAAAATCGACCTTAAACATATTTGACATCTTGCGGAGTGTATCCAACGATCTTGGTCTAATGGGTTTCAATTTATCTACTTTTCTATCATCGAACCAAATGCTCATCAAACCAGATACCGATAAACTTTCCTTTGCATCAAACTCTTTGGAGAATTGGTCGAGAGCAACTTGCATCGCTTGCTCGAGAGATTTGCCATAAACCGATAATTGTTCCTGCCACGAGCGAATACGGGCATCCTCAATAATGTTCGAGATTGCGTCCAGTCCACCGATTGAGACCTTGGAGCCAATCCGTTGGGCGAATTCCAATGCCTTATCGCGAGAACTGAAACCCTTGAATTGCTGCCCCAAATAATTCTTTTTTCGCAAGTCGACTTGGTATCGAGTTTTGCCGTGTTGAAAACAGCATCTAACGCGAGGATATTCTTTTCTTATCACTTTCATATTTTGCTTTTCTATATTTAATAATTCCGGTTATATCGTTAGAATTATGTTAGACCGTATTAAATAATGCAAATCAAATCGGCAAGAGTATTGTGTTGGTTATCAGCAACTTACGCTGATTATGAAAAAAAGAATACGGCGAATTTTCAATCTGCTGTGTCGCAGAATTTCATTCTGCGGAGCACGGGACAACCCCGGCGCGCCAGCACGCATCGGAAGAAGCCGCGGCCATCATTTTTCAGTCAGGCTCCAAATGCCGTCCCAGGTTCCTGAACCGTCAGTCAATCGGGTTCGACATTGAGCCACGTAGGCGATGCTGGGAGGGTCTTCAGGATGGCGTTCGAACCGTTCCATCGCCTCCTGCCATTGGCCTGCCAGACAGAGTTTAACACCCGCTTCAAAGTCGGCCAGAAACCCAGACTCCGGTTCACCGGCAAAACCAAGAACTTCATAGACCCGCACCGGCTGCTCACGGCCAACGACCCGAATCCGCCCCAGTTCTCGGCCAAGGAACTGACCATGTGTCTGCAGCCAGGTCTGCTCTGAGACCAGGTTATAGGTGCCGAAGACCTTGTTCGCGCCCTCGAGTCGTGCCGCCAGATTGGCGGCGTCACCGAGCACCGTGTAATTGAAACGATCTCGCGATCCCATGTTGCCGACGGTGACCTCGCCGCTGTTCATGCCAATGCGGGCCTTGAGCGTGACGCCAGTCCGCTCCTTGTAATGCGGGCGCTTTTGTGCCAGCATCCGCTGACAGCGCAGCAGAGTGCGAACCGCGCGGACGGCGTGATCGGGTTGGGCGGCTGGGGCATTCCAAAATGCCACGATGGCGTCGCCAATGTATTTGTCCAGGTATCCGCCTTCCTCGATGATGATGTCGGTCATGTCCGTCAGATACTCATTCAGGAGACTGGTGAGCGTCTCGGGGTCCAGCTTTTCGGAGAAGGAAGAGAATTTCTCGATATCAGAGAAGAAAAGAGTCAGCTCGCGCTTTTCGCCACCGAGCTGCAGGCGGCTGGGATCAGCGACAATCTGATCGATGACCTCGGCCCCGAGGTAGTGTTTGAAGGCGCGCCTCAAGAAGGCTTTTTGCCGGCCTTCGGTGGCATAGTTAAGCACGACACCGCCGACCAGTGCGGCGGCCACAGCTCCTTCAGTGACCACCAGAGGCCACCACCAGCCAAACGGGTAGGCAACAAACGCCCCCAGGGCGGGGACGGGCAGGAAAAAGGCGAAGACCAGCACGCTCTGCCAGGCTTTCCGGCTAAACGCGACGACAGTTCCGGTGAGCAGGCCCAGGAGCGAAATGATCACGGCAACAACCACCGCCGGCGCCTGACGCAAAAACCTGGCGGTGAGCAGATTGTCCAGGGCGGTGGCATGAATCTCGGTTCCCGGAAAGACGGGGCTGAGCGGCGTGGGTCGCAGATCGAGCAATCCGGGCGCGCTGAATCCGAAGAACACATACGCGTCTTTGAACACTTCAGGGTTCAAGGCTGGCTTCTCGCCGGCCTGCAAACGCAGCTCAGATTGGATCACCGCCGCGGCGCTGTAGGTTTCGTGGACGCCTTTCCTCCCGTGGAACCTCAGGATAGCGCTGCCACGATCATCGATCGGCGCCTTTTTGTCCCCCACGTGCAGCCAACCGTCTTCCAGGCGGAGCGGCAGGGCGCGGTTGGCGCCTCTTTCGCCTGCGAGAAAGGCGGCTAAGCCAAGCGACGGTACGGGCTTGCGGTCGAAGACGTGAAACAGCGCGGCGCGCCGGCACTGACCGTCAGGGTCAGGTTCAGCGCTTGTATTGGCGAGGAGGGTCGAGTTGGTCGCCACCTCGGGGATGGGAAAGGTGGCTCTCGACATTGCTATGTTTTCCGACCTATTCCGGGCGAGCCACCCCTCCAGCCCAGTCCAGGAAATGCCCGGAGGAGGCAGGCTGTCGGGCCAGTTGGTTGCCTCACCTGACTTGGGACTGAGGACGATGGCGCCGACGAAGCCGGGGGTTCGGCGGATGGCATCGCCCAATGCTTTGTCATCCTCCGCTGCGTAGGTGGATGGCTCGGTGTAGAGGACATCGAAGGCGACCGCCTTGGCCCCGCCTCGCCGGCAGAAGTCGAGCAGGGCAGAATAAACCGTCCGTGGCCAGGGCCATGCCCAGCCGTTTTCTTTCTTGCCCCAGTCGAGGCTGGGTTGGTCCAGGAGGATCACCTTGACCTGGGGGGCGGGCGGGGTGTCTGCCGCAAACATCTTTACCCGCAAACTCCACGTCGCGTTCTCGAACCGGTCCAGCAAACCCGTGGCCCAAAGCACGAGGACGACTCCGGCAGCGGCCAACCCGAGGGCCCCGCCTTGGATGAGTCGCTTTAACATTCCGCCTTTGACATGAACGACGTTTAACTGGCGCCGACCCGTCGCGGCGCAATCGCGGTCGCGAAGCGGGTGGACTGGGGCCTAAACTCCTCCCATGGCCTTCTGAAAACGCTCCTGACGCACAGGCGAACTTTCCGGCGGGGCCTCAGTGCCGATGGTCTTCTTGATCTCGGCGATGCGCACTTCCGGTGCGGGGTGCGTTTTGCCGAATCCATTGGAATCCGCTTTGATCTGGTGCTGCATCCGTTCCAGCATGGTGACGAGCGCAGCAGGGTTGTAACCCATCTTCTTCATGATCACTACCGCGCCTTTGTCAGCCTCGAATTCCGTGGTCCGGGAATAACCGCTATTCATC
>Ga0194053_10002564_pt1 | contig 10709 bp, 9 predicted proteins | sample SepL228m_MetaG_FD_161684 | JGI IMG/M metagenome (GOLD analysis project Ga0194053, IMG submission 161684) | Anoxic zone freshwater microbial communities from boreal shield lake in IISD Experimental Lakes Area, Ontario, Canada - Sep2016-L227-8m | ecosystem: Environmental > Aquatic > Freshwater >...
ATTCCCATTGTTCGAGCTGCGCTTGTTCCTGAGAAGTCACAACAACAGGGAAACGGATTTTGGACATGAAATCAATCATGCCAGACTACAGAAGATCGTAAAGCTATTTACGAGACACTACACTAGTGTAGTTCGGCAAGCATACGGTATATTATCTTCCCTTTAAACATGAGCCTCTCTCCAGAAAAATCCGGTGGCATTCCCTCGTGAACCCCTGTTTTTCATAATCGTCGTTCTGTTGGGCGGACTACACTAGGGCGATTGAGGAGATGACAGACACGAACTTTTACGAGCAGATTGGGGTTGATAGAGAAGCAAGAAGTTCCAGAGGCAGAGAACCATGCAGCCGACGGCCGAGCGGGCTCGAATCTCGGCCCCCTCAACGCGCTGGCGGGATCAGGAATTCACGATCACGATTTTGAGGCCTTCCTGGCGGATGTTGACAGCCATGGCCTCGCCGAGTTTTTCCAGCGGAAACCGGTGGGTGATGAGGCTCTCGACCGGGAGGCCGATTCCCTGGGCGCGGCGCAGGAAGTTGTAGGCGATCGGGTATTCGTCCACCGAATAAACCCACGAGCCGACGAGCGTGATTTCCTTCGCGCAGATATCCTGGTGCGGGTTGATCGAGCACGGGCCGTTATCTACGAAGAAACCGACCTCGCAGATCCCGCCGCCGCGCTGGACGTATTTCCAGATGTTCGAAGCCGCAGCGGGCACTCCCGTGCATTGGAAAGCGAAATGGGCACCGCGACCCTTTGTCGCCTCCTTCACCGCGCCGATAATCTCCGGGACACCCGCTAAGTGTTTGTAATTGATTGTTTGGTCCGCCCCCATGCGGGTGGCCATGTCGAGCCGGTCCTGGTCGCCGTCGAGGGCGATGATATGCTGGGTGCCCGCCGCGCGGACGGCCGCAAGCATGAGAAGCCCGATCGGCCCGCAACCCTGAATGAGGACGCGACTGCGGAAGTTGAGGAGGCCGGTGCTCTTCGCGCGTTCGAGCGCGTGCACGACGACCGCAGCCGGCTCGATCAGCATTCTCAGTTCGAGGCTCAGGTCGTTCACAACAAAAAATGTCGAGCCCCCGCGGACGATCATATACTCGGCAAAATACCCGTTGAGATGGGTGTCGTCGTCCGGGATCAGCCCCTGGACGCCAAGGTTTTCGCAGAGGTTCAATCGGCCCGGCGTGTAAAGGCAGGCATCGCAGGTCCCGCATGTCTTCACGCTCGTCACAATTTTATCGCCGACGCGAACCGTCTTCCCGCCGTTGTCGCGCGTGACATTTTTTCCGAGGCGCACGATCTCGCCCGTCCCTTCATGTCCGAGGACGAGCGGAGCGAGTTTCATCGGGTCGGATTTATACTCGTGGACATCTGTCCCGCAGATCCCGCAGCCCTCGACCTTCACCAGGATCTCATCGTCGCCGATCTCGCGGATTGGAAACTCCCGCAGCTCGAGGATTTTTGGTGAGGCCAGAACCATCGCCCGACAGGTGCCGGGAACCGGCTTTTCTCCGCCTGGTGGCGTGGCTGGCGGCTGGCTGCGGGCGATTTCCTCGTTCAAAACATTACGAACAAGCTGGCTGATGGCTTCGCGGGTCATGGCAGGATCCATCCCTGCCGGACGAATGCGGCCAGCGGGCAGGTGACGCTCGTCAGGTAAACCGGATTCTGCCGGTGGTCGCCCTCGGGGTGCCGGCATTCGTAAGGCGCGCCAAACTCCGGGCCTTTGCGAAAATCCCCTTCGCGCAGTTCTTCGATGAATTCGCCTGCGAGTTGCTTGGCGAGCAGCTCATCCACCTGGGCGATGGCGAAGCAAACCCAGCCGGTCGCTGTGTTCCAGTAGGCACCGTTCTGATAGCGGTCGATCATTTGTGAGCCGACCGTGCTCTCCCAGGCGGATTGCGCGCTGAAATTGTCCGTGGTCAGGACCTGCCGGATATTGCCACGCCAGGCGAGCGTCCCGGCACGGCAGGCATCGGCCAATGCGCGGCAGATCCTATCTCTAACCGCTCCCTCGACCGCACCGATATAAACGGCGAACGCCGAACCCCACACATCCGGCTGGCTGCTCGAACCGGTGCTGGCGCGCAGCAGTCCGCCGGGATGCAAAAAAACCACAGGCAACGAACGCGCAATCGTGTCGGCGATGTCGCCGTAGCGAGGATTTCCTGTCAACTCCACGAGTTGGCGGGCTGCCCGATAGCGCAGGAGCGACGCAAAGAACAACTCACCGGTGTGGATTACGCTGTCGGTAAAACCAAACGAGACCCCGCGATTGTTCTCGTCGCACCAGACCAGTTGTGTGTCCGGGCGTGACTGCGGGACGGAAAATGCCTGCTCCAAGCGCTCCAAGAGGGTTAAGCCGCCGACATTCTCACCCAGAATGCCTCGCTCGCCGGTCTGCCGGCAGTATTGCCACGCCATTTCCACAAAATAGAAATGATCATCGAGTGCCGGGAGTTTTCCCCATTTTCCGCCCTGTGCCGCCGGATCGTAGGTGCCGGGAAAAAAGATCGGCGTGCCATCGAAATTGATGTGGTCGGCAATCGCGCCATGCGGAACGACGCTCCCGCTGGGCGTCTGCCAGTCCCCGGCCTGCTGTGTCGCGGCGGTGAGCAGAAGTGCATGGCGCTGTTCCTCAGGCGTGATGAGGCCGCACTCCAGCGACATCGCGAAATCGCGGATCCAAAACGCCGGATAACACTCGCGCCCGCCGGGCCGGATCAATGTTCCTCCCGTGGCATTAGGCGCGGATGTGCCGATGCGCTGCCCCGGACGCACCCGCGATGCCTCCATCACGTCCCGGGCCAGTTCTTGAAGAAAAGATGAGTTCATTAAAAATGATTGATGGCTTCGTGTCCGGCGCGCAGCGTTCCGTCCGCCTCGATGCAGCCCATGAAGCCGGCTTCGCTCACCACGCCAAACTCCGGCCGATGTCCGTCCCCCACCAGACTGTGGTTGAGCATGTGGATGCAAAATCCCATCTTGCGCTCGACGAGCGCCTGCAGTTCGACGCGCAGCAATCGCACACGGTGGACATCGTCAATGGCTCCCCACCCGGTTTCGCCGGCGAAGATCGGCTTGCCAACTTTTCCGGCGAAGCCAACCAGAGCATCAAGCGTGGCGCAGAACGCCGCCTCGTCTTTCGTCCACAATCCTTCTGCAAAGTAACAGTGGGGGGTCAGCACATCGCAGAACGTTTCGACGAGTTCCAGGGATTGAACGCTGGCCGGAACACCGACCGTAATAGGCGCGGCCGCTCCTATTTTGCGGCAGTGCTCATATAACTGTTTGAGCCACGGCACAAACACTTCCGAACGCCCGCTGTTGAAGGGTTCATTGCACAAATCCCAGAGGCGAACCCGCGGATCGTTCCCATGCGGACCGACCACCGCGTCGAGATACTCCGTGAACACATGGCTGCGGCCGGGGTGGTTCCAGTAGCCGATCATCTCCGCAGCCACCCCGCCGAAATCGGGAATGCTGTGCCAGTTGTTGAAAAGGCACGGCATCGCCTGCAAGCCATGCCGCCCGATGATGTCCAGCACGGCCGCGAAGTTCGCGGCGAACTGGTCCCGGTCGTGAAGATAAGCGTCAAACGACAGCCATAGGCGCAACAGATTGGTGCCTGGGAAATAGGTTTTGCACCGGGCGATCTCGTCTTCGATGCGGCCCGCGTCAAATTTCAGCGCCCAGATTTCCAGCCCGGTCGCCGCATAGCCCGGCTGGTAGTTGAATCCTCGGATGTCGTTCATTCTCGTGCGCTCGCTCCGATTCCCTGCAATTCCACCCGCTGGTGCCCCCACGCCGGCAGCGTACAGGCGGCGGTCAGCAGGCCCTTGGCGGCATCGAAGCCAGCCCAGCGCTCGCTGCGCCGGTAGTAGCGGTCGGAGGCAATGCCCAGGCGGGACGTGGGGATCGAGCCTTCGATCCGGCGCTCCTGGTCGGACAGGTTGAAGATGTCCACCACCAGCCGGTCCTCGGCGGGCAGGACATGCAGGTGGATTTCCTCGCTCATCCCGTAAAACTCGCCGCGCTTATACAGCGCCTCCAGCCGCCGGTATTGCTGCATGGCGTGACGCTGGGCCGCGGCGATGTTGGGGTTGGCATGCGTGCCGCCGATGCCGAGATGGCGGCAGGTCGAAGCGAACCACCAGAAAAACGTGCAATGCTCGTTGTCGTCGCGCAGATCGATGTGCAGGTAGATCGGCACGTTGCACGCGAGGTTGTAGTAGTAGAGTGACTGCGCCCTCCCCTGCCGGAGGTCTTCGATCGGCATCCACATCAATTCAAAGCCCCAGTTGGTGTCGTAGCTGCCAGGCAGGCCGTATTTATAGTAAACCGGGGTCATGCGCGGATGCGCGCCGCCGCAGAGCATGTCGTGCATCTCGATGAGCACGTGCGGGTATTTGGCGTGGATGCGCTGAGCCAGATCGAGGTTGGCCTGCATGTGATCCTCGCGGGTGTAGGGCACGGGATGACCGTGGTCGGGATGGAAGCACGGCCCGCTCCACCAGTTGCCGTCGAACATCAGGTAAACCACGCCCGCTTCGCAGAGGGCCAGCAAACGCTTCTCCGCCTCGTTGAGATACTGCCGCGAGCCCAGGCAGAGCTGGGGCTCCGACCAGCTGGCGTCCTCGGGACAGAGCTTCCCGGGCGATGGCATCCGGCGGGCATCCGGCGGCCAGTAGCCGGTGCTGTTCATCGACTGCGGATTGTCGCGGCAGGACATCCAGGTGGCCACCGGGCAGTGGAGCGACACGGCCAGATCGTGGTTCTCGCGCATTTCGCGCACAAACCCGGCGGCCTTGCCGAGCCTCGCCTCGTCCCACTGGAAACTGCCGAAAGTGGTGTCCCAGCCCGGGTCGAGGTAGAGGGATTCACAGTGGTAGGCACGGGCCTTTTCCGCCTCGCGCTCCATGTCGGCGCGGGTGTAGATGGCGCCGCGGGTGGCGATGCGGCTGCCCTTGGGCATCTCGCCGGGGGCGGTGATCCACCACTCGGGGTTGTCGTAGAGCTCGTTCCAGTGCACCGGCGGATTGAAACCTTCCGGAAAGCGGCAGCCCTGCGAATCGAGCAGTGCGCGATAGACGTAGGCAGCCTCGCTGTAGCCTCCGGCGATGCTCTGATAGCGCATCAGCCCGAAGTCAACCGATTCGCCCGGCCCCAGCGTCACGACCGGAAAACCGTCCGAGTCGTGCAGGCAGACGCCTCCGAAACGCAACCCCAGGCCATCGGGGGCAACCGTTGAGGAGATCGCGCTGAGGATCATGCGTTCCTGATGAAAGCTCATCAGCGCCAGGGTGCGGTCGCCGCGCGTCCAGGCCCAGGCCTCCGAGCACCAGTGGCGCGACGGCAGGAATCCGAAGTGCTGGTCGGCGTCGCAGCGCGGCTCGCGTCCGGCCAGCGCGAGGATGTCCCTCAGGCCGTGGTCGTTCACCCAGTCGGCGGGATCGGTCGGCCGCTTGCGGAAGGGAATGGCCACCAGCCGTTCGTCCTCGCATCCGGCCTCCACCTGTCCCACCGCATCGGCGACGCGGCGCAGGAAGCCGCACTCGATGCCCAAAACAACCACCGGCGAGTCGCCTTCATTCTTCAGGCGGACGGTTTCCTCCATCCAAGGCTGGTCGGCAGGCAGCTCCCAGCGCTGCTCCAGAGAGAGCCCGCCGATGCGGGCGTGCAGCGTCAGTGCGGCGCCATCCTGCCGCAGCTCCGCATCGCGCAACTGCCGGCAGTCCAGCACGCCATCTGGATGCTGGATCTGCAGCGACCAATGGTAGGGGCCGTCGGTCCAGCGGGTTGCCGGGCACGATTCAAGAAGCGTCATCCGCAGCGCGCCATCGGCGAGTGCCGCGCTCAGTTCAAAAGAAGGGTTGGCGAGTTGTTTCATGGGTTTGCGACAGGCGATCTCATCTTTCCAGTCTGGTCGCCGCATAGCCGGGCTGGCAGTTAAAAACGCGGATGTTGTTATAGTTCATCGAGTGTCCATGGAATCGATGTTTCGGCAGCGATGCCTTTGAAGATTTCCACCAAGTTCACTCCCAGCGGGATCCCTTCTGCCAGGCGGCGGGCGCGGGTCTGCAACTCGGGTTGTCCGGGAAAAAGCACCGCTTCCTCCGGGTCGGCGGCGGGCTGGCTCGTCCACCGCGCTGCCAGCGCAGACACAGCGGCGCGAAACGCCCCCACGTCACGAAAGCGCCGGATATCAATAGCCCCGACCAGTCCGCCCAAAAGACGTTGCCGGCTGGGGTCGCCATACATGGGCGCGATATCTGGACCGGACGGCGTGCCGATCAGGAAGGTGCACAGCACGTCAATCATGAGGCCAAGGTCGGAGCCTTTGTATCCTCCAAATGGACGGACCGCGCGCACGTCTTTGGGATTTGTGGTGGGATTTCCATCGGCGTCCACCGCCCAGTCGTCCGGGATCTCCACGTCCTCCATGGCGGCATTGGTGATCGTATTCCACGGCACGACGCTGGTCGCCATATCGAGGCAGAGGGTGGTTTCTTCGCCGCCGGGGACAATGATGCAGAGCGGATTCGTTCCGCAAAATGCCTGGCGCGCGGCGTGGGGCACGACCATCGAATCGGAATGCGTAAAAAGAATGCCGACCATGTCGGCTTTGGCGATCTGTTGGCCGTAGTAGGCGAGCGCCCCGCAATGCGACGAGTTCTCGACAGCGACCCAGCCCGCCCCGCTTTCCCGCGCGAGCGCAATCGCCTCCTCGGTCGCACGAGCCATCGCGATCTGGCCGAGCCCGTGATCCGCATCCAAGCGCCCAACGGCCGCCCCCAACTTCGAATACACAAGATTCGGCAGGGGGTTGATGCTGCCGTGCCGGATCCGGTTCAAGTAGTGCGGCAGGCGGGCGGTGCCATGGGAGTCGATGCCGCGCAAGTTGGATTCCACCAACGAATCGGCGACCAGCAGGGCATGCCCGGACGAAAGCCCGGAGTGTTCCAGACACTGACGCACAAAGATCCGCAGCGGCTCGCTGGGGACCAAAACAGATTCCGAAACAATTTGAGCCATGGGATTATTCCTGCCGCAAGAGCGCCCGCGTCCAGGCCCCGTCCACGCCTTGCAGGTTGACGGGCGCCGCCAGCAGTTCGTAGACTCCCACCTCAACATCGCGAAGATTGATGTTTTCCAGGATGAGCGTTTCCTTGCCAAGAAGCTCCATGTGCGCGGGAAATGCCGGCGCGGTCGGCGGATCGATCGTGAGGTAATCGAGCCCGACAAGCAGGATGCCGCGCCCGGTGCACCACCGGGCCGCGCTTTCTTCAATGAAGATGAAATCCGGATTCCACGGCTCGTGCCAGTAGTTGGTGCGGCTGTTGCGGGTCTTGAAAAGCAGCCGCTTCATCTCCTCGCGCACCCCCGCTTTCTCCAAAGATCCGGCGGTGATGCACCGCGCCTCGGCCGCCAGATCGAGCACCTGACATTCCCCCACCCAGTGGTCGAGCGGCATCTCGTGGAGCCGTTTGCCGCCGGGGATGAAATGCCATGGTGCATCCACATGCGTGCCGTGATGCAGCCCGCCATGGAAAAACCCCACGTTCGCGGGATTGCCTTTTTCATGGCTCCAGCCCGGCCAGGAAACTTCTGGAGACGGATCGCCGGGAAACACCGTCGTCCGCGCGTCGGTCGGGATGCTGATGTCAATGTAGCGGGGCATCGGAAATCACTCCTTGCAGTATTCGGCGGATGGCAGCGAGCCATCCATCACGTAGCCGCCGTCCATCGTCAGCGACTGCCCGGTCATGTATCGGGAATCCTCGCTGGCAAGAAAAACCGCGCCGGATGCAATCCATGAGGCCTCCGCGATCTCCTTGAGCGGCACCCGCTCAAAAAGCGAGCGCTTGACTGCATCGGTATACATCGGAGTCGTCAGTTCGGTGAACGTGGCCCCCGGACGGATGAAATTGACGGTGATTTTATGGGGTGCCAGTTCGCTCGCCAGCGTCCTGGAGAAGGCCTCGATCCCGCCCTTTGCGGCCGTGTAATGCCCGCAATTCGGCTCGCTCAAAACCGCATGGATGCTGGAGATCGAGACGATCCGCCCCCCGGTCCCCTGCTTGATCATCCGCCTCGCTCCCTGCTGCGAGCAGAGGAAGACGCTCTTCAGATTCGTGCGCAGGATGTGGTCCCAGTCCTCCTCGGGCATGTCCACGATTTTCGAGAACCGGATCACTCCGGTGTTGTTGACCAGAATGTCCAGACCACCCAGGAAGACCTCGGCCGCTTCAAATGAGCGGGCGACCTGATCGGCGTAGCCCACATCGCATTTGATCGCGAGCGACTTCCGCCCGAGGGCCTGAATGGCGGAGACGACATCGGCGGATTTCCCCGCGTTGATATCCAGGACAACCACATCCGCGCCCTCGCGGGCGAATGACAGGGCGATGGCTTTGCCGATGCCGCTGGCGGCACCGGTCACGACGGCTCGTTTATTGGACAGTTTCATAGGAGGAATACGGGAACAAAAATGTATATAGACTTTTATTCACTGTCCTGTCAATGTCTTCTTTTCACTTCCCTATGCCTCAAAAAACCAAACCGAACAAGCGTGCGGCGGATCTTTCCGAGATTGCGTTCCAGCGCCTGCGGCAAGCCATTCTCACAGGCGAGTTGAAGGAGGGAGACCGGGTAAGGGAATCGCGGTTGGCTGCGGAGTGGGATATCGGTGTAACCCCTCTGCGGGAGGCGGTGCGACGTATGGCGGCGATCGGGTATTTCATCCTGGAGCCCAACCATGCGCCAGTCGTTCGAAAGTTGAGCGGTGCAGATATCCGGGAAATCTACGCCCTCCGGGAGCTGCTCGAATGTTTTGCGCTGCGTCGCGGGTGGGAGACGATCCGCCAATGCGATTTGAAGAGGCTCGGCGCGCTTGTCGAAAAGGCCAACACCGCCACGACAAAAAACCGGAGGCTTCAGGCCCAGTTCGCACTGGATGCCGAGCTGCACCAGCTCTGGGTCTCACCTGAAAAAACTCCCTGGCTGGCATCCATTTTGGAGCGGCTCCTCACCTACCGGCCGAATCTCATGAAGGTCTTGGCCGCCCATGCTACGTTTGTTGACGAGGCCTTCCACGAGCACCGGCAGATTCTCGCGGCATTGAAAAAGCGCGATATCGATCTGGCGGTCGAGCACCTCGGCCATCACATCCAGAAATCCGGTTCCGTGCTCGCCGAGCTGACCGAACGGGCAGCAGGTGGGGGACAGGCGGGCAGCAGCGCGGGAGACCTGCCCAAACTCCCATTAGTCTCCTACTACTGACATGACAAGCCCAACAAAGATCCAAGGCATCTTCACACCGAACGTCGTCCCGTTCCATGACGACCACCGCATAAACGAGGGCGAGCTTCGTCGTTACACCAACTGGCTGATCGAAAAAGGCGTCACCGGGCTGTATCCCAACGGGAGCACCGGTGAGTTCATCCGCATCAGCTTCGAACAGCGCATTCGAGTGGTTGAGATTATGGCCGATGAAGCCCGAGGCCGCGTCCCGATCCTTGCGGGTGCCGCCGAACCAAACATCGACATGGTGGTTCAAGCCTGCAAACGCTACGCCGATCTCGGCTGCCGGGCGGTCTCGGTGACTGGCCCCTATTACTTCAAAGTTAGCCAGCACAGCATCGAACATTACTTCCGCGAGTTGGCGGCCAAGAGCCCGATTGATATCCTTCTTTACAATATCCCGCAGTTTTCCAACGAGATCAGCCTGGAAGTGGTGAAGCGTCTCGCGATGGATTGTCCGCGTATTGTGGGAATCAAGGACAGCAGCCGTGACATGCCCCGGTTCATGGACACCCTGAACGAGGTGAAAACGCAGCGGCCGGATTTCTCGTGCATGATCGGCTGCGAAGAAATCCTGCTTCCTGTCCTCTTGATGGGAGGAGATGGCGGGACCATTGCCTGTAGCGGGGTTGCGCCAGAGGCGGTCATGAAGCTCTACAACAGCTTTCTTAAAGGAGATCTGGCCGAGGCGAAACGCATCCAGTTTAAACTGCTGGAGTTGATCAAGACGATGTTTGCGGCGGGCAATTTTCCGGAGGGGTTCCGCGAGGGAGTCAACCTGCGCGGATTTAACACCGGCCGTGGACCACAACCAATGAGCCCACACGAGATGGAACACTTCAACGCCATCCGCAGCAAACTCGCCTGCCTGCTCAAAGAGTGCGGGTTCGCCGAGGCGGCGGATGCCACGTCCTCTACCAAGGTCGATGCCATGCTGGATCGGATTCGCAAACGCCTTCCCTGAAATACCGGATGTCCGTCCTCGCCTTTGCCGAAACTCCGTTTTTGAGCATCACCGCCATGGTGGCGGATGCCATGCTGAAAGCCGCCGACATCGAGCTGCTGGGGTTCGAGCCCACGGGGGCGGAGACGATCATGATCCGCATTGCCGCGAAAGAACCCGGCGATGCGGAGGCTGCCCTCCTTGCCGCCTCAAGCGAGGCGAAACGTCTCGGCGTTTCCGCTATCACTTCGCTGCTGGCACGGCCACACCGGTCCATTCCGTCTCTCAACACCAAACCGAACACCATCAACCCGCTTTACGGCGGACGCGACGAGCTGCGTCCGTCGGATTTTCCCAACAAGACCATGAACAAAAACCAAGCCATCGGAATCCTGGAAACCCAGGGACTCACCGCTATCCTCGAAGCCACCGACGCGATGCTCAAAGCAGCCGATGTCGAA
>Ga0194053_10002566_pt1 | contig 10707 bp, 8 predicted proteins | sample SepL228m_MetaG_FD_161684 | JGI IMG/M metagenome (GOLD analysis project Ga0194053, IMG submission 161684) | Anoxic zone freshwater microbial communities from boreal shield lake in IISD Experimental Lakes Area, Ontario, Canada - Sep2016-L227-8m | ecosystem: Environmental > Aquatic > Freshwater >...
GAGGTCGACCGGGCGTTGCTCGACGAGGTCAGCGACCCGGTGCTGCACCTGCTCCGGAATGCCGTGGACCACGGGATCGAGACCGCGGCCTACCGGATCGCGGCCGGCAAGCGCCCCACCGGCCGCATCGAGGTCTCGGCGCGACGCGAGCGGGACCGGGTGATCCTGGAGGTCTCCGACGACGGCCAGGGGATGGACGCCGGCGCGCTGCGACGCGCGGCGGTGGCCCGGGGCGCCATCGCCGTCGAGGCGGCCGCGTCGCTGACGGACGCCGAGGCGCTCCTGCTCTGCTGCCTCCCCGGGGTCTCCACCTCCCGGGAGGTCACCGACGTCTCCGGCCGCGGCGTGGGCATGGACGCGGTGCGCAGGAGCGTCGAGTCCCTCTCCGGGACGCTCTCCGTCGAGAGCCGGCGCGGCGAGGGGACGCGCTTCACCCTGCGGCTTCCCCTCACCGTCGCGATGCAGCCGGTGCTGCTCGTGCGGGTGGGATCGGAGGTCCTCGCCATCCCGGTCTCCAAGGTCCACGGTGCGGCCCACGCGCGCCTGGAGACGCTGGAGCGGGTGGACGGGACGCCCCAGTTCGTCTTCGGGGACGGCACCGTACCGGTGCTCGACCTGGGGTCGCTGATCGGCGCGAGGGGCGCACCGGCCGGGGAGCGGCGGTCGGTGGTAGTCACTGACAGTGAATCCGGCCGGATCGGCCTCGCCGTCGACCAGCTCATCGGGCAGCAGGACGCGGTGCTGAAGCCGCTCCACGGTCCGCTGGCGCTCGTCCCCGGCCTCTCGGCGGTGACCGTGCTCGGGAACGGTCGCCCGGTCTTCGTCCTCGACGTCCACCGGCTGGTGGCGGCATGAGCGGAGAGGGGCGGAGCCGGAGGCGGGTCGATCTCCTGGAGGCGCTCCGGCGTCTCGCCACCGAGGGCGGTCGCGAGTCGGCGATGGCGGTGGGCCGATTCCTGGGTCACCCCACCGAGGTGGAGGAGGCCTGGCTCCTCGACGAGCCGGACGCCGCCGCGGTGGCACGGATGGCGGGCCGGCCGGACCAGGAACTGGTCGCCGTGGGGATGGACCTCCCCGAACCGCTCGGCGGGCGCCTCCTCCTCCTCATGCCCGCTGCGGAGGCCGAGCGGATCTCCCAGCGCCTCGTGCCCGCCGCCGCGGCCGGCTCGCTGGACGTAGAGGGGGAGAGCGCGCTCGTGGAGATGGGCAACATCGCCGGGTCGGCCTTCGTGTCGGCGCTGGCCCGCACCGTGGAGGGACGGCTCCTGCACGGAGTTCCCCGCCTGACCCGCGGCCGGGTCCGCGCTTGCCTCGACACGCTGGCTCCCGGTGCGGCCGGCCCGGCGCTGGGCGTCCGCTTCGGCTGGCCGGAAACCGTCGGGACCCTGCTCCTGCTCCCCGATCCGGCGGGGCTCGACGGGCTCGCCCGGATGCTGGGGATCCCGTGATGGACGAGAAGGCGCTCCGGCGGCTGCTCGGGAGGGTCCGCGCCGGCCAGGCCGAGGTGGACGAGGCCGTCGTCCGGCTCAAGGGCGCTCCCTACGAGGAACTGGGCGGGTACGCCTCCATCGATCACCACCGCGCGCTGCGGGTGGGGATGCCGGAGGTGGTGCTGGCCGAGCGGAAGACCGCGGCGCAGGTTGCGGCCATCGCCCGCAAGCTGGCCACGCAAGGACCGCTGCTCGTCACCCGTCTCTCCCCGGCCAAGGCCGGCCCGGCCCGCCGCGCGGTCCGCGGTTCCCGCTACGACCCGGTGGCGCGCACCCTCTCCCGGGGTCGCATGGACCTCCCGGTGCGAGGCCCGGTGGCCATCTGCTGCGCCGGGACGAGCGACGTGCCGGTCTGCGAGGAGGCGGCGGTGACGCTCGACGTGATGGGCGTCCCGGTGATCCGGATCTACGACGTGGGGGTGGCCGGCCTGCACCGGCTGCTGGCGCGGCGGGCCGACCTCGACCGGGCCGTGGCGGTGATCGTGGCCGCCGGCATGGAGGGCGCGCTCCCCAGCGTGGTGGGAGGCCTGGTCGGCAAGCCGGTGATCGGGCTGCCCACCTCGGTGGGCTACGGGGCCAGCCTGGGCGGCCTGGCGCCGCTCCTCACCATGCTCAACTCCTGCGCGCCCAACGTGACGGTGGTGAACATCGACAACGGGTTCGGGGCGGCGTTCGTGGCCGGTCTCATCGCCCGGAAGTGAAAGGCGCCATGCCCAGGATCCTCCTGCTCGAGCCGGTGGGCGGCATGGCCGGCGACATGTTCGTGGCCGCGGCGCTCGACGCCGGCGTCCCCCGCGCCGCGCTCGACGAAGCGCTCGCGGGCCTCCGCCCGATCGGCTTCCGTCTCCTCGCCACCCGCGCCGAGGCCTCCGGCATCGCCGGAACCCGGGTCGAGGTCCTGGTCGAGGGGGCCCACATGAAGGAGCGCGGCCTTCCGGAGATCCGGGAGATCGTCGCGGGGAGCGGGCTGTCGCCCCGATCCCGGGCCACCGCCCTCGCCGTGTTCGAGCGGATCGGCCGCGCCGAGGCGAAGGTCCACGGCGTGCCGCTCGAGCGGGTGCACTTCCACGAGGTGGGCGCCGTCGACTCCATCGTGGACGTCTGCGCGGCGGCGGCGGTGATGGAGATCCTGGGCTGGCCGCGGGTGCTCTGCCCCCCACCGGAGCTCGGCCAGGGCTTCGTGAACATGGCGCACGGACGCCTCCCGGTCCCGCCGCCGGCGGTGGTCGAGATCCTGAAGGGGATCCCGGTCCGTCCTGGAGGACCCCCGGGCGAGGCGGTGACCCCCACCGGCGCGGCGCTCCTCGCCGAGCTGGCCGAGGTGGGGGATCCCTCGGGATTCCCCGCCCTCGTGGCCGAGCAGGTGGGATACGGCGTGGGCACGGTCCGCTGGCCCGACCGTCCCAACGTCCTCCGCATGACCCTCGGCGCCGAGGCCGAGGGCAGGGGCGCCGGCCTCTGGGTCCTGGAGACGAACCTCGACGACTGCCCGGGCCAGCTGATCGCCCGGGCCATCGAGGCGTCGCTCGCCGCCGGAGCGAGGGATGCCTGGGCTGCACCGCTCACCATGAAGAAGGGGCGCCCCGGCTTCCTCCTGGGCGCGCTCGTGGAGGCCGATCGGCGGGAGGCGGTGGCGCGGGTATTCCTCGAGGAAACCACCACCCTGGGCGTCCGGCTCCACCGCGTCGAGCGCATCGAGCTCGAGCGGGAGCTCGTCCCGGTCCGGACGGCGTGGGGCGAGGTGCGGGTGAAGGTGGGTCGGCGCGCCGGAGCCGAGGTGGGAGTTCACCCGGAGTACGATGACTGCCTCGCCCGGGCGAAGGAGCACGGGGTCCCGGTTCGCGAGGTGATGGCGGCGGCGCTCACCGCCTGGCGCACGCGCGGCGGATAGCGCCCCGCCCCCTATCCGGGCACGAGCGAGAGCACGCCGTATCCCACGAACTCGGGCAGGACCGCCGCCACCTCGCCTGCCGAGGGGACGAGCGGGATCTTCTCGTCGATGCCCGGGCCCCGGAAGCGGGCGCGCCGGGCCGAGCCCGAGTGCTCGGTCGCGACGACCAGGGTCGCCCCGCGCACCGGGCCGCCGGCCAGGGAGGCGACGTGGATGTCGAGCCTGCGGGGCGGGCGCCAGGCCGACACCGCGAGCGGGGAGGGGGACACCACCTGGAGCGCGCGCCGACCGCGCCCGGCGAGCGCCGCGAGGCCACCCTCGAGCGCCCCGGACACGGGCGCCGAGGTGAGCCCTCCTCCCGACGGAGCCGGGACGAGCGGGGGAACGACGACGAGCGCCCCCTCGCCGGTCCGGGTGGGCTTCAGCCGCCCCACCTTGGCCTCGGGAAGGAAGGGGGGCAGGAAGCGCCCACCGGGAGCCACGACGCGGGCCTCCCCCAGGACGAGCAGCTTGCCGCCCCCCTCGAGGAAGCGGGTCACGGCCGTCGCCTCGACCGGCGTGAGGCCGAGGGCCTGGGGGAGCACGAGCACGGCGCCGGGGTGGATCGGGCTGCCGCCCGTGGCCACGTCCCACTGGAAGTGAAGTCGGGTCAGGATCTCCCCGACCTCCTCCGCCTCGAGCCGGTGGAGGCCGCTCGACCACATGTCGGCCTCGGGCGAGTAGAAGACCTGGAACTCCACCACCGGATTCTCGAAGGGGCGCCCGTCGCGCCGTGCCGCATGGTCGGCGAGGAGCCTGCGCACGGTTGCCGTGGCAGAGGCCCGGTCCCCTTCCTCGAGCCCCACCGCCACCCCGGTCGCGGCGAGCGCGGCGGCATGGATGGCCACCTGGTCGGCCGTGGCACCGGGCGGCAGCTGTGCGGCCACCGCCCCGCGCCCGATGGCGGCGCGCCAAAGCCGCGCCTCGGCGGCGCCGGTGTGGTGGGGGAGCGGGCTGAGCGGCAGGATCGCCCCGTCGAGGATGCGGGCTGCCTGGAACTGGGCAGGTCCCACCTGATCGAAGCGCGCCACCAGAGCGAAATCGCGTCGGGCCACCCGGGCTGCGTCCCGGATGGGGAGCACGCAGGCCGAGACCGCCCCGGCCAGCGAATCGAGCCGGAACCTCCAGAAGTCGCGTCCGAAGTGGAGCTTGCGGAAGCTCACCGCGCCGGAGGCCGAGGCCAGCTCGTCGGCGGCGATGCGCCGGAAGTCGAAGGGCTCGAGCTGGTCGCCGTACTCCTCGCGGAGACCGGCCTGGAAGGCCGCCTGGCAGGCCTCGCAGAAGCCGGCGCCGAAGAGCCCGAGCCCGAGGACCCGATCGGGACGGTCGAGGAGCACGCCCGCGTAACCGGCTTCGAGGGCCGAGCGGCAGTCGGCCAACAGTCTGGCCCGGTGCGCCGCGGAGTGGGGGCAGGCCCGCTGGTGGCCGGCGGTCCCGGAAGCCCGACCGTCGGCGTCCCGGCAGGCCTCCTCGTGATCGGCGGCGGTGCCGGCCGCCACCCGGGCCAGCGACGTCGGGGCGAAGCGCATGGCCGTGGGCTCGGCGGGGTCCACGACGAAGGGGGCCCCGAGCGTCCGGGCGGCCTGCGCCTCGGCCTCGGCGACGGCGTCGCCGGGGCGGATCCGAAACGGGGCGAAGGGGGAGGGAAGCACGGAGCGCCGACCGTACACCGCGCCGCGCGGGCCGGGCAACCCACGCCTTGCGGGGGAGGGACCGGTTCAGTAGTATGCCGCGCCTCCCGGAGCGTATTCGGGGGCTTTCCGCACTTTGGAGGCATCGAGTTCCCGCCATGAACCTGCCCGCCCTTCTCTCGTCCGTCGCCCTGGCCGCCAACCCTCACGGAGGTGGCGGAGAGGCGAACCTGAAGCTCCCCAATCTCGCCCTCGAGAGATTCCTCGGCGGCTCCATCAGCGGCTGGGCCCTTCTCGCCTTCGGCCTCCTCGTGTCGGCGGCCGGCCTGGCCTGGGGCCTCTCGGTCTCCGCCCGGCTGAAGAACCTGCCGGTGCACCGGTCGATGCTCGAGGTCTCGGAGCTCATCTACGAGACCGCGAAGACCTACCTCATCACCCAGTTCAAGTTCATCGGCATCCTCTGGACCTTCATCGCGGTCATCATCGTCGTCTACTTCGGGGTGCTCTCCGAGGGTTTCGGACCGGGCAAGGTGGCCATCATCCTGGTCTTCAGCCTGATCGGGATCATCGGCTCCTCCGGCGTGGCCTGGTTCGGCATCCGGGTGAACACCTACGCGAACAGCCGCACCGCCTTCGCGAGCCTCCGCGGGAAGCCCTTCCCCACCTACGCCATCCCGCTCATGGCCGGCATGTCGATCGGCACGATGCTCATCAGCGTCGAGCTGCTCATCATGCTCTTCATCCTCCTCTTCATGGGGGACATCGCCGGCGCCTGCTTCATCGGATTCGCCATCGGCGAGTCGCTCGGCGCCTCCGCGCTCCGCATCGCCGGCGGCATCTTCACGAAGATCGCCGACATCGGCTCCGACCTCATGAAGATCGTCTTCAAGATCAAGGAAGACGACGCCCGGAACCCCGGTGTGATCGCCGACTGCACGGGCGACAACGCGGGCGACTCGGTGGGCCCCTCCGCCGACGGCTTCGAGACCTACGGCGTGACCGGCGTCGCGCTCATCACCTTCATCCTGCTCGCCGTCTCCCCGCAGGCCATCCAGACCCAGCTGCTCGTCTGGATCTTCGCGATGCGCATCATGATGGTGATCGCGTCCGTTGCCTCCTACTGGATCAACGAGGCCGCGGCCAAGGCCAAGTACGCCGCCGCCGACAAGATGAACTTCGAGGCGCCGCTCACCAGCCTCGTGTGGCTCACCTCGATCGTCTCGGTGATCCTGACCTACATCGTCTCCTACCTCCTCATCCCCAGCCTGGGCGGCGACACCACGCTCTGGTGGAAGCTCGCCACCATCATCACCTGCGGCACGCTGGCCGGCGCCATCATCCCCGAGATGGTCAAGGTCTTCACCTCCACCAACTCCCGCCACGTGCGCGAGGTGGTCACCGCCTCCAAGGAGGGCGGCGCCTCGCTGAACGTGCTCGCCGGCCTCACCGCGGGCAACTTCTCCGCCTTCTGGCTGGGGCTCGTCATCGCCATCCTCATGGGCATCGCCTACGGCGTCTCCACCACCACCGGCTTCTCGGCCATCATGGCCGCGCCGGCGGTCTTCGCCTTCGGCCTCGTGGCCTTCGGCTTCCTGGGCATGGGCCCGGTCACCATCGCCGTCGACTCCTACGGCCCGGTGACCGACAACGCGCAGTCGGTCTACGAGCTCTCCCTCATCGAGAACGTCCCGAACATCAAGGCCGAGGTGAAGAAGGACTTCGGCTTCGAGCCCAACTTCGAGCTGGGCAAGGAGTTCCTGGAGGAGAACGACGGTGCCGGCAACACCTTCAAGGCCACCGCCAAGCCGGTGCTCATCGGCACCGCCGTGGTGGGCGCCACCACCATGATCTTCTCGATCATCGTGGGCATCGCCAAGCAGAACGCCGGCGAGGCGGCCTCGCAGGTCACCACGCCCGCCGCCCTCTCCCAGCTCCTCGACCAGGTGGGTCGCCACTTCTCCATCCTCGAGCCCATGTTCCTGCTCGGCCTTCTCCTGGGCGGATCGGTCATCTACTGGTTCTCCGGCGCCTCCACCCAGGCGGTCTCCACCGGCGCCTACCGCGCGGTCGAGTTCATCAAGAAGAACATCAAGCTCGAGGGGGTCGAGAAGGCCTCGGTCGAGGACTCCAAGAAGGTCGTCGAGATCTGCACGGTCTACGCGCAGAAGGGCATGTGGAACATCTTCATGGTGGTCTTCTTCGCCACCCTCGCCTTCGCCTTCCTGAACGAGTACTTCTTCATCGGCTACCTCATCTCCATCGCCTTCTTCGGCCTCTTCCAGGCCCTCTTCATGGCCAATGCCGGCGGGGCCTGGGACAACGCCAAGAAGATCGTCGAGACCGAGCTGAAGGCCAAGGGAACCCCGCTCCACGACGCCTGCGTGGTCGGCGACACCGTCGGCGACCCCTTCAAGGACACCTCGTCGGTGGCCATGAACCCGGTCATCAAGTTCACCACCCTCTTCGGCCTGCTCGCCGTCGAGCTGGCGCTCAAGATGACGAACGCCAACCAGGGCGGCCTGCGCATCGGCCTCTCGATGATCTTCCTGGCGATCATGCTCGTCTTCGTCTACCGCTCCTTCTACGGGATGCGGATCGAGTCGGTCACGGCCGAATGAGCGAGCGGTCCGGTCACCCCGCCGCGGAGAGCCTCCGAGCACTCCTCGGCGGGTCGGCCGGAACGCTGAAGATCTTCCCGCTGCCCGGGGTGGTGGTCTTCCCGGGCACGCCGGCACCGTTCCACGTCTTCGAGCCGCGCTACCGGGCCATGACGGAGGACGCGCTGGAAGGCGACCGGCTGATCGCGGTGGCCACCCTGCTCGAGGCCGACGACGAGGCGCGGGAGCGGGCGCCGGTCCACCCGGTGGCCGGAGCCGGCTTCATCGAGGCGGACGAGCGGTTGCCCGACGGCCGGTACAACATCCTGCTCCGCGGCGTGGCCCGGGTGCGGCTCGTGGAGGAGATCCTTTCCACCGGCAAGCCCTACCGGGAGTTCCGCGCCGAGGTGCTGGAGGACGAGTACCCGGCCGGCGGCCCCCCGGCCCTCGCCGCATCGGTCTCCACGCTGGAGCGTTGCGTTCTCGAGCTCGCCCGGGGGAGCGAGGCCGACAGCGGCGTGCGCGACCTGGCCGAGGCGGTGGCCCGGATGCGCGCGCCCGGCCACATGGCCGACGCGGTGGCCGCGGCCCTCATCGCGGACGTGGATGCACGGCTGGCGGTCCTGGAGGAGCTGCGGATCGACCGCCGGCTGGCCCTCGTGGTGGACGCCGTGGCCGAGCTCCTGCTCGGCGCCGACGTCTCCGGCGGCGGGCCGCGCGCGAGCGCGTAGCCGGCCCCGGGGTTCACTCCCGGGCGGCCCGCCCGATCCCCTGGTAGGTGAAGCCCATCTCCCGCACCTTGCGGGGATCCCAGACGTTGCGCCCGTCGAAGAGGACCGGCTGCTTCATGGCCTTCTTGAGCCGGTCGAAGTCGGGCTGGCGGAACTCGTTCCACTCGGTGACGAGCACGAGCGCGTCGGCGCCGGCCGCGGCCGCGTAGGGATCGGGGGAGAACTCGACCCGCGTGCCGAAGATGGCGGCCGCCACCTCGTGGGCCACCGGATCGTGGACCCGGACCTTCGCGCCGTTGCCGAGGAGCCCCTCGATGATGGTGATGGCGGGAGCCTCCCGCATGTCGTCGGTCTTGGGCTTGAAGGCGAGACCCCAGACCGCGAAGGTGAGCCCCTGCAGCGAGCCGAAGTGCTTCTGCGCCTTCTCGAGCAGCGTGCGCTTCTGCCGCTCGTTCACCCGCTCCACCGACCGGAGCAGGTCGAAGTCGAGCCCGACGGCGCGGGCCATGGTCATGAGGGCGCGGACGTCTTTCGGGAAACAGGAACCACCGAAGCCAACCCCCGGAAACAGGAACGGATAGCCGATGCGCTTGTCCGATCCCATGCCGCGACGCACGTGGTCCACGTCGGCGCCGACCCGCTCGCAGAGCGCCGCCACGTCGTTCATGAAGGAGATGCGGGTGGCGAGCATGGCGTTGGCGGCGTACTTGGTGAGCTCGGAGGAGCGCCGGTCCATGAAGAGGATGGGCTGCTCGGTGCGGACGAACGGAGCGTACAGCTCGGCCATCACGCCCTTCGCGCGCTCCGAGTTCACCCCCACCACGATCCGGTCGGGGCGCATGAAGTCGTCGATGGCCGCCCCCTCCTTGAGGAACTCGGGGTTCGAGACCACGTCGAAGGGGATCTTCGTGACCTTCGCCACCACGTCGGCCACCCGGTCGGCGCTGCCCACCGGTACCGTGCTCTTGTTCACGATGACCGTGTAGCGGCCGATGGCGCGCCCGATCTGCTCGGCGGCGGCCAGCACGTAGGAGAGGTCGGCCTCGCCGGTCTCGCCGGGAGGGGTGCCCACGGCGATGAAGGCCACGTCCACGTCCCGGGCCGCCTCGGCGGTGGAGGTGGTGAAGTCGAGCCGCCCGTCCCGGACGTTCCGCTTCACGAGCTCCTCGAGCCCCGGCTCGTAGATGGGGATGCCGCCCCCGCGGAGCTTCGCGATCTTCCTCTCGTCGAGGTCCACGCAGGTGACGCGGTGGCCGGTCTCGGCGAGGCAGGTTCCGGTGACGAGGCCGACGTAGCCGGTCCCGATGACGGCGATCTTCACGGTGGAGGTCCTTTCGTTGCGATCCGGTCCGGGAAATCTATCACCGAACCCCGGGGCGCAAAGCCCGCAGGAGGCGGTAGACGAGGAGGATCTGTGCGGTGCGCATCCGCTTCCGGAGGCGCAGCCCGGGCCCCGGCGGAGCGTGGCGGAGGAAGACCCGGTGGTCCTCCTCGAACTGGGCCTCGAAGGCCGAGCCGCTCTTCGAGGTGACGTGCCAGCGGAACGCGGCCAGCGTCCGGTCCAGCCAGAGGGGCGGTGCGACGCGGGCGAAGCGCAGCCAGAGGTCGTAGTCGAAGGTGTAGCGGAGCGTCGGGTCGAGGACGCCCACGCGTTCCATCATCCTGCGGCGCCAGAAGACGGTCATCTGGCTCACGTAGTTCTCGACGAGGAGCCCGGCGAGAGAATGGCGACGGGCCCGGAAGTGCTTGTAGGCGGCCACCGGCCGCCGGATGATCCGATCGTCCGCGCCGACGATGTCGCACATTCCGTGAAGCCAGAGAGCCTCGGGGTGGTCCCGGAATCCCTCCACCACCGACTGGATCGCGCCGGGACGGAGCAGGTCGTCCGAGTTCACCCAGGCGAGGATGTCGCCCCGGGCCCGGGAGAGTCCCCGGTTCACCGCGTCGGCCTGCCCTCCGTCCCGCTCCACCACGAGCGAGATCCGGTCCCGGTACCCTTCCAGCACCTCCAGCGTTCCATCCGTGCTGCCGCCGTCCTGCACCCGCACCTCGAGGTCGAAGTCGCCGCGCTGCGAGAGGAGGCTCTCCATCGTGCGCGCCACGAAGGGGCGCTGGTCGAGGGAGGGGACGACGATGGAGACGAGCGGACGGCTCACGGAGCGGGACCGGAACCGGGGTCTCCCGGGGCGCGCCCCCGACGCGTCTCCTCGACCTCGGCGCGGAGCGCGGCGCACTCCTGCGTGAGCCGCCGGATGCGGGACGCGTTCTGGGAGCCGGTGACCGTGTTCACGAGGACGTTCACGGCGAGGTAGAGGACGGCGGCGCCGA
>Ga0194053_10002567_pt1 | contig 10706 bp, 7 predicted proteins | sample SepL228m_MetaG_FD_161684 | JGI IMG/M metagenome (GOLD analysis project Ga0194053, IMG submission 161684) | Anoxic zone freshwater microbial communities from boreal shield lake in IISD Experimental Lakes Area, Ontario, Canada - Sep2016-L227-8m | ecosystem: Environmental > Aquatic > Freshwater >...
CGTCTTCTTGTAAGAGACATTTGATTGCGCCATGAAACAGTTCGCTTTCGCTTTATTATCCCTCATGGTAACGACCGGCTCGCTGTTTGCAGCGGACACCAAAAAGCCGGCTGTTCCCGGCACGGATGACCTGAGCCGCTACGTGGCAGCCAAACCGACACCGGGAGGACAGACCACACTGCGAGACGTTTCAGGCCGCACCTTGGGCACGGCGAGCACGGTCGGCAGTCGGACGACGACGTTCCGCGACAGTGGCGGACGCACGACCGGGAGCGCCGCCATCCAAGGCAACCAGACCGTATTCCGTGATGCGTCGGGACGCACGGTCTGGACGGCGACGACATCGGGCGGCCAGACCACCACCTACCGTGACGCAGCCGGGCGCACCCAGAGAACCGCTTCGCAATCCGGCAGCAGCATAACCTTCCGCGATGCCGCTGGCCGCACAACGAGCACCGTGCAGCCCAGCGGATCGAGCGCGACGGCACGGGATGCCGGTGGTCGGACGATTGGCACCGCCCCGACCACGGGAGGAAAGCAGCCAACCGCCGCGAAGCGTGAAAGGCGCTGAAGGTTGAGCGTTCGGCTCGGACGACAAGAAGATCGGCCAGCCAGATGGGATTGCCTGGATTGAATACGATGCCAGGCTGAGAAACAGTCGCGACGGGCTGGCCGACGGTAGTGCCGCACACATCGGGCAGGCCGGTGCGGGCGGAGAAGGCCATGCAACAGACAGCGCCCGGCCTGGAGCGCCAGATTCAATGCACGTATGACGAGTGATTTTGAAGAAACAGTGAATAGCGAACCGTGGTCTGCAAGGTTGCCCCACATGAATCCTGCGCGGGCGTTTGCGAGCGTTTTCCTGGCCGTTTTTCTGTTCATCTTCCTTGGCAGTGCGCTGGTGACTTTCATGCTGCCAGAGACTTATAGCGCCAATGCTCGCGTGGTTGCTCCTGACGCAGCTCATTTGCAAATATTTCAATCGGCGGAACTTCTCAAGGAGGTATCGCAACAGCTTAATCTCCCTGAAACTTTTGCCGCTCGTTATGGCGAAAACAAACCTTTGGGGGACAAGCGCGTGGAGGACTTGCTGCGGCGTTCTGTGCAAGCGCGGCGTCTGCCGGGGACGGACCTCATCGAAATCCGGGTCTATAGCCGGTCGCCAGCGGAGTGCGCGCAGTTGGCGAACGAGATTGCCGAAACCGGCGTGAGGCAAGCCCGGCGTGGTTCGGAGCCGATTAGGATTGTCGAGCATGCCGTGCTTCCCCGCAGGCCGTCGCGCCCGAACAAGCCGCTGAACCTGGCACTCGGAGCGGTGGTGGGCGTCTTCCTCGGAACTATGGCTGGCGGGGTCGGTGCCAAGCTGGCGGTGGGATTTGGCGGACAACGCTCGACAAGTGGTTGAGGGAATCCGCAACCTCGGCCAGGTTGAATTTACGCCCCACCAAAGTTGAAAATGCCTCCTGCTCACTCGCTTGTTCGCGCAGTAGAATCCTCCGCGCTAGTGCCCTCGAATGTATTCCGACGAATTCCCCGCAGCAGGCTGCTGCGGGCCGGTTAGCAACTCGTCGAGCGGCAGGACCCGCATTGTGCTTCAGGGCCGCTTCGAGGCTTTGCGTTTGGCCTTCGCCCGGGGCTTGATCGCGGGTTTTTTTCGGGCTTTGCGCCGAGGCGCGGCCGAGGGCGGAGCGGCAGGCGCGGGTTTTGCCGTGGCAGTCTGGGTGTCCAACTCGATACCGAACACAGCGCCGATCTCGCTTTCGGCCAGTTCGGGGCCGGCTGCGGATGTCTTGCCAGCCAAGTCGGCGCCGCTGCCGGCCTGGGTGATTAATTCTTCGTGGTTGACGGAGCGTAATGTGAACAGCAGCTCGGGACTTTGGTCCAGCCGCGCGCCGACGCCGTAAAGCACCGCCGCCACATGTTTGCACATGATCGCCCAATCCGGGCAGGAACACTTGAGCTCGATTTCCTCGGGGGATGGGAAAAGGCCGGTTTCCTTGCGGGTGATGATGCCCATCACATGGTCGGAGAAGTGCCCGCGCAGCAACTCGACCAGCGAGCCAATCGCGCCCGAGCATTCCTGGCAAAGCCGCTTCCACTTCGCCTGCGCTGCCGGGGCGATGCTGATATTGACCCGGTAAAGCTCGGATCCGCTGACCGTCGCCTCGATCTCGCCGGACTGGATGTCCAAGTTGACCACCGACCCGTTGCGGACGTAAGTTCGGCCGCGCGGCAGCCGGTTCTCGTAATCCATGTAGGACTCGAGGTTATCGCACCAGGCCTTGCCCCAAAAGGTGCTGGCAATCGTGCGGCCTGCGATATGCACTGGTCGAACGATTTTCCCCTTTTTTGCCAGCTTCGCCATTTCTCGTGCCGCTTTGAGGCGGCGCTCGCCCACCGATACGTAGGGTCGAAATCCGTAATTGTTCCAGCTCATAATACGCAGGCTGATTATGCTTCGGTCGCCCGGTTCAAGTCAAGCGCTACGAAGCGCAACAGTTCGTCGTTGCTCATTTCCGTAAGTAATTTCTCGCCCCCGCCTTCCAGCAACTCGGCGGAGAGGGATTTCTTGCCTTCGATGACCGCGTCAATGCGCTCCTCGATCGTGCCGCGGCAGACAAACTTGTGGACCAGAACGTTTTGCTTCTGGCCGATGCGGAAAGCGCGGTCGGTGGCCTGGTTTTCCACCGCCGGATTCCACCAGCGGTCGAAGTGAATGACATGGGCGGCCTGGGTCAGATTCAACCCGGAGCCGCCCGCTTTCACCGTCAACAGGAAAAACGGCGGGCCATCATCGCGCTGAAAGGCCTCGACCAACTTGCGCCGCTGGGCCACGGCGGTGCCGCCATGCAGCACCAGGCCCGGTCGCCGGAAAACCTCCCCCAAAAACGCCGACAGCGGGTCGGTGATTTCCCGGAATTGCGTGAACACCAGCGCCTTTTCCTGGCGCTCCGCAATCTCCTCGGCCAGTTCACGCAGGCGGGCAAACTTGCCGCTGCCCTCGGGCGCGTATCCGCCGTCCCCGAGCCATTGCGAGGGATGATTGCAGATTTGTTTGAACCGCATGATAAACGCGAGCACCAAACCTTTGCGCTGGATGCCGTCGGCCGCTCTCAATGCCTCGGCCAGTTCGGAAACCGCCTTCTGGTACAGCGCCGCCTGGGCCTTGGTGAGCGAGCACCACGCGCGCATCTCGGTTTTTTCGGGGAGATCGGTGATGACACGTTTATCGGTCTTGAGCCGCCGCAGGATGTAAGGCCGCGTGAGGGCGCGGAGCGGGCCATAATCCGCCTGGCCAAAGTCTCCGCGGCCCCGGATAAACTTCGTGAACGCGCTGGCGGTTCCAAGCAGGCCCGGGTTGAGAAAGTCGAAGATGGACCACAAGTCGCCCGCCCGGTTCTCGACCGGTGTGCCGGTGAGGGCAAATCGTGCCTGGGCCTTCAGTTCCTTGACGGCCCGCGCCTGCCGGGTTCCAGCATTCTTTATCGCCTGGGCCTCATCCAGAATCACCAGGTTCCACGCCCGCTGCCGCAACCTGTCCAAACGTGTCACCATGCCATAAGTCGTCATCACGAGATCCGCGCGCTGGCCAGCGGGTGATTCCATCGCCGCCGACGGCTCCTCCGCCTCCGAAGGATGGACGATAACGAAGCTCAAGGCGGGGGTAAACCGTTCGATTTCCGCGCGCCAGTTCGCGAGCAACGATGCGGGCACGACCAGGAGATTGGACAAACCTTGTGCCTTAAGTTCAGTAGGCGGGCGTTTCGGCCCACCCTCTGCCAAGGCCGTTTCGACCTTTCGCTTTAACAGCACCGCCAGCATTTGCACCGTTTTGCCCAGGCCCATGTCGTCGGCCAGGCAGCCTCCCAACCCCAGGCGCGCCAGGAACCCCAGCCAATTCACCCCTACCGCCTGGTAAGGGCGCAGTTGCGCCTGCAACCCGGGAATGTCCACCCCGGCACCCAACCGGGATGGGTCTCGCAACTCTGCCAAAACTCCCTCCAGCCATTCGCCGGCCTGGATGCCCGCCCACTCGTGCTCGACTCCGGTTGCCGGCGTTTCCTCGGTGCCGGCTGCCCCCGGCTGGAACCCGGAAATCAGGCGCATCCCCTCGAAAAACGTCACGCCGTCACGCCGCGACAGTGTTTCCACCTTCTTCCAATGCGCCAGCGCCTCGCGAAGCTTTCCCGGATCAACTTCCACCCATTTGCCGCGCACCAACGCCAAGCCCTCTGCCGCTGTGAGCAGCGACTCCCATTCCGCTTCCGTAAGCGGTTCGCCATCCAGCGTCCGTTGCACTGAAAAATCCAACAGCGTGTCTGCCCCCAGGCCCGCTCCCTGGTTGTTACCCACCCGCACGCTGATCCGGGGACGTGGCGGACGCCCCCCTTTCCACCAATCCGGCAGCCGCACGACCACCCCCGCCTCTTCGCACGCGGCCGCTTCTTTGAGAAAACGGTAAGCCTCGGCCGGCGTCCACGGCAGCGGTTTGAAAATCCGGCTGCTGTCCACCAACTCCCGCACGAAGCCGCTCTTTTCGGCGGCTTTCTGGACCGGAGAGAGCAGGTTGAGCAGCGCCGGCTTGTTGCCGGCGCCGGCGTATTCCTGCAAGGCGCGGCCCAGGGGCAGATGTTGCAGGCGAGACTGGCTCGAAATACGCGAGGCATAACTGGCCATGAAGGCAAAGGGATGCGTCGGGTGGCGCTTATTCTCCGCGAGGTGAAACGTCACTCGTCCCACCATGCGCCACAGCGGATGGCTCTCCTTCAACCACGCGCCTGCGCCCTGAGGATGGCGGGAGATTTCGACGCCGACCAACTCGTCCAGGCTGCGCCAGAGGTGGGCCAGCATATCCGCGCTCAAATACTCGCCGCCGCGCATCGGCGGAGCTGTTTCCGCCAGCGCCGAAAGGTCGACCTCAGCCGGCGGAGGCAGCGCCGCAAGTTCGTGCGCCTCTTCCAGGCCCGCAGTGTGACAAAGCTGCGTCAGAAAGCGCCGGGCCAGTTCCCGCCACCACGCGCCGGCCGGGGGCAGCGCCGCGTTGAGTTCCCGCGTGCCCAGGTGCAACAACCCACGCGCGGCCGATTCCGCAAAGGCCGCCGCCACCCGCCGCCCGGTCTCCACTTCCAGCCAGGGCGAAGGCGGCACTGCGTTCTCCACGAGCAGCAGCCCGTGCGGTGTCAGAATCACGTCTGACGGCGTTTCGATCAAATCCGGCATCGCCGCCATTGTGTCGGTCGAGAGGGCTGCCCTGCAAGCATCCTTCGGCTGAGATACCCCTCCTTTCCCGTAGGTTATTTCGCCCCGGAGCCGAAGAGCTCCTTAAGCCGCTGGCGTCGGCACCGGAGAATCTCCGAGGGCGGGCGCAGGGCGGCGGCGTTCGCGGCTGACTTGAACAGCCAACAACTCCGCCGCCTGCGCTCATAGCTATAAGCTATCACCTGGATACGAACGAAGTATTGGCCCCATTTCACTTGAACCGCCACGGTTAAGCTGGATTAAGGCACTACTGCGAGCGTCTTGCTTGATGCCAGCTTTATGAAACAGATTTGCACACGAACGGAAAGCGCCGAACTGGGGCTGCGCAAGCCTCAACAACAAAGGCCAGGATGAGCAGAGAAGCTCATTTAACCCGAACTGTGGCCCTGTGCGGGAGAGTGTCGCGCATTATCCCCGCGACAATCCCCTGGTTGACCCGGTCATGATTCTCCACTGCATGCATGCGATAAAACTCATTTACCAGAGGACGGTTGGCCTTTTCAAACAGGCATGGCTGTTGCCCCAGTCAATCGCGGATGCCGTCAAGCAAAGGCAGCAGAAGTTCGCCCTGAACTTACTCGAAGCCGAGCGGCTCGACCGGATACGCAATCCGTCGAAGTACCGTGGAAAGTGAAACGCAGAACGTAATTATCTATGAGCAAGAAAGTCTTACTAACCAGTGTCTGCCGTCCGATGGGGCCAAAATATGGCGACGCGCCTTCGGTCGGCTATGAACTCCTGTACGGGCAGGTGACGCGTGCCCAGGGCCTGTTCAGCCCGCGCACGTTCAATATCCATTTTTCCCTCGAGTACATCGCCCAGAATCTCGATGTCCCGACGGTAGTGTTGCAATACCCCTCCCAGAGCGAACTTATCCGCGAGCTCAAGAAGGGCTACGATTACGTAGGCGTCTCCTTCCTGTTGGCGGTTATGCACAAGATGAAAGATGTGGTCGCGTTGATCCGCCGATACGCGCCCGAAAGTAAAATCGTTCTGGGGGGCTACGGGACGGTGCTCAAGGACGAGGCGCTCAAGCCCTACGGCGATTATATCTGCCGGGAGGAAGGGGTGGGGTTTTTCCGCCGGCTCTTGAGCGAGCCTGAGATGCCAATGCCCTACAAGCAGCCGCTCCTGGTAAGCTGGCTCAAGGTATTTGGATGGAAGGTCTCGGGCACGGGAAAGATCTTCGCCGGGTTGGGCTGCCCGAATGGCTGCGATTTTTGCTGCACCTCGCACTTCTATTCGCGCAAACACATCCGGCTGCTGCCCGAAGGCAAGGACATCTACGCCGTCGCCGAGCGTTACCTCGATCTGAACCCGAAGCTGGTATTGCTCATCATCGATGAGGACTTTCTGCTCAACAAAAAGCGGGCAATGGAGTTTCGCGACTGCGTAATGAAAGGCGGAAAGACTCTGTCCATCTTCGCGTTCTCCAGCGTCAAAGCCCTCAGCCAATATACGGTCCAGGAGATTCTCGAGATGGGGATTGACGGCTTCTGGATTGGATACGAGGGGACTCGCTCAGGCTACGCCAAACAGGAAGGCCGGCCGATCGAAGACATCCTCACCGAGTTTCGCGAGCACGGCATCACCATTCTGACCTCGATGATCATCGGATTTGATTACCAGAACCGCGAAGTGATCGCGCAGGAACTGGACGGGCTGATGAAGCTCAAACCGGCCCTGGCGCAGTTCCTGATTTATGGCCCGGTTCCAGGCACACCGTTTTACGAGCGGATCACCAAGGAAAACCTCCTCCAGGAGGTGTACGCCAAAGACCCGGACCTCTTTTACCGCCGGGGCGACGGGTTTGCGACAATGGTTAAACACCCGACGTTGTCGTCCGGCGAAATCGAGGATATCCAACGCTGGTGTTTCAAAGAGGATTTCGAGCGGCTCGGCCCGAGCATTTTCCGCACCCTGGAAACACGGCTTCTCGGCTACCAAAAGCTCAAGAACTCACCGAATCGTTTCTTGCGCCAGAAAGCCGAGTATTACGCTACAGAGCTGAGGGCTGCGTATCCGGCATTCCTCGCCGGAAGGCTGCTCGGGCCCAACGCACACGTTCGGCGTTGGATTGAAGGTTTGGAAAAACGCATTCACGCAGAGCTGGGTTCTCCCGGGCTCCCGGAACGACTCCGATCCGTGATGGCCGTCGGGGCCGCGCTGTGGACCGGTTTGACTCTGAAGCTGGACCTTTTTCAGCATCCCAAGCTCATGCGCACCGCATATCGGATGCCGACCAAGCGCTGGGCCGGCTATGATTTGTGGGAGGAACTCCATCGAAAGAGCGTGTTCCCCAATCTTTCCGTTCAGGTGGATCTGCAACACGCCAAACAGCAGGTGTGGATGCGCCTCGAGGGCGCCCTTTCCTCCACCGAAGCCGCAAACCTGGGGCAGCGAATCCGTGATTCCCTGGCCCGGAGCAAGAGCCGTCTGGTGCTCGACCTCAAGAAACTGCATTGGGACAAGGTGGACGACCTGGGCCCCCTTAGAGAAAAACTGGCCGCCTACCGCTCGCGCATCCGCCTCATCTTGCCCAAATTGGCGGCGACGCATCCCGAGGTAATCCTGCTGGCGAGCATGTTCCATCCGTATAAAGCCTGAAGAATCAATGTAGGGCGCGCGCACGAGAATAGGACCGGCAGGCCAAGCGATAGATCATCGCGATGCAGCAGTGCCCGAACTGCTCCAACACATGCGCGACCTGGAGAAGCAGGTGCGGGAACTCACCGCCCGGCGCCCTGGCTGAGCACCACCGTTTCAGCAGGACACGCGCCGCGAGTCCCGGCATCTACCCCATGATTGCAGTTCGGCCGCGCCCCCGTTGTCCTCGGCCGAATTGAATTCTCAAGGCCACGCGCTTCTTGAACGGAGCGCTGCGCCATGAAACCGCACCATGTGAGGGTGCATGCGTTTGGGGTCAACCGGATGGCCGCAGAGATGGCAGGGCACGGTGCTGCTTGAGTCTGCAATCGGTTGGTCCTCTAGCGACGCAACTGTTGGTTGCCTTCTACCCTTGCCTCTCTGGCCTGGCTTTCGAGTGTTCGATCCCCTCTGACCACGAGGGGCCGTCCTGCCATGACCGACATTTCCCGAATTGAAAGGAGTTTTCGTTTAATCAACTTAGCATCAATTCATCGCTTTGGCTTCAATTATTCGTCAGTGTGTGCGGTCGGGGTGCATGTTGGCCGCGACCCAACACAACCAGAGCGCCTGCGGTGACCAACAGCAACGCACTAATCCCCAGCGGCACGCGCCACCCAAGCCAGTTGAGTTGCCTCAGCGTGGCCTTCGCCGGCGCAACAGCAGTCGCGCCCGAAGTAACCCCTCGAACCAGATCATCGACCATAGTGGTCAAAGCATTCGCAGAGACATAAGTCGAAGTTAGCAGCCCCCCGGGCAAAACACCAGTTAGGGTCGCTGGCTCAGGCTGACGTTCTGAGGTGCTGCATCGAGTCCACAGGCGCTTACCACATCCCCGTTCTGCGTCCTTGGAAGGCGATTCCGTGCGTTGTAAACCCTCTTTTGGCAAACCACCCGGCGCAAGACTGACGTGCTGGATGCCCGTATGCTGGATCACCACAGCATCACTGGGATTTGGAAGCCAAGTTTTATCCTTAGCGAGAGTGCGCAGGTTTTGCGTGTGCTCTGGGCTAACACCGCCCGTAGCCGCAATCTGCGTTTATCCGCTATTCATGCGTTCATGCACTTCGTCGCTCAACAAGCCCCGGAAGTCTTGGCCCTCACTGCCAGGGTGCTGGCCATCCCCGTCAAACGCTTTGAACGTCCCTTGCTCGGCTATTTATCCCACCCAGAGATACAGGCCATCTTGAACGCACCCCCCGCGACCACCGCCAGCGGGCGGCGCGACCGCATCCTCTTTGAATTGATGTACAACACCGGCGCACGGGTATCGGAAATCGCTGCGCTCAACCGGCAGGATATCCAACGGAGCTGGGAACTCGGAGAGTTGGTTCATGGCTTTGGGATTGAACAGGAGGAAACGGAGTAACCGAGAATTAGATCTGCCATTGCCTGAATCGGGCAGGCGCTTATGCGAGAGCGGTGCCAGGATACGGCGCCGAGGTTATGTTGCAGGGCACTAAGCCGGCCCCGCCGCGGGCAGCTCAAAAGTTGCCCCTTCGCGCGCCGCTTCGACCTGGAGTTTGCCGTTTCTGGCGGCGACGAGCGATCGAGCGTGGGCCTCCATTTGGAAGATCTTGGCGTCGTCGTGGTTGGGGTCGTGGTGGAAGAGCAACAGCCGTTTGACCTCGGCCTCGAGGGCGAGCGTGACTACTTCGTTGACGCAGCCGTGGCCCCACCCGACATGCTGCTTGTATTCTTCGCAATCGTATTGCGAGTCCATGATGAGCACATCGGTGCCGCGCAGAAACTCGATCATCTTCCGGTTCTCACTGTGGGAAAAGGTCAGGGCGGTTGCGGCGCCGCCACCCGGAGCTGACGGTGAGGAGGGGTCGTCGTGATGCGGCTCGTTGTCCGGGAAAAAGGCGATCGAGCCGTCGGATGTGAACAATCGGTAGCCGACACATATCCCCGGATGATTGGCGAAGCACGCCTGCACGCGCACGGGGCCGACGTTGAAGTTCATTTCCTTGAGTTCCTCGATGCGGATGTTGGCCGGAACCTCGCGCAGGCCAATCGGGAAGAACGGGGTTTCCATCTGGCCGGCCAGCACGACTTCGAGACCATGTCGCGAGCCTTCGTAACCCAGGATGTGGAGGCGGTTTTGCGGCTCATAGACCGGCGTGAAGAATGGCAGACCCTGGATGTGGTCCCAATGGGTGTGGGTGAGCAGCAAGGTCAGGTCGAGCGGTTCGGTGTCGAACTCGGCAATCAACGAACGCCCGAGCAACCGCAGCCCGGTGCCAGCGTCCAGAATAATGATTTGGCCATCGGCGCGGACTTCAACACACGAGGTGTTGCCGCCAAACTGGACGGTGGTTGGACCCGGAGTGGGAATCGAGCCGCGCACGCCCCAGAACTTAAGCCGCGTCGGCGCTTTCCGTGCTTCGGCGTGACCCGCCTCGGCGGCAATCCGCGAAAGCAACTGGAGAAATTGGGCGGAGTCGATCGGTTTAGTGACGTACTCATCCGCCCCCGCCTTAAACGCCGCCTGCCGATCACTCTCGAACTGGCGACTGGAGATGACGACGATTTTTGTGTGCTGCAGCAAGTTGTCGCTGCGCAGTGCGCGGCAGACCTGGAAACCATTGCTCCCGGGCATCAACAGATCGCAAAGCACGACCGCCGGCTGGTGCAACTTGGCGAGTTCAATGCCGGCGTCCCCTTCTTCGGCGTCGAAAACCTGCCAGCCATTCTGCCGCAACAGGTGGCCCAGCAACTTCCGATAGTTGGGATCGTCGTCAATGATCAAAACCGTCTTCATGCGCGCGTGGCTTGCCGTAGGGGCTATCTTCGCGCAT
>Ga0194053_10002572_pt1 | contig 10682 bp, 12 predicted proteins | sample SepL228m_MetaG_FD_161684 | JGI IMG/M metagenome (GOLD analysis project Ga0194053, IMG submission 161684) | Anoxic zone freshwater microbial communities from boreal shield lake in IISD Experimental Lakes Area, Ontario, Canada - Sep2016-L227-8m | ecosystem: Environmental > Aquatic > Freshwater >...
CAGAGCATAATCTCCCCCTGGCCACCCACCTCTCGGTGAGGCCGCGCTGCAGTGCAGCGTCGAAATGGGGCACCCGTCGAGCAGAGCATCATCACCCCGTGGCCACCCACCCCCGGAGAGGCCACGCTGCAAGGCAGCGTCGTTTGGCTATCAGCTATCAGCTATCAAAAGCACAGGGGCGCCAGCGGCGCCCCTGTGCCTTTAGCTTAAAGCTGATAGTTGACAGCAGATAGTTATCCTAGGCAATGGCCTGTCGAATATCGAACAGGAGGCGCTTGAGCTCGAGCTCGGACAGCTGGAGGGGCACCTGCTGCTTGACCTCGTCCTTGCGGTAGAAGGCGATCCGCTTCACGACAATCTTGTTCTTGCCGATGCTGATCTCATTGAACTGGATCTGGGTGTCGTCCTTGTAGGGGGGCAGGCTGCGGAGCTGGATGTACATCCCCCGCCGGTCGTGGTCCACGATCTCCAGGCGCTCCTTGAGGTAGTTCACCTGCTCCGAGAGCTTTTCCGCCTTGTTCTTGAGCTTGGCGAAGCTGAGCTTCTTGGGGATGTTCCGCTCGAGCACCATCTCGCCCAGCTGCACGCCAGCCTCGCTGCGACGGAGGAAGCCTTCCACGGTGCCATCCAGCTCGAGATCGGCCTGATGAAAGGTCTCGTAGCCCTGGAATTCGCCGGGAAGGACCGAATCGTCGTAGCGCTTGGCCTTGCGGGAGAGCTTCATGCAGCACCTCTGAAGGAGTTCCCTTCCTCAGAGCCAGAGTCGTGCCAGGAAATTTCTACCGCGACCCTTTCGACCCAGGCCTTGAATTATCAAGACTTCTTTAGGCAAACGACCCTGCGGGACCTGCCTAGAGGACCGCCTGGGAGGCCAACACCCGTCCGCATGTGGTCAGGTCAAAGAATACCTGATCAATTTTCGACAGGCCCCACCTTGGGCCAGCGAATCCGATAGATCATGCGGTCCAGGGCCCGGCTGTAGGGACTCCAGGAACCGCCCCCATTCTCTTCAGCCACCGCACGGAACATCACTTCCAGCTTCCCGTCCAGGTCGTCCAGGTAGTGGACCAGCAGGGCCTCAGGCGTCTTCGGCAGCACCGGGGAACCGAACTCCAGGCGGCCATGGTGGCTCAGGACGATGTGCAGGATCTGCAGTCGCAGCCCCTCGGGAAACCCGGGGATCCTGCCCACCGCCCGGCTGATCCACTCGGCCTCCAGGGAGATATGGCCCAGCAGGTTGCCGGCGTCGGTGTAACCGATGCTGCGTTGGTAGCTGAGCTCGGCGGTCTTGCCCACGTCGTGGAGGAGCGCCCCGGCCAGGACCAGGTCCCGGTTGAGCAGGGGGTAGTGGGTGCAGGCCCGCTCCGCCATGCCCAGGACCGAGAGGCTGTGTTCCAACAGCCCGCCCAGGTAGGCGTGGTGCATGGACTTGGCGGCGGGGGCCAGGGCGAAGGCGGCCCTCAGCTCAGTGTCATCCACGAACAGGGCGGTCAGGAGACCGCGGATCCAGGGATCCAGGATGGTGGCGAGGCAGCCATCCAGCTCGTCCAGCATCTCCGGCACGGGTCGCGCACTCACAGGGAAGAAGGCGGAGAAATCGCCGACCTCGGCATCCGGGGCAAAGCGGATCTTGTCCACCCGGAGCTGCAGGCGGCCGTTGAAGCTGGTCACGGATCCCTTCACGCGGACAAAGGCATCGGCGCGGATGGCTTCCAAGTCACCCTCTACGGCCCGCAGGTCCCAGAGGAAGCCCTTGAGGTCGCCAGAGGCGTCCGCCAACTTCAGCTCCAGGTATTCCGTGCCCTTCACGCTGACCTTGTAGGCGGCCTCCTGGGCCAGGAGAAAGCCCTGGAAGGCATCGCCCTCCTTGAGGGTTCGGATCACAGGCTGGTCGGACATCGAATCTCCATGCACCCCCGCCAGAATAAGCCCGGCGACACGACAGCGGCTGTCGAGCGGGGTCTAGTGGTTGCGGGGAACCTTGGGCGGTGGCGCGAAGGGATCTTCGTCCCCGTAGCCGAGTTCCATGGGCATCCGCTTGTCCTCCAGCACCTCAAAGATCGACCACTGGTCGGCCTTTTTGGTGTTGCCTTCGGGAAGGGACAGCACCCGGACCTTCAGCTGCCTGTTGTAGAGCGGGAACTCCAGCTCGTCCTGGGGGTTCACGTCCTGGCTCGCCTTGCGGGGTACGCCATTGACCCGCACCATCCCCTCGTCGCAGAGCTGGTTGGCCAGTTCGCGACGCTTGATGAGCAGGCTCTTCTTGAGGAAGGCATCGAGACGCATGCCATCACCCCTTGAGGATCTCGTCCTTGGGCACCAGGTAGCGGATGTTGGCGCGCATGCGCAGGCTTGCCAGAAACTGCTCGATGGCGTTCTGGGCCTTCGGCTCCTGGAGCTTTTCCAGGATCTTGGCCTTCACTTCCGCGAAGGACTTGACGGGGGCGTCCTCCAGGGCGACCAGCTGGATCAGGTAGAGATCCTTGTCGGTCTCGAGGGGTTCGGAGACCTGCTCGGGCTTGAGCTTTACCGCAGCGTCCTCGATGCTGGCACGCAGGAAGCCCTTGTTCATCCAGCCCAGGTCGCCCCCGGTGGCCTTGCTGGGGCTGGTGGAGTGGAGGCGGGCCAGCTCCTCGAAGGGCTTGCCGGCTTTCAGCTCAGCCTGGATGACCCCCAACTGCTTGCGGGAGTCCGCCTGCTCCGGGGCCGTGGCCCCCTTGGCCAGGACCAGCTCCCGGATCCGGAAGCGGCTCGGCATGCGGTATTCGTCCTTGTGGTCCTCGTAGTAGGCGCGCAGCTCGTTGTCCTCCACGGCCACCTTGGAGTAGACCTCCCGCTGGAGGACGAACTGCTGGACCGCCTGCTGCTTCTGGCGCTTCATGAACTCGGGCAGGCCGATGCCAAGACTGCTCTTGAGGGCTCGCTCCAGATCCGCATCCGTGGCGAAGTTGTTCTCTTTCTTGATGCCGTCGATGGTGGAGCGGACGTACTCCTCGGTGACGGGTGAGCCCAGCTCGGCGCCCTTGTCCTCCAGGAGGAAGGCGTCCACCAGGCCCTGCAGGGTCTTCTCCCGGGCGTCCTTCAGCTTCTCATCCAGCTCCTTGCCGGCGAGCTGGCGATAGAGGGCCGCATTCTGCTGCTCCACGGACTGGGTCAGGGTGCGCCGGGTGATGATGTGCTTGTTGACCACGACCAGGATCTCGTCCCGGACATCGGCCTTCACTTCAGACTTGGCCTCAGGCTTGGTATCGGCCACGAGGGCCGGGGCAACCAGCAGCAGGGCGAGCGCGGGAGCGAAAGGCCTCACTTGCCACCTGCCTTGGCGGGCTCAGCAACCTTGATGGGCTCAGCAGCCTTGGGGGCCTCGGGCTTGACCAGCTCGAAGGGGATCTCCTTCCGCAGGCTGTCCATCAGCTCATTCCAGACCTGCACCTGACGCTCCTGGTGGGCCTGCTTCTCGGCGGCCTCCTTGGCTTCCTCGAAGGGCACCTGCCGGCTGGGCTTGCGGCCCTCCACCTTCATCAGGTGATAGCCGAACTGGGTCTTCACCGGGGCGCCAACCTTGCCAATGGGCTGGGTGCGGGCAGCAGCTCCGAACTCGGGCACCCACTTGGAGGGATCGCCGTCCGCGTAGAGACCGCCGTTCTCCTTGCTGCCAGGGTCGTCGCTGTACTGCTTCGCCAGCGCTTCGAACTTGGCGCCCTTCTTCAGCTCGGCCTGGATCTTGGCAACGCGGGCCTTGGCATCCGCGTCACTGAGGCCCGGCTGGCCCTCGCCCTGTTTTACGGACACCAGGATGTGGCGCACGCTGGCGAGCTCTGGCTGCTTGAAGCGGTCTGGGTGGGCGTCGTAGTAGGCCTTCACCTCTGCCTCGCCCACGATCAGCTTCTTCTGGAGGCCGGGGCCTTCCTTGGTCAGGAACTCCCGGGCCAGCAGATCATCCTTGGCCCGCGCCAGGGCCAGCTTGTACTCCGGGGTCTTGTCCAGCTCCAGCAGCTTGCCCTTGGCGGCCAGCAGCTTGCTTTCGGCCATGCGTCTCACGAACTCGTCCTTGCCGCCCTGGACCATGAGGACCTGCATCTGCTCCTGCTGGCCCAGCAGGCGGAAGGCCGACTGGAAGTCAGCCTCGGTGACGGGCTGGCCTCCCACTCGGGCGAGCACCACCTCCTCGGGCTTGGGGGCCGGAGCCGGGGCCGGAGCCGGGGCCGGCGCCTGGACGGGCGCCACTGCCGGAGCCGGCGCCTTAGCGGGTTCCTGGGCGGTGAGGCCGAGGGCGATCAGGGAGAGGAGAGAGGCACGGAGCATGGGAGTCCTTGGGTGCAGGGGGGGCGCTTAGCGGCGCCGTCCACCGAGAAGGTTCATCAGGGAGATGAAGATGTTGTAGAGGCTGACGAAGAGCGACAGGGCGAACCCCGCGGGGTCACCCAGGTCGTCGGTGCGGAGCATGGCGGAGGTGTCCCACAGCAGCTTGGCGGAGCAGGCGATGACCGCCACACCGCTGATGATCATACTGAGGGCCTGGAGGTGGAAGATCGCCGCCGCCAGGCTGCCGAAGAACATCACGGCGATGCCGACGATGACGAAGTTCCGCAGGAAGCTGAAGTCCTTCTTGGAGACGAAGGCCGTGGTCGTGAGGGTCAGGAACACCACGCCCGTGAGGCCGAACGCCGTGAACACGGGCGTGTAGCCCGCTCCCTGCGCCACCACCAGGGCCACGATGCCCGCGATCACCCCGGACACGAAGGTGAAGAGACCGTAGGCGACGCGGTTCAAGGGCTTCCGGCGGCTCACCGAGGAGGCGAACAGCAGGGTCCCGAACTGGACCCCGAAGAGCACCCATCCCAGGAAACGGCCCGCCACGGGCACCAGGGCCATGGCCACGAAGGGAGCGCTGAGGGCGCCCAGGGCCGCCACACCGAAGCCACCCATGAGCCAGAGGTAGACACTTCGGACAAAATCAATACGGGACTGGGCTCCGGTAGAGGCTCCCTGCCATGACTGCTGATAATCCATGCAAAGCTCCAAGGGGGACCCACGAGTGGATCCCCCTCAGATCCTAACATTCCCCCCCGCCTTAGATCTGCGGCGACCACCCCTGAGGTTCCGTGATTTCTTTTGCCTGGAAAAACCGCCTTGAAAGCCAAGCCGAGGAGCGCCGGGTCCTGGGCCGGGCCAGGGCCATCCAGCCCGCCTGCGGCCTCGACTTCTGCTCCAACGACTACCTGGGGCTGCGTCGCGACCCTCGCTTGGCCGAAGCCGCCGCCGCCGCCGCCCAGACCTTCGGGGCCGGGGCCGGGGCGGCCCGCCTGCTCCGGGGCGACACCCCCCTCCACCAGGAGCTGGAAGCCACCCTGGCCCAGTGGAAGGGCACCGAGGCCTGCCTCCTCTTCAACACCGGGTTCCAGGCCAACGCCACCCTCCTCCCCGCCCTGCTGGGCCGGGGTGACGCCGTCTTCTCCGACGCCCTAAACCACGCCTCGCTGGTGGATGGCTGCCGCCTGGCCCGGGCCGACGGGACCCACGTCGGCATCTACCGGCACCGGGACACCGAGGACCTGGACGGCCAGCTAACGGCCTGGCGCGCCGGGGCCCCCGCCGGAGCCGTGGCGCTGGTCGCCACGGACGCGGTGTTCAGCATGGACGGGGACGCCGCTGACCTGCCTGCCCTCATAGAGGTCTGCGACCGCCACGGGGCCCTGCTCCTGATTGATGAAGCCCACGCCACGGGACTGCTGGGCAGCGATGGCGCCGGGCTGGCCCAGCACCAGGGCGTCCATGGCCGGGTGCCCCTGGTCATGGGCACCCTCGGCAAGGGCATCGGCGCCTTCGGGGCCTTCATCTGCTGCCCGGAGGTCCTCCGGGAGCACCTGCTGAACACCGCCCGGGGCTTCATCTTTTCTACGGCCCTGCCCCCGCCCGTGGTGGGCGCGGCCCTGGCGGGCATCCGCCTCGCCCGGGCCGAGCCCTGGCGCCGGGAGCGGGCCCTGGCCCTGGCTGGGCGCCTGCGCAAGGCCCTCGGCCAGCCGGATCAGCCCTCGGCCATCGTCCCCATCCCGGTCGGCCCGGATGTCGAGGCTGTCCGCATCGCCCGGGGCCTCCAGGACCGGGGCTTCGACGTGCGTGCCGTGCGGCCCCCCACGGTGCCCGCAGGTTCCGCCCGCCTGCGGATCACCACCGGGGCCCACCTGGAGGATGCACCAGTGGACGCCCTCATTCGCGCCCTGGCCGAGGGCCTGCCCCGCGCCGGCGACAATACTTGACCTAGAGATTCACAATACGTAACCTCTGCCGGGGAGTCCCACTTTGAAGCAGACCCAAGGAGAGAAGTCCGAGCGGAGCCGGAACGGGATCCTGGAAGCGGCCCTGAGCCTGTTCTCGCACCAGGGCTACCGCGGCACCAGCATCCGGGAGATCGCGGAGGCGGCAGGGCTCTCCACGGGCAACGTCTACCACCACTTCCCGGACAAGGAGGCCCTGTTCAGGACCCTCCTTGATCAGTATTGGGCCGCCATCGACCAGCCGGACTTCCCCTTTAACCGAGCCCTGGCGGCTGGCGCGTTCCCCGATGACCTGGACGCCCTGGCCAAGGCCGCCGAGGAAAGCGTCCGGGACTACCGGCGCCACGTGGCCCTCATCTACGTGGACGTGGTCGAGTTCGACGGCACCCACATCCGGAAGTTCTATTCCGGGATGTCCAACCGCTTCGCCACGTTCCTCAACACCCGCTTCCCTGGCGACACCCTCAAGGACCGCCTGGTGCCCGGGACCGATCCCACCTTGGCCCTCATGCTGGCGAGCCGGATCTTCCTGCAGTACTTTGCCGTGGAGATGCTGTTCGGCGTCCCCGATCAGCTTGGTCAAGAAACCCCCTCGGCGATCCGGGAGATCTCGAAAATCCTGCAGCGTGGGCTCTTCAAACCCATGACCGAAGAGCCCAAATAGAAGATTTAACTTCTATATTTTCAATAAAAAACGTTTTCGATATAGCACTCAATTTTCGACTTGACAGGGCTCGCGGGAAGCAGACAATTTATAAAACATACCAACCGTTCGTTTTCCAGTTACTCTTTGCCCGAACCATGTCTCCACCCCTCAAAGAGGACCCGATGAACCGATTCGCCAACATCGTCTCCACAGGCATGTATCTCCCGGAAATCAAAGTCTCCAACGATGTGCTGCGGCAGCGCTTCGCCCACCTGCCGGACTTCATCGACAAGATGGAGGATTCCTCGGGCATCCGCTGCCGCTGGCACGCCCCGGAGGACTGGGCGACGTCGGATCTTGCGCTGCCCGCCGCGAAGCAGGCTCTGGAGCGCGCGGGGCTGAAGCCTGAGGACGTGGACTTGATCATCCTCGGCACCGACTCCCCGGACTACATCACCCCCGCCACCTCGGTGGTGTTGCAGTACAAGCTGGGCGCGGTGAACGCCGGCACCTTCGATGTGGGCTGCGCCTGCGCCTCGTTCCCCACGGCCCTCGCCTCGGGGGCGGGCTGGATCGCCACCAACGCCAACATCAAAGTCGTGCTGGTCGTCGGCGTCTACCTGATGCACAAGCTGGCCCAGATCGATGACCCCATGACCTTCTTCTACGGCGACGGCGCCGGCGCGGCGGTCCTCGTGGCCTCGGACAAGCCGGGCTTCCTCGGCGCGGCGGCCCAGGCCGGCGGCGCCTACCACAAGCACTGGGGCATCTACTCCGGCGGCACCTTCGAGCCCGCCACGGTGGCCTCCGTGGCCGCCGGGCGCACCACCGTGAAGATCCTCGACCGCTACCCGCCCGAGATCAACCACGAGGGCTGGCCCCGGCTCACCCGCAAGCTGGCCGCCGGGTGCGGCTTCGAACTGGCCGACATCGACTTCATCATCTTCACCCAGGTCCGCAAGCCCTCCATCGAGCTGGTGATGGCGGACCTCGGGCTGCCCATGGAGAAGACCCACATGGTGATGGAGGAGTGGGGCTACACCGGCTCCGCCTGCATTCCCATGGCCCTGGACGACGCTCTGGCGAAGGGCAAGATCCACTCTGGCGACCGCGTGGTGCTGGTCGGCTCCGGCGTGGGCTACAACCAGGCCGCGGCCGCGTTCATCATGCCCTGAGCGCGGCCGCAGCCAGCCCCGCCTCCACCCTCCCTCATCAGCTGAAAGGTCTTCCCATGAGCAAAGCCAGCATCATCGGTGCCTACAACACGGAGTTCGGCGCCTTCGTGAAGAAGGACAAGGCCACCGGCCTGATCACCGACACCAAGACCTACTACGACCTGCTGATCGAGGCCGGGCGCGGCGCCATCGCCGATGCGGGCCTGGAGGCCAAGGACATCGACGCCATCTATGTGGGCTCCTGCTCGCCTGGCTCCTTCATCAACCAGGAGCACGTCGCCCCCATCGCCGCCGAGATCGACCCGGCCCTGCGCTTCAAGCCCATGACCCGCTGCGAGTGCGCCTGCGCCTCCAGCTCCGTGGCGCTCTATGACGCGATCTATGCCGTCGAGGCCGGCCGCGCCAAAAACGTCCTGGTCATCGGCGTGGAGAAGATGAACCTCCTGCCGACGCCGCAGATGACCCACGTGCTGGCCTGCTCCTCGCATTGGCCCACGGAGGGCTCCCGCGGGATGTCCTTCCCCATGCTGTTCGCCGAGTACGCCAAGGGCTACCAGGCCCACTACAACATCCCCACCGAGGAGTTCGAGCGGATGCTCTGGACCGCCGGCGCGCTCTGCTACAAGAACGGCGCCGAGAACCCCCTGGCCCACGTGAAGAACGGCCCCGCCTCGGTCGAGGCGATCATGGCCCTCAACGAGCTGGACGCCAAGGGCCGCTGCAAGAACATGATGATTGCCGCCCCCCTGCGCCTGCATGACTGCTCCCTGGTCACGGACGGCGCCGCCGCCCTGGTCATCACCCAGACCGCGAGCGTGAGCGACCGGAAGCGGGCCGTGGAGATCGCCGGCATCGGCCACTCCGTGGAGCGCCTGCCGGAGAACGTGCGCCCCAACATGTATGAGCTGATGGGTGGCAAGAACGCCGTGGCCAAGGCCTACAAGGAAGCGGGCATCACCGCCGCCGACATCGACCTGGCCGAGGTGCACGACTGCTTCACCATCAACCAGATCATCTCCACCGAGGCCCTGGGCCTCTCCGCGGACGGCCGGGCCGGCTACGACTACCTGGAGGGCCGGTTCACCCGCGATGACAAGGTGGCCATCAACCTCTCGGGCGGCCTCAAGTCCAAGGGCCATCCCGTGGGCGCCACCGGCGCTTCCATGCACGCCCTCATCTACAAGCAGATCATCGGGGAAGCCATCGGCGTCAAGGCCAGGAAGGCTGACATCGGCGTGGCCTTCAACGTCGGCGGCTCCGCGGTCACCAACTGCGTCACGGTCCTGAGAAAGCTCTAGTCGCGGCCCTGCCGAGGAAAGGACGCCCATGCCAAGCCTTCTGTATAACGACATGCAGTTCACCGTGGAACCCAGCGGCGACCGCTGGGACATCTCCTACCAGCTGCCCAACGGTTCCACCGCCCTCGCGGCCGCCGGTCTGTTCCCGGGCCTGGCTGAGGCCGACGCGGCGGTCCGGGCCCTGGCCCTGGTCAAGACCATCTTCCCGGTGGGCATCAAGTCCGTGGGCCCCGATGTCACCCACCCCAACCGGATTGGCGACCTCAAGATCGTCGGCCCGGATGTCACCCACCCCAACTTCATCTACTGGGACAAGGACAGCGTCTCCAGCCCCAAGACGCTCTGAGCTCCGCGCCCCAGACTGTTGCAAAAAACAAGAATCAGGACCAATCAGAGGAGTCCCCATGGAAATCAAAGGAAGCGTGGCCCTGGTAACGGGTGGCGGGAATGGCATCGGCGAGGCCGTGGTGAAGCACCTGGCCAAGGCCGGCGCCAGGGTGGCCGTCGTCGACATGGTGCAGAAGAACATCGACCGGGTGGTCAAGGACATCAAGGCCATGGGCGGCGAAGCCGTGGGCATCCAGGCCAACGTCACCAGCGAGGCCGATACCGCCCGCTACATCAAGGGCACCCTCGAGGCCTTCGGGCAGCTCAACATCGCCGTGTCCTGCGCGGGCATCATCCGCGACGGGACGATGTTGAGCCTCGACAAAGAAACGGGCAAGGTCTCCAAGAAGCTGGGCCTCGACAAGTGGCAGGCGGTGATCGATACCAACCTCACCGGCACCTTCCTCACCATGCGGGACGCCGCCGAGGCCATGGTCAACGGGGGCTGGCAGGGCCTGCTGGTGCCGATATCTTCCGTCAACAAGGTCGGCCAGGTTGGACAAATCAACTACTCCTCGGCCAAGGTTGCTGACGCCCTCATGCCCAAGATCATCGTCGGCGAGTTCCTGATGCGGGGCATCCGCAACATCCGCTGCGTCGCCATCGCCCCGGGCTACACCGCCACGCCCATGCTGACTGGCATGAACCAGGATGCCCTGAAGGCCATCCTCGAGGACGTCCATCTGGGCCGCCTGGTGGCCCCCGAAGAGATCGCCTCGCTCATCAGCTACTGCGTTGAGAACGAGGCACTGAATGCCACCACCATCGAGATCACCGGTGGCCTCTGCTACCCCCGGGGCATCGCCAAATAGTCCCTTTTTCACCTTTTGACCTAATCGGTTCTCGCAGGCTCATTTGAACGGGTGTAACATTCCCGCAAACTTCACCACCCCCACCC
>Ga0194053_10002575_pt1 | contig 10666 bp, 11 predicted proteins | sample SepL228m_MetaG_FD_161684 | JGI IMG/M metagenome (GOLD analysis project Ga0194053, IMG submission 161684) | Anoxic zone freshwater microbial communities from boreal shield lake in IISD Experimental Lakes Area, Ontario, Canada - Sep2016-L227-8m | ecosystem: Environmental > Aquatic > Freshwater >...
GATATATCTTTGCCGGCGGACGGATCAATGGGATGAAGCGACAGCATCTCCTGCTAGAGGCGATGAAGCATGCCGGCGCAGGGGTGAAGCTGATTATCGCCGGTCCCCCCGATTCGGAAGCCGACGGGGACAAGTTGAAGGAATTGACCGAGCGGCTTGGACTGGCCGGATGCGTCCAGCTGGACTTGGGCTTCCACCCGCGACAAAAATATGCGAATTATGTCAATGCTGCCTCCGCAGTCGCATATCTTCCTGTGGACGAGGATTCGCTCGGCTACGTGACCATGGAAGCGGCTCGCGCCGGCAAGCCTGTCATCACAGCGGCCGACAGTGGAGGGGTCCTGGGCCTCGTGAAACACGGGGAAACGGGCTGGGTTTGCGAGCACGACCCGAAGGCGCTGGGGCAAGTCCTGAGCGAGGCCGCCGGGGGCGAAAGCAGAGCGCGGGAGCTTGGGGCCAACGCCCGCGCGCTCTGGAAAAGCATGGACGTCACCTGGCCAAAAACGATCGAGGCGCTCCTCCAATGAACCTTCTGGTTTTCACCCCTGTGATCCGCTCTTCGGCAATCGGCCGGATGGCAGCGCTGGTGGTTCACGCACTGACCGCTTCGGGGCATGAGGTGTCTGTTGTGAGGACCGAAAAGGATGGCTTCTCCGGCTCCGCCGCACATGATTTTGCTTGCCGCCCGGTCAGCTGGACCGACCGGCCAGCCGTGACCGCCCTCGCGGGATCCGCGGATGCATGCATCTATCAAATCGGGGACAACGAGGAGTTTCACCGCGGATGCCTGGAATGGATGCCCCGGTTTCCGGGACTTGTGAGTCTTCATGACATTTTGCTGGGCAATCTCTTTTTCGGGTGGGCGGAAGGCAGGCGCGATGAGGCGGAGGAGAACCTGCGCTTCTGGTATGGTGCAGTCGCTGCGCAAGCTTTTTTTTCCGCTGCAGCCGCTGGCGACTTCATCGAGCAGACCCGCTGTGTTTCCCCGATGACGGAATGGATCTGCGCCATGGCGCGGGGCGTGATCATCCACAGCGGCTTCGGGGCTGACAGGGTCCTGGCATCCTGTCCCGGGCCGGTTTATCAGGTCCCGCTTCCGGTCGAACGTCCGGCCCTCCCTGCAGGCAGGCCGGAAGCCCGGCCCGCCGGGGATGATCGATTTAGGGTTCTGACGGTCGGCCATGTGAACCCCAACAAGCGGGCGGAAAGCGTGATCCGCGCCATCGGCTCCAGCGAAACCTTGCGCGCAAGGACCGTCTACCGCCTCGTCGGAAAGGTCGCGCCCGCCAGGCGGGTCCACTTGGCGGATCTGGCGGAAACCTCCGGGGTCATGCTCGAAATATCCGGCGAAGTGGACAACGCGAACCTCGCCGGCGCATTCGCGGAGGCCGATGTCGCATGCTGCATGAGGTGGCCGAGTTTGGAGGGGGCTTCCGGGTCGACGATCGAGGCCATGCTTTGGGGCAAGCCCGCCATCGTCTCAAACACCGGCTTCTACAGCGAGCTTCCCGGCGACTGCGTGATAAAAATCGATCCGGAGGACGAGGTCGCATCCTGCTGCGCGGCACTCGAACGGCTGCACGGCGACCAGGGGGAACGTCGTCGGATTGGCGAAGCCGCACGGGCATGGGCCGAACAGGTTTTCTCGCCGGCCAACTATGCGGAAAACCTGGTCGGCATGGCCCGCGAGACAAACCGCCTCCGCCCGGTCTTTGCAACGCTTGAGGGGATCTCACGCACTTTGAAACGGTGGAGGGCGACGGAGGAGCTCCTATCTCTTGAAGAAACCCTCGCCCCGTTGGAACTCCTCACCGGCTCCGACCAACCCTCCTGCTCGAAGTGGCGGGAGGCGCGCTTGTCCAACCTGTCAACTTAACCGGAACAAACCTCGTGACAACATCCGCTCTCCATACGCTTCAGGACAGGTGGGTAAGCTCCTGGAACCGCTGCCGGTCCGGGCCGGCGCGCGCGCCGGTTGCTGCCCGCTCGCTGGCGCACATCGCCCGGCAGATCCCTGGTCTCCTCTCGGGCAGGAAGCGCCTGCTGGTTGATATCTCCCAGCTTTACAAGTCGGAATTCCGCGCCGGGGTGCAGCGAGTCACGCGTTCCATTCTGACAGAATGGCTGAGCCATCGCCCGGCAGGATGGTCGCCGCAGCCGGTGATCTTCAAGGAGGACGGGGTCTGGGCATGCGATGACCACATGGTCCGCCGCACCTGCCCGACCATCCGAAGGCGCTTCCAGCCTACGGATGCAAACATCGCTCCCGGGAACAGGATCATCTTTCTGGACCTCAACACAGAACTTCCCGGCCACAGGGACTGGCTGCTGGCTGCCAAAGCGCACGGAGCTCACCTGACATTCGTTGTTTACGACCTGCTCCCGGTCCAGTCGCCGCACTGGTTCCCGGATGTCGTCGGCCCCCTCTTTGCCCAGTGGATCCGAATGGTTGCGGAGCTCGGCGACGACATCGCCTGCATCTCGAATACCGTCCGGGAGGACTTTCTGCAGTGGTTCGAGAAGGAGTTCGGCGACCGGCCGCCGCCCCGGGTCCGGCACTTTCCACTCGGCGCTGATCCCTTCCCCGCCTGCGAGTCCCTGCTGCCCGCCGCCGTCACGGATGCCATGGGGTCCCGCCCGACCGCGCTAATGGTCTCCACGGTGGAGCCGAGGAAGGGGCACGCGCAGGCGCTGGATGCACTCGAACTGCTTTGGGAATCGGGCATCGAACTCAACCTGCTCATTGCAGGTGCCGAAGGCTGGAAAATCGCACCGCTCGCCGGGAGCATGAGGGATCACCCGGAATTCGGCCGCCGGCTCTTCTGGCTCGAAAGATGTTCGGACGGGCAGATTGCAACATGTTACCGCGACTCCGGCGTGCTGCTGGCACCCTCCTTCGGCGAGGGTTTCGGGCTTTCGCTTGTGGAGGCTTCACGGTGCGGCCGCTCCGTGATCGCGCGGGATCTTCCGGTGTTTCGCGAGGTCGCCCCGCCGGGCACCACATTATTTTCAGGGCGCGCTTCCGGACGGCTTGCGGACGCCATCCGGTCATGGCTCCAAACCCGGCCTGGGCCTGTTCCCCCGGCAAGCCTTTGCGGATGGGGCGACAGCGCTCGCGCGCTGTTCGAACTCCGCAGCCTATGACAAACAAGAGCTCTGAATTTGATCTTTATGCGGAACGCTACAGGTCCCTTGTCGCGCGCGCCCTTCCTCCGGGGGCCGGATCCGTCGAGAAGTTCGCTCGCGTCAAGGTCTGGCATGCTATTGGTGAAGCGAGCCGCCGCCACCTTGACATGCGCTCATTAAATGTGCTGGACGCGGGATGCGGGACCGGGACGGCCGATTCCATTCTCAAAGTCTGCACCCCGCGGATCACCGGACTCGACATGTCCCGGAAATCCCTGAAAATTGCATCCGCGAACAATCCCGAACTGACCTATGTGCATTACGACGGCAGCCGTTTTCCATTTCCCGACGACCATTTCGATCTGTGTTTCGCAATGTGCGTGATTCATCATATCCCGGAACCCGGGAGAAATCCGTTTTTGCGCGAGGTGTTCCGCGTGGTCAGGCCCGGCGGGCTCGCCGTCATTTTCGAGCACAACCCTTCAAACCCCGCCACCCGCTATGTGGTCTCGAAATGTCAGTTGGATCAACATGCCAGTCTGGTGCCTGAGCGGCTTTGCCGGCGGCTTCTGATGGCGGCGGGCTTCCGCGATGTCGCAAGCACATTTTATCTCTTTGCCCCTTTGGAATGGGTGTCCTGGCTTCGCTTCGAACGGCGGTTTCTCTCGCGGGTCCCATTGGGGGCACAATACATGTGTTCGGCCGTCAAAATAGCATGAAACCTGACTGCTGCAGCCTTTCCATTGTGATTCCGGTTTACCGGAGCGCGGACACCCTGCCGGAGCTGGTTGACCGCGTCAACGGGGTTCTCGACCGTCTGCCCGGGCCGGCTGAGGTCATCCTTGTCAACGACGGGAGCCCCGATGCCAGCTGGCAGGTCATCACCTCGCTGGCGGGATCACGGCCGCGGCTGCGCGGCATCAGCCTGATGAAAAACTACGGCCAGCACGGAGCCTTGCTGGCGGGCATCCTCGCGAGCCGCGGCAGGCTGATCGTCACACTTGATGATGACCTTCAAACCCCCCCGGAGGAAATTCCCCGCTTGATCGATGAGCTGAACAAGGGGTTCGATCTGGTTTACGGAATCCGGGAGCGCGAGCAACACGGCATTTTTCGAAACGCCTGCTCGGTCGGCATCAAGTGGGCGCTCAGCCGGCTGCTGGGTGTCGGGGCTGCCAGGGCGATGACTTCCTGCCGCATTTTTCGATCTGAGCTGCGCCGCGCGTTTGAAGGCCGGGTCGGACCCTATGTTTTCCTCGATGCCCTGCTGTGCTGGGGAACATCCCGCATCGGTTCTGTGATCGTCGTGCACCGCCGGCGGGATGACGGGAGCTCTGGCTACAGCATAGGCCGTCTTGTATCTCACGCGGTGGGCATGGTGATCAGTTTCAGCCACGTTCCGCTCCAGATAGCGGGTTACATCGGGCTCGTGGCGACACTGCTCGGCGTTGTGCTCCTGGCCTATGTCCTCAGCACGTTTCTGCTCGACGGCCGGGTCGTCCCGGGATTCACATTTCTGGCGGCCACGCTCATCCTGTTTTCCGGCGTCCAGCTTTTCGTTCTGGGAGTCATGGGCGAGTATCTGGCCCGGATGCACCAGAGGTTGATGGGGGCTCCATCCTATGTCATACGCGAAGAAATCGGACCCCCTTCCGAGGCGAGGAACGGCCAGTAAATCATGTTCGCGGACATTCCGGCAGGGGTGCGGTGGAACGAGAGGATGAGGAGCGCCCTGCCTTGGGTGCTGTTCGCGTTTTACGCCGCCTTGACGTGGTGCCTTTTGTTCCAGCGCTTCCCCGGCGCAAAGAGCTTCAAATACCCGACGGTGTATGCGGGCGACTCGATGTTTTTCCTGGGAGCCGCCAAGGGGTTTTTCGAGCTGAACCGCTGGATAGCATCCATGGCAAATGGCACGGAAAACCTCCACCTTTTCCGAACGTTTGAGGATCTCGCAGCGAAAATCTCCGAGATTTGGGATGCTCCTCCCGGAGCCATCCGGATCGCATACGAACCACCGCCCTCTGCACCGGCATGGGATGAAGTGATGGACGGGCTCTGGCATGCGCTGACCAATCTCGCGCGGTCGGACGATCTGACCCAGTTCCACCACCGGAAAGAAGTCCGGCGCCTGCCACCGCACGGAAAATGAAAGCCCTCCAGAAAGTTCCCGATACGCGCTAGTATCGGAGCCATAGCAACTATGCCAACAGCCCTCATATGTGGAATCTCCGGACAAGACGGAGCCTACCTGGCCGAGTTCCTTCTCAAGAAGGGATACAAAGTTCACGGCACGTCACGCGATGTTGCGATCCAAAGATTCTCCGGGCTCCAGCGCCTCGGAATTCACGATCAGGTTGATGTGCACTCCATGGCGCTGACGGATTTCCGAAGCACCCTTCAGGTTTTAACCAAAGTCCAACCGAACGAAATCTACAATCTGGCCGGGCAAAGCTCGGTTGGATTGTCTTTCGAGCAGCCAGTAGAAACCCTGGAGAGCATCGCCGTGGGCACTTTGAATTTATTGGAGGCGATCCGATTTCTCAAACTTCCGATCCGATTCTACAACGCGGCCTCCAGTGAATGCTTCGGAGATACCGGAGGCCAGTCAGCCAATGAATCCTCGCCATTCCGGCCACGGAGCCCCTACGCAGTGGCGAAGAGCACGGCTTTTTGGGAAGTTGCCAACTACCGCGATGCCTACGGCCTCCACGCGTGCTCAGGCCTCCTCTTCAATCACGAATCGCCGCTCCGCCAGGAACGTTTTGTTACTGCCAAGATCGTGGCCGCCGCCTGCCGAATTGCTGCGGGGTCCACAGAAAATCTCCGGCTCGGCAACCTCAACGTAGCCCGCGACTGGGGGTGGGCACCGGAGTTCGTCGAAGCGATGTGGCTGATGCTGAGAGCCCCGGAACCTGAGGATTATGTCATCGCTACCGGCAAAACGAGTTCCCTTGAAACATTTGTAGACCTCACCTTCTCGGCAGTCGGTCTGGACTGGCACGACCATGTGGTCAGCGATCCCCGACTTTTCCGCCCGTCCGACCTGTCCCGGGGAGCTGCAGATCCCTCCAAAGCCGCTAACAAGCTGGGATGGAGGGCGCAGATCAAGGTCCGGGAAGTTATCCAAAGATTGGTAGAAGCTCGCATGAGCGCTCCAGGTGCCATTTGAACAAATGTCCAGTCGTCTTGACCATCACGTATTCCGCCGCCGATCAGAACATTGCGCAGACAGAATCGCTGGAAATTCTTGATGCCATCCCTCCAGATGGCGAGACGTCTCGACCGATGCCTGGAAGTCGCCGACATCGGAGTCGGCGCCTGAAAAATCAACTTCAAGAAAGGATCGGAACTCGTCTGCGAGCGGATGATGTGAGAGGATAGCGGCCAAGAAAACGCGGGTGGAGCCGCTTTTTCAGCGACGACCAGCTACTTTTGCAGTTTCTGCGCAAAATCGCCGAACCTTTTCGCTGCGTAGGCGCTGAGCGCCGGTCGTAAGAGCGGGATGGTCAGCTTGAGAAGCGACAAGAGGAGATCGAGAAATCCGCGCGCCTTTTTCTTCGTTTCGCGAACCGGCTCGGAGGATTTTCCCGGCGCGATTTTCGTTACAGTCTTGGTGCGCGTTTTCGGACCGGCGAGGAGGTATCCGATCGCAGCGGCACCGCCAAGCCAGGCGAAAGGGCGGGATCGGACGGAGTTCTGGATTTTCGCGGCGAAATCCAATTCCGCGCGGACGGCGGACGTGTCACGCAGTATCGCGGCCCGGCTGCGGGACACAGCCGCGAGGAGTTCCGCCTTACTGCTCATGCGTTCCCACCTCCTCGCATCGCATCCAGATCACGCGAAATCTCGCTTCTTGTCGCCGGAAAAACCGGAGTCCTCCAGTGGTTCTTCACGTGGAGTGCACAAATCACGGCCACCAGAAAATGAAGGGCCGTAAGCCCGAGCAGGATCCAGATCCATGACACATGAAAAAGTGTCGCGATCAGGAATGCGGAAAAGAGAAGAAGCAGGACATACCCGAAAGCCGCGAAAAAAATTGCCGCTGCAAGCATCACGGCAAGACGCAGGAATAGCTCCCCGGCTTCGCGGGCTTCCTCGCCCGCGAGCGCACCGATAGCCTCGAAGTATCTGCCAAACGAGCCGAAAAGGCTGAGCAGCCCGTCAATCAAACCACGCTGCTCGGTTACCGGGCGTCCGCCGGGAACCGAACCGCCAGTATGGCCGGTCGTTTCCAAACGCGATCAGCGACGGAAGATGATGCCGAGGAGGAACCCGATCCCTACGGCTATTCCCACGGCTTTCAGGGGATTCTGGCGGATATAGTCTTCGGTTTCGCTCTGGTAAGTTTGGGCGCGGGAGGCTGCATCGCCCCAGGCGGCTTTGGCTTTGCTCTGGTATTCGTCGGCTTTGGTCTTGGCCAGTCCGCGGACGTCTTCGTAAGTGGCATTAGCCGCGTCGCCGAGATCCTTGGCGGCCGCCGTGATATGCTCCTTGCCGACTTCGTAGGCGACCTGGGCGTGTTGTTTGACGGTTTGTCCGACCGCTTTGGTCGCTTCAGTGGCCGCATCGAGTGCCTTCTTGGCGTGTTCGGTGCTGCTTTCGAGCTTCTTTGCGGCGATTTTGGATTCAGTGGATTCAGGCATGGTTTTCTCCGTGTTGTTTAACTTCTTTCAGATTGCCAGAGAATTGTCGCTTGGCAAGCCTCGATGCTGAGGGGATGATGGAAGCTTATGTCGGACATAAAGACTTTTGCTCCCGGACGGGTCGAACTTCTCGGAAACCACACGGATTACAACGGGGGCGTCGTCCTCTCCGCAGCAATCCAAATGGGGATCAGCGCGACCGGCCGACGGCGCGATGACGAAAAGATTGTGCTCACAAGCGAAGGCATCAACGGGGTGGTCGCGGTCAACCGGAAAGCCGGCCTCAAGCCGCGTGACAGCTGGGAGGACTATCCGCTGGGCGTCGCCGAGATGCTGGCCAGGGCAGGCGCAACACCCGGAGGGTTCGAAGCCAATTTTACCGCGACCCTGCCGCTGGGTGCCGGGCTGTCGAGTTCGGCCGCGATCGAGGTCGCAACAGCCGTCCTGCTCACCAAACTTTACCCGTTCGAAATCTCCCCGCTCGATCTCGCCAAAGTCTGCCGCCGGGCTGAAAACGAATTTGTCGGGGTGAGCTGCGGGCTCCTCGACCAGGTCTCCTCGATTTTCGGGAAAATGGATCACGTGATCTACCTCGATTGCCGGGCGGAATCGGTTGATTTGATCCCCTTCCCCCACAACCTCGGTCTCCTCATCGTCCATTCTGGAGTTAAGCACGCGCTCACAGGCGGCGAATATAACGAGCGACGCGACCAATGCTTCGAAGCCGCAAAGAAAATGGGCGTCCCCGCCCTGCGCGACGTGTCTTCCTCCGAACTCGCCACCGCAAAACTTCCCCCACTCGTAAAAAAGCGCGCTGCCCATATCGTCGGAGAGAATGAGCGCGTATTTCAGGCCCTCGCATTTCTCCGCGAAGGGAGGGGCGATGACTTCGGCCGACTGATGACCGACTCCCACCGCAGCTCGATGGATAATTTCCAGAACAGCACTCCGGAACTCGATGCCCTCGTTGAAATCGCCGTCCGCCAGCCCGGCTGCCACGGCGCCCGACTCACCGGCGGTGGATTCGGCGGTGCCATCGTCGCTCTCGTCGAACTCTCCGAAATCGACCGGCTCTCTGATATTATAGTTTCCGATTACCACGCCTCCACCGGCCACTCCGGAAAAGCCTTCCGCTGCCTCGTCAGCGACGGCGCTCTCGCAGCCTCGAATTGAGAATGGCTCTGCCGCCGCACGCCCTGCGGCGAGTTCCCCCAAACCTGATCGGATAAAATGCAGCTTAAAGGAGTGATCGCACGCTTCGCTTAGTATGCGGTTCTTTAGTATTGCTACTTATGTTGAGCGGGTTATGACTTGAATAAATAGAAACAAAACCAGTTCCTCGACATCGGGGATGGGAGGAGGATATTTTGGACCAGAAATGGAAAATGCACTCAGGCAGGTAATCCGCGACACACTGATTTCTTATGAAGAAGTGGGTGGGCTGAACAATACGGACGGGCACAATCTCCCGTCGAAGCGTATGTTGGGGCAGATCTGCGGGCAGCTGCTTCAGGTATTGTTTCCGGGGTTTCACGATGAAAATCCGATTCACAAAAGTGAACTGACGGCACTGACGGATGATCGTCTGCGAAAGCTTGCGAAGGGGCTGGAGGACCAAATTTCGAAAAGCCTGCAGGTGGCAGATCCTGCGTGCCCGAAAGCCAAAGCGAAGGACGTACTCCTGCGCCTGCTTCAGATCCTGCCTGAGGTACGCAACCTTCTCCGCACGGACATCGAAGCGGCCTACGAGGGTGATCCGGCGGCATTGAGCAACGAAGAGATCATTCTTTCTTACCCCTTCATCGAAGCGATCGCGATCCAGCGGACGGCACATATCCTTTACCTTGCCAATGTGCCGCTGTTGCCGCGAATGATGACCGAATGGGCGCACGCGCGGACCGGGATTGACATTCATCCGGGCGCGGAGATCGGCCCGTATTTTTTCATCGATCACGGGACCGGTGTGGTGATCGGCGAAACCTGCCGGATCGGCGCGCACGTGAAGCTTTATCACGGAGTCACGTTGGGTGCGCGGAGTTTCGCCAAGGACGAGGCTGGCAAGATCGTGAAAGGCGGGAAGCGCCATCCTGATGTGGAAGACCGGGTCACGATCTACCCGAATTCGACGATCCTGGGGGGCGAGACCGTCATCGGTGCCGGTTCCACGATCGGGGCGAATGTTTTTCTCATGCACGGCGTCCCGGATAACTCGCTGGTTTTCTACGAGGAGAAGCAACTGCGCATCGCGGACAAATCCGACAAATCCCGGCAACTCGAATGGTCTATCTAGACTACAATGCCACTACTCCGCTCTGCCACGAGGCGAAGAAAGCGATGCTTCCGTTTCTCGACGGTGGCTTCGGCAACCCGTCCTCGATTCACGCCGAAGGACGGCGCGCCCGGGCGGCGGTCGATGATGCCCGCGACCGGCTCGCGGCAGTGCTCTCGGTCAAAGCGCACGAAATCATTTTCACCGGCGGTGGAACGGAGTCCTGCAATCTGGGGGTGATCGGGATCGCCCGCGCGCATGCGCCCCGCGGGAAGCACATTATCACCTCAGCGATCGAGCATCACGCCGTGCTCCATGCTTTCGAATACCTGAAACACTTCGAGGGTTTTGAAGTGGACATCCTGCCAGTGGATTCGGCCGGGACCGTGGAGCCGGAGCGCCTCGAAAACACGATTCGTCCCGACACCACGCTCGCCTCGGTCATGCACGCAAACAACGAAACCGGTGCAGTCCAGCCGATCTGCGAACTGGCGGCCATCTGCCGAAAGCACGGGGTCGTTTTTCACACCGACGCCGTGCAGTCATTCGGAAAAATACCGGTAAAGCCCCAGGAGGACGGGTTCACGGCGGTGTCTATCGCAGCCCACAAGTTTTACGGGCCCAAAGG
>Ga0194053_10002578_pt1 | contig 10658 bp, 10 predicted proteins | sample SepL228m_MetaG_FD_161684 | JGI IMG/M metagenome (GOLD analysis project Ga0194053, IMG submission 161684) | Anoxic zone freshwater microbial communities from boreal shield lake in IISD Experimental Lakes Area, Ontario, Canada - Sep2016-L227-8m | ecosystem: Environmental > Aquatic > Freshwater >...
GGACAGCGATGCGCGGATCTATCGCGAGGTGCGGGTGGTGATGCTGCAATACGGGCTCTTGGGCGAACAGGTCATCGATTTCTCGGGCGGCAGCGAGGCGTCGGGTTTGGCAACGGCCGATACGAAATTCATCGGGGAACGCCAACCCGGCCTCAACGATGCGGTGCCCAAAGTGCTCGAGAAAATCGATCCGGTGGTCAAGAGCACCACGGAAACCATGAAGGAACTCCAACGCACCGCGGCGCAACTGACTGCGCTGACTTCGACGAACTCGGATCTGACGGCCTCGCTCGCCAACTTCAAAGAGTTTAGCGCAAATCTGATCGTGCTTTCCGGGAGCGACGGCGGTCTTCAGCAGACCCTGGCCAATTTCGCGGAACTCTCCGGGACCGATGGCCCCATTCAAGAGGCGCTCGGGAACCTTCAAGATATGACGGCCGAAAACAGCCCGCTCAATGCTTCGTTGCACAACGCGCAGGAGTTCACCGGCAAGCTCGCTCACAACAAGGATATCGAGCGCTCGCTCCGAAATTTCCGCCGGGCCGGCGAGTCGCTCAACAGCACCGTTCGCGGGATTCGCCCCGAGTTGAAAACGACCGCCCACAACGCGGCCCAGTTCACCGACACGATTAAACACCAGCCCTGGCGGCTCATCTGGCCGACGACCAAGAAATATCCCGAGGACAAACCGAAGCCCACGGCGGTGGCCGAGCGGACCCGGGCGCCGGGTTATGTGCGGAAGAAGCCGTGTCCCACCCCGACGCCGACGAAAGAGTGCCGGGTTAAAGATCCATAGCCGCTCTTGGATTCCTATCACCTGTGGCGTTCGAGAAACAGTTCAACAATAACTAACCTTTTTCTGTCCGCGTTTTCGGCTCGACTCCAGTTACTGCTTTCCTCCTCCTTCGCGGCCTTCGTGACTTCGCGTGAGCCTTTCTCCGCGTCTTCCTAAGCGTCCCCGCGCTTCCCCCTTTTCATTTTCCGCCGACACCGCTAGGGTGCCGGTTTGCCGATGGACAAAGACTACAAAGTAAAACTCGAGGTTTTCGAGGGTCCGCTCGACCTGCTGCTCTATTTGATCAAGCGGGACGAGATCGACATCTATGACATCCCGATCGAGCACATCACCAAGCAGTACCTGGAATACCTGGACGCGTTCAAGGTCCTCGATCTCGATGTCGCGGGTGAGTTCGTCGTGATGGCGGCCAACCTGATCTACATCAAGAGCCGCAGCCTGCTCCCCGTCCATCAGCAACCGCCGGAAGAGGGCGCCGAGGAGGAAGATCCGCGCTGGGAACTCGTCCGCCAGCTCCTGGAATACAAGAAGTTCAAGGATGCCGCCGCGCATCTGGGCGAGCGCGAGGCATTGCAGGATTCCATTTTCAGCCGCGTGCCCGAGACGCCGGAGTTCCAGGGGGAGCGTCCGATCGCCGAGGTCAGCATTTTCGATCTCATCAATGCCTTCCAAAAAATCCTCAAGCGGGTCAACAAGACCGAGGATCTGCGGGAGATTTTTGAGGAAAACTTCACCGTTTCCGACAAAATCGATTTCGTGCTGAAGATGACCGTCACCGGGATTGCCTTGAGGTTCTCCGAGCTGTTTGCGACGGCGGCGTCCCGCACCGAAATTGTCGTGACCTTTCTGGCCCTGCTCGAACTCATCCGGCTCAAACAGATCCGGATCAGCCAGTCGGAACCGTTCGCGGAAATCGAACTTACCCGAGCCAACTGACGCGTATGCTTCTCAAGGAAGTCATCGAGGCCCTCGTATTTGCCTCACAGAAGCCGCTCCTGCCCAAGGAAATCGTGGTCGCGCTGCGAGCCGCCGTCGATGACTCCGACGAGGAAGCGGCGCGCGCCCTGGCGAAGACCAAGGAACCGGAGGTCGCCGCGATTCTTGAGGAGCTCAAGATCGATTACATCCAGGCCAACCGCGCGTTCCAGCTCGTCGAGCAGGTCAGCGGCTGGGCCGTCGTGACCAAGCCCGACTACGCGCTCTGGGTTCGCCAACTCTATCCCGAGAGCAAGCCGACGCGCCTGAGCGGCCCCGCGCTGGAGACCCTGGCCATCGTCGCCTATCGCCAGCCGATCACCCGGGCCGACATCGAAGCGGTGCGTGGGGTGGCGGTCGATGGGGTCATGCAAAGTTTGCTCGACCGCAGCCTGGTGCGGATCGCCGGGCGGGCCGACGTTCCCGGCCGCCCGCTGCTCTATGAAACCACGCAGGTGTTCATGGAGCATTTCGGGCTGCGCGCGCTCAACGAACTGCCCAACAGCGACGAGTTGCGCCGCGTGAATCTTCCGACTGCACCGCCTCCGGCCGAGAAAGCAGCGAAAGCTCCAAAGAAAGCTCCCGTCGATTCGGAAACTGCCGAAACCGCTCCGGTTCTCGATCCGCACACCAATCCAGAGCTTCCGATGTCGCCGCAGGAAGTAGGCGAGAGGCCTGGGCTTTTGTCGGAAACCGAAGTCGCTGCCCCGGCCCCTGAGGCGCCGAGCAGCCCATCCGAGGCTTCGACCGAAGAGCCGACAACCGATCCTTTCCTCTAACCCTCCACGTTATGCCGCTGTCCGAAGTTCGTTCCCAAATTGATGCCGTCGATGCGCAACTCCTTGAGTTGCTCAACCAGCGCGCCGATCTCGTTCACGTGGTCGGAGAGATCAAACGCCAGAGCGGCGGCGCTATTTTTGCGCCGGACCGCGAGGAAGCGCTGCTGCGTTCGCTGGTCGAGCGGAATGCCAAGCTCAAGGGCCGCCTGCCCGCCACGGCCATCCGGGCCATTTACCGGGAGATCATGTCTGCGTCCTACGCTTTGGAAAAGGGGCTGGCGATTGCCTATCTCGGGCCGGCCGGAACCTACACGCACGAGGCTGCGCGCTATAAATTCGGCGGCAGTGTGGAATACATTCCGCAGTCGAACATCACGGAAGTCTTCAATGCCGTCGCGCGCGGACGGGTCGATTTCGGCGTTGCCCCGATCGAGAACTCCACCGAGGGGGCCATCAATCACACGCTCGACGAGTTCATGGATTCCGAGTTGAAAATCTGCGCGCAGATCCTGCTCCGGATCGAGCAAAACCTCCTGGCCAAGTGTCCCCGCGAGGAGATTCGCAAAATCTACTCCCACCCGCAGTCGTTGGGGCAATGCCGCCAATGGCTTCGCTCGAACTTCCCCACGGCGGAAATCGTGGAGGCGTCCAGCAACACCCGCGCCGCCCAGCACGCGGCCCAGGAGCCGGGCACGGCGGCCATCGCGGGAAAACTCGCGGCGGAACTCTACGACTTGAACATTCTGGAGGCCTCGATACAGGACTCCGTTCACAACACCACGCGATTCCTGGTGATCGGGCCGCAGGCATGTCCTCCGACCGGCAGCGACAAGACGTCCATCATGTTTGCCATCCGGGACAAAGCCGGGGCGCTCTTTGCCGCCTTGGAGCCGTTCAACCGGCTCGGCATTACCATGAGCAAGATCGAGAGCCGCCCCTCAAAGCGCAAAGCCTGGGAGTATTATTTCTTCGTCGATATCGAGGGGCATGCCGAAGACCCGGTGGTCGTCGAGGCGCTCCGGGAGCTCGAAGCGCGCTGCACCCGGGTGAAGATTTTGGGGAGCTATCCCAAGGGCGGGTAGGGGGGAGGAGAGACGCGGAGACGCGGGGACAGGTTTTTCCTGACTTGAAACTTGGTTTGCGGCGAGGGTCTCGCCGGGTAGTAGAAGCGGCATCCCTGCCGCTTCGTTCCTAGGGAAAGCGGCTGGAAGCCGCTTCTACTACGGAGCCGGAAATTCGTGCGGTGCTCAGGTGTATAGTTTCCCCGACGAATGATCCGGCAAGGCACGCCGCCGGGGGCGGAACTGATTCGGTATTAGGGTGCCTCGAAGCGCCATCCCAAAGCGCCGGTTTCACCCTGCACACCACTACCCAAGTCAAAAGCCGCCTGCCCCCATCGACTACCCCCTTTTTCCCGGTTGATTCTCCGAAAATTGGGAGTCGCGATCCGGGCGCTGCTGTCGCCCAGCAGAACGAGTTCCTGCGGTTTGGCCGGAGCCAGCAACGAAACGTCTCTTGGTTCAAGCACGCGCGCCAGCGTGCCGTAACCGGACCCGCAGGGTAAGCGCGATGCTGGGAAGAATGGGACGGATAGAACGGATGGGACCTATGGGACTGACATATCCGTCCCATTCTTCACCCGCGCGGGTGGAACTTATGATGGATGCTCTTCAGCCGCTTCTGGTCCACGTGCGTGTAGATCTGTGTGGTGGAGATATCGGCATGGCCGAGCATTTCCTGGATCATGCGCAGATCGGCGCCATTACTTAGGAGATGCGTGGCGAAGGAGTGGCGCATCAAGTGGGGATAGACGTTTTCCTCCAGGCCGGCCGCTTTGGCCCGCGCCTTGACGATCTGCCAGCAGCGGGTGGTCGTCAGTTTGCTGCCGCGAATCGAAAGAAAAAGTTCGCTGCCGGTCCGGCGTTTGACCTGGAGCGGGCGCTCCTTTGCGAGATAAGCCTCGATGGCCGCCTGGGCTTTGGAGCCGAGCGGCACCAACCGCATTTTGTTGCCCTTGCCCGTCACGCGAATGACCCGTTCCTCAAGATGCAGATGCTCCAGGCGGGCGTTGGTCAGCTCGGAAATGCGCAGGCCGCTTGCGTAGAGAAGCTCAATGATTGCGCGATCGCGCAGTCCCAGCGGTTCATTCGTGTCGACGCTCTCCAGCAGCCCTTCGACCTGCAATTCGTTCAGCGTCTCCGGCAGGTAGCGCTCGATGCGAGGCAGCGAAAGCACCTCGGCCACATCGCGCGTCACTTTGTGGCGGATATGCAGGAACCGGAAAAAGATCTTCACCGCCACGACGATCAGTTTGATCGAGGCCGCCGCCGCTCCGCCCTTTTTTCGAAACGCCAGGTAGTCGGTGATGTGAGCAAACGTCACCTCGCCCGGCGCTGTGATTTTTGGGCCATGCACAAGCCACTCGGCGAAGCCGTCGAGCGACTGCCGCGTGGAGAGCTGGTAATTATCCGAGAGCCCCCGCTCGGTGGCGAGGTAGAGGATAAAGCTGTCGATGGCTTCTTGCATGGGGGGACGTCGGAATAATTCAGGATTTCTTGATCTGGATCAAGAAAGGACGGCGCGCCGACTGATAGAGATCATCCTGTCATCGGGCGGTTCGTTGCTGCCCGCAATCCAAACCAAACCCGAATAGAACCAATCCATCATGTTTTGTTTTCAGTGTGAACAGACCTCAAGGGGAACCGGCTGCAGCGAATTCGCCGTATGCGGCAAAGACGAACAAAGCGCCGTGCTCCAGGACCTTCTCCTGCACGCCGCGAAGGGCATCGCTCAATACGCGCACCGTGCCGGCTGCCTGGGCGTGAGGGATCTCGCGATCGACCGCTTCATTCTCGAAGCGCTCTTTGTCACCGTGACGAACGTCAACTTCGACGCGCTGGCCATCGAGCGGGTGATCCGGCGCGCGGGCGGAATGCGCGACGCTGCCAAGTCGCTCTACGAATCCGCGGCGGCAAAAAGCGGTAAACCTGTGGAATCGCTCCGGGGCCCCGCCACTTGGGAGCCTGCCGACGACCTCCTCGGCCTGGTGCAGCAGGGGGAACTTATTTCTGTGCTCAGTCGGCGCGAAGAGTTCGGTCCCGATCTGTGCGGCTTGCAGGAGTTGCTCGTTTACGGGCTGAAAGGCTCAGCAGCGTATGCCGATCACGCCATGATCCTCGGGCAGGAATCGGACGAGGTGTATGCGTTTTTCAGCGAAGCCTTAAGCCATCTGGCGGTGGAAGTGCCGACCGTGGCCGACCTTTTTGCGCTCTGCATGCGTTGCGGAGAGATCAATCTCAAAGTGATGGAACTGCTCGATACCGCGCATACCAGCACGTTTGGACACCCGGTGCCAACGCCGCTGCGGATCGAGCCGCTGGCGGGCAAAGCCATCCTCGTTTCCGGTCACGACCTCCACGATCTCGAAGCCTTGCTCAAGCAAACCGAAGGCAAGGGGATCAATGTTTACACCCATGGCGAAATGCTCCCTGCACACGGCTATCCGAAGCTCAAGGCTTACAAGCATCTTGTCGGCAATTACGGCGGCGCATGGCAGGATCAAAAGACGGAATTCGCACGGTTCCCCGGCGCGATCCTCATGACCACCAACTGCATCCAGGAACCGCAAGCCAGCTACAAGGGCCGGATTTTCACTGCCGGCCATGTAGGCTGGACCGGGCTCACCCACATCACCGATGGCGACTTCACTCCGGTCATCGAAGCGGCGCTGGCCGCACCAGGATTCGCCGCGGACGGGGCCGATACGACCATCCTCACCGGCTTCGGTCACAACGCCGTCCTCGGCGTCGCGGACAAAGTGGTGGAAGCCGTCAAGAGCGGGGCGATCAAGCACTTCTTCCTCGTGGGCGGTTGCGACGGGGCGAAGTCGGGGCGCGATTACTACTCCGAGTTTACGGAGTCGGTGCCGCAGGACAGCATTATTCTAACTCTCGGCTGCGGGAAGTTCCGGTTCAACAAAGTCGATTTCGGAACCATCGGGGGCATCCCTCGCCTGCTCGACGTCGGCCAGTGCAACGACGCCTACTCCGCCATCCGGATCGCGGTCGCCCTTTCCCAGGCTTTCAACTGCGGGGTAAACGACCTGCCGCTTTCGCTGATCATCTCGTGGTACGAGCAAAAAGCCGTGGCCGTCCTGCTCACGCTCTTGCACCTCGGCATCCGCAACATCCGGCTCGGGCCAACGCTGCCGGCGTTTGTCACGCCCAACGTGCTGGGCGTCCTCTCGGAGAAGTTCAACCTGATGCCGATCGGCACGGCGGAAAAAGACTTGGAAGCGATTTTGAGTCCAGCGGCGTAATGGCGGGGATGGGACTAATGGGACTAATGGGACGCCATACGTCCCATTAGTCCCTTATCCCCAATCTCCTACTCCTGCCTCGGATCGATGTGATCCTCAAGCTTCTTCAGGCAGTTCGGGCAGATGCCGTGCGTGAAGTCGGTGCCCGTTTCGGAATGAATGTATTCCTCGATCCGATGCCAGTAATCTTTGTCGTCCCGGATGCTCTTGCAATACATGCAAATCGGGAGCAGCGATTTCAGGTTGCGAACATCGGCCAAGGCGTGTTCCAGGTCGGTCACCTTGCGGGCGAGGGTTCGCTCCAGATCGACCACCCGCTGGCCCACTTTAAGACGGGCCCGCAGTTCATCCGGGTCGAAAGGTTTGATGACGTAATCGTCCGCTCCGGCCTCGAGCCCGGCAGCGACTTCTTCCTTCTGGCTCTTTGCCGTGAGCAACAGCAGGTAAACGTAAGGGCGATCTTTGCGCGCGCGCACCCGCTCGCAAACCTCCACCCCGTCCATCTTCGGCATCATCCAGTCCAAAACGGCGATCGGCGGCGCGTCGTCCGAATCGAGGATGTTGATGGCGGCTTCTCCGTCTTCGGCGGTGATTACGTTGAAACCCCAGTTAGTGAGGTTTCGTTCGAGCAAGTGCCTCGACACGTAATGGTCTTCGGCTATGAGGATTCGGTTCGTGTCCATGCTCATTTTGTGGTCACAGTGCTACACTCCAAGTCATTTCGCAAGCTTCCAAAATCATGGGCGTGTTTTCAGCATCCCCCTTAGCTGTTTTTCAGGCATGCAGAGGATTCGGCTCGCGCCAGATCGATGAGGGCCGCCCGGACGAAGATTTTTATCAATTCCGCAATTCTTAGCGATTTGCGCTTTGCGTTTCCTCCAGTTTGGGTTTTCTCTTCCATCAAGGTGTCTTCCATTAAAGTTTCTGATCTGCGGGGAATCCTGCAATATGTCCCTCGGTTCCGCGAAAAAATCTTCGTGGTGGCGATCGATGGCGACGTGATTGCTTCCGAGAACTTCGGGAACATCCTGCTCGACCTGGCGGTGCTCCGGTCTTTGAACATCAAGGTGATCCTCGTTCACGGCGCGGCCCTCCAGATCGAACGGCTTGCGACCGAGCGCAACGTGGCGGTCACCAATTCCGACGGAACAGGCATCACCGACGAGCGGACGTTGAAGTTGAGCATCGAGGCCGCCATCCAGATTACCAACGAGATCATGCAGGGGCTGACGGGCGTCGATCTCCGGGCCGCTTACGCCAACACGATCATCGCCCATCCCTCCGGGATTCGGGGGGGCGTGGACTTTCTCCACACCGGGAAAGTGGAGCGGGTGGACACCCATTCCCTTCAACTTTTCCTCAACGAGGGGATCATCCCGATTGTTCCGCCGCTTGGATTCGACGGGGAAGGGAAAACTTTCCGGGTTAATTCCGACAGCATTGCTTACGAGGTGGCCGAGGCGGTGCGGGCGATGAAGATCATTTTCTTGATGGCCGAAGATGGCCTTTGCGTGAACGGGGAAGTCGTGCGGCATCTCTCCATCGGAGAAGCCGAAGAGACGCTCAAGCGGCGCAAGCTCAATCCCAACCTGGCCTCCAAACTCGATTACGGGGCGCGGGCGTGCCGCAACAGCATTCCCCGCGTGCATTTGCTCAACGGGTTGATCAACGAGGCGCTCCTGACAGAGGTCTTCAGCCACGAGGGGATCGGCACGATGATTTACTCCAACGAGTATCAGCAGATCCGGCGGGTGTTCAAAAAAGACGTCCGGAGCGTCATGGGCCTGATTCGCCAGAGCGTGAACAACGAGGAACTTATTCGACGCACGCGCGCGGACATCCTCGCGAGAATCGACGACTATTGGGTTCTCGAAATCGACCGGAGCCTCGTCGGCTGCGTGGCCTTGCATGCTTACCCGGACCAGAAAAAAGGCGAACTGGCGTGCCTCTACGTGAGCAAAAGCCACGGGGGCGAGGGGTATGGCCGCAAGCTGTTGGCATTTGTGGAGCGGCTGGCCTCTGAAAAGGGGATGGAGCAAATTTTTGCCCTCTCCACCCAGGCGTTTGCCTTTTTCCAGCAGAAAGGGGGCTACCACGAAGTCTCCGCCGCCGAGTTACCACCCGAACGCCGCGAGAAATACGAGGCGAGCAACCGGAACTCGAAGATTTTAATGAAAGACGTGCAGCCGGCTCAAAAGGCCGAGGTGCTGCGGAGGGCGTAGCTCGTCCACTCTGTCCATTGGACTGACACGGACTGGCACGGACGGCTCCCCTACGGAGCCTTGGACCGATAGTGGACCACCTTCACCGGTTCCAGCGTCACCAAGCCGCCTTCGATCAGCCCGTCCAGCACCGGCAAAAACGCCTCGATCTTTTCCGGTCGATCAACGATTTCGATCACCACCGGCAGATCCATCGAGAGCCGGAGGATCTTCGCCGTGTGCAACCGGCTTGATGCCCCGTACCCGAGCGGCCCGCGCAGTACCGTCGCCCCTGCGAGGTGCAACTCGCGCGCCTTCATCACGATGACCTCATACAGCGGCTTGTGGTCGGCTCGATCGCTCTCGCCGATATAAATCCGCAGCAGCGTGGAGTCTTGGGGGAGTTCCATAGAAGAGTTCAAGGACGGTTGATCGCCATGGCCAGGACATGCCCGAGCCAGACGGCGACGAGACAGGCGACAAGTGAAAGGATGGCGTTGAGCCCGGCATACAACCATTCCCCGTCTCGGGCCAGGTTCATGGTCTGGAGGCTGAACGACGAAAACGTGGTGTAGCCGCCGCAGATGCCGATCATAAAAAACTGACGAAATCCGGGCTGAACGAAGAACCTGCCATCCGGCTCGGTGATCGTCGAAAAGAAGCCGATGATGAGGCACCCGCTTACGTTCACGATGAGCGTGCCCCAGGGAAACGTCTCGCCAAAGCGTTGCGCGACAATTCCCGAAGCCCAGTAGCGCGCCACGCTGCCCAAGGCCCCGCCCGCCGCGATGAAAAGGTACTCGAACATTCCCGCCTATTGCGGTGTAGCCGGCCCCATGGTCTTCGGCGCGGGAGCAGCGGGCGTTGTTCCGGCAGCCGGGGTTTGCGGCTCCAAGGCGATCCCCTCTTTGGCTGCGAAATCCGCCAGCGCTTGCTCCTGCATGGCGTCCTTCTCGGTTTGCCCGAGATCGATGTCGGTCGCTTTCAACGAATCGGAGGCCACCCGGGCGCGGCCCGCCGCTTTTTCCCGCTGTTCTTCCACGATATTGTGCAGCCGATCGAGGGTCTCTCCGGAACCGCCGATGGAACTGATCATGCCGGTGGCCATTTCCGAAAGTTCCGCGGTCGCCTGCTTCACCTTCAGGTCGCTCAACTGATATTTGAGAGCTTGGATCTTGTCCGTTGCGGCTTTGACCGCCACGTCGCGGGCCTTGGTGAGTTCCTTGTAAGCCGCTTCAGCCTGTTCGAGCTGCTTCTGGTTTTCATCGAGCTCGCGTTGCACCGTTTGCAGGCGGAGCGCGTATTGGCCTGCGGCATCGCGGTTCCCGGCCCGGAGCTGAGCGGCGGCTTTGGCCCGGAGCTCGCGGTCCTCGTCCTGGAGCTTGCGCACCTGGCTGATCAGCCGTTCGCAAAGCCCGGCATGCGCGGCGAGCCCCTGATTGTAGTTGGCGATTTGTTTGCGGAGGTTTTCTTTTTCGACCTCCAGCAGCGCTTCGGGATTCTGTTTCTCCATTCCACCAATAAACAGATTCAGAAAACCACGGATGAGATTGCCGATTCGTTTAAACATAGTCGTAGTAGGTTAAGAG
>Ga0194053_10002580_pt1 | contig 10655 bp, 11 predicted proteins | sample SepL228m_MetaG_FD_161684 | JGI IMG/M metagenome (GOLD analysis project Ga0194053, IMG submission 161684) | Anoxic zone freshwater microbial communities from boreal shield lake in IISD Experimental Lakes Area, Ontario, Canada - Sep2016-L227-8m | ecosystem: Environmental > Aquatic > Freshwater >...
TTATGAATATCGATAGTTCTTTTATCGCGACTCTGATTATATTTATTGCAATTACACAACCTCATCTTTGTGGGGAGACCTCCTGGAGTACAGGAGGTAAAATGCACACGCAATTTCATTTCCCGCGAGTCTATTTGCAATTTAATAAATTGAGTACTTCCGCCCTTGTGGGGAGACCTCCGGGAGTACAGGAGGTAAATGCGTCTATTTCAAATTAGTATAATAATCCGAAACATCCTCACAGTCATCCAGCGCATCGATCAATTTCTCTACTTTCTCGCTGTCATTAGCGCTCAGCTCGATCTTTTCTTTGGCCACATATTCAATATCTGCCGCCTCAGTAACGATATGCTTGGACTCCAACAATTGCTTGATTTTCTGCAAATCGGCCATGGCCGTATAGATAGTCACACCCGCTTCTTCATTGATGATATCATCGACTCCGGCATCGATCAGGCTCATTTCCAAATCATCCCAATCGACTTTCTTAGCCTCCTCGGCCGAAATAATAATGACGCCCTTCTGGTCGAAGTTCCACATCACCGAACTCATCGAACCGTTATGCTTGTCAAAAATATGGCGGACATTGGCCGCCGTGCGGTTGCGGCTGTCGGTGAGGCATTTGACGATAAACTGGGATTGGGCCGGGCCCATGGCCTCGTAGACCAACTCTTCGATGGCCGCGCCGCCGCTTTCGCCGGTGCCGCGCTTGATGGCACGTTCGATATTATCCTTAGGCATATTGACGGCGCGCGCCTTCTCGACCGCGATACGCAGCTGGAAATTAGTCTCGGGATCGCCTCCGCCGCGAGCAGCGATTGCGATTATTTTTGCCACTTTAGTAAAGGCCGCGCCTCGCTTGGCATCAACTACGGCTTTGGCTCTTTTAGTAGTCGCCCACTTGGAATGTCCGGACATAGAGTAAGTTTATAAAGTTTGTAAAGTTTATAAAGTTCTTAAAGTTAGTGGAACCGGGGAACTTTTATTGATTGATAAAGTTTGTAAAGTCTATAAAGTTAGTGGAATTGGAGAATTTTTATTAGTTTATAAAATTCTTAAAGTTAAAGGAATAATAATATAAAATTTATAAAGTTTGAGCATTTTTAAAATCCCCAACTCAATTAACTTTATAGACTTTATAAACTTTACGGACTTTATGAACTCATTATTACCACAGTGGACTTATTTTGCAAGACTGGCGTCTGTCGTCTTGGCTTTGACAACTTTTAATTGCTGCCAAACATACCACACCAGGGCAAAGGCTATGAAAAACAGAGAAACAACTTGCGGCCAACGCAAGCCCAAGACCAAGGGCGTGTAATCAACACGCAAAGATTCCATCAAAAAACGGATCATTGAATAACCGGCGATATAGCCGGCGATAGCCAGATTGGCCCAAGGCTTACTGTTTTTCGCCAAAGCCCTTTTAGCAAATTGCCACAAAATTAAAAATAATAGCAGATCAGCCAACGATTCATACAGAAACACCGGATGGAAATAGCTAGCCGTCTGGTAAGCGGCTCCTCGCCAAACTGGCTCAATCGGGATACCCCAAGGCAGATTAGTAGGACGGCCGAATAGTTCTTGATTAAAATAATTACCCCAACGACCTATAGCCTGGCCTAGAGGCAAAACCCCGGCTAGGGCCGCCGTCATAAACCTAAAATTCATAGCATGCCGGCGAGCGAACAAATATAAAGTTAGCGCCCCTGCCAACACTGCGCCGTGGATAGCCAGTCCACCCTGCCAAATCGCTGGAATTTCGTTTAGGTGATGGCTATAATATGCCCATTGGACAGCCACATGATAGAGCCGAGCGCCAATCAAAGCGCTAATTACCAAATAAAAAGCCAGATCAATCACCAAGTTGTCTCGCCATTTGGCTAGTCTTGCCAGACGATTAAGCGCAAACAGGGACGCTAAAATCGCCAAAACCATCAAAAGGCCGTACCAATAGATGTGCAAAGGGCCCAGAACTAAAGCAAGTCTAGTCGGCGGCCAAGTATGTAAGAAGTTGATATTCATAGAACATTTCTATTATACACCCTTAACCATAATAAAAAAGCCCCGCATCGGCGAGGCTTTCTTGATAGCATTGCGCTATTTTCTATTCATTATTCCCTAAATAGTACTCCAATTTACCGTTTTCACGATAAATGCCCAGGTGTTCAGACAGCCAACAGAGGCCTAATCCAAGCGCCAAGCAGAGCGTGCCATAGAATACTTGGTCAAACAACATTGACAAAAACTGGGTATCCGGCAAATTTGAATCGATATTGCTGGCGTATAAACACAAAGCGGTAACTACGGCTAAAATGCCGATATATCTCAAAATACTGTTAATCAAAGGCATTTTTTGCTCCTAAATTGATAAATGTACTATTTTTTATTTATTATATTTACATAATAGCACATTTATCAATATTTGTCAATAGCCAATAAATCGAAGTCTCTTGCCAAAACAAAATAAATGTATTACAATTTTGTTTGTAAATTAGCCAAATTATGTACGACAAAGAACCGTACGTCCGCGATAACATCTCGGGCGAACACCACATATTAGACAAAATACCCGCCCATCCAGGGGCCTATCCGCTAGATTTACCAAAACGGCCCTGGCTGCAAAGCATCATGATCAAACTGGGTAAGATATCCGCTTACACCCTGGTTTTTTTTGTAGTGCTTTTTGTAGCCTTTTATCTGCACGGCAGTTCTACTAAGAATGACAGCCTAGCTTGGATTAACTATATCCCGATCATCGGCCAAATCAAACAAATGGCCGAAGGTTCTTCCGCTCCCTTGCGCGGTGAAGAACGCGGACGAATCAATATTCTAATCCTAGGCATTGGCGGCAAAGGCCACGATGGCGCGGAGCTAACCGATACCATGATGGTTATGAGCTTTGATACCGCCAGCAGAAAAGTTTCTTTGCTGTCTGTCCCTCGAGATTTATCCGTACCAATCGAAAGTATGGGCTGGCGCAAGATCAATAGCGTCAACGCACTCAGCGAACAGAAATCACCAGGCTCCGGCGGCACGGCTGCCAGCCAAGCGATTTCCAATGTACTAGCCGCGCCAATAGATTATTACGTCAAGGTTGATTTTGACGGCTTCGTCAAGCTTATCGATCAAATGGGCGGGCTAGACGTCTGCGTCGATAATACATTCGATGATATGACCTACCCGGCTGACGGCCAAGAAGATAATCCTATTTACGCCAACCGCTATGAACACTTGCATTTTGAAAAAGGCTGCCAAAAAATGAATGGCACCGTAGCGCTCAAGTATGCCAGATCCCGCCATTCCTTTGGAGCCGAGGGCACCGATTTCGCTCGCGCCAGAAGGCAGCAAAAGATTATCGAAGCGGTCAAAGAACGCCTGCTATCAAAAGATACTATTTTTAATCCGTCGCTAATAGCATCAATGATCAGCAACCTGACATCCCATATCGATTCCAATATGAAGATTTGGGAAATGGCCAAGCTATGGACCTTAGTCAAAGATGTCAAACGTGAAGATATAGCTACTAAAGTGCTTTCCAATTCCCCTGAAGGCCTATTAATGGATACGGTCGGCGAAGGCGGCGCCTATCTGCTGATGCCGCGCACCGGCAACTTTAGCGAAGTGCAATATCTATTCAAGAATATCTTTAGCGCGCCGGCCTCACCCGAAACGATAGTTAAATCAGATAACGTCAAAATACAAGTGATGAACGGGACCTGGATTAACGGTCTGGCCTCCAAAATGGCAGTCGATCTAGAAAAGATGGGCTTTAAGGTTGTGGGCCTGGCCAATTCCAGCCGCCAAGACTTCGAAACTTCGGTCATCTACGATCTGACTTTCGGCCAAAAGGAACAAGCGCTCAAGCTGCTCAAAGAAAAAACCGGCGCCAACGTCAGCTTCAATATGCCGGACTGGCTCAAAGACGACTTGGCCAAATACATCACAGCTAATAAATCAGATCATCCGGAGCTAGTGTTGATACTCGGCACAGACGCTAATAAAGCGGAGTGATTCAGGATTTACCTCCGGTACTCCCGGAGGTCTCCTGGATTAGCAGTTGTGTGAAGAATATTAAAATTTTATTAAAAACTTTCCAATTACTTAAAGTTCGTCCCCAATTCAATTCCGCAATTTCGTTTCTCGCGACTCTGACTAAGATTTGCGTTAATATGCGTACTGGTCTTTGTTGGGAGACCTCCGGGAGTACCGGAGGTAAATACTACATATGCTCGCAAAACAATTAGACAAACAGCTGCCGACGGTCGTACTGGTAGGACGGACAAATGTGGGCAAATCAACCCTCTTCAACGCTTTGATCGAAAAGAAAAAAGCGTTGGTTTCTGATATCGCCGGCACCACCCGCGATGCCAATATCGGACAAGTCTCTTGGCAAAATCAGGAGTTCACTTTGATAGATACTGGCGGCTTCATGGACTTCGAATTCCTGCGCAATAAAAAAAGCGAGGCCGAAACCATCGACGAAAAAGTGCAGAAGCAGGCGCGCGATTTTTTGACCCGCGCCGATTTGGTCTTGTTTATGGTAGACAACAAGGACGGCCTGCTGGCCGACGATGCCGCCATCGCCAAAGTGCTCAAGAAAATATTACCAGAAAAAAATAAACTATTCCTAGTCGTCAATAAGGTCGATTCCGGACGCTATCGCAATGAGTCCAGCGCCTTTTTCAAACTCAACCTGGGCGAGCCTCATCTGGTCTCGGCGGCTACCGGCTCCGGTACCGGTGACTTATTGGACGACATCACTAATCGATTAGTCAACTGGCAAGCTCCGGCCAATGCCCCCGCGCCGATACCCGAAGGCGGCAATGAGATCCGCGCTTGTCTGCTAGGCAAGCCGAATGTCGGCAAATCCAGTCTGCTCAATGCTATCCTGGGCTATGACCGCGTCATCGTCAGTCCGGAGGCCCACACCACCCGCGAACCGCAGGACATGGTGCTGACTTATAAAAAACAAACAATTCGTCTAGTCGACACCGCCGGCATCCACCGCCAAGGCCTCAAGGGTGGCTCCAAAAAAGCCAAAGACGCTCTCAGCAAACGATTGGAGCATCGTGGCATCGAAGCCAGTCTGCGCACCCTGGATCAATCCGATATCGCCATCTTAGTCCTGGATATTAATGAAGGTCTAACCAAGCAAGATGTCCGCCTGGTCGAACAGATTATCGAGCACCGCAAGAGCCTGCTGATCATCGCCAACAAATGGGACCTAGTCAAAGATCGCGACACCAAAAAACATACACAAGATATCCACAAGACTATCCCCTTCGCCCATTTCGCTCCTATCCAATTTATCAGTGCCAAGACCCACGAGAAGGTAGACAAGGTATTAGACCAGGTCATCAAACTGGATCACAACCGCCATCTCTTTGTGCCACAGTCAGAGCTCGACCCCTTCATCAAATATTGCGTGTCCAAGCATCTGCCGACCAAAGGCAAAGGCCAACGCTACCCTAGAGTACGTGGCTTTCGCCAAACCGGCACCAACCCGCCCGAATTCGCCGTCAAGGTCGGCGCCAAGGAATATCTGGCCGACTCTTACCTGGGCTTCCTCACCAACCGCTTGCGCGAACGCTACGAACTGACCGGCACGCCGGTCAAGATGTGGGTCGAAAAGAACGCCTCAGTTCATGGCAAGGCAGACGTTGATTAATGACCAATGATGGAGTCGCAAGCGACATTTTGATTTAAAATCCTTGCAATAATATGATTAAACCGCTAAAATGACTTTAGCGGTTTAATTTATTCTATTTGTAAACAATATGAGCAAAAAATCCTTGGGTATTATCTTGATTATAGTCTCTTTAACTATCTTGATTTCTGCTCCCGCTATCGGGCCTTTTTTAAACGGAAATAATTCTGCTTCCATGAGCGATGGGTCTCTTTTAGGAGGCTGGGTGCTAACAGCAATTATAGCACTTCCCCTTGGCTTAGTAGGATTACTACTGTTACTTTTGCCAAATAAAAAATAAAAACTCCCCATTCCAAAATTGGTCATTGCTTGTCCGCCTCGGGCGGGGTCATTAGGAATTGGTCATTAATTTATGCGTATCATCATCGGCCTCGGTAATCCAGGAGAGAAGTATATGGCTACTCGGCATAATGCCGGGTTTATGGCGGTGGATTATTTGGCTCAGCAATTAAACCTGGCTTGGCATATTGAAAAAAGCCTCAATGCCTCCGTGGCTAAAGGCAGCGGCTTGGTATTGGTCAAACCAGATACCTACATGAACGACTCAGGCTTAGCAGTGGGCAAAGTTGCGCGCTACTACAAACTGCAGCCCGACGCGCAAGACGGCTACAGCGACCAGCTGATAGTCCTGCACGATGACCTAGACTTGCCTTTGGGTAGCTGGCGCAAATCCTTTGATTCCACCTCAGGCGGACAAAAAGGCGTGCAGTCGATAATCGATACATTGGGCACCAAAAAATTCACCCGTCTGCGTCTTGGTATCAAGACCGAAGAATTGGGCAAAATACGCCTAGGCCTCTTCAAGACCACAGCAGCGAAATTTGTCCTGTCACGCTTTCCGACCAAAGAACGCCAAGCCATCGAAAATGTCATCATAGAAATCGCAAAAGATATATTATGATTTTATTAATCTTCTTGATTGTCTTGGAGCTTGCATTATTTGCCTTGGCCGTCAATTGGATTTGGCATTCGATGCATATCACCGAAGGCCCCTTTATCTATTCTCGGCCATATATAATTAGATGGGTTTGCGAACACTTGCAGATCAAAGACGGTGAAAAATTCTGCGAACTGGGCTGCGGCGGAGCGGAAATCTTGGCCCGCCTGGCCAAACGCTTCCCTCAGGCCAGCTTCACAGGGCTAGAAAAAAACATCATCCCTTTCTGGATAGCCAAACTGCGTACCGCCAAACTCCCGAATGTCACTATCAAGAAAATCAATATCTACAAAGACGACTGGGGTCAATATGACTGGTTCTACTGTTTTCTACTGGTGCCACAGATGGTCCATATCGAAAAGAAGTTCCTGGCCGAAGCCAAACCAACCGCCACTCTCTTGAGCTATATCTTCCCCTTCCCCAACCACAAGCCCTACAAGACCGAAGCTCCGCACAAAGAGATCTTGTATTATTATCAAACCATTCGTTAAGCAGCAGGCCTTGACATAATTTACAAAAAACCTTATAAATAGATAGCTAGAAAAATATTTACCGCATGGTGGGATTGGTGAAGCGGTTATCACGCAAGTTTGTGGTACTTGAGTTACGGGTCCGATTCCCGTATCCCACCCATTTAAAAATACTCCTAACCTTAGGAGTATTTTTGTGTTAAAATACTTGTACCCACAATAACACAGTAAACTTATATCAGTTTACTATATATAATTCATAAATAACTAAACATATTTATGCGAATAGGAATAATAGGACCCAATAGAACCCCTCAACTATCAGAAGATGAGATTAATGAAAGAAAAAATAATCTTTCTAGCGTTGCAAGAATCATTGCATCAACAAATTTAGAAATTTTATTAACACCTGACAAACTATCATTGATGGAATTTTTTGGTTTAGAATATCTAAAACACGGTGGCAAAAAAATTTATGAAGTCGTACCATTAGATGATGAGTATCAGCCACACCTAAACATAGATCTTGGTGAAATAATATCTTGTGGCAAATGGCCACTTCAACCATCAAAATTTAATAAGGAATGCGATGTCATGTTTTGCGTAGGCTACGGCGGAATGGTGCTGGCCGAGATTGGATTTTCAGGATACTATAATCCGAAAATTATCTATATTATTAATGAATTTATTTCTACCGAATTGCCAAATGACACAGGCCTTCAACTCAAATACATTAATATTAACGAAGTTGAAGCAATTGTTAAAAATTTAACAAATAATCAAGAATAAAAAAACCTTCCGAGTTTCACGAACAATCACTTTTTTAAAAAAACGAGCTTTAAAGCTCGTTTTTTATTATTTTGTGCGGATAAGAGGACTCGAACCTCCACAGGGTTACCCCTACTACGACCTGAACGTAGCGCGTCTACCAGTTCCGCCATATCCGCTTAGTCAATTAACAATTTTCAATTATCAATTCAAATCGACAATACTTTGGGTCTATTAGGTATTAATCTTCTTCCTAAGTTTTTACTTTTTCACTTTTACCTTTTACTTAATTGCCAGTACATCTTAGCAAAAAAGCTAAAAAAAACAAGGGCGGCGTTCTGTCGCCCTTGCTAATGGTCAATTCTTATCATCAGGTCTATACAGGCGAACATTCTCGGGCTTATGCAAATGAGACAATGATTTATCGGTATACACCCGCTTGATGACTTCTGCCAGCAATTTGGCCACCGACACAACTTCGAACTTTGTCGAATCGATTAGCTTTCTCTTAAGCGGAATACTATCGGTAATAATTACTCTAGAAAAGCCCGAAGCTTCAAATGCATTAATAACGAAGTCGAATTTCTCACCTTTCTTGCAAAGCGGTCCGTGGACAGCCATCATAATAACTTCTTTTGCCCCTTCGGAAATCAACACATTGCAGTCTTTGATACCGGTAGTGCCGGTTAAGGCTTCATCATCAACCAAGACACAAATCTTGTCTTTGATCTCGCCCACTACTTGCTTGATTTCAATCTTGGTTACCTCGCGTTTTTTGTCGATATAGGCAACAGGCACTCCCAAGAAATCCGCCAACTTTTCGAAACGTTTGGCTGACCCCGCATCAGCAAAGACTAAAACATAATTCTGGGGATTTTCTTCCAGATCAGTAGTGCGCTTCAAGTAATCGGCCAACAAATAAACGGCTGTAATGCCATCGGCGCTGGGCTCAAAGACATTGCGAGTGTGCTGGTCATGCGTGTCCAACAAGACCACTTTTTTGACTCCTAAAATCCGATTTATAATACGGGCCAATAATGGGCCGCCGACGCTGATCCTCGATTTGTTCTTGCGATCGGAACGAGACAAGAACATATACGGGAAAAGCAAGAACAGGCCATAGGCCGAGGCATTTTGTATAGCATCAAGCATCAATAGCAAGGCAACCAGATTCTGGCTGACCGGCGGAGCCTGCGTGCTGACAACTACCACGAAACAACCACGCACTTCTTCGACTTGCACTTCCAGATTGTCATTGTCAAAAACAGTGACAGTCACTTCGCCCGGCTTGATATTTTTGTCCGCCAATAAATCCTGCAAATACGTACAAATATCCTCCACGATATCTTCTGATCCCGGAGCGGCAAAAACCTTGATTGGAACAGTCATTTTTACTCCCAAATTTATGATAAAAATTTTAATGAACTCAATTAAGAGTATATCCTGCAACAAATATGACGCATTGTCAATCCCTTGAGAAAAGGCTTTATTTATTATACAATACAAGCCTATGCTCAATACAAATAATAAATTTAACCGCACCAGGTTGCTGCGTTTTATCTACGGAGGAATAGGACTAATCTTACTAATCTTGGCTATTTCTATTCCACAGCTTATCCATACCGGCACCGACTTTAACAATTACACCATCGCCAAGGAAGTACTGCAAGAAATTTTAATAGCCGCCATGGCTGCCAGCATCTGGTTATCCGCCAAATTTTATCAAAAAAACATGGAGCAACTCAAAAGAATCAGAGCGCTAAAGGCAGACAAGGGTGAACTGGAAGCTAACCTGTTAGAAGCCGTCAAACACATCGGCTCGATGAATGTCCAATTGGACGCTGTCCGCGGTGCCCTAACCTCAGTCAAAGAATATCCCAAGAGCAAAGAAGACTTTAAAAACGTACTGGCCTTCTTTGCCGAAAAACTGATGGTTATCGCTAATGCCGACTGGCTGATAATCCGCCTAATTGATTCTGTTAACGGCCGTACCATACGCGAGCATGTCGAAATCAGAGGCAACCAAAATATCAATCGACCGGAAGTGCGCGATCAATGCTTGTTGAGCGGTGAATGCGACGGCTTTTGCGCCGTCAGCTCCGACCAGGATAATCTGACTATCAAAGCCTTTTGCGCTTTGCCGGAAATGGATATCAAAAAAGGGCAAGCCGACTTGATAAAGGCAGTCCTAAATCAGCTCGAGATGATATTTATTATTTATTCCAGCAAGTATTACAAGGATGCCAAGTGAGTTTACCTCCTGTACTCCAGGAGGTCTCCCCACGAAGGGGAAAGTACCTAATTCAACAATTTGAAAATAGAGTCGCGAAACAACAAATGTCGTATGAGTTTATCCCAGGTACTCCCTGGGATCTCCCCACGAGGGCTACGTGCGTAATTCAATAATTTGAAAATAGAGTCGCAAGAAATGAAATTGCGTGTGCATTTTACCTCCTGTACTCCAGGAGGTCTCCCCACAAAGATGAGGTTGTGTAATTGCAATAAATATAATCAGAGTCGCGATAAAAGAACTATCGATATTCATAATTCGGAAAAGCTCTACTTAATTAGTTTTAAGCTAACAGCTTGACTACTGGTTTAGGAGATCCATGGGCGTACCGCCTGCCTGCCGGTGGGCAGAGAGATAAATACAGGAGGGGACGAACCTCAAGTAATTGGAAAGTTTTTACTACAATTGTGATATTTTTCACAGTAGCACCTGTTCAGGAGATCTCCGTGTTCACGGAGATAAATATGCTAGGGACGAATT
>Ga0194053_10002581_pt1 | contig 10647 bp, 9 predicted proteins | sample SepL228m_MetaG_FD_161684 | JGI IMG/M metagenome (GOLD analysis project Ga0194053, IMG submission 161684) | Anoxic zone freshwater microbial communities from boreal shield lake in IISD Experimental Lakes Area, Ontario, Canada - Sep2016-L227-8m | ecosystem: Environmental > Aquatic > Freshwater >...
AGGTTGCCCCAGTGACCGGGTTCAAAATGGTCGTTTTGGTGCTTGTTTAATGGCGGATCCGGCACTGGTCGCTGAATGTGTTGCGGCAATGATTCAGGCGGTTGCTATTCCGGTGACTGTTAAATCAAGAATTGGTATTGATGACCTTGATTCTTATGAAGAGTTGGTGCATTTTGTGACTACGATTGCCGATGCCGGTTGCAAAACGTTTATTGTTCATGCCAGAAAAGCCTGGTTAAGCGGTTTGTCGCCCAAGCAAAACAGGGATGTTCCGCCGTTGCGTTATGATTTGGTGTATCAATTAAAAAAAGATTTTCCGCAGTTGGAAATTATTATTAATGGCGGCATTACGTCGTTGGAGCAGGCTGAAGAGATGCTGAAAAGTGTTGATGGTGTTATGGTGGGGCGAGAGGCTTATCACAATCCTTATCTATTGGCGGATGTTGACCGGCGGTTTTATGGGGTGGTTAATGCCCCTATTTCACGTCAGGCGATTGTGGCGTTATTGATTCCTTATATTCAGGAACAGTTAAAAGATGGTGTCCGCTTAAACAGTATTTCCCGGCATATCTTGGGTCTTTTTCATGGTGAACCGGGGGCGCGGGGTTGGCGCAGATATATCAGTGAAAATGTCAGCAAAACAGGCGCAGATGAACAGGTGATACTGAAGGCATTAAAGTTTACGGATCAATGACTAAAGGCGTAAGGATAAAAAAGCTGCTGACAATAAAACCGGATCTGTTCAAAATGTGGCAGTAATGCTTGGGGTAGTGCTATACTTCCAACTATTTTTTATAAGTGAGACTGAAGACCATGGAAGAACATTTCGCCGGAATTATTGCAGCGGTCGGTGAGGACCTGAATCGTGAAGGCCTGATTGATACACCCAAACGTGCGGCCAAAGCCTTCAAATTTCTTAACAACGGTTACAATAAAACCTTGGAAGAAGTGCTTAACGGTGCTATTTTTACTGCTGACACGGAAGACATGGTTATCGTTAAGGATATTGAATTATATTCTTTGTGTGAGCATCATTTACTGCCGTTTATTGGTAAATGCCATATCGGTTACTTGCCGCAGGGCAAAGTGCTGGGGCTGTCCAAAGTGGCACGTATTATTGATATGTATGCGCGGCGTTTACAAATTCAGGAAAAACTCACCAAACAAATAGCGGATGCGATTGAGCTTTCAATCGGAGCCAGAGGTGTGGCGGTAGTTATTGAAGCCAAGCATTTATGTATGATGATGCGGGGTGTTGAAAAACAAAATTCAGTGATGACGACTTCAGTGATGACGGGTGCTTTTCGTAAAGAAATTAGCACGCGCTCGGAATTTTTAAATCTGATTAACAGATAGGCCGTTCATGACAACTAAAAAAACAGGTGTAATTCTGGCTAATCTGGGTTCACCCACTGCGCCTACAACAAAGGCTGTCCGGCGGTTTTTGGCGGATTTTTTGTGGGATCCCCGTGTTGTTAACCTGCCGCGTCCTTTGTGGTGGCTTATACTTAATTTTTTTGTGTTGCCCTTTAGACCCAGTCGCTCGGCAAAAGCGTATCAAAAAGTATGGCATGAAAAAGGCTCGCCTTTAGCTTACCTGACCCGCGAATTAACCGGGAAAGTCGCTGATCAACTTGTTGCCAAAGGGATTACCACGCATTATGCGATGCGTTATGGTGAGCCTTCTATAGCCACTCAATTAAGAGAGTTTAAAAAAGCCGGTATCACGGATGTCGTTGTTTTGCCTTTGTATCCGCAGTATTCTTCGACCACCAGCGCCTCTATTTATGATGATCTGGTCAAAGAGCTTAATCAATGGCGACATTTGCCCACGTTTCAATTTATCGGTGAGTACCATCAGGATAGACATTATATTGCGGCGGTTGCTGAATCCATTGAGCAGGCGTGGCGTGAACAGGACAAAAACGAACTGTTGATTATGTCTTTTCATGGCTTGCCAGAGGCGCTGACTAAATGGGGTGATCCTTATTTTCATCAGTGCCATAAAACGGCGGCATTGATTGCTGAAAAATTGGGCCTTAATGAAAAAGAATGGATGATCGTTTTTCAATCCCGTTTTGGCAAGGCAGAATGGCTAAAACCTTATTGTGTCAGCACCTTGGAAGAGCTTCCGGGGCAAGGCGTCAAAACAGTTGATGTGGTGTGTCCAGGCTTTGCGGTTGACTGTCTGGAAACCTTGGAAGAAATAGCCATGGAGAATAAATCCATATTTATGGAATCAGGCGGAACCCGTTACCGGTATATTGCGGCACTTAACGATTCTGATGCTCATGTTAGCGCGATTATTAATATACTTGAACAAAAAATTTAAGGGGCTATAGTTTCCACTATATAGTTTTGGCGACCTCAATTAATGAAGAGTTAAAGCACCCATGAAAGAAACAATATTGCAAGGCTGGCAAGGTGCCTGGCCTACTGTTAAATCCAGCAAGCCCTTGGCTACCGGTGTCGGTGTTATAGACGAAAGCGCCTTTAATACCATTGAAGTCGATAAAGTGTTTGATGCGGTTAATCATGCATCAACAACGATAGGGCAGGCCGTGTTGTTTCGTTCGTTAACGCAACCGCTTGATGCTATTGATGAGCTTAAGGGAAAACAGGAAGCGGTTGAAGAATTAAGGCAAAATTCTGCGCTAAAAGAATCTCTGGAACAGATTCTTGAAACCGCCGCCAGCCATGAGAAAAGCTTTTATTTACTCTTGTTTGGAGAATTTCTGGGTTCTTTTGGTACCGCCAGAGAAGCGCATGAAATTGAAGGTTACGGTTACCTTCAGTACAAAAGAGGTATTCGGTTTATGCTTGAATTGGTGGCTCAAATTCAAGCTGCCGAGACACCACAAAGTATCTATTTAAAAACCCTGTTTGATAAAATAACAGCGTTTGCCGATACGCGAGCTTATTCTTTAATGGAGGGTCCCGCTTATATTTCTGAAAATGGTATTCAATCAAAGCAGGAGAGAAAAAACTCCTTTTCGCCGGCCATTATTTTCAGGCCACGGATGTTTAAGCCGCTACTTATTACCCTGTTTTTTGCAAGTGTCTGGGCTTTGGCGCACTTTTTTCCAACGGATATGTTTAATATTTCCATTCAGGCAATTCCCACGGCGACCATTTTCTTTGTGCCTTTGTTGCTGGTTTATTATCCGGTGATTGGCAGTTTTGATCGTGACAGTTGCATTATTCCGTTAAGAAATGAGTTTAAAAAGTCGGCTGATCTTGCCGAAACCCTGGATGCGTTAGGGCAGTTGGACGAATTACTGTCGTTTATTAAATTTGCTGATGCCTTTGGCAGTCCTGTTGTGTTGCCAACCCTGATTGCTGGCGAGCATCATCGCATTAATTTGGCGGATGCCAAAAATCCCGTTTTAGGCAAAGCAAATCCTGATTACGTTGGCAATGATTTTGTTTTGGAAGACGATAAACTGGTCTTGGTAACAGGGCCTAACAGCGGCGGCAAAACGGCTTTTTGTAAAACCATCACACAAATTCAACTGCTGGCACAAATAGGTTGTTATGTGCCTGCAAAAGCAGTAACGTTAACCGTGGCAGACAGGATTTTTTATCAAGTATCAGAAGTTAGCCATTTAAACGATGGCGAAGGTCGCTTTGGTACGGAATTAAAAAGAACCAAAGATATATTTCTGGCGACCACCCCTAAAAGTTTGGTGGTGTTGGATGAGTTGTCAGAAGGCACCACCTTTGAAGAAAAAATGGAATCATCAGCCAATGTGCTGAATGGTTTTTATCGCAAAGGTAACAGTACTATCTTAATTACCCATAACCATCAATTGGTTGATAATTTTGTGCGTCAGGGAATCGGCTTGCCAAGGCAGGTTGAATTTGCCAATGACGCGCCCAGTTATAAATTGATTGAAGGTATTTCTCGTGTTAGTCACGCTGATCGCGTGGCTAAAAAAATCGGTTTTTCAAAAGAAGACATAGACAACTATCTGGCGGACGCAAAATGACAATAGGTACAGCATTAACGGCTAAAGCAACACGCGCTTTGCTGCTGGGCAGCGGTGAATTAGGTAAGGAACTGACTATTTCGTTGCAGCGTTACGGCGTCGAAGTGATTGCTGTTGATCGCTATCAAGACGCACCGGCACATCAGGTCGCCCATCGCAGTTATGTCATTGATATGACGGATATCGAGGCAGTTAAAAAGCTGATTGCACTGGAACAGCCTCATTTTATTATTCCTGAAATTGAAGCGATAGCAACTTCAGCGCTTGCTGATATTGAAGCAGAAGGACGTTGTACCGTTGTGCCCAATGCCAGGGCCATTCAGTTGACCATGAATAGGGAAGGTATCAGAACGCTCGTTGCCGAACAGCTAAAAATCCCTACGTCAAAGTACGCTTTCGCGCAAAGTTTTGAAGAGTTACTGGCCGCTGTTGACAGTGGCATCGGTTATCCGTGTTTTATTAAGCCGACCATGTCATCGTCCGGCAAAGGTCAGACTATGGTTAAAAGCCCTGATCAATTGAGAACGGCATGGGATTACGCCAAATCCAGCGGGCGGGTTGACACGGGTAAAGTCATTGTTGAAGCCAAGATTGATTTTGATTTTGAAATTACCTTGCTGACAGTCCGTTCATTGGATGAGAAGGGTGCCGTTCAGACCTGTTTTTGTGCTCCCATCGGGCATGTGCAGGAAAATGGCGATTATCGGGAAAGTTGGCAACCGCAAGCAATGAACGAGGCGTCTTTAAAATTATCCCAAGACATTGCCTTTAAAGTGACCAATGAAATTGGCGGACTGGGCTTGTTTGGCGTTGAGTTATTTATTAAAGGTGACGCCGTATGGTTTAGCGAGGTCAGTCCCAGGCCTCACGATACCGGCATGGTGACCATGGTTACACAAAAGCAAAATGAATTTGAGTTGCATGCAAGAGCTATTTTAGGATTACCCGTAAACACTGATCTGCGCGGCGTGGGGGCTAGCGCTGTTATTTTGGGCGGCGTTAATGCCAAAGGTGTTGTTTATGACGGGCTGGCTCAAGCACTGGCCGTGCCTGATACTGAAGTTAGATTGTTTGGTAAACCTGAAGCATACATAAAACGACGTATGGGCGTTGCTTTGGCAACGGCTGAAAGCGTTGACGAGGCCAGGCGTAAAGCGGTTAAAGCGGCAAGTTTAGTGGTGGTTAAATCAGTAACTTAGGTAGGGCAGGTAAACAATGATAAGGATTGCCGTTATTTTTTTAACGTTATGCATCTCAAACGAGGTGCTCGCTGATATTTATAAGTATACCGATAACGACGGACGTGTGTACTATACGGATAAACCTCGAAACAGCCTGTATAAGCGCATTATAAAGTCAACTCCACGTATCTATTTGCCAACCAATAACACAATAAAAGTACCTGAATTTGCTGGCATCAATAAAAAAAGATATACAGATCTCATTGAACAGACCGCCTATCGGCATCAGGTCGATGCCAAATTGGTTCATGCCGTTATTCAAACAGAATCCGCGTATAACTCAACCGCACAATCATCCAAGGGTGCGGTGGGTTTAATGCAGTTAATGCCTGATACGGCAAGGCGTTTTGGTGTGACTGACCGCAATGATCCTGACCAGAATGTTGAGGGTGGCACGCGCTATTTAAAACATTTAATTACCCTGTTTAATCCAAATCTGGATCTTGCTGTGGCCGCCTACAATGCCGGTGAAAATGCAGTCATACGGTACAACAATTCCATTCCTCCCTATCCTGAAACCCAAAATTATGTAAAACAGGTTTTGGCTTTATATCATCATTAACCATTTCACCCCCGTTAATTAAATAATCCGTTAATGATGACTGTGGAAGTTGAAGCAAATAAGCTCCAGTGTCAGGAAGTTGAATCGGCACTAAGAGAAAGCGAAGAACGTTTCCGGCAAATGGCAGACATGACCGGCGAATGGTTATGGGAGCAAGACCCTCAGGGTTACTATATCTACAGCAGTACTGCCGTTAACCAAATTCTTGGCTTTAGCGAGACGGAAGTTATTGGTAAACATTATACTGAATTTTTAACGCCTCAAGATCAAGCAGAGCAGCAATCTTATTCAGCAAGTCACCAGCCGTTTTATGCCTTGACTAATCACTATCGGCATAGAGATGGTCACCCTGTCTTTACCGAAGCAACCGGATTACCTATCATTAACGCTGATGGAAAGTTACTGAAATGGCGTGGCGTTGACCGAGACATTACGGCTAGAAAGCATTTTGAGGATGCCCTGATAGAAAGCGAAAAACGCACCCGACTTATTATTGAAAGTTCTTTAAGTGCTATCGTGATTATGGACTCCTACGGATTTATTACTGACTGGAATTACCAGGCTGAAAAAATGTTCGGCTGGTTGCGTAGTGAAGCTATCGGTGAGCGGCTTGAAGAGTTAATTATTCCGCCACGGTTTCGTGATGCTCACCGCCAGGCCTTAAAGCTGTTTCTGAATACCGGCATTGGTTTCCAGTTAAATGAATTGGTTGAGCGAATCGCCATTCGCCGGGATGGTTCCGAGTTTCCGGTTGAACTCAGTGTTGCTGCTTTAAAGCTGGGCAATGCTTATTTGTTTAGTGGTTTCATACACGAAATTACGGCCCGAAAAGCAACCGAGCAAAAAATTCGGCAGGCCGAGGTTAATCTGGCAATCGCCCAGAGTGAAATCAAGATTGCCCAGCGCATTCAAGCCACCTTGTCACCTTCAGCGCCCATTATATCCGAGCATTTTGAAGTCACCGGTTATTGCCTGCCAGCAGACCAGGTTGGGGGTGATTATTTTGATTATTTTTATCGAAATGAAAGCTGTTTGGATATGGTTATTGCTGATGTATCAGGTCATTCTATCGGCCCCGCCCTGTTTATGGCTGAAGCCCGCAGTGCGCTTCGATCACAAGTAAACCGCTTAAGCTCTCCTTCTGAAGCCGTTGCGGCACTGAATAGTTTTTTGTTTGAGGATTTGAATAATTCAGATTACTTTATCACCTTGTTTTATTTGCAATATGATATGACCACCCAGCAGTTAAGCTTTGCTAATGCGGGGCATCCACCGCCCTTATTATTGAGCCCTTTTCAAAGTGAATGCCGGCAGTTGGATGCTGACGGCATGATACTGGGCGTACGCAAAAATATTATTTTTGAGGAAAAAACCCTCACCCTTTGCAAAGGCGATTTATTGCTTCTTTATACCGACGGCTTAACGGAAGCAGAAAATCCGGCTGGTGACTTTTTTGGCATAGAACGCGTTAGTGAACTTTTTATTCGCTATGCCCATTATTCCCCTGAAAAAATAATTGAAGCATTACTGGCGCATCTAAAACAGTTTTGCCAAAGTGAAACCTTTAACGATGACATTACCTTAATGATTTTTAAGCGGGGTTAAGTGTTTGGCGTGTATAAAAAAATATCACCACGAAGACACGAAGGACACGAAGAAATAAAATGTCGTGTTTTTAATGGTGCATAAAATAGTAGTAAGGTAACGCGCAATAAATAATCCCCCTCAATAATTGATCAGTAATATTTACTAGTGTTGATAAATGACACTTAACAATATACAATTTAACCATGATAAAAACCCTTCGACATAAGGGCTTGCAGGTCTTTTTTGAGACAGGAAGCAAGGCGGGTATAAAGCCGCACCATGCTGGAAAATTGCGCGTATTGCTGACCACATTGGACAGCGCAAAACGTACAGATGATATGAACGCACTTGGCTGGAAGCTGCACCCATTGACGGGCAAAACCTTGATGGGCATTATTCCGTGACTGTAAACGGAAACTGGCGATTAACCTTTACCTTTGATAGTGAAAATGCAGAACTGGTTGATTATTTGGACTACCACTAGGAGTAATTGATATGAGCAGAATGCACAACCCCGCACATCCCGGCGAAGTATTACGGGATTGGCTACCGGAAGGTATGACAGTAACAAAGGCAGCCGAAGAATTGCAGGTTTCTCGCGTCACACTTTCTAAAGTTCTGAACGGTAAGACAGGCGTAACGGCAGGAATGGCTTTGCGCCTTTCTGAATGGCTTGGCACGTCCCCTGATGTTTGGCTAGGTATGCAAACGCAATGGGAACTATGGCAAGCCGAGCAACAACCACGCCTGACTATCTGACCCCTTGTCAGACAAGCTGCTTAATTCACCTAAAAAACTTATTTTTAACATCACATTAGTTAGAGACAGTGAGTTAGTCAATATTTACGGCCCAGTATTATCGTTAATAAAATGTCAATCAATCCTTATTTTACTGATCCGCAGCCACCCTTGACAACTATTCAGGAATATATAGCCGCCTATTCTGCGGCTTTGGTAAAAGCAAAAGACGGCAGCAAAGAAGATACGGTGAATAAAAATGCCTGTCGCTTAACGCTGGAGACTGCACTTTTTACGTTAGGCAATTATGTTAATTTGGTGGCAGAAAACGATGTGGTTAAATTGGATAGTTCCGGTTTTCCTATCTCCAAACTGCCAGAGCCGATTGGTATTTTGGACGCACCCCATTTAACGGTGTACTACGGCAAAAATTCGGGTGAAATCAGCATTGAAATGAGTGTCGTACCCAAGGCATCGGGTTATACTAAAGCCATGTCGGGTTAGCGATAGCGTAACTAGTTATAGCCAATATCATCAGTCCCGTAGCGAATGTGTCGGGTTACCGCTATCGCCTAACCTACTGGTCTTAGTGGTGAATAAAGTCATATTAATTGATTGCGTTTTCGCGCCCTTGGCAATGACGTTGCTTAACCATTTTAAGGCCGCTCAATCTGAAATTCCCGGTTTTGATAAACAATAACCAAGCTGTCAGGGCGGATTTCTTTGAGTACCATGGCATCTTTTATTTGCTGGCCGGATTTATATTTGACCATATCAATCATGACAAAGCAGTCTTCAGGATGTTCTGAATAGACAAATACATTGATACTCAACTTCGGCACCGTCTGGCGAAATTCATAGGGTAGATCGCTTAAAAACGGGGGGCCTTTTTTTACGGGGATTGTTTCCGGCAGATTGGGTTCAAGGTTGGCAGCGGTCTCAATTTCGATGGGTGCCGGTAGTACTGGTTTGTTGGTAATGGGCAGCGGTTTGGTAGCGTCAGTCGTCGGTTTTTTTGTGAGTGCTACTTTTTCCGGCTTTTGTGTCTCAACCCATTCTGCAATCGAGGTTGTTTGGGTTTCCGTTTTTTGTTTTGGTTTTTCCGGTTGAGTCACTTTACCCATCACATTGGAATTGTCCTTGGTTTCTTGTGCAGGCAGAGCTTTTGAAACAGGCTGCGCGGTCAGGTCAGGCGTTGGTATCGAGTTTTTTTGGACAAACCAAACAAGGCAGGCAATAAGCAACACATTGCCGGTAACCAGAAAAGCGTAAAATTTCGCTGTCTTGTGGCGGTTTTGTGGCGGTTGCTGGAGAAGAATTTTGTCCGTTACGGTTTCAGACTGAACAATTTGTCTTTCTTGTTCTGATTTACGTAGGGCGTTTAGAATAAAAGACATAATTAATCGGTTATTTCCAAGTGAGGGGAATCAAGGCTACTTGCCATGTTTTTAAGATGAGCCAAGGTCTGGTCTCCCACCTTACCGTCTTCCGGTAATTGATGCTGATGCTGAAAACTTATAACGCGAGCAACTAAATGATCATCATAAAAACGTGGCAGTTCTACGGCTTCGGTTTTTCCGTCAACATGGGTTAACATACGACGCAACCATAGCACGTTATCCGATGACTGGCGCGGATATATCGTTTTAAAGTCCACGATTGATGCAGGTTCCAGCATTAAATAATAACCGTTCCACTGTTCCTGCACATCGGCTACCGGAAAAGTTACTTTATCTTTAAAATGAATCATGGCTTGGTTTTGTCCAAATCCGGTAAGCAAAGCATGGCGCTTTTCTTTACCGGTCAATGAGAACTCCAGAATAACCGGACGATTAAGTGCCAGCATATCTTTCCAATTGGCTTTGCCAAACACACAGCGCAATCCCGTTGTTTCAACATAAGGGCAATCAACTTGATTATTCTCAGGGATGGGTTTGTCCCAGAGTTTCAAGGCGCTGATTAATGCAGCGTTTAATGAATGATCAGGATTATTAATCCAGTCATGAAGCGTTTGTGTTTTTTCAACAGGAAGCGGTTTTTGTTGGTCAGGCAAATTGCCGGGTTCGATGATGTTGATTTTTGTCGGGATGGCTGGGTAGGGTGTTGCCGGATTGATTTTGGCTTGATGAGTAGCGTTCGGCCAAGCTCTTAAAAAATAGAAACCCGTGGCAATGCAGCCTAAAAGCAGCAGCGTTAATAATGCCGTTGGATAAGTCGTTTTTTGATTGGACTCTCCCAGCGTTTCTTTGGCAGCACGGTTAACGATTGCCGGCGTAACAACATAACTGTCGGTTGAGTAAGCGCCCAGCAAGGCGCGATCACAAAGTATATTAATCACTCTGGGAATACCTGAAGACAGCTTGTAAATTTTGTGTATGGCACTGTCTTTAAAAATATCCGGATGACCGTTGCTCACTATCAGTCGATGGCGTATATAAGCGCGGGTTTCTTCCAGAGATAAAGGCAGCAAGTGATAGCGGGCGGTAATGCGTTGATTTAGCTGACGCAAATCTTGTCTTTTCAGTAAATC